>Ga0190275_10004019_pt1 | contig 10570 bp, 9 predicted proteins | sample Popmic550T_FD_133745 | JGI IMG/M metagenome (GOLD analysis project Ga0190275, IMG submission 133745) | Populus adjacent soil microbial communities from riparian zone of Yellowstone River, Montana, USA - 550 T | ecosystem: Environmental > Terrestrial > Soil > Riparian zone > Trees stand | place...
CTGCGGGCCATCGAAGAGGCCACGTACGCGGGGGTGCCTATCAACGTGACGCTCCTCTTCTCGGCCGAGCAGTACCTGGCCGCGGCGAACGCCTACATGAGGGGCATCGAGCGGCGGTTGCAGGATGGGCTCTCACCGGACGTGCGCTCGGTGGCCTCGCTCTTCGTCAGTCGCTGGGACAAGGCGGTGCAGGGCAAGGTCCCCGAGCTGCTGCGAAACCGGCTGGGCCTCGCGGTGGCGCAGCGCACCTATCGGGCGTACTGCGCACTGCGTGCGAGCCGGCGTGTCCAGCACCTGGAGTCCGAGGGGGCCTCCATGCAGAAGCTGCTGTGGGCAAGCACGGGCACCAAGGATCCCACCGCGCCGGACACGCTCTACGTGGAGTCGCTGGCCGCGCCGGACACCATCGACACGATGCCGGAGGGGACCCTGCTGGCCTTCGCCGACCACGGGACGGTGGAGCAGGTGATGGCGCGGGATGGCGGGGACTGCGAGCGGGTGATTGCGGAGTTCGTCGCCGCGGGCGTGGACGTGGACGCGCTGGCCGAGCAGCTCCAGCGGGAGGGGGCTGAGTCCTTCTCCAAGTCCTGGCGCGATCTCATGGCGGTCATCTCCGAGAAGCGCGAGGCTCTGGAGGAGGGGCACGGAGTCGTGCGCTGAGGCCCCAGGAGGTTCTCCGCCGTGTCCCCTCCCGAAGAGAGCGAGGTCGCCCGTTTCAAGCGGTGGGCCGCCGAGCGCGCGGTGGAGCTCGTCCAGCCGGGCATGGGGGTGGGGCTCGGCTCTGGGAGCACCGCGGCCTTCGTGGTGTACCGGCTGGCGGCCCTGCTCCGCGAGGGCAAGCTGACTGGCGTCGTGGGGGTGCCCACGTCGCTGGAGACGGAGTCCCTGGCGCGCTCGGTGGGGGTGCCCCTGGCCACCTTGGAGGAGCACCCGGCACTGGAGCTCACCATCGACGGGGCAGACGAGGTGGACCCGGAGCTCTGCCTGCTCAAGGGCGGAGGGGGAGCGCTGCTGCGGGAGAAGATCGTCGCCCAGGCGAGCCGGCGGGTGATCATCGTGGTGGACGAGAGCAAGCTGTCGCCGAGGCTGGGGACTCAGAGGCCCGTGGCAGTGGAGGTGCTCCCCTTTGGCTGGCGCTCACAGGCCCTCTTCCTGGAGGGGCTGGGCGCACGCGTCACGCGGCGAGAGGCGCGTGAGGGAGGGCCCTACCGGACGGATCAGAGCAACTTCATCCTGGATTGCGACTTCGGCCCCATCTCCCGTCCGGCCGAGCTGGCCGCGAAGCTGGAGGCGCGGGCGGGAATCGTGGAGCACGGGCTGTTCATCGGCCTGACGTCCGAGCTGATCGTGGCAGGCCCCAAGGGAGTGGAGCACCGGGTGCGTCGTGCCGGGTGAGGGCCCTACTTCCGGGCGCCCTTCCACCCTGGGCCGCGGATGACACGGCCGGGCGTGGCGCCGGTGGGCTCTCCGTCCCGGAGCACCTGCACCCCGTTGACGAAGACGTGGCGCACGCCCGTGGCGTACTGGTGCGGCCGGGCGTAGGTGGCGTGGTCCTGGATCGTCGCCGCGTCGAAGACGACGACATCGGCGAAGTGCTGGGCCTTCAGCCGCCCGCGCCGCTCCAGGCGCAGGTTCTCGGCGGGCAGCGACGTCAATCGGCGGACGGCCTCCTGCAGCGGGAACACCTTCTCGTCCCGGGCGTAGCGGCCGAGCACCCGCGCGAAGCTCCCGTAGGCCCGCGGGTGGATGCTGGACTGGAGGAAGACGCCCTCGGCGGCCACGGACTCCATGTCGGAGCAGAAGCTCATGTACGGCAGTGCGAGCTGCTTGCGGACGTTGTCCTCCGACATGAGGAAGTACACGGTGGAGATGCGGCTGCCGTCCTCGATCACCAGATCGATCGCCGTCTCCTCGGGGGACTTCCCGCGCAGGGCGGCCACCTGGGCCAGCGTCTTGCCCGTCAGCGGCTTGAGCTTCTCGCTCTTGAAGCCGGTGAGCAGGATGTTCTCCGGCGAGCCGGCGGCCAGGAAGAAGTTCTCCCAGTCACCGGAGGGCGTGGTCATCTCCCGCATCACCCGCTGGCGGATGGCCGGATCCTTCATCCGCTCCTCCCAGGCCTTCTGCCCGCCCTCCTGCACCCAGGGAGGCATGGCGGCGTCCAGCCCCGTCGCCGCGGCCGTATAGGGGTACATGTCCGTGGTCACCCGCAGCCCGCTCTTGCGCGCCTGCTCGATGCGGGCAATGGCCTCGTCCAGCTTCCCCCAGTTGCGCTGGCCCGCGGCCTTCAGGTGGTAGATCTCCACCGGAAGCCCCGCCTCGCGCCCGATGGTGAGGGTCTCGTCGAGGGCCTCCAGCAGCCGGCTCCCCTCGCTGCGCATGTGGGTGATGTAGATGCCGCCATGCTCGGCGGAGACCTTCGCCAGGGCGATGAGCTCGTCCGTCTTCGCATAGGCCGCGGGCGCATAGATGAGCGACGAGCCGACGCCCAGCGCTCCTTCCTCCATGGCCCTGCGCACCAGGGTGCGCATCCGCTCCAGCTCCTCGGGGGTGGGGGCGCGGTCGGCGTACCCGAGCTCGTGGACCCGCACCGTGGTGGCCCCCACGAACGAGGCGACGTTCGGGGAGATGCCGCGCTTCTCGAGGTGCTCCAGGTACTCGCCGAGCGTCGTCCACGGCACGTCGAACTTCAGATCGCCCTGCTGCTCGAGCATCTCCTTGCGCATGGGCTCGGTGAGGGGCCCCATCGAGGAGCCCTCGCCGAAGATCTCCAGCGTGACGCCCTGCCGGAGATCGCTCTGCGAGCGCCCGTCCACCAGCAGGGACTCCGTGGCCCAGCTCAGCATGTTGATGAAGCCGGGGGCCACGGCGAGGCCGCGGGCATCCACCTCGAGCCGCCCCCGAGCGCCCTGCAGGTCTCCGATGGCGGCGAGCGTGTCACCTTGGAGCGCCACATCGGCGACGAAGGGCTCACCGCCGCTGCCGTCGTAGACGGTGCCGCCTCGGAGGACGACGTCGTACGTGGCAGCCTCCAGGGGAGGAGGCACCGGCGTGGAGGCGCAGGCGGAGAGCAGCAGCCCGCAGCAGACGAGGACGAACAAAGGGACGGCGCGCATGGATCTCCTACAGCTCACCCCAGAACATGGCCACGAGCCCGGCGCGGTTGCTGGCCCCGTACTTGCGCAGCAGGTTGGTGACGTGGACCTCCACCGTCCCCTCGCTCCGGCCCAGCACCGCGGCGATCTCCTTGTTCGTCTTGCCCCGGGCCACCAGCTCCAGCACCTCCAACTGCCGGGGCGTCAGCTGGCCAATCTCGCGGGCTCGCCGCAGCCGCCGGGCCAGCTCGCTCTCCTCGACATGGTGCGGCTCGCTCCGGTCCACACGTGCCGTCTCCAGCGCGATGGAGACCCAGGGCATCAGCTCGGCCAGCACCTCGTCTACACCCCGCTGCCCGGGGCCGCGCGGCAGCTCCAGCTCCAGCCGCCCCACGGCGCGGCCCGCCACCTCGAGCACGAAGCGGCGCTGATCTCCCGGGCCGCGCTCGCCGGAGACGCCCATGAGCTGCATCCGATCCTCCTGCCCGGTCACCCACACCTCCACCCAGCTGCAGCCGAACTGGAACCGCAGCAGGGTGACGAGCGCCTCGACGAGCGCCTCGCGGTTGGGGGAGTGCGCCAGCTCGCGAGCCAGGGAGCTGATGTCCGCGCGCGTGGGGCGCCGCCCGGGCCGCGGCTCGTCCGCGGGCAGCTCCAGGTGGGTGCGGAAGATGCACGTGGCATGGCCTTCGGAGCGGCACTCGGTGTGCTCGAGCGACGCGAGCTTCCCGCCGAACAGCTCGAGCGTGCGCCCGAGGTACCCGAGCAGCGTGATGCACATGGCGCGGTTGCTGACAGCCCAGTCCCGAAGCTCGGCGGAGACCTCTGGCCCGTTCTGCCACGAGCGCCAGGTCCCCGTGTCGTGGGAGCGGCGCCAGTACAGGTTCATGTGACGGATGGCGAAGGAGGGGCGGATGAGCCGCAGGAACCACCGGTACACCGTGGACAGCTCGCGATCCGCGTCGAAGCGCCCCATCTCCATCAGCAGCCCGTCATCGAGCTTGAGCTGCTGGCAGGCCGCGCTGATCAGCCGCTCCACGAGGTGCACGTCATACCAGGCGCCGGGATCCACCGAGGCGACCTGGGCCTGATCTTCCTGAGACAGGAGCGCGAGCACCGCGTCCCACGCAGCCGCTCCAAACCGTTCGCGCACGAAGTCGCGACGGTTGAAGATCTTGTTACCGGGAATGAAGCCCGTCGAAGCGGGACCCTGGGTAGCAGCAGGGGGAGAACCGTCGCGACTCAATGGGACACCTGAGGTGAAACATTGGTGAACGAGCATGGATGATGATTCCTCTGACATGAGGTCCCAAGACGCACTCCAAGTCAATCGTGCAAACCCCGCAGATCTGATCCGCAAAGCTGAGGGGAGAAGGGGCAAGGGCCGGCCCTGCGGGTAGAGTGCGCCTACCTTGCTGGACGGGCCGTCAAGACGCCGCTCTATCCGATGCACACGCTGAAGCACCTGATGGGCCTGCTCGACGAGTCCGAGCTCACGGCGATGGGGCGGCCCCCGAATTTTCCGTCCAGGTACCGGGAGCAGATGACGGGCTGGAACCGCGCCCAGCAGAAGCGCCGGCTCCGGGGTGAGCCCTCGTCGCAGCCTCAGGCCTGGCCCGGCACTCCGGCACCTGCACCCGGGCGAGCGGGGCCGCAGGGGGCACGGGAGGAGTCCTCCGCTCCGCTCACGGGGCGGCAGTGACGCCCTTGGCGCTGGAGGGGATCTCCAGGAAGGATCCACACACGGTGGAGGTGGGACTGCCCGGGAAGGAGTCGTGGGCCCGCCGCTTCGAGCCTGGGATGCTGGGGGAGGAGCTGCACGTCACGCTGGAGCCGGTGCGGACGGCTCCTCCGCCCCCTGTGACGCCGCCTCCTCCCAAGCCGCTTGCGGCGGGCTCTCGCCTCGAGACGGAGACGCTGCCTGCGCACGTCATCTTGCAGGGGAGCTGGCCCGCCTTCAGCGCCGTGGCGTGCTCGCTCTGGGAACCCCTGGATCCGAAGCGGGCCTATACGGTGTGGCTCACCGGGACCCATACGGGGAATGCGCCGCTCTCCGAGCAGGACCGGCAGCGCGGGCTGAGCCCGGACTTGATCCGCTCCACGCAGGTGCATGTCTTCACCGTCTCGGACACCCAGGCCCTGTACGCGTTCATCCTCATGGGGAGCGCCTCGGAGAGCCTGGAGGGACAGGAGCTGACGCTCCATGTGCGTGACAACGGGTCGCGGAAGGTAGTCCATCGCCGGGTGGAGGCGAGGCAGGTCCTGGTCCCGATGGGGGTGGAGGCCCGCTACACGGTCCGGCAGCTCGATCCGGAGGTCTCGTACACGTTGGAGATCCGGCCGCATGAGGGCATCCTCGCGAGCCCGGTGGCAGTGCTTGCGGTGCCTCGGCCGGGTGAAGCGGTGGAGGTGTCTGGGCAGGTGTCGGGGGACTTCCGCTATGCGTTGCCGCCGGGCCGCTACACGCTGTGGGGTGCGCGGGAGCCGTGGTTCGCGCTGCCGCGCTGGCAGCACGAGGGGCGGGATGTGGAGATGGACGTGGTGCTCACCGCCAACGCGGCCACCACGCCACCGGATGACACGCCGGCCTCACCGAGTGACGCAGGGAGCAATTAGTCTTGCTCATGTGGCGGACACTGGATCGTTGGGTGATGCCACTCATATCGATGTTACTCCCTGAGAGGAGGGCAAGCTCCATGGACAGGGACTACCTGCTGATCTCCCAAGAAAACGGAGGCCGCTTCGATGTAGATGCGCTCGCTCGGATGCGGGCGTACTGGGAAGGCACGCCCTTCTATGTTCGTAGCGATGGTGCTTACGTCATCTGCCTGGACGAAGGAGCACGCGAGGCCGCCCTTAAGAACCGTGGAGTGGATGAACCTAACGGCACTTCCCATGTCATCCTGTTTCGACCCGAGCGAGTGGTTTTGGGCTCCTTGGGGTGGATGGAACTGGACGCGCAGTTCGCCGACTTTATCGAGTGGTGCCAGCAGCAGTGGTCCTGCAAGCTGTTCCGTGACACAGGCGAGCCAGCTAGTGCTTCTGAACTTCGGCACGACTGAGCCTCAAAGGAGGCCGAGGAAGCTCTTCTCCTCGGCCTCCCAAAACCTGTCTGCTTGTCAGACAGGTTCGTGCCATGCGCGCCGCCAACGAGCCTCAGCGGCTTCCAAGCCGGGACAGGACCCGCTCCGTGTCCCGCTCGAGGAACTCGACCAGCTCTTGCACCCCATCATGCCGGATCAGCGGCGCATTCTGCCCAGCCCAGAGCGCCAGCAGATCCTCCCGCCCCTGGCTCGCAGCCGCCTGACGGATGGGCTGCGTGAACCAGTTCTGCACGGGATAGGGCGGAAGCGCTCGCTCGTGCTCGGTCATCTCCGTCAGGAAACGGTTCCGGATCCCGCGAGCGTACCGTCCCGAGAAGACCCGGGTCAGCACCGTGGCTCGGGCCGAATCCTTCCGCAACGCCCGCCGGTACGTCTCACTGGCGTTGGACTCTTCACAGGCCAGGAAGGCGGTCCCCACCTGCACACCCTCGGCTCCCAGTGCGAGGGCGGACGCTATGCCCCGGCCATCCGCGATTCCTCCAGCAGCGACGACGGGTGTTCTGACGCGATCCGCGAGCTGCGGCACCAGCGCCGCTGTTGCCGGCGATTCGTCGGGCGGGCGCAGAAACGATGCGCGATGGCCACCGGCTTCGCTGCCCGAGGCCACGATGAGATCCACCCCGGCTTCCTCCAAGGCCAGTCCCTCCTCCACGTTCGTGGCCGTCCCGATCGTCACGATTCCGTGGGTGCGGCAGGCCTTCAGCACCTCGGCCGAGGGAATGCCGAAGATGAAGCTGAACACCGGCGGCTTGAGCTCGAGCACCGCCTCGATCTGTCTCTCGAAGTCCTGCGAGAAACCGCTCGGATAGGCCGGCTCCGGGATCCCCAGCTCGTCGTAATAGGGCTTCAGTCTCGCGACGTTCGACTTGAACTCCTCCTGCGTCGGACGCAGCTCCCGCTCGGAGCCGAGAGGAATCCAGAGGTTGATCGCGAACGGCCCGGAGATGAGCCTGCGCAGCTCCGCAACCGTCTCCTTGATCTGCGCAGCGTCTAGGTGGTGCACACCGAACGAGCCCAGGCCGCCCGCCGCCGACACCGCTGCCGCCAGCCGGGTCGATGACAGCCCGCCCCCAAACGGACCTTGGATCAGCGGGAGGCGGGTCTTGAGAATCCTGGCCGCGCGCGTCTCAAACCACATGTCGTCCTCTCGCGAGGGCCGCCATTATGGGCAGAGGAAGCGCACGTGGTAGTTCAGGCACTCACGGCCATCCGTCTGCTCCGCGTTCACGCAGATGCCTCCCAGCGTGGGGCTGCAGGAGTAGACCTGCCCGGTCTGCGTCCAGTCGACGCCTTCCAGCGTGGCGCACTCGATGCCGATCGGGGTGTTGCCATTGCACGCGTAGGGGAAGTTGACGAGGTCCTCGTAGTCCCCATTGCCGCTTGGGTAGTCCCGGTTCAGCCACTCCGTCCAGGTGCCAGTCGGCGGAGGCTGGCAGAGGTTGTGATCCTGCAGCGGGTTCACGTGGCCCTCGGCGTTGCCCGTCATCGACTTCGCGTAGATGCCGCCGTCGAAGCTGCCGTTGTGGAAGGTGACGTCGGCGTAGGGGGCCAGCACCGTGCCCCAGAAGCCGTAGCCCTGGGCATTGATCGTCGTGGTGTCCACGAAGTTGTAGAGGATGCCGCTCTGGTCGATGCCGCCGCTGAACGAGTGGCCGAAGCCCGTGAAGGTCGCCGAGCTGCCGCGAATGTTGATCACCGCGAGGGAGCCGGCCGGCGCGTCGATGGACAGCAGCGTGGCCCCGGTGAAGGCGCTGGCGCTCACCTCGAAGGCGTTCACGTGAGGATCCGTGCCGCGCAGGAAGATGCCGCCCCAGGACTCGCGCGTCGTGGTGCCGTTGGCCGGCAGGCTGGCCAGCTGGGAGGACAGGTTGCGCAGCTCGGTGCCGCGAGTCGCGAAGTTGATGGGCGAGCCCGCCGCCACGACGCCCCGCGGGAACGTCACGGTGCTGTCGGCGCTGTAGCTACCGCCGTACCAGGCGTCGCCCCAGACGCCACCGTTGGTGAGCGTCAGGTTGCCGCCGGCCACCAGCGTGTTGGCGATGTTGCTGTCCGGCATCCGGTGACCCACCGAGAAGTTGTTCATGGTGATGTTGCCACCCGCCGCCACCTTGCCCTCCACGTCCGTGCCCTGGGTGTAGTCCTCGAGTACGAAGAGGTTGTAGTCCCGCAGGCTCACCTGGAGGCCCGCCGAGCCATCATGGCTGCAGGTGCCGTCCTCGCCCTGGCAGGTGTCCGTCGTGCACGCGTTGCCGTCGTCGCAGTCCGCGTCGACGTGGCAGCCGGGATCACAGACGTCGCCAACGCCATCCTCGTCGCGGTCGATCTGATCCGGGTTGGAGTCGCAGCGGCAGTTGTCGAGGTTGTCGGGGATGCCGTCACTGTCGCAGTCGGCGATCTGGTCCGTGTCGAGGAGCGCGTAGTCGAAGGCGAGGTAGGGCTCATTCGGGGCGATGATGGTGATGATCACCTGGCCGTCCGTCATGGAGGACCACGGCACCACCGCGTAGGCCGTCTGGGCGAGGCCGTCCTGGTTGCCGCCCTGCACGTTGAGTGGCGTCACCACGCCGTCGACCCGGATGCTCGCGGGAGAGACGTCGTAGTCACCGAACACCAGGTTGATGAAGTGGTCGACGCCGTAGTCGACGTCACCCGGGACGGGGACGGAGAAGGAGAAGGAGAAGGTGATTCCATCCGAGGCCCCGGCAGGAGTCCGGGACTGGTCGGTGAGCTGGGCTCCGTTCGTTGCCGCTCGCTCAGCGGCGGAGCGGAAGTCGAAGTCGTCGTTGCTGCCGACCGCGGTGCTGCCGTTCCGGTTCCAATCGGGCAGGAACTCCCCGGCTTCGATGCGGCCGTCGCCGTCGGTATCCGCGGGCTGGTTGTGTGGAGCCGGAGAGGCACGGACGAGCCCGGCGGGGGAGATGCCGAAGCCGTCGATGTCTCCGATGAGCTTCCTCACCACTCTTGACTGGCCGAGGTTGCGGGCCTCCTTCCCCTCGGTGCCGTCCGGCGGACTGTCGCCGTCCACGGGACTACAGGCCGAGAGCACCAGGAGGGCAGCTGTCAGAGGCAGAGTGAGGGAGGAGCGCATGACGCAAATGCTACTCCCAGTGTGTTCCTGGTTTACAAGTTAATTCTGATTACCCCCGTTTCCGAAGGCGCCAGCTGAAGCCCTGCGGATAGCTTGACGCAGGTGCGCCCACTCATGCGCAGGACGTGGGATGCGGAGCTCTATTTCTTGTCTCGAATGTCAAAGTAGTAGGAGGTCTGACTCGTTCCGGTCTTCGTCTTGACCATCCTGCTTTCCTTGTAGCGAGCCTTGAGGAAAAGCCTTCCCTCATTGTGCTCCCTGTTCTTGTGGATGTAGTCGACCAAGGCGTCTCGAGTGATGGGCTGCCAGGCCGATGACCATCCGTGATTCCCCAGCTGGAATTGCAAGCCATCGTCCTCTCTGTGGACCGTCACATAGGCACCCGGGTCGCTGATCTTGGGATGAAAGAAGTCGAAGAACTCCAGGGCACAGCGCTCGTCCATCGTGTCAACGAGCTCCCCGATGGCCTCCCGCGTGCTCTGGAGTGGAGGGGAAACTCGATGACGGTCTGCCTCTTCGTTGCCTTGCCAGGTTTCTTCATGGAGGGAGAGGCCGAAGGCGAGGGTTGCTCGCGCTCGTCGGCGCTGGCGCGAGCGCTCAGGAGGAACAACGCTACCACTCGAGCATTCGCACTGGCTGAGCATTCAGCGTGACGGAGGTGGTGCCTTCGGGAGGCGCGAACTCCACCGCGATGGGAATGGAGCCTTCGCCTCCAGGTGGAACTGGCCCTGTCGCCGCTCCAGGGACACCTCGATTCCAGGTCGATCAGGCGCGGCCGTCCGGACATGCTCGAAGCCATCACTCAGAGCGGGGACGCCCAGGAACTTCCGAGAGCGACCGAACGTGGGCGTGCCCGACTAAACGACGGGTCGTGATTCCCGATCGGCCCGGAGGCAGGCAGGCGCCGACAGAGCGGGGAAGCGGCGTAAGCCGCCGGTCCTACCCAGGTCGCACGAGTGCCTTGGGAGTGGTACCCCTGAGCAACGATGGAAGAGGGACCGACGAGCTTACATCTGCTGACGCTGCTGCTGGAGCCAAGCCTCCGGCAGGAGTTCGGCGAGGCGGGAGGCCGGGAAGCGGGTGTCGCCCAGCTTGGGCAACACGTCGCGCAGGTAGGCCCACGGGTCCGTACCGAGCCTGTAGCAGCTGAGCACCAGGGAGTAGGCGGCAGCAGCACGGTGGCCGGCCGCATCACTGCCGGCGAACAGGTAGTTGTTGCGACCGATGGCTATGAGCTTGATGAGGCGCTCGACTTCTCCATTGTCCAGAGGCAGGCGCCCGTCCTC
>Ga0190275_10004020_pt1 | contig 10568 bp, 10 predicted proteins | sample Popmic550T_FD_133745 | JGI IMG/M metagenome (GOLD analysis project Ga0190275, IMG submission 133745) | Populus adjacent soil microbial communities from riparian zone of Yellowstone River, Montana, USA - 550 T | ecosystem: Environmental > Terrestrial > Soil > Riparian zone > Trees stand | place...
CGTCGAGCTGCCGATCACGATCGCCGATCTCGAAGTGCAGCCGATGGATGCCCAGGCGGTGCGAGACATCTTCGCGCGCCTGGAGTTCAAGACGCTGATCCCGCGGGTGGCCGAACTGGCGGGCATCGAACAGCAGATGGCGTCGATCTCGGCCGCCGCCGCGGTGGCGGCGCCGGTGCCGAGCGAGCCGACCCCCGACGAGCTCGCCGCGTGGCTGTCGAAAGCAGAGGGCGAGGTCGGCGTCACGATCACGATCGAGGGCGGTGCACCGCGCCGCGTGGGATTCGCGACGACGGATGCCGCGGTCGAGGCGACGTGGAGCGCCGAGGTCGCGGCATCCGTCAGCCCGTGGCTCGCCTCCGACGCCCCGAAGGTGTTCAGCGACGCGAAGCCGCAGGTCAAGACGCTCAGTCGTGCCGGCATCCGCGTCGATGGTCTCGCGTTCGACACCATCGTCACCGGCTGGCTGCTGCGGCCGAGCTTCCCCGACAAGACGCTCGCCGACCTCGTCGACCGGTATCTCGACGAGAAGCTGCCCGAGTCCGACCCCACGCAGCTCGTGCCCGAGACCGAGGGCGCGACGCCCGGTCAGCTCTCCTGGTACGCGCTCCGCGTCGCCCAGGCGCAGCGCGGCGAGCTGGTCGCCAGTGTCGCGTCCGTCCTCGCCGACATCGAACTGCCGACCCTGCGGACACTGGCCGACATGGAGCTCGCCGGCGTCACGGTCTCGCGCGAGAAGCTCTCCGCGTTCTCCGGCGACCTCGGCCGGCGAGCCGATGCGATCGCGCAGCAGGCGTTCGCCGCCATCGGGCGCGAGGTGAACCTCGGCTCGCCGAAGCAGCTCCAGGAGGTGTTGTTCGAAGAACTGCTGCTGCCGAAGACACGCAAGACGAAGACGGGCTACTCCACCGATGCCGCCGTGCTCGCCGACCTGCAGGAGACCAACCCGCATCCGTTCCTCGACCTCCTGCTGCAGCACCGCGAGGCGACCAAGCTGCGCCAGATCATCGAGTCGCTCGACACCGCGATCGCCGTCGATGGACGCATCCGCACCACGTACGTCCAGACCGGAAGCCAGACCGGGCGGCTGTCCAGCACCGACCCGAATCTGCAGAACATCCCGGTCCGCACGGAGGAGAGCCGCCGCATCCGCGCCGCGTTCGAAGTGGGCGTAGGCTACGAGACGCTGCTGACCGCTGACTACTCGCAGATCGAGATGCGCATCATGGCGCACCTGTCTGAGGATCCGGGGCTGATCGAGGCGTTCAACTCCGGCGAAGACCTGCACCGCTTCGTCGGGGCGCGCGTGTTCGCGGTGGCTCCCGAAGATGTGACTGCGGCCATGCGGACCAAGGTGAAGGCGATGTCGTACGGGCTCGTCTACGGCCTGTCGGCGTTCGGCCTGTCGAAGCAGCTGCGCATCGAGCAGACCGAGGCCAAGCAGCTCATCATCGAGTATTTCAACCGGTTCGGTGCGGTGCGCGACTACCTGCGCTCATCGGTCGAGCAGGCGAAGATCGACGGCTACACCGAGACCATCTTCGGCCGCCGACGGCCGTTCCCCGACCTTGCCAGCCCCAACCGCGTGCTGCGAGAGAATGCGGAACGCGCGGCGCTCAACGCCCCGATCCAGGGCAGCGCCGCCGACATCATGAAGATCGCGCTCTTCCACATCCACGACGAGTTCGCGGCGGAAGACCTCCGCTCGCGCGTCCTCATGCAGATCCACGACGAGCTCGTCGTGGAGATCGCACCAGGGGAGTGGGATGCCGCGGAGCGCATCGTCCGCGAGCGGATGGGTGACGCGGCGAAGCTGGCCGTGCCTCTGGATGTCCAGATCGGTCGCAGCGGCGATTGGAACGAAGCGGCCCACTGACGGTGTTGGCGGTGTCCGCGTCCTTGCCTAGGCTCGGAGGCATGACAGATGCACCCCGGACCTCCACGCAGATCGACTCGATCGCCGACGCATGGGTGGACACCCTCGCCGAACAGCTCCCGACGCTCGCGACCTACATCGGCCGATCGGAGTACAACGACCGGTACGGCGACTATTCGCCCGAAGGCGCGGACCGGCTGATCGCGGCGGGTCGAACCACGCTGGACGCACTCGAGGCCGCAGCACCCGTCGATGACATCGATGCCGTCACGAAGGAGGACCTGAGTCGCGAGCTCCGGCTCGAGATCGACCTGCACGAGGCGAAGTTCCATCTGCGCGACCTCAACGTGATCGCCTCTCCCGTGCAGGACATCCGGTCCGTCCTCGACCTGATGCCGACCGACTCCGCGCAAGACTGGTCGGTGATCGCCACCCGTTTGGGCGCGATCCCCGGCGCCATCGAGGGCTACGTCGCCACCCTGCGTGAGGGCATCGCGCAGGGCATCGTCCCCGCGCGGCGGCAGGTCGTCGAGGTCGTCACACAGATCGCGCGGTACACGAGCGACCAGGGGTTCTTCGCCACCTTCGCCGGCGACGCCGCGCCGGCGGAGGGTCAGCTGCCCGCATCCCTCGCCCGCGACCTGGCCGACAACGCGAACGCGGCACGGGTCTCGTACGACGCGCTGTCGCAGTTCCTCAGCAGCGAACTGGCGCCCGTTGCGGGCGAGAAGGATGCCGTCGGCCGCGAGCTGTACGCATTGCAGTCGCAGCGATTCCTCGGTGCGACGATCGATCTCGACGAGACCTACGACTGGGGCGTCGAAGAACTCGCCCGCATGGTGGCCGAGCAGGAGTCGATCGCCGATCAGATCAAGGCCGGCGCGTCCGTGGAGGAAGCCATCGCTTTCCTGGATGAGGATCCCGCACACAAGCTGCACGGCACCGACGCACTGCAGCGCTGGATGCAGGAGACGAGCGATCGGGCGATCACCGAACTCGGCAAGACCCATTTCGACATCCCCGAGCCCATTCGCCGGCTCGAGTGCATGATCGCGCCGACGAAGGAAGGCGGAATCTACTACACGGGCCCGACCGACGACTTCTCCCGCCCGGGCCGCATGTGGTGGTCGGTGCCGGAAGGAGTCGAGGAGTTCGACACCTGGCGCGAGCTGACGACCGTCTACCACGAGGGCGTGCCCGGTCACCACCTGCAGATCGCGCAGGCCGTCTACAACCGCGCCCAGCTCAACTCCTGGAGGCGGCTGCTGGCCGGTACGTCGGGTCACGCCGAAGGCTGGGCCCTGTACGCCGAGCGGCTCATGGAGCAGCTCGGCTACCTCGAAGACCCCGCCGACCGGCTCGGGATGCTGGACGGTCAGCGGATGCGCGCCGCCCGCGTCGCGCTCGACATCGGCGTGCACCTCGAGAAGCCGCGTCCTGACGGCTCCGGCACATGGGATGCCGACTACGCGCTGGCCTTCATGCGGCGCAACGTCAACATGTCCGACGAATTCGTTCAGTTCGAAGTGAATCGCTACCTCGGCTGGCCCGGGCAGGCGCCTTCCTACAAAGTGGGGCAGCGCATCTGGGAGCAGATCCGTGACGACGCGAAGGCCGCTCAGGGCGACGCGTTCGACATCAAGGCGTTCCACAAGCGCGCACTCGACCTCGGCGGTGTAGGACTGGACACGCTCCGCTCGGCACTCACGTCCACTGGTCGCCCAGGAGTGCGTTGACCTCGGCATCGGTCGTCTGCGTGAAGTCGCGGTAGAACGTCCCGACCGCCCAGAATTCTCGCACGCGATGCGGACACACCCACTCGTCGACGACCGAGGCATCCGGGTGCCAATCCACGGGGGCTACCGGCGCCGCCAGCACGATCCGCACCGCGCCCCGCGCCTGCACTGCCCGGCAGGCTGCCATTGCCGTCGCACCCGTTGCCACGCCGTCGTCGACGACGACGGCGGTACGACCCACCAGCGATGGCGGGGCTCGCGGGGGAACGGATGCCAGGGGAAGATCGAGGACGCGCGCCACTTCGGCCGCCGCCACCATGCCACCTCGGGGGATGCCGAGCACGATCGCCGCGGTACCGCGCTCCGCCTCGAGCAAAACCGCGAGCTCTCGCCCGGCACCCACTCGGTCCGAGAAGATGCTCACGCGCACACGCTACGCCGCGATGCCCGGGCGGGGAATGCATGCGATCCTCCGGCTGTTCGTATGCGTATGCATAGAAATCAGGAGCGGTGATGGTCGACATGACACCCGAAGATCTCGGTCTCGGCCTCGACACGTTCGGAGATGTGACGCGCGGTGCGGCCGGCGAACTGATCAGCGACGCCGAGACGATCCGCAACGTGGTCGACCAAGCGGTGCTGGCCGATCAGGTCGGCCTCGCGTTCTTCGGTGTGGGGGAGCACCACCGGCCCGAGTTCGCGATCTCCAGTCCCGAGATCGTGCTCGCGGCCGCGGCGGCGCGCACGACGAGCATCCACCTCGGCACGGCGGTCACGGTCCTGTCCTCCGACGACCCGGTTCGCGTGTACGAGCGGTTCGCCACCCTCGATGCGGTCTCGCGCGGCCGCGCGGAGGTGATCCTGGGTCGAGGATCGTTCATCGAGTCGTTCCCGCTGTTCGGCTACGACCTGCGCGACTATGAGGCCCTCTTCGACGAGAAGCTCGATCTCTTCTCCCATCTGCTCACCGAGAAGCCGGTGACCTGGTCGGGTTCGATGCGGGCGCCCCTCACCGAGGCCGACGTCTTCCCGAAGACGGAGAACGGCCTCAAGGCCTGGGTCGGGGTGGGAGGAACACCCGAATCCGTCGTGCGTGCGGCCCGCTACGGCTACGGTCTCATGCTCGCGATCATCGGCGGCCCGTCCGGCCGCTTCCGCCCGTTCGTCGATCTCTACCACCGCTCGCTCGATTCATTCGGGCGCGACCGGCTGCCCGTCGGAGTGCACTCGCCCGGCCACATCGCCGAGTCCGACCAGCAGGCGTGGGAAGAGGCCTATGCGGGGTTCGAGTCGATGAACAACACGATCGGCAAGGAGCGCGGTTGGCCGCCATACAGCCGCATGCGCTTCCAGCACGACGTCGGACCCGAAGGCGCCCTCTACGTCGGATCGCCCGAGACCGTCGCGCGCAAGATCACCGAGACCGTCCGGACGCTGGGAGCCACCCGCTTCGACATGAAGTTCTCGACCGGAACGCTGTCGCACGAGAAGATGATGCGCTCGATCGAGCTCTACGGCACCGAGGTGCAGCCCCTGGTGCGTGACATCCTGTCTTCATGACGGATGCCGCACCCCGCACGTCCTCCCTGTCGGAGCGCCTCGATCGCCTGCCCTTCACGAGGCGGCATCTGCGTGTGCTCACCGGCTCGGGCATCGGGTGGGCGCTGGACGCGATGGATGTCGGTCTCATCTCGTTCGTGATCGCCGCGCTGGCCGCGCAATGGAGCCTGGAGCCGAGCCAGACCGCGTGGATCGCCTCGATCGGCTTCGTCGGAATGGCGGTCGGCGCCAGCGTCGGAGGGCTGCTGGCGGATCGCTTCGGCCGCCGCCAGGTGTTCGCCGTCACGCTCCTGATCTACGGAATCGCCACCGGCGCGAGCGCGCTCGTGGGCGGGTTGACGGCGCTCCTCGTGCTGCGATTCCTCGTGGGTCTGGGACTCGGCGCCGAACTGCCGGTCGCCTCGACATATGTCAGCGAGTTCGCGCCGGCGCGCATGCGCGGGCGGCTGATCGTGATCCTCGAGGCGTTCTGGGCGGTCGGGTGGACGGCAGCCGCCCTCATCGGCTTCCTCGTGATCCCCGGGTCGGACGACGGCTGGCGCTGGGCCTTCGCACTGGGTGCGATCCCCGCCGCCTACGCCCTGGTCGTACGCTGGGGACTGCCCGAATCCGCCCGCTGGCTGGCCCGCCGCGGCCGCTTCGCCGAAGCGGATGCCGTGGTGCGCTCGTTCGAGGAGGCGGCGGGTGCGGCGGCGTCCGTGAACAACGACACCCAAGCCGACGAAGCGCCCGCGGTGGCCCTGTCGGCCCGCGAGCGCCTCGCCACCCTGTGGTCGGCGGAGTTCCGGGTGCGCACCGCCTGCCTGTGGCTAGTGTGGTTCTGTGTGAACTTCTCCTACTACGGGGCCTTCATCTGGATCCCGTCGATCCTGGTGTCGCAGGGATACGACCTCGTGCGATCGTTCGGCTTCACGCTCATCATCACGCTCGCGCAGCTTCCGGGCTACGCGGTCGCCGCCTGGCTGATCGAGGTGTGGGGGCGCCGGCTCACCCTCTCGGTGTTCCTCGCGGGCTCGGCGATCTCCGCGATCCTCTTCGGCACGGCAGCCGGCGAGTCGGTGGTCATCGCGACCGGGATGGCTCTGTCGTTCTTCAACCTCGGCGCATGGGGAGCCCTCTACGCGGTGACCCCCGAGATGTACCCGACGTCGCTGCGCGCCACCGGCTCGGGATGGGCAGCGGGAGTCGGGCGCATCGCGTCGATCATCGCGCCTCTCACCGTCCCGCTGCTGCTGGCGTTCGGCGGCGCCCCGCTGCTGTTCGTGGTGTTCGCCGCCTTCTTCGCCATCGCGGCAGGGGCGGCATGGGGGCTCCTCGACCGCCGCGGCCGGGCTCTCGACGACCGCTGAGCCGGTTCCAGCCGGCGTGGCCCCCGCCGTAGGGTGGGGGAGTGGCATCAGTTCGATACGTCGCCATCGGCGACTCCTTCACCGAGGGCGTCGGCGATGACCTCCCCGACGGTCGTGTTCGCGGGTGGGCGGATCTCGTTGCCCACGGGTGGGCGGATGCCGCGGGGCAGCCGATCGAGTACGCCAATCTCGCGATCCGCGGCAAGCTCGCCTGGCCGATCGTCGACGAACAGCTCGAGCCCGCTCTGGCGCTGAATCCGACGCATCTGTCGTTCAACGGCGGGGGCAACGACATGATCAGGCCACGCACGTCGATCTCGCACGTCGTGGCCGCGTTCAACCGCGTGATCGAGCGCTGCGACGAGCAGGGCGTGCAGCTCATCCTGCTCTCCGGCGCCAATCCGTCCGCGCAGCTGCCGATGAGTCGCATGATCCAGCGGCGGGGCGACATCCTCTCCTACGCCGTGGGGGCGCGGATCACCGATCGGCCCGACATCATCCGCGCGTTCAACTGGCCGGATCGAGAACTCTCTTCGCCGTCGTACTGGTCGGAGGACCGGCTCCACATGAACTCACGGGGGCACCACCGCGTGGCGGCACGCGTGCTCACGGCGCTCGGTATGGAGCCGCCCGCGGGATGGTGGTCGCTCCCACCGCTCCCGCCCGCCGTCCGGATGGGCGGGTCGGCCTACTATCGCGAGCATCTGGGCCCGTGGGTGCGACGGCGGCTGACCGGCACGTCATCGGGTGACGGGCGGGTACCGAAGCATCCCGAGTGGGCGACGATCGAGGCGTTAGTGCGCTGAACCTCGGCCTACGGTGTAGACCAGCTCAGCGAACTGGCCGGACTGACGCACCGATACGAGCGTGAGTCGGTCCGATTCGATCCGGCGCGGCAGCAGGGGCTTGCCCGCTTCGAGGGTGACCGGCGCCACCGACACCCTGACCTCGTCCAGATGGCCCGCGTCGGCGAACTGACCGACAAGATCACCGCCGCCTATCAGCCAGACGTCCTTGCCGCGGGCTGCGTCGACCAGCTCCGCCCAGATCTCTTCGATGTCGCCCCGGCGGAAGCGGATGTCGGCTCCCGCGACGAGCGGGAGGGACCGGGAGGAGAGCACGAAGCTGACGATGTCGCGGTAGGACCACTTGTCGGGGTGTTCGACGAGATTCTCATGCTCCAGGATCCACTCGTACGTCGACGACCCCATGACGAGCGCGCCGATATCCGTGAGGAAGCCGGAGAACGCGGACTCCGCCGAATCGGCTCCCGGAACGACGAACAGCCAGGAGAGGGAATGCTCGTCATCCGCGAGGAACCCGTTCAGCGTGGTGGCGGTGTTGTAGATGACGCGCGGCATGACGCCACCATATCGAGTGGGAGCGACATCCTTGACTCCTATTCAACCAAGCGGTATTGTACTAGTCAGTTGAATACGGAGGTGACGATGGCAAGTGACGACCTGAGCCGAACGTTCGCCGCGCTGGCCGACCCGACCCGGCGTGCGATCCTCGCGCGGCTGGCGGCGGGGGGCGCGACGGTGGGGGAGCTGGCCGCCCCATTCGACATGACGCTCGCCGCCGTATCGAAGCACCTGAGGGTCCTGGAGGGCGCAGGACTGGTCAGCCGGGGGAGAGACGCACAATTCCGCCCCGCGATGCTCGATGCGAGGCCGCTGGCCGCGGCATCCGTGTGGATAGCGGATTACGCGAAGTTCTGGCAGGACAATCTCGGCGCACTCGACTCGTACCTCAACGCCCTGCAGCAGCTCGGCACCCCCACACCGTCACACGACAAGGAGAACCCCCGTGACTGACTACTTCACCGTCACCCGCACCATCTCGGCGCCGCGCGAGTTGGTGTTCGAAGCCCTGACGAAGCCCGAGCACTTCGCGGTCTGGTTCGGCACCGCCGCCGTCGAGGTTCCCCGCGACACGCTGTCGATGGACGTGCGACCGGGGGGAGCGTTCCGCGCGGTCATGCACCTGCCTGACGGCAACTCGATCCATTGGACGGGGACCTATGTGGAGGTCGAACCGCCCGCGCACGTCGCGATGACCCTGACCGATCAGCCCGGGGACGACGCGGGGCTGCCTGTCATCTTCGATCTGGAGTCGGTGGAGGGGGGCACGCAGCTCACGGTGCGCCAGGATCGTTCCGACTTCTCGGATGAGCAGGTCGCAGCCACGATCGCCGGCTACAACGCGTTCATCGACGACATCGAGAACGTCGTTGCGCGGATCGCCGGTTAGGGCCATCTCGGTGGGCGTGTCAAGCCCTTGCCGCGGCGCTCGGAGGCGACGACGCTGTGAGGATGGGGACGCGCCGCGTCCGCATGGAAAGGAAGTGCCATGAGCATCGGAGCCGGAGTCGTCCTCTTCGTCATCGGAGCGATCCTCGCGTTCGCCGTGAACGTGCAGCTGGATTGGATCAACCTCGACCTGATCGGCTACATCCTGATGGGTGCCGGAGTACTCGTTTTCATCCTGGGACTGGTCCTGCTGATGCGCAAGCGGTCCAGCGAGAGCGTCACCCGCACGGCGGTCGACCCGGCCGCCGGTGAGCAGGTCACGCGCCGTTCGACCAGCACCACCGACGACACGATTTGAGTCGGGAGACCGACGCGCACGAGGGCCCGGGTACGGGAGGCCGTTTCGCCTCCCGGCCCGGGTCCTTCGCGTGGGGAAGCGACGATCGCCGACAAGGAGTGCCGTGAGCATGGACATCCGCCGCGGGCAGGCGTAGCTTTTCCGCTGAAAGACTCGCGAAGGAGACACCATGTCGGACGACGCCAGAATATTCACAGCAGATGCTCTTCGCTTCTACGGTGATACGCACCATCCGTCGACGGTAACCGAGGTCGTCTCGCAGCGGCCGGAGCTGGGGTCCGGTGTGAAGCCGGCCGAGCTGGAGAGCATGGCCGAGTCCGCGCACGACGAGCCGCGACAGGGTAAGACCGGCGCCTTCCGGCCCGCAGCAGAGTTCCTAGCGGAGATCGATCCGCAGATCGATCTCCGCGGATATGGGCCGGACTGGATAGACACGCTTCCGGTGCCACGGGCCATTCCCGAGGACACCGGCAAGCCGTTGCGTCGGCTTGACGGACGAAGGCTCGTCCGTCCGTTCGACACCACGCGGTTCCCGCCGGAGGAGCGCCGCGTCTATCGCGACGCTGCGAGGCCATGGGGCCACGTCTGCAAGCTGTTCACGAGTGAGCGCCCGGACGGTGCGGGTAGTGCGGCACTGATCGGCCCGCGTATCGCCGTCACCGCGGCGCATTGCGTGCCGCGCACGTCGTCCTGGTGGATGCGTGTCGTGCCCGCCTACTACGACGGGGGTTCGCTGTACGGCGCTGGCGTTCAGTCCTACGTATCGGACTGGAGGGCATTCGACTCAGGAGACGAGGTGTGCGGCTATGACTGGGCGGTTCTGCGCCTGTACGAACCGCTTGGTGACGGGGTCGGCTACTTCGGCGTCAACGGCTACGACGACGACTGGGAGGACCGGCCGTACTGGACCACGGCAGGCTACCCTTCCGCCATCAATTCACAGAGGCCCTCGTATCAGATGGGCGTGAGCGTGTTCGACGACGACTCGGACTCCAACGGGGGAATGGAACTCGAGACTCGCGCCGACTTGGGCCCGGGCAACTCGGGTGGTCCGCTGTGGGGCCAGTGGGGCGGAGACTGGCGCGTGCTGGGGGTCGTCTCAGGTGAGGAGTATGACTGGGCGGTCGGGGGCGGCGAATGGGGGAACGTCGTTGCGAGTGGGTCAGGCTTCGGCAATCTCGTCGCCTGGGCTCGCACCAACTGGCCCTTATGAGGTCGTAACGGCACGCACCCGAGGTGGACGGTGCGACCACGTTCGCGCCCCATCACTACGTGGAGTCAGGGGTGCTCCGTGTCCGGGCGGCACGATTGGCCCAAATGAGTTGACATAATGTGCATTATCGGCAATTGCACGCAGGCCGACTCTCCGTAGTCTCGGATCATGCTGGAGTCGCTCACGGGATTCGCCGTCGTCGGCCTCGCCATCGCGGTCGGCTA
>Ga0190275_10004021_pt1 | contig 10568 bp, 5 predicted proteins | sample Popmic550T_FD_133745 | JGI IMG/M metagenome (GOLD analysis project Ga0190275, IMG submission 133745) | Populus adjacent soil microbial communities from riparian zone of Yellowstone River, Montana, USA - 550 T | ecosystem: Environmental > Terrestrial > Soil > Riparian zone > Trees stand | place...
CCAGGATGGTGGTGACCACCGCGGGCAGGTTCTCCGGCAGGGCCCCGATCGCGAACGCCACCGCCCCGGCGAACAGCACCGTGAACTCGGCACCCCGGGCCAGGTTCAACGCCATCGACACGATCAACGCCACTCCGGCGATCCACAGGATCTGCCGGGTCAGCTTGGCCAGCTGGCGGGTGAGGGGAGACTTCGTCTCGTCCTGGGACTGCAGCATGCCCGAGATCTTGCCGACCTCGGTCTCCATGCCGATCGCAGTGACGACGTACTCCCCCGAACCACGGGTGACGTTGGTGTTCATGTAGACCATGCCGGTTCGATCACCGAGTGGCGTGTCGGGTTCGGCGACCGCATCGACACCTTTGGCGACGGGGAGACTTTCGCCGGTGAGGGCGGACTCCGCCGCCTCGAGCGCCGCCACACGGAGCAGGCGCCCGTCGGCGGGGACGACGTCCCCGGCCTCGATCGCCACCACATCGCCGGGCACGAGCTGCTCGGCTGGGATCTGTTGGAGCTCACCGTCGCGCATCACCCGGGCCGTGACGATCATCATCTGCTGCAGGGCGGCCACGGCGGCGGCCGCCTTTCCTTCCTGACGCAGACCGAGCACGGCGTTGAACAAGGTGAGCAGGATCAGCACGATGCCGGTCTCCAGCTCCTTCAGCGGGTAGAGGCTCACGACGCCGCCCACCAGCAGCACGATCTGCATCGGGTCCGCGTACTGCCGCAGGAAAGCCCGCCACCGCGGCTCGACCTTGCCCGCCGCGAATCGGTTGCTGCCGTAGGTGCCCGCCCGAGACGTCACCTCGGCAGCGGTCAGACCCCGCGCGCGGTCCACCTGCAGAACCTGCAGGACCTCTTGGGCCGGCATGGTGTGCCAAGCCTGATCGGTGGTATCCGTCACAGTGGTGGACATCGAATGCCCTTTCGTTGGTCCGAAAGCTCCGACGATGACCTGTTGGTCATCCACCAGACAGGGTCAGGTCGACAGACACATCTCAACGTTCGCCTCGATTGCCACCGGGATGACCACCCGTGCACATGGTCCATCCTGAATCATCGCGGGTTGAGCCCGGATCGCCGCCAACCACGACGAGCTGACGCTGCTGAGCCTCACTCACCTTCCGGGCAGCCGAAAACAGGCGCGGACACCTGTGGCCGCAGCCGACTGGCCACGACAGGCTCGAGCGCCGCACACCATGGGATTCGCTGATCATTGGTGTTGTAGTCCGGACCTTCCATGTGTATTGCCCGTACATCAGGTTGGTGGAGAGTCTTCGTACAGCTCGAGCCCTGGCGCGTCGGCGGTGACCGAGGTGCCGGCGGTGCCGTTGAGGAGGGATGGTGTGTGGGTGATGGATCCGATCACCGCCAGGCGGCCGGTGTTCTCGACGAATGTGCAGGCGGCGCGGACCTTGGGTCCCATGGACCCGGCGGCGAACTCGGTCTCGGAGAGGGCGGCGGGGGTGGCACGCCGGATGGCGCGCTGCTGAGGGGTGCCCCATCCGGTGTAGACGGCGTCGACGTCGGTGACGATCAGCAGGGCGTCGGCACCCAGGTCGGCGGCCAACATCGCACTGGCCAGGTCCTTGTCGATGACCGCTTCCACCCCGACCATTTGGCGACCGGCCGGTGCTGCTTGGTCGGAGTACATGACGGGGATCCCGCCGCCGCCGGCACAGATCACCACACATTGACGTTCGAGCAGCCACCCGACGGCTTCGATGCCGAAGATCCGCTGCGGCGCCGGCGAAGGCACGACCCGTCGGAAGCTGGCGCCGTCGGGCTTGAACGTCCAGTCCTTGGTCTGGGCGAGTGAGTTGGCTTCGGTCTCGTTGTAGATCGGACCGATGGGTTTGGTCGGATCGTCGAAGGCTGGGTCGTCGGGGTTGACTTCGATCAGGGTGAGCAGGGAGGCGATGTGCTGCTCGGGCGGCAGCTGGTTCCCGAGCTCCTGCTGGATGAGGTAGCCGATCATGCCCTCGGTCTGAGCGCCGAGCACGTCGAGCGGGTACGGCTCGACCTCCTTGTACGCGGAGCCTTGCAGGGCCAGCAGACCTACCTGGGGTCCGTTGCCGTGACTGATCACAAGCTCGTGGTCGCGGGCGAGTGGTGCCAGGGCCACGCAGGCGGCGAGGACGTTGGCCCGTTGGTTGGCCGCGGTCATGGGTTCGCCCCGGCGTAGGAGCGCGTTACCGCCGAGGGCGACGACAACCCGCATGGTCAGCCGGCCAGGGTGGCGACCAGGACCGCCTTGATCGTATGCAGTCGGTTCTCGGCCTCGTCGAACACGACCGAGGCCGGTGACTCGAACACCTCCTCGGTCACTTCCAACGCCTCGAGGCCGAACTTGTCGGCGATCTCGCGGCCCACCTGCGTGTCGGCATTGTGGAACGCGGGGAGGCAGTGCATGAACTTGACGTCCGGATTGCCCGTGGCGGCCATGGCCGCGGCGTTGATCTGGTAGGGGGTGAGCAGCTTGATCCGCTCCGCCCACACCTCGTCCGGCTCGCCCATCGAGACCCAGACATCAGTGACCAGAACGTCGCAGCCATGAACCGCTGCTGGAACATCGTCGCTGACGGTGATCTTGGCACCGGTCTCTTCTGCCACCGCGCGGGCCTGGTCGACGATCTCGTCGCGGGGCCGCAGTGAGCTGGGGCTGCAGACGCGGACGTCCATGCCCAGCTTCGCTGCCCCGATCAGGTAGGAGTCGGCCATGTTGAACCGGGCGTCGCCCAGGTAGCAGAAGGCGACCTCGTTCAGCGGCTTCGGTACGTGTTCAAGGAACGTGAGGAAGTCGGCAAGGATCTGGGTCGGGTGCCATTCGTCGGTCAGACCGTTGTAGACGGGCACCCCTGACCAGCGCGCCAGCTCTTCGGCGGTCTCCTGGGCGAAGCCGCGGTACTCGATGGCGTCATACATGCGGCCCAGGACGCGGGCGGTGTCCTTGACGGTCTCCTTGTGGCCCATGTGTGAGCCGGAGGGGCCGATGAAGGTGACGTGCGCGCCTTGATCGTATGCCGCCACCTCGAACGCGCACCTGGTACGGGTCGAGTCTTTCTCGAAGATCAACGCGATCTCCTTGCCGACCAGCCGTGGCGTCTCCCGCCCTTGGCGCTTGGCGGCCTTCAGCTCCGCCGCCAGGTCGAGAAGGTAGCGGATCTCGTCCGGGCTGAAGTCGGCCAGCCGCAAGAGATGTCGACCTTGCAGGTTCATCTCGCCTCCTCAGGCGTGTCGGGCAATCGGTGGGATGTGTTGGCTAGCTGGGGATCGTGCTCGTCTTGATGGTGGTGACGCCTCACTGACTCGTCTCGTCGGATACGACCCGGTTCCGTCGACGCTTCCAGCCGAGATCGAGGCCCGCGCTGAGCAGCAGGATAAGGACCAACGTGACCGCGGACGCGGGCTCGGTGATCAGGGTGGTGAAGACGAAGGTGAGGAAGGCCAGCCCGGTGGTGACTACGCCGAGGACCAGGACGGCGGTCCGGGCGCCGGTCTGCGACCGGACCCGCAGGTGCCCGACCGTGACCATACCGAAGATCAGCAGCGCCGCTGCGCTGCCGATGGAGGCGATGGCGGTCAGGCTGAAGCCGATCGCCAGCAGGATCGCGCCGGCGGCCGTGATCAGCAGCCCTACGGGCACCCGCTCCTTTAGCCGGCGGCCCATCAGCGGCGGGAACTGTCGGTTCGCGGCGAGTTGATCGCACAGTCCGGCGGCGGGGTAGAGTCCGCCGTTGGTGGCTCCGGCGGTGGCGAACAGGCCCGTGACGCTCATCAGCCAGTAGCCGGCCTGGCCGAGGGTGGGTTCGGCGGCCACCGCGAGCGCGGTGCCGCCGGAGGCGATGACCGCGTCCACCGTCAACGTTCCGAACACGCCTAGAGAGACCGCAATGTAGATGACCGCGGCAATGCCCAGGGCCAGGTACATCGCGCGAGGGAGCTCACGGCGAGGTGTCCGGAGGTCCTTCGCGGTGAACGTCACGATTCCGAAGCCTAGGAACGCGAAGAACGTGAGCGCCACACTGGAGAAGATGTCCCGGAAGGGTGGATACCCGGATGGGGCGAGCAGCGCAGGATCCATGTTCGTGATTGTGACCACGGCGAAAAGCGTGAGGATGCCGATCACGATGAACACGATCACGCTCTGCGCGCGAGCGACGAGCGTCGATCCTGCGACGTTCACCACGACCATGACCGCAATGATCAGAGCCGCGAAGACCTTGGCCCAGACCGCGCTGTCATCAGCGAACATCGCACTCGCGTAACTGCCGAACGACACCGCCACCATCGCGGTCACGATCGTGTTCACCGAGTACGTCATCCAGGCCGAAATCCCGGTGAAATGCCCGTCCCCGAAACCCTGACGCACGTACTCCAGCAGCCCGGCCGCCGACGGAAAGGCAGCTCCTAGCTTCGCGAACGAATAGCCCTGGATCCCGGCGATGATCCCGGCCAGGACGAAGGAGAGCCAGACCGCCGACCCGGCCACCTCACCGGCGGCTCCGAGGAGGGAGAAGATGCCCGCCCCCACCATGGCGGCAACACCGATGAACGCGGCCTGCGGCCACGAGATGTACGCGCCGGTCCGTACCGGCTCAGGCTCGGACACAGCGCCAGTCATGTCGGCTCACCCGCCCGATCACCCTGTTCGGTGGAACCCTCGACCGTGAGTTGGGCATCCGATACCTCAGACCACGGCTTCGCGTTCGATCGGACAGGACATGCAGCGGGGACCGCCTCGCCCGCGCCCGAGCTCGGACCCGGCGATGGTGACGATCTCGATTCCCTGCCTCCGGAGGAACGTGTTGGAGGTGATGTTGCGCTCGTAGCCGAAGATCACACCCGGGGCGACGGCAAGGAAGTTGTTCCCGTCGTCCCACTGCTCCCGCTGAGCGCCGAGAGCATCGATCGGCGTCCGCAGAACACGCAGCTTCTCCACCCCCAGCGCCTCGGCCACGATCGGGAAGAGCTCGGCGTTCTCGACCACCCGGTAGTCACCGCCCGCCCCGACCGGCGTCAACGTGAACGAACGGAGCGTCTCCGGCAGGTACGGGTACACGCTGAACGCGTCACGGTCGACCATGGTCATCGCCGTGTCCAGGTGCATGAAGGCCCGCGTCTTGGGCAGCTCGACGGCAATCACCTTGGTGACCGAGCCATGGGCGAAGTACTGGCGGGCGAGGAACTCCACCCCCTGCGGAGTGGTCCGCTCCCCCATCCCGACCATCACCGAGCCGTTGCCGATCACCACGATGTCCCCGCCCTCGCAGTTGGCCGGATCGTGCGAGACCGAGTCGTTGCCGTAGTAGAAGTGCAGGGGCGACTCCGCGTCGCGGAACATCGGATGGAAGTTCCACACCACCCGCGAGTTGATCGTCTCCCGCTTCCGGGCGGGCTTGCTCATCGGGTTGACCGACAACCCGTCGTACACCCAGGCCGAGTTGTCCCGCTGGAACAAGTGGTTCGGCAGCGGCTTCAGCAAGAAGTCATCCGGACCGAGGTACTCCAGCAGCAGGCTCGACGGATCGGCCAAATCGAGATCCCGCTTCAGGACCCCGCCGATCAGGGCCTCCGACAATCGTTCGGCGGGTGTCGAGCCGACAAGCTCGTCGAGCGGCTTGTCGAGGGCCGGACCGAACCGGGTGGCCGTGGTCAGCTCGTCCTGCACGAACTCCCGAGCGCCCGGCTGGTCCAGGGCCTGGGCGAGCAGCTCGTGGAACAGGTGCACGATCACACCCTTGTTCCGCAGCTTCTGCACGAAGGCGTCGTGTTCCTCCTGCGCACGCTGGGCCCACATCACGTCGTCGAACAACAGGTCGTCGACGTTGCTCGGCGTCAACCGCATCAGCTCCAGGCCGGGTCGATGAACGATGACCTGCTTGAGGACACCAACCTCGGAGTCAACATGGAATGCCATGGGTCACCTCACCTCTTCGCTGGAACGTCGTACCGCGGAACCGCTTGCGGAGCCACCATGTGGGCCCGCTGCGCCAGATAGACCGGAATCCCGATCAAGAACGCGGCACCGCAGAAGATGAACGGCAGCCACACCTTCCACGCTGCCTCCTCCCCGGTGTTGCGTGAGAACCAGATGAACAACACCGAGAACACCACCGCGACAACCGCCACCGTCACATCGCGGACCACGCGAGGAGTATGCAGCTGCCGTCCATCCTGAAGACGCCACTTGATCTGAGCCAACGCCGAGAACCCGTACGGGATAGCAGCGGTGATCCCAGACATGAAGACCAGTGTGTTGAACACCGTGTAGCCCGCGCTGCCGAGATAGCTGAACACCGTGAAGACGCTCGCCAACACCGTCGAGATGACAATGCCGAACAGGGGCGCGCCCTTCTTCGACAGGCGTCCGAACCGCGCCGGGAACAAGCCGTCCTTCGCGGCGGCCAAAGGCATCTCGGCGCAGATCATCGTCCATCCGTTCAGCGCCCCGAATCCGGAGATCACCACCGCGAGGCCCATGACATAGCCGGCCCAGCTCCCACCGAACATCGTGTTCACCGCGGTCGAGAACGGTGCATTCGACTCCTGCAGCTCACTGTTCGGCACCACTCCGAATACAACGAACAACGACATCAGGTACACCGCTGCGCAGCCGAGCGTGCCCAGGATGCTCGCCCTCGGCACGTTGCGATCGGGATCACGGACCCGGCCCGCCGCCACCGCGGCCGTCTCCACCCCCAGATAGCTGAACAACCCCAGCGCGAGACCGGTGCCCACCGCGGCCAGATCCGGCCCCCCCGACACGTTGAACGGGCGGAAGTTGGCGGTGTCGATGAAGAACAAACCCACCAAGGACACCACCGCCAACGCGAGGAACTTGAGCACCGTGGTGACCACCTGCACCGCGGCCATCTTCGACACGCCATTGAGATTGATCAACGCCGGCACCCACAGACCCACCAACGCGATCGCGATCAGCGCCCACTTCGCTAGCGGAGGCTGCTGCCCACCCTGGGTCAGCAGGTACTCCACATACAGCACCCACCCGGTCACGATCGCGGCATTGCCCGCCCACGCCGTGATCCAGTACGACCATGCGTTGAAGAACCCGATCCGGTTGCCGAACGCCACCCGCGAGTACGCGTACGGCCCACCATCAGAGGGCAGACGCCGAGACAGCCCCGCAAAAAGCAGCGCCAACGCCACCGCCCCCGCCGTGACCAGCACCATCGACAGCAACGTGATCGGACCATACGCCGACAAGGAACCCGGAAGGTTGAAGATCCCGACACCGATGATGTTTCCGACGATCAGCGCGGTCGCCTGTCGGAGGCCGAACCGTCCTCCACGTCGCGCATCCGAGTCGGACGCGGCTGTCGGCCCTACGTTAGAAGACACCAGTGTCCTTCCTTCAGCACGACCGGAAGTCGTGATGATCTTGACCGTAGACCTCACCATCGGCGGCGCAAATGGGCGATTTGTGCCATGCTGTGGAGTCGATCGGACCGACGTCCACCGTGCTCATCGTCGTCTCCCGTGCTGTTGACACACTTCAGTGCGTCGCCTGTATGTACGTGGGGCCGATGCTGTCACTCCGCACCAGGACAGGGGATCACCCATCGCGGGTGACGGCCTGTCTAGCCGAGGCGCTCACCCGCAATGGGTGAAGTGGTCTGCAGACGCCCACTGACAGCGTGCGGCTGAGCGAGCGGGCGGTCCGCACGCCGAGGTCCTGTCTCGGCTGGACTCGGAGTTGCGCGACTCCTCCTCGCCGTGTCCCACACGGACCGCTTCAACGACGCCCTGGCCGACAGTCACACAGAGTGAATCTTCGGGGCGGCTGCTCCATCGTCTGGAGCGTACGAACCTTTCGTCATCGCCCACCCTGCTGGACGAGTGGGTCCGCTTCCATCCCCTGTTGGTGACGTTTGCACGGAGCTCGCTCGAGGTCAGCGTCCAGAGCTGGTCAACCCCCCGCACCGTCGTGGTGAACAGTGGTTCGCCGCGCACGGCCAGGTCGAAGCGCGGTGCACACCTGCTCGCCGGCGATGCCTACGACGAGGCTTCCATGCCATCTATCTATCTATCTAGGAGAACTGGCTGCGCTTCTTCGACGCTGGTCGGTCAGCGACCGTCCTGGGCTGGCTTCACGAACTCCAGGAGCAGGTGCGCGAGGCGGCTCACCGGGCAGACCTGTCCGACGACCGACCTCAGGGCCTCGACCGAGACGCGTACCCGGGCCACCGTGGTCAAGCTCAGGTCGGTTCTGTCCGGCCGACAAATCGAACGCAGGACACCTGTTCACAACTTGGCCGGGGTCCGACCAAGTCCAGTGCAGCGCCAAGCCCAGTCATCACAAATCTTTGCCATGACGGACAGCCTGGTGGAGGGCGCGGCGGCTCAAGGACGGATTGTGGTCGCCCGCGGCATCTGAGTGGGTAGCGCTAGGGCGGGTGATGCTGTAGCCGTGCGGTCCGATATCACTACCCAAGGGCCCGGGCAGGGCTGACGGCGTGCTGGACGTCCCCCGCGGTTCTGACGGTTTGGCGGCGGCGCCGGATCGCCTTGCTGACTTCGACGACGACCGGCAGGGCAGCCGCAAGCGCCAGGCAGACCAGCCACTGGCGCGGACTCAGCCCGGTGGTCAGCAGGGCCTGCTGCAGCATTGGCAGCTCGGTGGCCAGCAGCAGCAACGTCACCGGGATCAGTGCGATCAGCAGCGCGGACGCGATCGGCGCTCCGAAGCCGAAGGCCGGATCCCGACGGTTCACCAGCGCGTTCAGGGTCGTGCCCAGACCCATGATCACGAAGGTCATCGTCAGGGAGATCGAAGAAGTCGTGGGACTGGGCTCATCGGGTCCGACAACCAGCGGCAAGAAGGCCGCGAGGAACAGCACCGCGGCATAGCCGATCCAGGTCAGCACCGCGGTCCGGTTGGTGATCGTTACCCCGGGGTCACGTGGACGCCGATGCATCACATCGGGGTCGCCGGGGTCGATCGCGATGATCGCGACCCCGATCGCCGTGGCGAAGAAGAGCAGGAACAACACCATCGGCGGGGTCATGGCCACCCCGTCGTTGACGTCGAACACTGTCGCCGCCAGGAACAGGAAGATCAGCGCCAGCAGCTGGGTCATCTGATAGCGCACGTAGCAGACGATCTTGTCGTAGACCCGGCGACCGATCTCGACGGCGTGCACCAGGGTGCCGAAGTTGTCATCGGTGAGGATCATCCGGGCGGCCTGCTTGGTCACCTCGCTACCACTGCCCATCGCCACCCCGATATCTGCCTGCTTGAGGGCGGCTGCATCGTTGACTGCGTCACCGGTCATGGCGACGATCAAGCCGTTCTGCTGCATGGTCCGCGCCAGCCGCAGCTTGTCCTCGGGTGAAACCCGCCCGAAGACGTGCAACTCGGGTAGCCGCCGTTGCAGCTCCTCGTCGGACAGCTTCCGCAGCTCCGCACCGCTGATTGCCCCCGGTCCCAGCCCCAATGACGCACCGATGGCCTGGGCCGTCACCGCGTGGTCGCCGGTGATCATGCGGACGTCGATCCCCGCTGCAAGAGCGACCTGCACCGCGCCCTTGGCCTCCACCCGCAACGGGTCGATGATGCCGGCCATGCCGACGAAGCCCAGGTCGTGGATGAGCGACATCGGATCGGTCCCCATGATCGCCAGATCGTCGTCCTCGATCAGCCGGATCGCGAACGCGAGCACCCGCAGTCCGCTCTCACCCATCTGCTCGTTCGCCGCGTTGATACCGGCTGCGGCCTCCGCGATCGGGACCTGCGAGCCGCTCAACGGTCCGCCGGCCATGGTGCAGCGCGTCAGGACGACGTCGGGTGCGCCCTTGACCAACGCCACGACGTGCTCGGCACCGTCGAGTGTGATCCGGTGGAATGTTGCCATGAACTTGTACTCGGAGTCGAAGGGGACCTCGGCGATCCGTGGATAGGCGCGCCGGGTCTGCTCGACGTCGACGCCGATCTTGGCGGCGAGCACCACCAGGGCCGCCTCGGTCGGATCGCCCGTCACGCTGCCGTCGGCAGCGACGACCGCGTCCGTGTCCAGGGCCAGGCCCAGTCCGAGCCGGGTGAAGTCGGGAGCCGGCGCGCCGGCGACGGCGGTGATCCCGCCGGTCGTGGCGTAGCCCTCGCCGGTCACCGTGAACCACGAGCCGCCCGCGTAGAGCGTCGACACCATCATCTCGTTCAATGTCAGGGTGCCGGTCTTGTCGGTGTTGATCGCACTGGTGGCCCCGAGGGTCTCGACGTCGGTCAGGTTCTTGACCACCGCCTTGGCCTCGGCCAGCTGCTTGGCGCCCATCGACAGCAGCCCCGACACGAAGGCCGGCAGCCCTGTGGGTATGGCCGAGATCGCCATCGCCGTGCCCAGCAGCAGCAGCTCCTGGATCGGCGTACCACGGACCAGCCCGACCACGATGATCACTGCCACGGCGCCCCAAGCGACCAAGCCGAGCACCTTGGTCAACGTGTCGAGCTCGCGCTGGAGCGGGGACCGGGTCCGCACCACCTTGGTGAGCATGGAGGCGATCTGACCCATCTGGGTCTGCATCCCGGTCGCGGTGACGACCAGAGTTCC
>Ga0190275_10004022_pt1 | contig 10567 bp, 11 predicted proteins | sample Popmic550T_FD_133745 | JGI IMG/M metagenome (GOLD analysis project Ga0190275, IMG submission 133745) | Populus adjacent soil microbial communities from riparian zone of Yellowstone River, Montana, USA - 550 T | ecosystem: Environmental > Terrestrial > Soil > Riparian zone > Trees stand | place...
CACATGGAGGAAGGCTTGCACCATCGCCTCGTTGGCCAGGACGAGGCGGTCGAAGCCGTGTCGAACGCGATCCGCCGGGCCCGCTCCGGGCTGGGGGATCCGAATCGTCCGATCGGTTCGTTCATATTCCTCGGACCAACCGGTGTCGGTAAGACCGAGCTCGCCAGGGCATTGGCCGAGTTCCTCTTCGACGACGAGAAGGCGATGATCCGCCTCGATATGAGCGAGTACATGGAGAAGCACTCCGTGTCTCGCCTGGTCGGGGCACCGCCGGGCTACGTCGGTTACGACGAAGGTGGTCAGTTGACCGAAGCGGTCCGTAGACGTCCATATTCGGTCGTGCTGCTCGACGAGATCGAGAAGGCGCACCCCGATGTGTTCAATGTTCTGCTTCAGATACTCGAAGACGGGCGCTTGACGGATAGCCAGGGTCGAACGGTGGACTTCAAGAACGCGATCGTGATCATGACGTCCAACATCGGATCGCAGTTCATCCTCGACACGAGCGCCTCCCAGGAAACGGTCGAAGAGAAGGTTCTGGCTACAGTGAGAGATCACTTCAAGCCGGAGTTCCTCAACCGTGTGGACGAGATCGTGGTGTTCCATCGACTCAGCGAGGAGCACATCGGGCAGATCGTTGGCATCCAGCTCGAGCATCTCGTCGATCGCCTCACGGACCGTGACATCGCCCTCGAGATGAGTGAGGACGCTAAGAGGTATCTGTCCCAGAAGGGTTATGACCCCTCCTACGGCGCCAGACCCCTCAAGCGATTGATCCAACGCGAGATCGAGAACAGCCTTGCGCTCAAGCTGCTCGACGGAACCTTCCGGGATGGCGACACGATCGAGGTCGCTCTCGAAGGTGATGGACTCGTGTTCAGGCACGCTCGCTAGCATGGGCCGATGAGCGCCGAGGATCTCATCGTTCTGAGCTGTTCTACCTGCGGGAACACGTTCCCTCTACACAGTGGAGATGAGCACAGGTGTCCGTCATGCGCGGGAACCGATGTTCATCTCGCAACGGAGCCACTCTTGTGAGCGCGGCAGGTGGAGGACCGAAGGTCGCGATTGCGCCGATCGTGCTCCCGCAGATGCAGGAAGCGATCGAAGCCGCCGGTGGTTCCGTCGTGGAACCAGCCGAGGCGGACGCTCTAGTGTGGATCAACCCCCTCGATCCGGACGGCTTGAAGGATCTACTCACTGCGACCTCGGCTCGCTGGATCCAGCTGCCGTTCGCGGGGATCGAATCTTTCTTCGACGCCGGCGTTCTAGATCCCGACCGGACGTGGACGTGCACTAAGGGCGTGTACGGGCCGGCCTGCGCCGAACACGCGATAGCGCTGATGCTCGCGGCGGCCCGGTGCTTGAACGAACACGTCAAGGCAACCTCGTGGCGCGCCACGTACGCCCAACTGGGACAACCCGAACGAAGGTTGAACGGCCTGACCGTCCTGATCGTTGGGACGGGTGGCATCGGTGCGTCGCTCGCCGAGATGCTGCAGCCGTTCGGTACCCGCATCCTTGCGATCAACCGTTCCGGCAAGCCGATGGATCTCGCCGATCGCACCGGGAAGATGGACGAACTGATCGATCTCCTGGGCGAGGCCGACTTCGTGGTGCTCGCACCCGCTTTGACGGCCGAGACCCGAGGCATGATCGGCTCGAAGGAGCTCGACGCGATGCGGCCTTCGGCATGGTTGATCAACGTGGGCCGCGGCGGATTGATCGATACCGACGCCCTCGTGTCTGGGCTCGAAGAAGGCAAGATCGGGGGAGCGGGTCTCGACGTCACCGATCCGGAACCCCTGCCGGACGGTCATCCCTTATGGGGCTTCGACAACGTCATCATCACCCCGCATGTGGCGAACACCGCAGACATGGCCATCCCGGAACTGACCGAGATGGTGCGCCGGAATGTTGCACATTTCGGAAGAGGGGAAGACTTGGAAGGCCTGGTCGACGTATCCCTGGGATACTGATGTAGTCCCGTCGAACGCCAGCCGTTCGACGCTCGGGTAAGTGTCTAGCGCGTTAGGAGAAGCGATGACGGAAGAAACGCCGATCGATCCCCTTCCGGGCGAAGGCCCTCCTCAAGCCGTCCCCCCAGCCGCCCAAGCACCCGGCGCTTACGACCCTGCAGCAACGCCGATCCCCGGCAGCGATGGGCTCCCGGCTGTGATGCCCTCGTCGAGCGAGCGAACGTGGGGGATGTTGTGCCACCTGAGTGCTTTCGGACTGTTCGTGTTCCCCGCTTTTGGAAATCTGATCGGCCCGCTGATCATCTGGTTGGTGAAGAAGGATGAGAGCACATTCGTCGACGATCAAGGCAAGGAAGTCCTGAACTTTCAGATCAGCGCAACGATCTACTTATTCGTTACCGGTTTCTTATCCTTCTTGCTGATCGGGATCCCATTCCTGGTCGCACTCGGGATCTTCTGGTTCGTGATCGTGATCGTGGCTGCCGTCCAGGCCAACGAAGGAAAGCCCTACCGCTACCCGCTGACGATCCGTTTCATCAATTGAGACTCGCCGAACGTCGAGATGTTCGGCGTTCGGGCCTCGGCCGGTGCCGGGGAGCTTGTTGCCCCCCGGCACATCTATAGCGAGTTATCCGACCTCGACGACCAGACTATTGGCGGCCTTGTCGTGGATCGTCTGCCGTTTGTCGTCCCAGAGCGGGAAGAGGAAGTCGACCAGGAGTGGGATCCCGCACGGGATCGAGAGGGCGATGATCACGAGATAGCGGACGGCCGCCTTCCCGTAGCCGATCGGTCCTCCCGTAGCTTCGTCTCTGACAGCGATCTTCATCGCCATCTTTCCAACCGTCTGGCCCTTCTCGCCGCCATTGAAGTAGACGTAGTAAGCGACTCCGAGAGCCCAGGTCAGGAGGATCGACCCCATGTACGCGGCGAGGAACCCACCTCCTCCGGTGATCTGGCCGGTGGTGGGATCGACCTCGATGGCTGACTCTGCGCCGATGCTGAAGATCCCCGCCAGGATCCAAGCCGGGATCCCCACGACGACGGAGTCGATGATGTAGGCGACCACTCGTTTCCACCATTCAGCCAGCGGCCGTCCCTGAGAATCCTTCTTTCGGTTGTAGGTGTCGGTCACCCCCGGCGGCGGCGCCGCGGGTGGTGGTGGTGGGGCTCCTCCCGGTGGAGTGGTGCCTCCTGGATCAGTCATGCATCTCTCCTTTCGTTTCCCCTACAGGACCGAAAAACGGAACAGCTGGAACACCCACATGGCCAGCGCGGCAGCGATCAATGCCGCTACCGGTAGGCGGACCTTCTTCGGGCGCACGATCAACAGGGCGACCGCGCCGATCACGAACACGACTCCGGCCGGGTTGGCGGCAAGGGCCTCACTGAATCGCCCCCGGCTGGTCGCCACGACACTCGTCGTCATCCCACATAGAGGGCAGGGGATGCCCGTCATCGTGCGAAGCGGGCAGATCAGGCCGGCGTGCCCCGGGAGAAGGGGGAGCAGGACCGCCCCCACCAACAGGAGAAGTGCGGATATCTGGAGGTGGATGCCTCCGATGTCGACACGACGGAGCGCGACGGCCCGCATAATTCGCAGGGTATAGGTGTGACCTGTCGAGACGGAAGCCATTTCACGTAATGAGATTTCTTTCCATCGCCTTACTGAGCGTGCTCGTCGCGTGTCAGGCGAACGTGGGCCGGCCATCCGTCGCTCTCGAGACACCCGCGGCTTCGGTGACCCCGCAGCGCCCCCCAACCGTGCCGAAGGTCAGGGTCGATAACGGAGCCTTCGGCTACAGCAAGCACCGGCTCCGTTTCGCGATAGCCGAGCTGAAGCGCTTGGGCTTCTGGCACGAGCTGACCGACCACCTATTCGTGATCGACCTCGGTTCGAGGTTGGGCACCGCCAACGTCCCCCAGGATCAGCACCTCGCAGACGCCAGCTCGACCGGCACCGTCGAGGGTGACCAGATGGGGGCGCTCTGTGACCTCATGTTCTACACAACGGCGATCCGACAGGACCTTGATCGCTGGCGGGGCTACTACGAGCAGGGTTTAGCCGATGAGGAGCCGCCTACCATCGAGCACTATTGGGTGATGCTCCTGGCCCACGAGCTGACCCACTGCCTACCCCGGCACCACGGGGAAAAAGCGGCTCGACGGGCCGAGGACCGGGTCCGGGCGGCCTACGAGCAGCGGAACGAGACCTAGCCCGCTTTTCAGCGCCGAACGATGCAATGCCCAGGGTCGCTCGAGCGTCTACTGGTTATGGAAAGAAAACGCGGCCCCCTCGTGGGCCTGATCTCTTGGTTGCTGGTCGTGTCATCGCTAGGACCGGCGGCGGCTGCCGTGCCGACGCACGCCTCGGCTATGACCAGCGCGACGGCGTTCTGGCTTATCAAAGGCCCAGCTGGTCTGAGATACGGAAGTGTTCTTTACCTCGAGAACAACCAGGACGGAGAGATCGAGGTCCTCGCTTTCATGTCGACCGGTACCTGTAGGAAGCCGCGTCCTGGATACATGACGTGCAAGAGCGATCACCATGTGTCGCACACGGACTATGACCCGGTGTTCCTCATGGACCCCGCGATGCAACTGGCAACCTTGGAGCTCGGTCCGCACCGGGTGCGGTGGGATTCTCAGCCGGGCACACCCCAGCTGTCCTTCATCGGCATGACGTGCGATCCCGAGGATGAAGACGAATTCATGGGGCCGAAGCTGAGCCGCCGCGCGGTCGCCGAGGCAGACATCTTCGGAGAACACTTCCGGACACGGGGATACGACCACGATTACGGTTCTCTGAGCAGAGGAGCGTTGCTCACCGACTGTGCGTGGGGGAGTGGAACCGCGCCGTTCCGGATCCCACTACGGGTCTAGCTAAGTCAAGAAGTCCGGCGGCTCGATACCGCGCAGTCCTACGACGACGTCGAGTCCCCCTAGACCGGCCGGGTCGGCGAGTGCCCCGAGCGCTTGTCGTCGCGAGAGAGCCCGCACCGCATCGGCTCCGCGTCGTTCGCCGACCGCGGTTTGGTGCTCCACACGAAGAGCATCGTCATGGTCGACCAGTCCCAGACCCCGCAAGACGCTGCGCTGCGGTTTCGGCCCCACAACGCGCATACCGGCGGTGCGCAGAGCGGCGCCGACGATCGTCCAATTGACGTGGACGGTGATGTCCTTGTCGCCGACAGACTCGAGTGGTTCCGTGTCCACCCCTTTGTTCGAATAGCAGATGAGGCTGCCGCCGGGACGCTCTGCCAGACTGCGAGCGTCTGCTCCGTAATCTATGAAGACGCAGGCCCCTTTATCCATCAAGCCGGCCGCCCGGTCGATCAAAGACTCCACCGCCAGCTCGACCTCGTAGCGATGTCCGTCCGCCAGCTCGATCCCCGCCCTGTCCAGGAACGCGGCCAACTCCGGTTGGGGAGGAGGGCGCCGCGTCATCACGAAGGCCTCGTCCGCGACCTCGACACAGAGCTCGAGCAGCTCTCCATGCCGTTGTTCGACGAGATGGACCGGCAGGTTGTCCAATACCTCGTTGGCGAACACGCATCCATGCCCGAAGCCGGTTACCTCGTCGAGAGACCCTGTCCACGTCACTCCGGAACGATTCTTCAAACGTGCCCTCTGTCGTTGAGCGACCGCCGAGACCCTCTCGACCATGACGTATGAGAGTGCGCCAGCGAAATCTCCGGTGACATGATCCAGCACTGCCTCGGCGAAACCGCCTTCGCCGGGCCCGACCTCGACTACGTGGAAACCCGACGGTTGTCCGCACGCGATCCAGATCTCCTCGAAGCCCTTCGCCCACATGGCCCCGAACGCAGGGTCCAGCTCGGCCGAGGTCAAGAAGTGCCCGCGCCAACCGGTCCTCTGGGCCCCGCCCGTGTAGTAGCCGTGTTTCGGGTGATAGAGCGCTAGAGACATGAAGGCCGCGAACGGCATAGGACCGGTTCGTTCGATCCGCTCCCGCAACAGCTCTTCGAGTTGGGTGCTCATGCCTCCGGCTGCTTGCGGGTGCCTTTAGGGGCTGCTTGCGGGACCTTCGCCTCAGCCCGCTCGGCCTCGACCTTCATCCGTTCGTACCAATCCTTCTTGTCCTGGTAGGTGTGGACGTGGAGGAGAGCGAGCTCGGCCACCCGCACCACATCCCGGTGGGCGGCCCGCTGCGAGTAAAGGGCGATAAGACGGTCGTAGGGGCCGGTCGAGTCGAATCCCCCCGTGACGGCGCCCTCGTACAACTCGATCGCCTCGTCGGTCCGGCCGACCTGCTCGAGGTTCTGACCCCTGAGGAACTGCTTCACATGGTCGACGTTGTCCACTGTCTACACTCTAGGCAAAACAGACTGGAGCTAAGGAACAAGGAGGTTCGGAGATGGCAGACCTTCGGGCGACCGCGAAAGCGCTGGTGGCCGAGACCAAAGGGATCCTGGCAGCGGACGAGAGCTTTCCGACGATCGAGAAGAGATTCAAGAGCATCGACATCCCTTCGAACGAGGAGAATCGTCGTGCCTACAGGGACATGCTCTTCAACACTCCCGGGATCGAGGAGTACATCTCGGGCGTGATCCTGTTCGATGAGACCTTGAGGCAATCGAGCTCGGACGGAACCGAGTTCGCCAAGCTTCTCGAGTCGAGGGGGGTCATTCCGGGGATCAAGGTGGACGCCGGCGCCAAGGACCTAGCGTCCTTCGCCGGCGAGAAGGTGACCGAGGGTCTGGACGGGCTCCGTAAGCGTTTCGAGGAGTACTACGGACTCGGTGCCCGGTTCTCGAAGTGGCGTGCGGTCATCACGATCGGCGACAAGATCCCCACCGACTTCTGCATCCACGCGAATGCTCACGCGTTGGCCCGCTACGCGGCTCTCTCCCAAGAGGCCGAGATCGTTCCGATCGTCGAGCCCGAGACTTTGATGGACGGAGCTCATTCGATCGATGACTGCTACTCGGCAACGAAGCGCACCTTGACGGATCTGTTCGCGCAGCTGCAAGCGCACCGGGTGGACCTCACCGGAACGTTGCTGAAGACGAACATGGTCGTCTCGGGCAAGGACGCATCCGATCAAGCGAGCCACCGGGAAGTGGCTGAGCGCACGATCCAGGTGCTCAAGGAAACCGTCCCCGCCGATATCCCCGGCGTTGTTTTCCTCTCGGGCGGCATGTCCGACGAGGACTCCACCGTCCGCCTGAACGAGATGAACAAGATCGGTGGACTGCCCTGGGAGTTGTCGTTCTCGTACGGGCGTGCATTGCAAGCTCCGGCGATCAAGGCATGGAAAGGCGAGAGCTCCAACGTGGAGGCCGGTCAGAAAGCGCTGTACCACCGCGCCAAGATGAACGGTCTGGCGCGCTCGGGTAAGTACACCGAGGACATGGAGACCGAAGCCGCCTGAGGCACGTTGCTCGGTTACTCAGTGCGGTACTCGTCTGTGGCGTCATCGCGCTGGGCGCGCCTCAAAGCGTTGCGCAGAGTGGGGGCCGGGCCCAGATCCAAGCCTTGCTCGACCGGCGATCAGCCGCCGTCCTCGAACGCGATCGAAGCGCGTTCATGTCGACCATCGCTCCCTCATCGAGCGCGTTCCGGACACGCCAGAGCCGGCTGTTTGCACGCATGGCTGCCATCCCTTTCGAGACGTATCAGCTCGACGTTGCATGGGGGCGATTCGGGGATCTAACACGACGGTCCCTCGAGAAGAAGTACGCCGATGCAGATCGCATCTCCGTCCCTGTTACAGAGGAGCGATATCAGATAGCCGGCATCGATCCCCAGCCGGCGGCCGAGGACCTCTTCTACACATTTGTCGAGATCGATGGTGAGTGGTTCGTCGCAGAGGACACCGACCTGGACGACCTGACGCTGTATTCCGCCCGGCATCTCTGGGATTTCGGGCCGGTCGAGGAATCGACTGCAGACGGCTTCGTCATGTACCAGCATCCGTGTAGCGGTGGCGTTTTCTGTGGCGACGACAAACTCCTGACGGCTGCTCGCCAGGGCCTGGAACGCGTGCAGGAATACTGGCGGGAGGTGCCGAGCCAGGTCTTGATCCTCGTGCCCGCGTCGCAAAATGAGGTCGAACGCATGATCCAGGCAACGTTCGATCTAGACAACTTCGTCGCGTTCGCGTACTCGACCATCGATGTAGCGGACGGAGTGGATTACACCGGTCACCGGATAATCGTGAACCCACCGGCTTTCAGGGGCCGAGACTCGACCTCGACCATGCAGATCCTGGCGCACGAGCTACTTCACGTTTCGACCAGGGAGGCCTCTGGGCCCTTCATCCCGGTATTCGTCGAAGAGGGCTTCGCCGACCACGTCGGGTACGACGCCGATCCGAACGCCCTTGGGTTCCTGCAGTCACGGATCGAGCAAGGCGTCTTCGACGGGCGTTTGCCGGAGGATTACGAATTCACCATCGGCACCGGAGACGAGATCTTCAATTCCTATCAAGAGTCGTTGTCGGCGGTTCAGTTCTTCATCGATAGGTGGGGTATCGAGAAGTTCCGTCGCTTCTATCGGGCCCTGGGTCAGATCAAGAACGAGCCGGGGACCACCCGCTACTGGTTGGACATGATGCTCAAAAGAACGATCGGGATCGGCACCGAGAGATTCGAGGATGAATGGGCCGATACCATCGCAGGACTATGAGCGAAGTCCAGGGAGACGGGAAGAAGGACGGGTTCGCGCTCGCCAAGGATTCCGGCACGGCGGGGGCTGTGGCGCTCGTCGTCGATGGGGCCGAGCGGGATCTGGCGCACGTTCCGGGGGCCGGAGAGACGATCGGCTTCGTTACGGTCGATACCGATGCGGGTCGCTACATCGTTCGACATTCGACCGCACACGTCTTGGCGCAGGCCGTTCTGAGGCTCTTCCCCGGCACGAAGTACTCGATCGGCCCCCCCATCGTGAACGGCTTCTATTACGACTTCGACGTCGATCGACCGTTCACACCGGAGGACCTCGAATCGATCGAGGCCGAGATGACGAAGATCGTCAAAGAGAACCAGCGTTTCGAACGCCGGGAGATCTCGCGGCAAGAGGGCCTCGAGCTATTCGCCGATCAGCCCTACAAGCTCGAGATCATCAAGGGCGTGGACCTCGGCGATGAGGACGCCGAGAAGTCAGACGCTGCGGCCGTTGGTGGCGAGGTTCTGTCGATCTACTCCAATCGAGGTGCCGACGCCGCCGAGCCGGCGTTCGTGGACCTGTGCCGCGGCCCCCACCTTCCGAGCACCAGCCGCATCAAGGCGTTCAAGCTTCTGAGGACCGCCGGCGCGTACTGGCGTGGCGACGAGACGAAGCCGATGCTGCAGCGCATCTACGGGACGGCATGGGAATCCAAGCAGGCGCTCGAGGATCACCTTCACCGGTTGGAGGAAGCCGAGAAGCGCGACCACAGGAAACTCGGCCGGGACCTTGAGCTATTCACATGGGACGAGCAAGTCGGTCCTGCGATCGCGCTGTGGTTGCCCAAAGGCGCGCACGTCCGCCAGCAGCTCGAAGACCTGATCCGAGAGATGGTGCTCGAGCGTGGGTACCAGCCCGTTTACACCCCGCACATCGGCAAGTCGACCTTGTGGGAGACGAGCGGCCACCTCGGTTTCTACAAAGAGAACATGTTCCCCGGCATGGAGCTTGAGGGGGCCGAGTACTACCTCAAGCCGATGAACTGCCCATTTCACATCTTGATCTTCAAGAACAAGACGCGGTCGTATCGAGATCTACCGATCAGGCTGGCCGAGCTCGGCACCGTCTACCGGTACGAGCGCTCCGGCGTGTTGCATGGGTTGCTGCGCGGCCGCGGTTTCACGCAGGACGATTCGCACATCTTCTGCCGGCCAGATCAGGTTGTCAACGAGATGGTTGCCTGCGTCGAGTTCTTCCGCGATCTGTACGCGACGGTGGGTTTGGGTCCCGACGAGGTTCACTTCTCGACTCGTCCCGAGAAGTCCGTGGGGACCGACGATCAGTGGAAGCTTGCGGAAGAGGCGATCGTCAAAGCCATGGAGAACAGCGGGCTCGAGTACAAGGTGGCCGAGGGCGAGGGAACTTTCTACGGGCCGAAGATCGACATCCACGTGCGCGATGCGATCGGCCGGTTGTGGCAGGTGGCCACGATCCAGGTCGACTTCCAGGAGCCCCAGCGGTTCGAGATGGAATACGTGGACGAGCACGGGGCCCGGGTTCAGCCGGTCATGATCCACCGTGCTCTATATGGCTCGATCGAGCGATTCATGGGAGTCATCACCGAGCACTTCGCCGGAGCGTTCCCCACATGGCTTGCGCCCGTGCAAGTTGCGATGATCCCGATCGCAGACCGGCACGTGGGATACGCCGACACTGTGGCAGGGCGTCTCAGGAAGCGCGGAGTTCGGGTCGACGTCGATGCGAGCGACAACACGATGGGGGCCAAGATCCGCCATCACCAGATGCAGAAGGTGCCTTACATGCTGGTGGTTGGGGATAACGAGGAGTCTTCCGAGACCCTCTCCGTCCGCACCAGATCAGGCGAAGAGAAGCGAGGCGTGCACGTCGACCTCTTCGAGGAGGACCTGGTCGCCGAGATAGTCGACCGCCGCGTCTAG
>Ga0190275_10004023_pt1 | contig 10567 bp, 7 predicted proteins | sample Popmic550T_FD_133745 | JGI IMG/M metagenome (GOLD analysis project Ga0190275, IMG submission 133745) | Populus adjacent soil microbial communities from riparian zone of Yellowstone River, Montana, USA - 550 T | ecosystem: Environmental > Terrestrial > Soil > Riparian zone > Trees stand | place...
AGGGCCAGCCGGCACCGGGAAGAGTCACGTCCTGGTGGCGCTGGGGATCGCCGCGGTCGAGGCCGGGCACCGGGTCCGGTACTTCACCGCCGCCGACCTCGTCGAGACCCTCTACCGCGGACTCGCCGACAACTCCGTCGGGAAAGTCATCGACACCCTGCTGCGCAACGACCTCGTGATCGTCGACGAGCTCGGCTTCGCTCCGTTGGACGACACCGGCGCCCAACTACTGTTCCGATTCGTCGCCGCTGCCTATGAGAGGCGCTCACTCGGGATCGGCAGCCACTGGCCGTTCGAGTCCTGGGGACGGTTCCTGCCCGAACACACCACGGCGGTCAGCATGCTCGACCGGCTCCTGCACCACTGCCAAACCGTGGTCACCGACAGCGACTCCTACCGAATGAAACAAGCCCGAGAACGAGGAGGAACCCGCATCAAGACCAGCTGATCAACCACGAAGAGTGGGGACTTCTACCTGGCCACCAGCGGCGACCACGAACTGGCCGTTGACACGAGGCTGCAACGTCCGTGACCTGCGCTTGCGCGATGATTGAGGAGAACCTCTGGGCGAACGTAGTGATTCGAACTCGCGAAGGTGAGTCAGTTCGTTGCCGGTCCCTCATGTCCTGCCACGTACAAGTTGAAACCGGTCAGCGGTTGGCAGGCTAGGATTTTAAGGTGAGTTCCTCGCTGAATGTTCGCTCACCTCAAGTGGAGGACGTCGCGCAGATGGCGCGTGTGCACGTGCGGTGCTGGCAGGAGACATATCGGGGACTCATGTCGGACGCGGTGCTCGACGACCCGGGCTTTCTAAATGCTCGAGAGCAGTTTTGGACTGCCGCGTTGACCGAGGCGCGCTATCGCAAGACCCGCGTGGCTGTCGCCGAGCGCGACGGGGAGCTGATCGGCATCGCCATGTCCGGCCCGACTTTGTCCCCCCGAGCGGCGTGGGCCAGGCAACTGTATGTGCTCTATGTGTATGCGGGCGACCACGGGACACGGGTTGGGCCATCGCTGCTGGAGGCAGTCATCGATCCGGAGGACTCGGTGGGACTGTGGGTGGCCGAAATGAACCACCGTGCCAAGGCGTTTTACCAAAAGCACGGCTTCGTTGCAGACGGGGCGTCTCAGGTCGAGGGCGAGGTGCGAGAGATCCGGATGGTCCGCGGCATTGAGTAGAGTCGGTAAGCAGTTCGCTGGCAGGCTCCCGGCTGGCGTCGTCGCCCCGATGGGCCTCAGCGGAGCAGACAGTGTGGTGGCAGGCAAGATGGCGCGGGTGACGTCGGTGGAACGACGAACCGTGCACGCTTGAGCCAGTTTGTGGCTACTGGATCCCGTGGCATCTCCTGCGTGCGCTTTCTCAGATCGATCCAGTCAGGCACCCGCCACCGCCTGGCTCCTGATGCTCGTCGCGTATCTCATCACTAATGGTGCCTGGCGGCAGGGCAGACGGGCTCCGAGCAGGGGCTTGCACTCTGGCCTGGTCGTGGCGGGCTGGGGAATGTGCAAGGTCATCGAGGGCCTGGTGAACCACCAGTGGCTCGGACTGCATGCCGACAGCGACGACCTCGGTGGCCAACTCGTGGGATGTCGGCTTTCTCGCCTTTGGCGTAGTCCAGGTCGTCCTCGAACGGAGGCACCTGCGCGGCAATGACCTGTCCGCCGGCGACGCGCGACACCGTGATCCAGGAGCTCCGAATCATGCCGTACACACGATCGCCTGGTGAATAAGCCGTCCGTGGACCGGGAAACTGGGAGGTTACGTTCATCAACCGATGGGGGCCGCGACGTGCGTGCGCCTCGAACATCAGCATCGAGGTCGATCTGTGCCTGGCACCCAAAGAAGGAACCATCGTGTCGAACTTCGACACCACCACGCATGAGGCCAGCACCTACGACCGCGGCACCAATCGTGGCGCCCGGGTCTACACCCCGGCTCGCCGCGTGAGCACCGAGACCAAGGCGTCTTTCAAGATTTCTGCGTTCGTCGCCTACGTGGTCGTCGCGATCGTTGTGCTGATCCCCGCTGCTCTGGTCGCCGTCCGTGACTTCGGTGTCCAAGAGGCGTGGTTTTACGTCACGCTGCTGACCGTCGTCAACATGCTCAGCCGCGGGCTCGCCAAGTCCGGCAGCCGTGACTTCGACAACGACGAGGACAACAGCAACCACGATGGTCGTTGAGGTGTTGCTCGGTGACCCCGGTTGCCAGTTGGAAACTGGGGTTCGCCAACTTGTGGGCCGTCGAAAAGGCAGAGGACAAGGTGCCAGGCAGGTCGGCGCGGTCCGCCGGTGGCCGGTGGCGGGCCACTGCACATCAGGTGCGCCCAGTGCCCGAAGTCGAGCGTTCCCGAGGGAGCAAGTGGCCCCGGTGGCGACTCTGAAGGGCTCGGCTCCGGGGTGAGGTGTTTTCTCGGGGCAGAGGTATCGAGGCCGCGGGATATTTCGGCCGACACCCCGCGGCCTCGCCTCTGGTGGCCGCTGCTCGTACCCGTTTATGGGCCCTGCGGCCGAGGCATCACGTTCTGGATCCGGTACCACCGGTCTCCGAGTCCGTGGGCACGATCATTCGACAAGAGGAGTCCCGGCAGCATGAGGCGCTCGGCCCGTTGGCTGTCCTGATCTTGCCCGCGGGGTGGGGGACGCCGCTCCCAGGGCGCCTGGGATCACGAGGAATGGACGGGTAACCGAGCCTCGACAATCGTCCCCAACCCGGGTCCCGGGTTGATCGTGCAGATGCCTCCCATCTCGCTGGCACGCTCCCGCATCGAGTTGAGCCCTACCCCCGCGCGGTAAGCGCCGGGTAAGCCGATCCCGTCGTCGGTGACCTCGATCTGCACCTCGTCGTCTCGCGTTATGCGGATGCGACACCGGTTCGCGTGGGCATGCCGGGCGACGTTGGTGAGTGCCTCGAGCACGATCCGGTAGGTCGCCACTTCGACAGCTGCGGGCAGCGGCTCGAGGTCCGGCGAGGCCTCTAGCGTCACTTCCAACCGGCTACCGTCCTCGCCGCTGATGGAGAATGCCTCGGCTCGCTCCTGGATGGCGGGCACCAGCCCGATCTGGTCGAGTACCGGAGGCCTGAGGTCGTCCACCAAGCGGCGCACATCGTCGATCACCATCTGCTGGCTGTGCACCAGGTCGCTGAGCAGGTCGGCCGCAGCGTTTGGGTCGCTCGCCATCAGTTGACGGGCGACCTCCAGCTTCATTCGCCCGGCCGCCAGCATCGGACCGAGACCGTCGTGGATGTCGCGACGCAAGCGCCGACGTTCCTCCTCGCGCGTGCTGATGGCGCGCTCCAGCGAGCGCTGCAGGCGACTGGCGAGAAGTACGTTCTCTGCGGCGACGCCGACTTGCTGCCCCAACAGTTCGAGCAACTTCTGGTCCGCCGGGCCGAACGGCTCAGAGCGCGTACCCGATCCGAGGTAGAGCCGCCCTACCTCCTCACCGTGGACCGTCAGCGCAACGGCCTGGACCGAGGCCGGTGGCTCGCCATGGCTCACCCGGTCGTCAACGCCGTCCGGCCCCAGAATTTCGATTGCTACGTAGGGCAACCGCAATGCGTTCGCGACGGTCTCAGCGATCCCCGCTAACACCGCGTCCGCGGGGACCTTCGACTGCAGTCGGTCACCGAGCTGGCCGATCACCTCGTAGGGATCATCACGGGCGCCGAAAACCAGACGGCTGATCCGACGCTTGAGCCAGACGCGAAGGGTCTGAAAGAACAGTGTGGCGACCAGCGCCGTGCCCAGGATGATGTTGAGTGTGGCTGGATCGGTCAGGCGGCCCGGGTGGTCGCTCACCATGGGCAGCAGCGCCGCCCCGACTGTGGCCGGAAGTAGCACTAGAACCGTCGTCAGCGTCCCATACACCAGTGACCGCTTGATGAGGATCTGCAGGTCGAAGATGCCGTACTGGAGCACTGCCACACCCAAGGCCACCGGCAGCGTCACGAAGACGACGACCAGCCAGTCATACGGAACCGCAGTGTCGCCGAAAAAGTCCGGGATCTGGCCCAATCCGAGGTAGAGCACTGCGCAGAGCAACAACGCGTAGACAATCAACCGAACGCGACGGCGCTCTGCATCGTCGACGGCGTGGCGGTACTGCCACCAGACAATGCCGGCGACCAGCACGGGAACAGTACGGGCCGAGGGCGCAGAGATTGTGAGCCAGTCGCCGAGCCGGTCGAGGCCGCCCGAGTCCCTCGTGGAACCGAGCAGGGGGCTAAGCGCCAACTGCCCGAGGTAGAGCACGAACGGCGTGGCATACACGAGCGTCAGGCGAGCCGGGCGCCTGCGCAGCGGAGGTACCGGTCGCGGGAAGGAGAGGGCGAAGTGCAGAACGGCGCCCCAGAGGAGGGCGTTGGCGATGTCGCCCGCCACGAAGGGCCACAGTCGAGGACCCTCGGCCAGGTCGATCACCTGGGTCCCGAACGGCCATGACGTGGCGCCCCACGGCAGCAGCACCGCCATGGCGAACAGCGCCTGAGCGGCCCAGTCGCGAGGCCGTTTCAAGAAGACGAACGTGCCGATCGCCCAAAGCACGAGGACGAGCGGGAACAACAAGGCGTGCGCCCACACCCTGTCGGCCCACGGGTAGGGCCCCAGTAAGAGCTCGACGCGACAGGTTTCGCCCTGCTGCTCCACGGTGTAGGTCACTCGTCCATCGGGTACTGGACGGATCACCTTCCGGTCGACCCACGCCTGGATGGTGCGACCTTCGATCTGGGTCACGACGTCGTCCTTCTGAAGCGGTCCGTCGCAGGTGCCGGGACCGAGCGTCCGGGCACCCGTGGCCTCCAGGAGCTGAGCACCGCTGGCGGACCAGTCGCCCGGGTAGGTCATGGTGCCATCGGCCGCGCTGGTGCCCCTGGCGAGTACGAGCCACGCCACAGGCGGGACCACCACCACGACGAAGACGACGGTGGCGAACAGCCTGCCACGGCGTCGTATCCTGCGATCGGCGCGCCCTTGGGCGGCGAGGGCGGCGGGTACGACGACGAGCGGTGGGGTCGCGTCCATCAGCACCTCCCTCGTCCCGAGTCCCAGGGAAATTAGGACACCGGTCCCGTGACAGCGGGACACCCTCGAGTCCAGCATGGCCTACATGAGCAATACCGATACGTTCCGAGGCTACGGCTCCAGGCTGTCGCGCTGCCCCGCTCGCCCGCAGCTTTTCGCGAGCGAGGGCCTCGTCCGGCCGGCCAAGGCATCGTCGTGCGCCGGCCCAGTCCTGGGGAGCGAGCGCGGATGATCGAGGCGCCGCTCACCGGCACCTTTCTAGACAGCACGGAGAGCGGCTGGGATGGTGCACAGATGGAGCCCATCCGAGTGCTCATCGTGGATGACCACGAGATCTTCCGTACCGGTTTGCGCACCCTGCTCAACGCACAGCCCGACATCGAGGTCCTCGCGGACGTGGGGTCGGCACAGGAGGCGATAGTTCTTGCGCCGGACCTCCAGCCCGACGTGATCGTGATGGACATCAACATGCCCGAGTTAAACGGAGTCGAGGCCACCCGTAGGATCCACAGGGACAGCCCGACCATCGGCGTACTCATGCTCACCATGCAGGAGGACGACGACTCGTTGGTCGCAGCAATCGAGGCCGGCGCACGCGGCTACTTGCTGAAGTCCGACGGGTCCAAGGAGATCATCGACGCGGTACGGTCCGGCGGCGGACCTGCCTACTTCGGCTCGGGTGTGGCACAGCGTGTCCTCGCTTCCTTCTCCCAACCGCGCGAGCCGGCCAACATCTTCCCCGAACTGACCGCCCGCGAGCGCGAGCTGCTGCGGCTCATTGCCGAGGGTGTGAGCAACCAGAAGATCGCCCGTGATCTGCACTTGAGTCCCAAGACAGTGCGCAACCACGTCTCCAATATCTACGCCAAGTTGCAGGTCGCCGACCGGGCTGAGGCCATCGTCCACGCCCGGAAGGCCAGGCTGACCGATAGTTGAGCCGGTCGGTTGGGCCGGCTGACTCGCCGCGTTGGTGTGTGGCCTCGCCCGCCTACCGGTCGTGTAGCGATCGCCGACTGGCCGGTGCGAACCGTCGGGTCCTGGTGCTGGCCTCGTGCAGTCGTTGAAGCAGCTCCTCGTACATGGCCTGCTCTCCCTCGGTGTGGATCGGCGTGTCGGGTGCAAACTGGTTGCACGAGTCGATGCCGCCGATGCGCCCTGCTTCCAATGACCGCGTCCGCTCTGCTGTCGTGCCGTGATCCCGGTTCGGGTCGTCCTCGCTGGACCCGAGGACGTCGAGCAGTGGCGTCAGGTCGCGCAGGTCGTCGGGAAACTCCACGATGCCGCGTCTTTGGGCGTACTCGAACCAGGCGCCGGCCATGCAGTCAGCCTGGTTCTCGTGCACGACTCCCTGGGCGGGAGTCACGGGCGACGGTACGCTGTGTGCTTGCTGCATGGCGTGCCCGAACTCGTGGGAGAGCGCGACAACGGCGCCCGCGTCTCCCATCCGGTAGAACTGCCACAGTTGGTCCTGACCGATGTAGACAGTGTTGCCGGGCGGGCAGTACATGAAGGACCGGTCGTTGTACGTCCCGTCGCAGCGAGTGTCACCGCTCTCACCGTGTGCGACGTAGCGCAGCTTCACCCCGAACAGGCGCGGCTTGTAAGTGTCGATGGCAAAGTCGATCACGAGCCGCCAGGCCTCATCGAGGAACTGGCTCATCTCGTCGTACTGATAGCAGTTCTCCATCGAGGAGCAGTCGAACCTTGCCGAGGTCGCCTCGGCCGATGCAGGTGCTGTCAGCGTTGTCGTTGCGGCGAGCGCAAGTCCGATCACCCCTGCCCAGACGCGGATCGGTGTCATCGTGGTTCCTCCATCCGTGACATGTCTTCTGGCAACGCCAGTACCTCCTCCAGCTGCGCACATCTCTCGGCGAGGTGCCGGGCACGCGACGTCTGGATCTCGATCTCGTCGGCGTGACTCCGGCTGACGGCCTCGGCCACGGCTAGGTGGCAACGGGCTGCCTCGACCTGTGAACGGGTCTCGGCGCTCGATCGGTCATGGTGCTCGCGGATGGCGAGGTTCAACGCAAGCTGCGCCTCGTTGAGGGTGTGGTCGATGCGGTGCCGCAGAACGCGTCCCGCCTCGGCGACCTGGACTTTCAGCCAGCGTGCGGCCTGAATCCTCGCTTGCCCGTCGTGTCGCGACTGGCGGCCGAGACGCCAGAACCCGAGGCCAATTACTCCTCCAACTAGCGCCACCGGCACCGCCAGCACGGACGCCACGCTGCTGAGCATCGTCAGGCTCTGGCGTCCGGAGTTGAAGTGCCCCATGTTCGCGAACAGCTCGGTCCGGCCGTCGAGGTGCACCTGCGAGACGTCGACGAGCCGGACTCCTACGTCACTGGGCGCCAGGTTGCGCCAGACCCCGCCATGGAGGAGCTCGGCGAACCGGTCACCGACGAAGTTGTGGGCAACGGATTCGAGACGGGCGCACATCTCACCGTCAACCGCGTCCGACAACTGGTGCAACTCTGCCAAGAGGACGTGCGGCAGAACCTCGCGGACACCGCCTACATCCTTCTGAATCCACTGGTCGTGCTTCTGCTCGAGCTGCACAAGGGCCTGCGACACGCGCTCGGTCGTATCGGCGCGGAGCCGGCTGAGCTCGAACCCGAGACGCGGCAGCCACGTCATCGCTGCGTGCATCGCCGTTGCTGCTGCAGCCTCGGCTTGGCGCATCTCGTCGGCCGCTGTGTCCATCACGCGCTGGTCAGTGCCGGTCGTGAGGAGCATGCCATCCATGGTGTTCCGGACCAGCGCGAGCGTTTCCCGGACTGGCCCCTTCGACAAGGATCCGCCACCGAGCCACCCCATGAGCTTGCCCCGGCTGGCATCGGGGTTCTCGTCCGGCAGCACCAACACCGACCAAGCAGCGTCGTGCTCCGCGCCGGCACCGAGGAGGGTCTCGTTGATCTGCGCCACTTCCGCCCAGCCCGGGAACTGCGCAGGCTCGGTCACCAGTAGGACGGCGCGGCGTACCCGGGCGCCAGCCTGATGCAGGAAAGCCACCTCCGCCGCGCTCAACGGCGCAGCCGCGGTCTTGACGTAGGCGAATGTCGTGAAGTCGGTGAGGCTTGGCCACGGATCCACCGGCAGTCCGAACCGGTTTAGGTCAGGCAGGTGGACGATCGACACCCACGAGAGGACCGGTGCTGGTAGGGCCACGTCGAGCTGGAGCAGCGCCTCGGGGCGCGCATGCAGATCGGAGGGGTCGACTGGGCTTCCGTCGTCTTGTAGCGGAACCGCCAGCTCCGCCCCGTCCGACGTGAGGGTCAGCGATGGGTTGGTGGCGAAGCGGTACGTCGTGTGTACGCGCGGCAGCAGCGCCAGCGTCGCCGCCAGCCCGGGTCGACCGACCAGCCCCGCGATTATCTCCGCGGCGTGCTGCCCGCTCTCACTGGCAACGACCAACCGGCCTCGCAGCGACGAGGTCAGCGCCCTCACGTCGCTGCGCAGGCCCAGGGCTGCGCGGAGCCCGGACGCCTCTGCGGCCAGTATGAGGGATTCGTTGACCACCGTGCCGAGCTGTGTAGCGAGGTCCGGCCGGATGGTCTGCTCAGGCGACGACATGTGCTGGGTCCCTTTGGTGAGTAGGTTCGGTTCGGCTCCCGGGCTCTCGGGGTGTGGCGGCTGTGGAAAGCTCTGCGAGACGGAGTTGGCAGGAACGGACCACGGTCCGCGCTACCTCCGCGGCGCGAGGCGACGTACGGCTCGCCTCGGCCTGCCACTTGGCTGCACGGCGAAGGAGACTGGCCCGGACCAGCTCACCACCGGCGTCGTGGATAGCCGGCGACAAGTAGCTTGCCCGCAGGTCAAGGAGCATCTCCTCGTCCAGTTGTGCCAATCCCGACAGGGCAGTGTCCAGCGCCCACCGTTCCCGGAGGACGTGGCAGTGCGGTGAGAGGGCCACGCGTTCGAGGTCGTCCCGCAGCCGCGCCGACCAAGCCAGGTCCTCCACTTCCAACGACACTGTCGCGACCGCCTCGAGCACGACCGCGGTCCGCCTCGCGACGGCGTAGCGCTCGGCGAGCTCCAGCGCGCGGACCGTGTCCCGGCAACGACCCGGCTCAAGCCGGGACTCGACGACGACCTGGCCTACAGATTGCCGGTGCGTCGACTCGACGACGTCCCGGAGCGCCTCGACATATGTGGCTCGATCTTCCAAGGGGTCGGTGAGGACCACGATCACCTCACTGACGCCGAGACCCCAGGCGAGTGCGGACTGGTGGATGGTGTCGACCTCGTCGGCGCGGAGGTCCTCGTGGGCGACGTACACCAGCACATCGGGGCGCAACTCCCGCATCGCGTCGAGGAGTTGCGGCCTGGAGGCCGGGGCGAAATCAGGTACCTCGACAACGCGACGGCCCTCGAGGAACGGCGAGAGTGCGCGAGTCGAGGTCGCCCACTCCGGCACCCTGTCGCTGCCACCGAAAACCTCGAGGGGACGTTGCTGGGCCGAGAGGCCTCGTGTGCCCGTGGTGACCCCGAGTAGGCCATTGACGAGCGAGGTCTTTCCCACGCCTCTGCGTCCGGAGACGGCGAGAGTCAGGTCTGCGATCATGAGGCCCCGTGCTGCACCAAGCCGCGCGCGTGCGCCTTGCGGACCGGTCGAAGCCGCAGCGAGCATTGCTTCCACCAGTGAGCGGGGGTCTGTGATCACGGCCGATCACCGCCCCCGGTGCGTCCGGAAGCTGCCGACCTCAGCGCGTCGGTCGGGGCCAGGTCGGTTCGCACCGCCTGCATGGATCCCGGGGTCGTGGAGGTGGCCTGCTCCGGGGCCACCTGAGCGGAGGGGTCAGCCTTGACGTTCTGGTACGGAATCGGAACGCGGTCGCTCGGGTCCAGCCCCAGTTCACTGAAAAGCTCGAGGTGCAGTTTCCACGCCAGGGCACCCTTGGTGGCGGCGGAAAGTGTCGGCGTCAGGTCGATGGCCTCAACCATCTTGTCGTGCAGCTCTTGGACGCTCACCTCATCGTGACCCTGCCGACGTTGGTCGATGGCCCACTCCTTCCAGTGCCGGTCAAGAGCGGCGTGTACTGCGGCCGGTAGCAGCACGGTCTCTGCGTGGCTGCGGCTGTAGCCGGCCTCCTCGCGAAGGAACGACGTCGGCCCGACGTGCGCCGACTGCACGGCGCGCCCAGTGACCCCATGGTCGGCCCGCACCTCGGAGGCGTGCCGATGCTCCTGCACCGCTAGCGGAATCACGCCTGGTGCTCCACGCTCGCCGAGGAGGCCTTCGGCACGCGCGTGCGCGGAGGTCTCGCGCACCGACCACGGCTCCTTCTGGTCGTGATCCAGCAGCCCCATCTCCACACGCAACTCGGCGAACACGTCGCGAGCCGAATCGTCCGGAACTTGGCCTGCGGCCTCCTGCGCTGCCGCTCCCTCCGACTGCTGGTGTCCCTGCTCGTTCGCGACTCGCTGTGCCCGCTCCTGTGCAACTCGCAGCGCCTGCTTCTCCGCCTGCTCCGCGGCCTGCTTCTCCGCCTGCTCCGCGGCCTGCTTCTCCGCCTGCTCCGCGGCCTGCTTCTCCGCCTGCTCCGCCG
>Ga0190275_10004024_pt1 | contig 10564 bp, 6 predicted proteins | sample Popmic550T_FD_133745 | JGI IMG/M metagenome (GOLD analysis project Ga0190275, IMG submission 133745) | Populus adjacent soil microbial communities from riparian zone of Yellowstone River, Montana, USA - 550 T | ecosystem: Environmental > Terrestrial > Soil > Riparian zone > Trees stand | place...
CATCGCCCACGTCTTGACCAGCGACCGCTTCGTCCACAGCAGACGGTCGAGGTCGACTGTCGGCTCGGCGGCCCGCAGCGAGATCACCTGCTCGGCCGACGCGGCCACCTGGGTCTGCACCCCGGCCAGACGGGCCGTGACGGCGACCGGATCGCCGCCGGGCTCGACCAGCCGGTGCTGGCCAACGCGCCAGCCGAGGACCTGGTCCGAGGTGAGCTCGACGCCGTCCGCCATCCCGCCGAGGCTACGCACCCACGGTCGCCCTGCCGGAACCTGGCAGTAGCCTGAACCGGTGAGCACGACCGCCTCGAGGGCCGGCGACCTGGCCGACGTCGCCGCGTCGAACGACACGCTGCGCCGCTTCCTCCACGGCCTGCCCGGGGTCGACCAGGTCGGCGTCGAGGCCCGGGCCGCCGGCCTCGCCACCCGCTCGATCAAGACCACCGCCAAGCAGTTCGCCCTCGACCTCGCCGTGCGGATGGTCGACCTCACCACCCTCGAGGGCCAGGACACGGCGGGCAAGGTGCGGGCACTGTGCGCCAAGGGCCGCCGCCCCGACCCCACCGACCCCACGTGCCCGTCGGTCGCCGCCATCTGCGTCTACGGCGACCTCGTCCCCGCCGCGGTCGACGCCCTGCGCGGCAGCGACGTCGCGGTGGCCGCGGTGGCCACCGCCTTCCCGTCCGGCCGCGCCCCGCTCGACCTCAAGCTCGCCGACGTGCGCGCGGCGGTCGACGCCGGCGCCGACGAGATCGACATGGTGATCGACCGCGGCGCCTTCCTGGCCGGTCGCTACCTCGACGTCCACGACGAGATCACGGCGACCCGCGCCGCCTGCGGCGACGCGCACCTCAAGGTCATCCTCGAGACCGGCGAGCTGGCCACCTACGACAACGTGCGCCGGGCCTCGTGGCTGGCCATGCTCGCCGGCGCCGACTTCATCAAGACCTCGACGGGCAAGGTCTCCCCCGCCGCCACCCCGCCCGTCACGCTGGTCATGCTCGAGGCCGTGCGCGACTTCCGGTCCCAGGTCGGTCGCCAGGTGGGCGTCAAGGCCGCCGGTGGCATCCGCTCGGCCAAGGACGCCGTCCGCTACCTGGTCATGGTCAACGAGACCTGCGGCGACGACTGGCTCAGCCCCGACTGGTTCCGCTTCGGCGCCTCCTCGCTGCTGAACGACCTGCTGATGCAACGCCAGAAGATGCTGACCGGCCGCTACGCGGGCCCCGACTACTTCACCCTCGACTGATGGGCACCGGCATGTTCGACTACGCCCCCGCACCCGAGTCGACCGCGCTCGTCGACATCGCCGCCAGCTACGGGCTGTACATCGACGGCGCCATGGTCGACCCGCTCGACGGCACGCCGTTCAAGACGGTCAACCCGGCCACCGAGGAGGTGCTGGCGGAGGTGGTGGCGGCCGGCCCGCGCGACGTCGACCGTGCCGTGGCTGCCGCCCGCGCCGCCTATGACGGCACCTGGTCCCGCCTCAGCGGGCGCGACAGGGGCAAGTACCTGTTCCGCGTGGCCCGCCTGGTGCAGGAGCGGGCGCGCGAGCTGGCCGTGCTCGAGTCGATCGACAACGGCAAGCCCATCCGCGAGAGCCGCGACGTCGACGTGCCACTCGCCGCCGCCCACTTCTTCTACTACGCCGGCTGGGCCGACAAGCTGGGCTACGCCGGCTTCGGCCCGGACCCCCGTCCCCTCGGCGTCGCCGGCCAGGTCATCCCCTGGAACTTCCCGCTCCTCATGCTGGCCTGGAAGATCGCCCCCGCCCTCGCCACCGGCAACACCGTGGTGCTCAAGCCGGCCGAGACGACCCCGCTCACCGCCCTGGCGTTCGCCGACATCTGCCGCCAGGCCGACCTGCCGCCGGGCGTGGTCAACATCGTCACCGGCGCCGGCGACACCGGGCGGGCGCTGGTCGAGCACCCGGGGGTCGACAAGGTGGCCTTCACCGGGTCGACCGAGGTCGGCCGCCAGATCGCCCGCTCGGTCGCCGGCACCCGCAAGAAGCTCACGCTCGAGCTGGGCGGCAAGGCCGCCAACATCGTGTTCGACGACGCGCCGCTCGACCAGGCCGTCGAGGGCATCGTCAACGGCATCTTCTTCAACCAGGGCCACGTGTGCTGCGCCGGCAGCCGCCTGCTGGTGCAGGAATCGGTGGCCGACGAGCTGCTCGACCGGCTCAAGCGTCGGCTCGCCACCCTGCGCCTCGGTGACCCGCTCGACAAGAACACCGACATCGGGGCCATCAACAGCCCGGCTCAGCTGGACAAGATCCGCGAGCTCTCCGACGTCGGCGAGCAGGAGGGTGCCGAGCGGTGGTCGCCGGCCTGCGAGCTGCCCGAGCGGGGCTACTGGTTCCCGCCCACCCTGTTCACGGGCGTCAGCCAGGCCCACCGCATCGCGCGCGAGGAGATCTTCGGCCCCGTGCTGTCGGTGCTGACGTTCCGCACCCCGGCCGAGGCGTTGGAGAAGGCGAACAACTCGCCCTACGGCCTCTCCGCCGGCGTCTGGACCGACAAGGGCAGCCGCATCCTGTGGATGGCCCAGCGCCTGCGGGCCGGCGTGGTGTGGGCCAACACGTTCAACCGCTTCGACCCCACGAGCCCGTTCGGGGGCTACAAGGAGTCGGGCTTCGGCCGCGAGGGCGGCCGCCACGGCCTGGAGGGCTACCTGGATGTCTGAGCCGACCGCCGAACAGGCACCCGAGGCGGCGCGGCTGGCGGTGCGCAAGACGCTCAAGCTCTACGTCGGCGGCGCGTTCCCGCGGTCCGAGTCCGGACGCACCTACGAGGTCCGGGCCGCGGACGGTCGGTTCGTCGCCAACGCCGCCCTCGCCTCGCGCAAGGATGCCCGCGACGCTGTCGTGGCAGCGCGCAAGGCGTTCGGCGGCTGGTCGTCGGCCACCGCCTACAACCGCGGTCAGGTGCTGTACCGGGTGGCCGAGGTGCTGGAGGGACGGCGTGGTCAGCTCGCCGTCGAGGTGGCCGATGCCGACGACGTGACCGCGGCGGAGGCCGGGCGCCGGGTGGACGCCGCCATCGACCGCTGGGTCTGGTACGCGGGCTGGAGCGACAAGGTCCACCAGGTGCGGGGGTCGGCCAACCCGGTGGCGGGGCCCTACTTCGACTTCTCGGTGCCCGAGCCCACCGGCGTGGTCGCCCTCGTGGCCCCGCCCTCGTCGCTGCTCGGCCTGGTGTCGGTGGTGGCGCCCGCCGTGGTGACCGGCAACACCTGCGTCGTCGTCGCCCACGAGCACGGGCCCGGTCCCGCCGTCGCGCTCGCCGAGGTGCTGGCCGCCTCCGACGTACCCGGGGGCGTCGTCAACCTGCTCACCGGCCGGGCGACCGAGATCGCCCCGTGGCTGGCGTCGCACATGGACGTCAACGCGATCGACCTCATCGGCGTCACCGACCCCGGTCTCGCCACCGAGCTCGAGGTGGCGGCGGCCGACAACCTCAAGCGGGTGCTGCGCCCACCGCTCGACGAGCCCGACTGGTTCGCCGACCCCGGCCTCGACCGCATGGTCGCCTTCCTCGAGACCAAGACCGTGTGGCACCCCGTCGGCACCTGAACGCCGACCTCAGCGCTGATCGAACGGCACCGGCGCCGGTGGCTCCGGCGCACGACGGCCGCCACGGTCTCGCCATCCACGGCGTGCCAGCCACACCAGGCCCTCGACGCCCTGGTAGAGCTTGTACGCCATCCAGGCGGGAACCGCCCCGATGACCGCCCACCACACGGCGTAACCGGCGATGAGCCCGGCCAGGTACTGCCGCCCCCACAGGCCCGCGGCGACCACGGGTGCGACCAGCGCCGCGGCCACCGTGGCCAGATCCCCGCGGGCCAGGCCGAGGGCGAGGACGAGCGTGCCGACCGCGGCGGTGACACCCCACGCCAGCATGGTCCACCGTCGCCCGGTGCGCGACCGCCAGCGGGTGTGCGCCGTCACCGCGGACCACATGAGGTAGCTGCGGATCGGCGGGACCCCCGACGCCAGGAGCATCTCGCGGAGCAACAGGTCGGCGACGGCCGGATCGATGTGCCACTCGGCCGGCAGTCCGTCTGGCGGGGCCTCGTCCCGGCCCAGGATGAGGAAGTCGTGCACCAGCGCTGCGGGGGTGTGGCGTCCATGGCGACGTGCGAACCACCCGAGCACCTCGGGCACCGACGCCAGGTCGCTGACGAGCTGTCCCGGCCCGATCACCAGCGGTGCCGATGGCAGGCCGGGGATGCCGGGCGGTGGCGTCAGCACCAGCGGCTCGACCAGCTGGAAGTCGTTGTCGTCGAGCTGGCGCAGCACGATCCTGCACGGCTGGGGCGTCGCGCCGGGCGCCGAGAACGGCGAACTGTCGACCGACCAGAAGTACGGGACCATCCGCCACGGACAGTACCGGTATCGCTGCGGCTGCGGCCGGCATGGTGATGTCCGTGGTGATGTCCGTCGACCGGCGGGCCCACCCCCCAACCCCGAGGAGTCGTGCGGCTCCGCGCTCCCTAGTCGTTCTCGCGGCGCTCGAGGAAGATCGCCGCGATGTCCTGCACCTCGTGGCTGGCCGCAGCCCGCACGCGGGACTCGTCGGGCAACGCGTCGTCGTGTCCTCGGATGGGCCTCTTGGCGTCGGTGTGATCGGCCTTGATCGACCGTACGGTCTGCTGCACCCGTGCCGCCATCACGCCCGGCAGCTTCTGCAGCAGTCCCTGGTGGATCGCGGTCATGTTCGCGACCTGGTTGGCGCGCATGGCGGCCAGCTCCGCGGAGCTCAGCTTTCCCTGGAGTCGGCGGGCCCGACGCGACCCTCCCTGCACATCACCGGGAAGGCCTGTGCGGACGAGCGGCTTCAGCTGGTTGACGAGAAGGTTGTCCGCCCCTTCTGAGCCGTATGTCTTCCCGTGCGCGGCGCCCTTGTAGATCATCAGCGTGTGGAGGCGGTTGTCCTCCACCTTCCCGCGGGTGATCTTCACCAGGTCGCCCAGCTTCTCGAAGAGCAGCGACACCCACGCCACCGGGATGACGTGCTCCGACTCGAGATGGCGGTCGGGAACGTCACCTCTGTTGCTCGACACCTGGCTGCCGTGCGGGGCGATGTTGCCCAGCCCGTCCGGCCGGTCACTCGCCTTGGGCTGATCCGTCGCTCCGAGCTTGAGCACCAGGTCGGATATCGCTGCGGCCAGGCTGTCGAGCTGCTGTTGCGCCACGGCGGACTTGCCTGCCTTCGCCGCTCTGATCCGGGCCGTCACCGCCTGCGCCGTCGCCAGCGCCGCCCGGCCCCGTTCCTCGGCATCGGGCACACCTCGGCTCTTCGCCGTCTTGACCCAGCGGGCGACCTTGGCGGCGAGCGGTTCCTCGACCGATGCCATGCGTATCGCCCCGGTTCCCGTGTCGACGCTGAGGGTGTGGCTCTCCCCCGCGATCGAGACGGGACGCTTGACGATCCCGAGTGCCTCGCCGACGGCACGGGCCTTGTCCTTGGCCCAGGCCTTGCCCTTGTCGACCTTGCCCTTGACCCAGGCCTTGCCCTTCTCGGCCTTGCCCTTGACCCAGGCGGCACCGCGCTTGGCCAGGTTGATGATGGGCGCCGCCAGCTTGAGGGCGCCGTTGATGACGGCGTCGACGGCCTTCTCGACGGGCTTCTGGACCTTCTCGAGGATCTCCTTGACCTTCTCGCTGATGCCGCCCAGGCCCAGCAGGCTGGCGAGGAAGCCGATGAGCAGCGGCAGGATCTTGGCCAGCGTGTTCTCGATGTGCTTGGCCACCGCCCCGACGCCGCCGCCCGCGATCGACTCGATCGAGTCGAGCACCGAGTCGACGAACTCCTTGATCTGGCTGCCCTTCTCGACGAAGAACATCACGACGTCGTAGATCATCTTGCAGGCCTTGATGAACGCCGCCGCCGGGTTCAGGGCCGAGATGAGCCAGGTGATGCCGGCCTTCACGATCTTGACGACCACGAAGTCCTGGATGGCGTCCATGACCGTGTCCTTGAGGTCGGACAGCTTGTCGACCAGGAACTTCCACAGGCCGCCGACGCCCTCGGTGGCGAGCGTCTTGAAGATGTCGACGCCCTTCTCGACGGCGCCCATCGCCGTCTCGCCGATGCGCTTGACGATCTTGGTGCGGATCTTCGTCCAGGTGAGCCCCAGGATCGACAGGACCAGCTTGATGATGCCCTTGAGGTCGAACGTCTCGGGGATCTCGATGCCGGCGCTGGCCAGTGACCCGAAGAGGAAGGCCTGCATCCCCTTCTTCAGGTGCTCGACGATGTTGGCGCCGAAGTTCTGCACGCCGCCCTTGACCGCGTTGATCAGATTGCCCAGGAACCCGATCGGGTCCTTGATGATCTTCCCGATGGCCCCGGCCGCCCGTGAGAGCACCCCGAGCAGCATGTCCTTGAGCTTGAGGATCGTCTTGATGGCACCGCCGATGGCGTCCTTGGCCTTGTCCCACAGGCCCCGGTTCGCCGCTTGCAGCTCCTCGATCTCCGCGTCCACCGCGTTGCGGGCCTCGGTGTAGCGGGTCGCCAGGTCCTCGACGAGCGCGTCCTGCTTGTGGTCGACGTCCTTTTCGAGCTGGTCGAACTTGCCGCCGATGTCCTTGGCCGCATCGCCGGCGACCTTCTGGAGCTCCTTGGGCTGGGCGGCCACGAACTTGGTGATCTGGTCGCGGCCTTTGGCGATGCGGTCCTTGGCCCGGGTCAGCTCCGTCCCGATCAGATCGGCGACCTCGGAGATGACGCCGTCCATCTTCTGCTCGTAGAGCTTCTTCGACTCGAGGAACAGGTTGTTCGCCTCAGCCGGCATGCCGGCGAACTTGTCCTTGGCCCACCGCAGCTTGCCGCGCACGCCCGAGTAGCGGTCGTCCTTGTACTTGTCCATCCGCCGCTTGTGATCGGCGGTGAACGCCGCCTTGGCCCCCGTCTCGCCCTTCTCGAACGTGGCGGCGACCTTGCCGTCGAGGTCGTTCAGGATCTTGTCGACATCGGTCTTGGTGGCGTCGAAGATGCCCTTGATCTCGGCGGCGACCTTGGCGCGGGCCTGCTCGTCCTTGGACTTGGCCTCGCTCTTGCCGCCCGCCACCTTGGACACCGCCCCGGCCCGCGACTGCACCAGGCCGGCGACGGTGGCCTTGCCCGACTGGCCGGCACCGGCGGCGGCGTCCCCCAGCGTGGCGGCCTCGGACTCCCGCACCTTGGCCGGGGCGGTGGCCGAGTGCGCCTCACCCTCCTTCTTCGCCGCCACCGCGTCGGCGAACTCGGGCTCGTTCGACTTGGCCAGCTGCTCCTCGGTCACCTCCGCGTCGGCCATCTCCCTGTCGGTCTCGGCCTTGCCCGCCCCGAGGTCGGTCTGCTCGGGCGGCGCCTTGGCCGGCATGGCCGCCGCCGTGGCCGGCGCGGGCGGTGCCACCGCCGGATCCGGCGCCAGCGGCGTGACCGGCTTGTCCTTGGCCTTCGACGCGTCGGGGGCCTCGGCCGTCTTGGTGGCGATGTCCTTGGCGGATGCCTCCTTGCCCTGGGTGACCTTGCCCATCACCTCGGCCTTGACCCCGTCGGCCTTGCCCGACTCGGAGAACTCGTCGGCCTCTTCGAGGTTCTTCGGCGCCTTCGCCGCGATGGCGGAACGCACCGCCGCCATGAACGCCGCCTTGTCGAACCCACCCGGCTTGGCGCCGCTCATCTTGTCGGCCTTGGCCGCCTTGGCCTGGGCCTCCTTGTCGCCCGCCGGCGGAACCGCGGCCTTCGCGGCCTTGGCCGCTTCGCCGGTGGCCGGCGGATGGGCACGCAGCTTCGCCGCGGTCGCCCGGGTCTCCTTGGTGACCTTGACGAACCGAGGATCGGACTCTGGCTTCACCGGGACCGGGGCGGGCGGCGGTGATGGATGGTCACCGGCGCGCCTCTGCACCACACCGAGCCGCCCGTCGGCCTCCGCCGTCGCCGACAGGTCGGAGCCGGTACCGGTCCCGATTCGCCCGGCGCGGTCGCCGCCCCGGAACTGCGCTGTGCCCCCCGCCGCCCGTCCGCTCGCCGCGGCCGCCCCCGGGATGCGGGCGGCCGCCTGGGCCCGCGTCCGGGCCACGAGCCCCGACACGGCGGCGTTGCCGGCGCTGCGTTGCAGCCGCAGGACACCACGTCGTGTCAGCGTCTTGCCGGTCGGCTGCCCGGCCCCCGCGACGTGGGCGGCGACCTCCACGGACGCGGCGGGGGGCCGGCCCGTCGAGCGATCGCCGTCAGGCCGGTCGGCGCGTTCGGCGACGCGCCTCATCGGATGCCGCCCCGGGGACGGCGTGTTGTCGACTGTGCGCTGCTCATGGGTCCACATGGAGTATGTGGGCGGGACGGGGCCGTCGACATGACGGCAGGAGCGCTCCTTCGGGCAGGCCGTCTGCCCGAACGGGCAACCGTCACGCCGGGCGGCACGGACGCGCCGGTGGCGTTGCGGCTCCGGGTGGTCCACTGGGGCCACATTGGCCCTGGGCAGCCGGCGAGCTCCGGCTCACGCTGGGCCGATGCCGCTCACCGCCCCCGTCACGCCCGCGCTGCGCCGGCCCGCCCGCCTGTCGCGGGCGGCAGGACGGGTGCCCACCTCGACCATTCGTGACCTGCTGGCCCTCGTCGGGTCCGACGACGTCCTGTCGCTCGCCGGTGGACTGCCGGCGCTGGGCGCCGTGCACGACCCGGTTCTGGCGCAGGTCGCCGCCGAGGTCGCCGACGACGCCGGCAACCTGCAGTACGGCCCCACCGAGGGCTTGCCGGCGTTGCGGCGCTGGATCGTCGACCTGCTGCACCGGGAGAGGGCCGACCCGCCGGCCGACCTCGACGCCGTGCGCATCACCCACGGTTCGCAGCAGGCCATCGATCTCGTGGTCCGCACGCTCGTCGACGCCGGCGACGCCGTGGTGGTGGAGCGCCCCACCTACCTCGGCGCGGTGCAGGCCCTCGCCCCCGCCGACGCCCGGGTCCACGCGGTGCCGGTCGACGAGGACGGCATGGACACCGACCGCCTGGAGGCGGCGCTGCGGCGCGGGCTGCGCCCGGTGCTCTGCTACCTCGCCCCCACCTTCCAGAACCCGTCCGGCGTGGTGATGTCCGCCGAGCGCCGAGCCCACATGGGGGCGCTCGCCGATCGCTACGGCTTCGTCGTGGTCGACGACGACCCCTACCGGGACCTGGGGTTCGACGTGCCCCCACCCCGGTTGCGCCGGTGGGTGCCGCCCGAGTGGAGCGTCACGGTCGGCACGTTCTCCAAGGTCCTGTCCCCCGGCCTGCGCGTCGGGTGGTGCCACGGCCCCGACTGGCTGATCGCGCCCCTGACCCGGCTGAAGCAGGCGACCGATCTGCACACGTCCACGCTGGGCCAGCAGGTGGTGGCGGCCGCGGTGGCCCGGCCCGGCTGGCTCGACCGTCGGGTGGCGCACCTGGTGGCCCTCTACCGCCACCGTGCCGGCGTGCTGTCCACCGCGCTCCGCCGCCTCGCCCCCGGCGGGCTCGACCACGCGGACGCCCGCGGCGGCATGTTCCTGTGGGCCCGGCTGGCGGGTCACCCGGACTCGGCCGCGCTCCTCCCCCACGCCCTGGCGCGGGGCGTGGCCTTCGTGCCTGGTGCCGCCTTCTGCGGCGGCGGCGGCGAGCGGAGCGACCACCTGCGGCTGTGCTTCGCCAGCCTGGATGACGCCGACCTGGTGGAGGCTGCGTCGCGCCTTGTCGGGGCCGTCGACGATCTGTGCGCCGCCGACCGCCGCGGGTCTGGAGGGGGGCGATCGGCGATCATGATCGACGAACCGGCACGACACCCGCCCGCATGACCACTCCTGCCCCCTCTCCCGCCTCGATCTCGTCGGCCACCATGGCCCGCGTCGTCGTGGGCTGGGAGCACGAGTCGGGACCCTTGTACCGCGCGCTGGCCGCCGCCGTCGTCGCGGCCGTCGACCGGGGCGACGTCCCCCACGGCTCCCGCCTGCCCGCCGAGCGCACCGCTGCGGCCGCGCTGGGAGTGGCGCGGGGGACGGTCGTCGCCTGCTACGACCTGCTGCGCGACGAGGGGGTCGTCGAGCGCCGCCGCGGCAGCGGCACGTGGGTGGTCGGTGCCTCGGCCGCCACCTACCGGTTGGCCGAACTGGCCGCCGGCCTGCGCGCCCGCCAGCTCACGCGCGACACCGTCGCCCGACCTCCGTCGATCATCGACCTGGCCCTGTCGGTCCTGACGTCCCCGGCGGACCTACCCCCTGCGGCGTTCCGCGTGGACCTCGACCACCTGGCCGAGACGGCGCACGGCCACGGCTACCACCCCACCGGGCTGCCTGCTCTGCGGGCACGGCTGGCCGCGCTCCACACCGAGCACGGCCTCGCCACGCGGCCCGACCAGATCCTGGTGACCCAGGGCGCCCAGCAGGCGGTGGCCCTCACCGCCCGCCTGGTCCGGCCGGGCGATGTCGTGGCGGTGGAGTCACCCACCTACCCGGGTGCCATCGACGCGTTCTCGCGGGCGGGCGTCCGGTTCACCACGATGGCGGGCGACAGCGCCGGGGTGCGGGTCGACGAGGTCGCCCGCGTCCTGGACGCGG
>Ga0190275_10004025_pt1 | contig 10562 bp, 7 predicted proteins | sample Popmic550T_FD_133745 | JGI IMG/M metagenome (GOLD analysis project Ga0190275, IMG submission 133745) | Populus adjacent soil microbial communities from riparian zone of Yellowstone River, Montana, USA - 550 T | ecosystem: Environmental > Terrestrial > Soil > Riparian zone > Trees stand | place...
CCCAGAGGGAAGAATGTTCGCATGCTCCATATTCCGACCTGAACTTCCTCCCCGTCTCCGAGCATTTGCGCCCGTTCCACCAGTTCGTAGAAGACCGACCGGGTGATGCGGGCTTCCAGATTGTCGCGTATCAGGATATAGGGCCTCGGTTCACCCGTTCCATCACTCTCTTCTACCCGGATCGGATGATCGGGGCCGGCGGTCACTTCGACATCGAGGTTGGTGCGGAAAACCAGTTCCTGAGCCTCGCCCTCGCCCCGGACGGTCAGCCCGACCGCCGTGAACGGCACCTCATCGACCTGTATCCTGCCTCGTTCCGCCGGAGTAACCAACCAGTAATCGCCGGCCTCGTCGCGGCGGAGCACCGTCGAGAACAGCTTGACCAGCTCCATCCGGCGAATCGGAGAGCCGTGATAGTACCAGGTTCCTTCGCGGTCGATTCGGATCTGGTAACCCTCGTCGGGCCGCCGGTCACCGGCGGCGAACAGGCCGTTTACCGTTTCGGGAACAGGACGAGATGATATCGGAGTATTCGGCATGGGCTTGCTTTCCTCCTTGTGCAGGCGAATTTCCTGTTAATATGACCAGTCGGGTACGCATTTTCGCCATACTGATAAGTCCACACTGATAAGTTAGGTCCAGCGGCAGGCCATGCTACCGGGTATCGTACAACCACAGGAGAACCCTGATTTGACCGCTACCGATGCTATGCGCCATGGGCTTCCCGGTGGCGGAAACCCAGCACAGTTGCTGGCCGAAGTCGAGACTCTCGGTGGCCGCCTCACGGTCGTCCGGGACCGTATCGGCCGGATCATCTTCGGCCAGCAGGAAGTCGTCGACCTGACGCTGATAACGATCCTGGCCGGCGGCCACGTGTTGCTGATCGGCGTTCCCGGTCTCGCCAAGACTCGGCTGGTCGAAACGCTGGGCATCGTCCTGGGTATGGACGACAAGCGCATCCAGTGCACTCCCGACCTGATGCCGGCGGATATCCTGGGCTCCGAAGTGCTGGAGGAAGCCGAGAGCGGCCGGCGATCGTTCCGGTTCATTCCGGGTCCGGTTTTCTGCCAGCTTCTGATGGCGGACGAGATCAACCGCGCCAGCCCGCGCACCCAGTCGGCCCTGCTCCAGGCGATGCAGGAACGCCGCGTCTCGGTCGCCGGCCATTACCATCCCCTGCCCCAGCCGTTCCATGTGCTGGCGACTCAGAACCCGCTGGAGCAGGAAGGCACGTATCCGCTGCCGGAAGCCCAGCTCGACCGCTTCCTGATGCAGGTGGACGTAACATATCCGGATTACGACGCCGAACGGCGGATGCTGATCGCCACGACCGGAACGGACGAGGAGCCCGCCGTGGCGGTGCTGAACCCGACCGACCTGCTGGCGGCCCAACGGCTAATCCGGCGCGTTCCCGTCGGCGAAAGCGTGGTCGAAGGCATCCTTGGGCTGGTCCGGTCCGGCCGGCCCGAGAGTTCGGAACTTGAGGAAGTCCGCAGCCACGTCGCCTGGGGTCCAGGCCCCCGCGCCAGCCAGGCGCTGATGATGGCGGCCCGTGCCCGTGCCGTGCTCGACGGGCGGCTGTCGCCCTCGCTCGACGACGTGCTGGCGCTGGCCAAGCCGGTGCTCAAGCACCGCATGGCGCTCAACTTCGCAGCCCGTGCCGACGGCATCACGCTGGACGACGTGATCGACCGCCTGTGCGAACCGCTGCGGTAAGCGGGAATGGCGCGGGACTCCTTCAGCAAACGGGATCTGGCCGGCAAACCGGATCTGGCGGCAACCGCCCTGCGGGCGCAGCACCGGTCGGAAGCACTGGCCTCCCGGCTCCCTCCGCTGCTGGTCGCGGCGGAGCGCGTCGCGGCGACGGTGGCGCAGGGTGTCCACGGACGCCGCCGGGTCGGCACCGGAGAAACCTTCTGGCAATACCGGCGCTATGAGATCGGCGACAGCGCCACGATGATCGACTGGCGCCAGTCGGGGAAGACCCAGCCAGTCTTCGTCCGCGAGAACGAGTGGGAAGCGGCGCAGAGCGTCTGGCTCTGGCACGACTCGTCATCCTCGATGGGCTACCGCTCGGTCCAGGGCTTGCCGACCAAGAAGGAGCGCGCGGAACTGCTTCTGATGGCCCTGGCGGTGCTCCTTGTGCGGGGTGGCGAAAGGGTGGCGCTGCTGGGCAGTGGCCTGCCGCCGTCCGGTAACAAGGTGACCCTGAACCGGCTCGCCATGAGGATACTCGAGGACACCTTGCCGAAGGACGGCTTGCCACGCGTGGAGCCCCTTCCCCGCCATGCCCAGGTCGTTCTGATCGGCGACCTGCTGTCGCCGCTGCCGGACATCCACAAGACCGTGGCGGCGCTGAGCGGCAGGGGATTGCGCGGACATCTGGTCCAGGTCCTCGACCCCGCCGAAGAGACCCTGCCCTTCGACGGCCGGGTCGAGTTCGAGGGGATGGAAGGCGAGGACGAATTGCTGATCCCGCGTGTGGAAGCTGTCCGGCAAGCTTACATGGAAAGACTGGAGGCGCATCGCGACGGCTTGGCGGCACTTGCCCGCGCCGCCGGATGGAGCTTCGTCACCCACAGGACGGACAGGCCGCCGCAAACCGCCCTTCTCGCTCTCTACGGGGCAATCGCCCAGGAACCGACGAGCTGAATCATGCTGGGACTGGGACCGATAGCCTTCGCAGTACCTTGGATTCTCGGAGCCCTGATCGTCCTGCCGATCCTGTGGTGGCTGCTGAGACTGACGCCGCCCAGCCCCAGGATCGTTCAGTTCCCCGCGATCCGCCTGCTCCGCGATCTGGTGGCGCGCGAGGAGACTCCGGCGCGGACACCGCTCTGGCTGCTGATCATGCGGACCGTGCTGGCGGCGCTGGTGATCTTGGCGCTGGCGCAGCCGCTGCTCAACCCGCGTGCCGGACTGCCCGGCAGCGGCCCGATCGTCATGGTGGTCGACAATGGCTGGGGCGCCGGGCGCGACTGGCCGGCGCGGCAGCGGACGATGGCCGACCTGATCGATCAGGCGGAACGCAACAACCGTGACCTGATCGTCCTGGCGACGGCTCCCGACGCCGCCGGCGAAAAACCACGGCCGAGCAACCTGATGCGCCCGGCCGACGCGCGGCGCATGACCCAGTCGTTGGCGCCGATGCCATGGCCGACCGACCGGGCCGCCGTGGTGGACGCGCTGCGGGGACTTCAGGTTCAGGGGTCGGCCCATACGGTCTGGCTTTCCGACGGGTTGTCCGATGCCGCAGTCCAACCACTGGCGGCGCGGCTCCAGCAGATGGGCGGCGTCGAAGTGCTGATGGACGGCGCCGACCGGCTGCCCAACCTGCTGCTTCCCCCGGCGACCGAAGGAGCCGATCTGGTGGCGACCGTCAAGCGGGCCGATACGACGCTGCCGACACCGGTTACGGTGCGCGCGGTGGCGGCGGACGGACGACTGCTGGCGCGCCAGACCGCCGCCTTCGCGCCCGGCGCAGACTCGTTGGAGGTCCGTCTGGCCATGCCTATCGAGCTGCGGAACGAAGTCATCAGAATGTCGATCGAGGGCGAGCAGACCGCCGGCGCCACGGTCCTGCTGGACGAGCGCTGGCGCCGCCGTCCGGTCGGGCTGGTTTCCGGCAGGCCGGAGGGCGAGAACCAGCCGCTGCTGAGCGACCTCTATTACCTTGAACGGGCGCTGTCGCCCTTCAGCGAGATTCGGCGCGGATCGGTGCTCGACCTGATGAGCCGCGACCTGTCGGTCCTGATCCTGGCGGATATCGGAGCGCTGACCGATACGGAAGCGGCCGCCGTCGAGAACTGGGTCGAGCGCGGCGGCGTGCTGGTTCGCTTCGCCGGTCCCCGGCTGGCCCAGCATACCGACCATCTGGTGCCGGTGCGGCTGCGGCTGGGCGACAGGACGCTGGGCGGCGCGCTGTCGTGGTCGGAACCGGCAAAGCTAGCGCCCTTCCCTCCCTCCAGCCCCTTCGCGGGAACGCATATCCCGCCCGACGTGGTGGTGGACCGGCAGGTCCTGGCAGAACCGTCGATCGACCTGCCGGATAAGACATGGGCGCGGCTGGCCGACGGCACGCCGCTGGTGACGGCGGAGAACCGGGAGGAAGGCAAGATCGTGCTGGTCCACACCACGGCCAATCCGGACTGGTCCAATCTGGCGCTGTCCGGCCTGTTCGTGGATATGCTGAGGCGGATCACGGCGTTGAGCGAGGGGGTTTCCGGCGACATGCAGGCCACGACCTTCGCGCCGATCGAAGTGCTGGATGGACGCGGCCAGCTGGTGCCGCCTCCGGCCACCGTATTCCCCATTCCCGGCAATGCCTTCCGGTCCGACACCCTCGGACCCCGCCATCCGCCGGGCTTCTACGGGACGGAGGAAGCCCGCAGGGCGCTGAACCTGACCTCACTCGTGACCAAGGTCGAGCCGCTGCGGCGGCTGCCGGCCGGCGTCGCCCAAGGGACATATGCGGCGCGCGGCGAGGTAGACCTGAAGCCGTTGCTGTTGGGGCTGGCGATGGCGCTCGCGATCGTCGATCTGTTCGTGGCGATGCTGTTGCGCGGGTTGCTGGGCAACGTGCGGATAGGACGGGGACGCCGAGCGGCCACGACTGCGGCCACGGCGGCGGGGTTGCTTCTGGCGGTCGGCTGCGTCGCCGCGTGGCCGGGCAGCGCTCATGCCAACTCAGACGACTTCGCGCTCAAGGCCAGCGGCGAAACCTATCTGGCCTATGTGGTCACCGGAGACCGGGCGCTCGACGATACGACCAGGGCCGGCCTGGAAGGCCTGAGCGAGGTGCTGAACCGACGCACCGCCGTCGAGACGGCCGGAGCGATGGCGGTCGATCTGGAGAGCGACGAACTGGCGTTCTTCCCCCTGATCTACTGGGCGATCTCGCCGTCGCAGCCGGACCTGAGCGACGCCGCACGGGTCAGGCTGAACGACTTTCTCCGCAACGGCGGCACGATCCTGTTCGACACGCGCGACCGGCAGTTCGGCGCGGGATCGGCGCTGACAGGCGGTGGCCCCGGATCGCAGCGGCTGCGCCGGCTTGTCGACGGGCTGGACGTGCCGGCGCTGGCGCCGGTCCCGCCGGAGCATGTGCTGACTAAGGCGTTCTACCTGCTTCAGGACTTTCCCGGCCGCTACGGCGGCGGCGATGTCTGGGTCGAAGCGCAGGAGGGCCGCCACAATGACGGCGTGTCCTCGGTCATCATCGGGGCGGCCGACTGGGCCGGCGCCTGGGCGGTGGACGAATCAGGGCGGCCGCGCAACGCCGTGGTTCCAGGTGGCGAACGACAGCGGGAAATGGCCTACCGGTTCGGCGTCAATCTGGTGATGTACGCGCTGACCGGCAACTACAAGGCCGATCAGGTCCATGTGCCCGCCATTCTGGAAAGGCTCGGTCAATAATGGGTGGTGGCATGGGCGGCGTGATGAGCGGCGGCACGGCGATCGAGTTCTCCCCGCTGCTGCCCTGGCTGGTGCTGATCCCGCTGTTCGTGATGGCGGCGGCCGGCGTACTCGTCGCGATCATTCGAAAGGCACGGGGTACGTCATGGCGTACGCTCGGCCTCGCGGCGCTTGCGATTGCCCTGCTCAACCCGTCACTGGTCCAGGAAGACCGCCAGCCGATCAAGGACGTCGCCGTGCTGGTGGTCGATGAATCGCCAAGCCAGAACATCGGCGAGCGCCGCGCCCGGACGGAGCGCGCGCTGACCGACCTTCAGGAGCGTCTGGCCCGCTTCCCCGACCTGGAAGTGCGCGTCGTCCGGACGAGCGGAGCGGAAGGCGGCGTCGGCGGTGCTATCGAGGAGACGCGGCTGTTCGAAGTGCTGGACCGCGCCTTGGCCGACCTGCCGCGCCGGAGGATGGCGGGCGCCGTGTTCATCACGGACGGGCAGGTCCATGACGTGCCGGGCGAAGGCAAGGGCCTGGGCGATCTCGGTCCGATCCACACGCTGCTGACGGGCGAGCACGACGAGGCCGACCGCCGGCTGGCCGTGGTCAAGGCCCCGAGCTTCGGGCTGGTCGGCAAGCCGGTCACCGTGACGGTGCGGGTGGAGGACATGCCCGGCCGGCAGTCGCCGGACGCCGTCGTCAACATCCGGCAGGACGGCGGTGCTCCGCGCCCGTTCCGCGTTCCGGTCGGACGCGACATGCCGCTGGAATTCACGCTCGACCACGGCGGTCAGAACGTGTTCGAGATGGAAGTGGCCTCGGCTCCGCAGGAACTGACGCTTGCTAACAACAAGGCCGCCGTCGTCATCAACGGCGTTCGCGACCGGCTGCGGGTGCTGCTGGTCTCTGGCGAGCCCCATGCGGGGGAGCGGACGTGGCGCAACCTGCTGAAGGCCGATCCGGGCGTCGATCTGGTCCATTTCACGATCCTGCGGCCGCCGGAGAAGCAGGACGGCACGCCGATCCGCGAGCTGTCGCTGATCGCCTTCCCGATCCGCGAGCTGTTCGAGATCAAGCTGGACGAGTTCGACCTGATCATCTTCGACCGCTACCGGCGGCGCGGCGTGCTGCCCCAGCTATACCTGAGCAACATCGCGAACTACGTGGAGAACGGCGGCGCCCTGCTGGAAGCCGGAGGCGCCAGCTTCGCCACGTCCATGAGCCTCTACCGGACGCCGCTGGGGGCCGTGCTGCCGGGAGAGCCGACCGGAGAGGTGATCGAGCGGCCTTTCAAGCCGGTGGTAACGGAGCTTGGGCACCGGCATCCCGTAACCTCGGGCCTCCCCGGCGACGTGCTGCCGGGAGCGCCGGCCGGTTCCCAGCCAAGCTGGGGACGGTGGTTCCGGCAGGTGGACGTGACGCCGCTCCAGGGCAGCGTCGTAATGGAAGGCGTGGACAGCCGTCCGCTGATGATCCTGAACCGGGTCGGCGAAGGCCGGGTGGCGCAGATCGCCAGCGACCAGCTCTGGCTATGGTCGCGCGGCTACGAGGGCGGCGGTCCGCAGGCGGAGCTTCTGCGGCGACTGGCCCATTGGCTGATGAAGGAGCCGGAGCTAGAGGAAAACGACCTGCGCGCCAAGGTCGAAGGCAACCGCATCACGATCGAGCGGCGGAGCCTGGAGCCGGACCCGCGCTCGGTCGAACTGACCAGCCCGTCCGATGCCGTGCGCGGGGTGGACCTTGTCGAGGACGGCAACGGTCTGGCGACCGCCTCCCTGCTGGCGACGGAACCGGGCATCTACCGGATCAGCGATGGCGAGCGGACGGCGCTGGCCGTGGTCGGCGCCGTCAACCCGCCGGAATTGGCCGACGTTCGAACCACCGGAGACCAAATGGAACCGGCGGCGGCGGTCAGTGGCGGCGGTATCCACTGGCTGGCCGACGGCGAGGTCGATGTCCGGCGGACCCGTCCCGACCGTGACCAGACCGGACGGAACTGGATCGGGCTGCGGTCCAACGGCGACTATGTCGTCACCGGAGTGACCGAAGCCTCGCTGTTACCAGCCGGCCTGGTTGTCCTGCTGGTCGTTGGAGCCCTGCTGGCTGCCTGGCGACGGGAGGGGCGGTAGGAAGGTCGAGCGGGGGCGGTCGGACGGATCGTCCCAATCCCAGTCCCGGCCCCGCTCCCAGATCTCCCTTGCTTCTTCCATATCGTCAGGGAACCCTTGGGCATACCAGTCGTCCACCATGATCCCATGCGACGGCGGCGTCTGGATCGGTGGCGTGTCCGCCGGCTGCGTCAGGGCGAGCCCGAGCATCGACAGCGCCCAGATGCTTGCACCGGCCAGCCATGCGCCGACGATATCATTGGTTTTCACAACGTCGCTCCATAGGCAACGTAAGGGTGAGTAATAAGCAGATTTGTTGCAGTGCGCTTCGTTACAAGACATGGTTGTAACGATCGGCGAATTATGAGGGCTTGACCGGGCGGGCGATGTGACTGATCTCTCACCCATGATGAATTCCATGAATAACCAGACATCTCTCGACGTGCCCGGACGGACCGGCAGCCGTGCCCGGTCGTTGCTTGTCCTTCTTGGCTTCGTGATCCTCGTGGCGGTCGCTTCGGCAACGGCATCGTCGGTGACGCTGCCGCAGATCGGCGGCTGGTACGCCGGCCTGGAAACGCCATGGTTCAATCCGCCGAACTGGCTGTTCGGCCCGGTCTGGTCCGCGCTCTACGCCATGATGGCGATTGCCGGCTGGCTGGTCTGGCGGGAACGCGGATTGAAGGGCGCACGCGGCGCCCTGGCGCTGTTCGGCCTTCAACTGGCGCTGAACATCCTGTGGTCGCTGATATTCTTCGGACTGGAAAGTCCCGGAGCGGCCTTCGTGGAGATCGTGGCACTTTGGCTCGCAGTCGCGGCAACGCTGGTCGCGTTCCGGCGCATCAAGCCGCTGGCGGGATGGCTGTTCGTGCCATATCTGCTTTGGGTCAGCTATGCGGCTGTGCTGAACGGCGCGGTGTGGTGGCTGAACGGGTAAGGCAGGGGCGTGCTTTTTCGTGTCGAAATGAAAATGTCCAACGGCATAACCGTCGTACCAAGACTTGATCCCAAAGGTGCTAACTTAGGCTGTCTCTCCTCATTTTCGTCATGCCCGGACTTGATCCGGGTACCTCCTAGCGGAGGCTGGCGTGAGGACTTCAAGCTGAAGTCCAGATGTCACCAGCGAAGCTTCTGAAAGGAGGTACCCGGATCAAGTCCGGGCATGACGGAAACGGGGGAACAGTCCAAACTTGCGCCTGAGAGATCAAGTCTTGGCATGACGGTAAGAAGATTTGGTAATATCTGGAGTGTTCAGCACCCCATTGACGGCACTCACCGAAGAAACGCCCGTGGCGTTTCTTCCACGGGGAGCGATGCTATCTTGTACATGAGCTGGTCGGCGAGGTCGCGGGGGATGCCGGCGCGGCGGAGGCGGCCACCCAGTTCACGGCGGACGTCGTCAATCGGAACGTGGGCCGGGGCCAGGTCGCGGGCGTGGCGGATATGGCTGAAGATGCGGGACAGGCTGCCGAACAGGAACACGCCCTTCTGCCGACCCATGTCGGTTTCCGCCAGATCGAGCAGGTAGCCGATCTGACCGCCGGAAGTATTCAGGGTACCGCAGAGCTGCTGGACTGCGGTTTCGAACGGCAGGTCGGTTTCACCGGACCGCAACGCCGTCTTGGCCCGGCGCGTCAGCGCCACGCTCATCTCCGGACCGCCGCGAAAGCCGCTGAAGCACGCGAGGGAGGCGGCGATGCGGTGGAAGGCGATGGCGCAGTACCGTGACCCGTCCCGGCTCAGCGGATGGTGGCCATCCAGCCCGGCTTGCACCCGCCGCAGCAGGGCGGCCTCCACTTCCGGCAAGCGCCAGCGGGCCAGCGCGTTGCTGAGATCCATCATGACCGGCGTGAAGGGAAGGCGGTCGTCCAGCTTGCCGTTCAAGGTCGCCAGCAGACCCAGCAGGGCGGAGCCCAGGTCGGGCGAGTATCCTATCAGGGCCTTGATCGGGTCGCGGCCGTCGATCGTCTCCGCCAGGAACTGATCGATGGTCGCGACGCCGTCCGGATCGCAGTCGTCGTCTTCCAGGATAGTCAGGAGCGAGTGGATTTTCTTAGGCCACTCGCGATGCCCCTCCAGCAGGCGGCCGAAGGCATAGCTCATGACGCGGTCGTGCTCGGCCGGGGCACATCCGTCAGCGATCCGCTCCTGAAGGGCGGACATTCCATCGGTTGCGAGAAGCTTCGCATAGGGTGCCAGGGTGTCCGCCGTCTGGGCAAGCTGCTTTAGGCGCATCCAGAGGGCGCCAAGCTCGCGCTCCCGATCCGGTATGAAGCAGGAGACGCCTCTGGTCTGGATCTTGGCGAGCCGGGTGATGCCGGAATTCAGCAGCATGCCCTCCCGCTCGATCATGCGCAGTGCGATCCAGTCGTGCAGGGTCTCGCTGGGGACGGCGACCTGCCGGTCGGCGTAGCGGCGGGTCAGCCGCAGCAGGGTCATGCGGCTGGCATAGCCGTAGACTTCGAGCACGTCGGTGCAGGAACTGGCCTCGTCGATCGGCATGATGCCGATGACTTCGGTGCCGCCGCCCCCTTGGGAGGCGCGCTCGAAAACGACGGTCTGGGTGTGCTTGGCGACCTGAACGACCTGGACACGGCTGTATTTGGCAAGGCTGAGCAGGTAGGTCGCGCGCTCGGTCGCCTGTCGCTGATCCTCGAAGATGCCGTCGATGCTGGAATAGCCGCCCTGATCGACCACGACTTCGAAACGGGCCTGCTTCTTCCAGGAAAACATCACTGCGACGGGTCCCTGTGCAAAAAGGTTGAGATCGCTCCTTTATCGCATCATATGGCGGCACGAACAAACTACAATTAAGTTCACATTTTATTGGCCATCTTGACCGCTGCAACCGCCGCGCCGAAACCGTTGTCGATGTTGACGGTCAGGACGCCAGGCGCGCAGGACGCGAGGGCCGAGTGAAGCGCCGCATTTCCTCCGGCTGAAACCCCGTAGCCGACGCTGGCCGGGACCGCGATGACCGGAGCGTCGACCAGGCCGGCAAGCACGCTGAACAGGGCACCCTCCATGCCAGCCACCGCTATGACGACGCGG
>Ga0190275_10004026_pt1 | contig 10562 bp, 10 predicted proteins | sample Popmic550T_FD_133745 | JGI IMG/M metagenome (GOLD analysis project Ga0190275, IMG submission 133745) | Populus adjacent soil microbial communities from riparian zone of Yellowstone River, Montana, USA - 550 T | ecosystem: Environmental > Terrestrial > Soil > Riparian zone > Trees stand | place...
CCGCGATCACCTTGAGCTCGATCGCGATCGGCGTCGGCAGCGCTGTCACTTCCACCGTCGTCCGCGTCGGATTTGGTTTGCCCTCGCCGGCGAAATACTCGGCGTAGAGTTTGTTGTAGAGCGCAAAGTCCTTCTTCATGTTGGTGAGAAAGACCGTGACATCGACGATGTCGTTCCAGTTTGCGCCAGCATCTTCGAGAACCAGGCGCACATTCTCAAACACGGCCCGGCACTGCGTCTCAATGTCGTAGCCCAGGATGTCGCGGTCGGCATTCAGCGTAACGCCGGGGATTTCCTTGCTGCCGCGCACGCGCGGTCCAATCCCAGAGAGGAAAAGAAGATTGCCAACGCGTTTGGCGTGGGGGAAGGCGCCCACCGGTTCCGGCGCCCGCGCGCTTTCGAACGATTGACTCATTTCGGGTTAACCGTCTCTTCGACCTTGTGGAGCATTTCGTCCAGGGCCATGCGGCCAAAATATTTCCCGGCGACGATCATACCAGCGATTTTCCGGCTGTTCGCGATGGACGCCAATGGATCGGCCTCGAGCAGCACCAGATCGGCCATCTTGCCTTTCTCGATCGTGCCATAGGAATCGGATAGGCCGAGGCATTTCGCCGCGTTCAGCGTCGCCGCCTGGATCGCTTCCAGCGGCGTCAGCCCGGCCTTTACGAGCAACCCCAGTTCATCGTGCAGGCTGAATCCTGGAAACACGTCGCGGGTCGGCGGGTCGGTGCCGGCGAGGATTGAGATCCCGGCTCGTCGCATCGCTCCCACGATTTGGAGCATCTTCTCCAACGCCGTTTTTCGTTCGGTCATGTCTTCCGGCGAAACACTTTGCGGCACCGGATTATTCTTTTCCCAATGCTCCTTCGTGATGGCGGCAACATATTTGCGCCGGTCGTCCGGCTTGGCTGCCATTTCGGCTCGGAGAAGGAACGATTGGGCGACAACCAGAGTAGGCGTGTGCCACGTCCCATTCTTTACCATCGCCGCGAACAATGCGGTCCCCTGCTCTCCCGCCAGTTTTTCGAATGCGTCCGCCGTGAGCTGTTTTTGCGTTCGGCCCTCCTTGTTTTCGAGCGCGATAAGGGCCTGAAGCAAAACGGCGGTATGGTCGAGACGCTGTTGACCTGAGTCCGATGCTTCCCGCGGCGAGACCCCATTCGGGATGTGACCGGCAAAAGGGATCCGCTGCTTTTTCGCTTCGCCGGCGAGCGCAAAATAGGAATCGCGAGAGAGAAAGTGATAGACCTTGATGAAGTCGGCGCCGCGCTTCTTCAACGACTCCACGGCCTGCCGCGCTTCGGCCGGATTGTTGACGGTGAGCCGGTGGAGCCCCTCTTCCTTTCGCGGTCCGTCCACAATCGGACCCGCCCGGACGATCCGCGGACCCGCTCTGGTGCCTTTCGCGATTTCAGCGCGCCACCGATCGATTTGATCGAGGTCGCCGCCCATGTCGCAAATGCCGGTAACGCCGTTGGCGATCAATAACGGAAGTGCCGAGTCGCTCACGAGCGACAAGTGCATGTGCATGTCCCAAAGGCCCGGCAGCAAATATTTCCCGGTGCCATCCACGGTTTGGGCCCCGCTGGGAATCCAAACCTTTCCCGGTTCGCCGATCTCAGTGATGCGATCGCCGGTGATGACAACCGTAGCGCGCTCGCCCGGACGGCTGCCGGTCGTGTCGATGATCGTGACGTTGGTCAACGCAAGACGCGGTGGCGACGGGGCCGGCGTTGATTGGCCCGACGCGAGCCCGGCGAGCGCGAAGAGCAACGCGAATTGGAGTCGTCTCTTCACACAGTTGGCACCCGCCTCCAGATCAATTCAATGCGTGTGGCTATGCTCGTGATCGTGCTCGTGATCGTGCTCGTGGGTGTGAGTGAGACCGTTCGCGTGCGTATGAGGCTGACTCCGGAAGCGCTCCGCCGATCTCGCCTTTGCCTTTGCGGCTTCGACTTCGCGATCGCGCGGCGGCGCCTGGGTCGTCAACGAATGAAGCAACTCTTTCGCGACTTGCGTCACTCCCTCGACCGCGCGGTTGAACGGCTCTTCGTTTACCTTCGAAGGCTTTGTGAACCCGCTAAGCTTGCGAACGAACTGTAGAGACGACGCGCGGATCTCGTCTTCCGTTGCGGGCGGGGCGAAGTTATGCAGGGTTCTGATGTTTCGACACATAAAGGCTTCCTCGGTTGTTTGGGATAATAAAGGGGCAGCCGGAACCGAGTTTCAAGCTCGGAGGTCGCCTCATTTAACGGGGGCAGTTTTTCTTCTCTGCCCGGCAAGCCACTCGTAAAGCTCCGGCTTGTCGTAAACGTCGAGAATGTAGTGATCGCGTCCAGGCAGCGTGGTGAATTGCGGACGGCCACCGGCGGCTTCAATCGCGCGGACTAACTCCTCGACTTCTTTTAGCGGCGTGAATTGATCGTTGGAGCCATGAAACAAACGCAGGGGAACCCTTGCCAGTTTGCCCGCCCACGCGGTGATCGGGCTGCTCGGACCGAGTGAGACAATCGCGACGAATCGTTCCGGCATTTTGTAGGCAGTGTAAAGCGCTCCCCGGCCGCCCATGCTATGCCCGGAAATGTAAACGCGATCCGGATCGACCCGGTGGGTGCTCGCCACTTCGTCGAGGACTGCGCCAAGCGCGGCCACATCCGTCCAAATTTCCCCCTGATGACATTGAGGCGAGACCACGATGAACGGGAACTTGGAATCAGCTTCGACTTTCGCCGTCAGCCCGAGCTTCTTCATCTGGCCGATGTCATTGCCTCGCGCGGACCCTCCATGCAGATAAAGAATTAGCGGCCAATGATTCGAGCTCTTGTCGTATTCTTCCGGCAGAAACAAGAGATATTGAATATCAATCTTGTGAGGCGCTTCGCGCCGAAGCGTATGCGCCTGTTGCCCGATCGGCGCTGAATCGGGCCTATTGACGGATTGAGCTGGAACGGCCGCGGAAAGGATCGCTGCCACGCCAGCGATAAGGAGGCGACAGGCAATCTTCACGCTTGATCTCATGCCAGGTCGACGAGGGTTTTGAATCCGCCGTAAACCATTCGCTTCGAATCGAAGGGCACTGATTTCATATCCATCATCTTCGCCAGACGTGGATCTTTCATCACCTTCTTATTCACGCGATCGCGATCAGCTCGCGATTTAAAAACAATCCACGAAAAGACCACGGTTTCGCCCCGCTTGAGTTTGATCGTACTTGGGAACGACACCGCCATCTTCGTGTGCAGGTCGTCGCCCGCGGATTCCCTGAATTCCAGAGCGCCGTGATCGCGCCAGACCTTGCCGGCTTGCAGGGCCATGCGGCGATAGGCCGCCAGATTTTTCTTCGGCACCGGCAAAACGTATCCATCTACATATTTCATATTCGATTTCCCCTGGTTCATCTTGAAACTCACCCGCCCGCGATCGCGCCCATAATGATGAACGATTCTTCGCCCTTTAAGATCGATTCCGGCAACGCTGTTTCAACCGGATCATGTGACACGTCTTCCCCGCAAATGAAAAAGCGCACCATTGGCCGGCGCTTGAGCGTTCCATAATCGCGGATCGTTCCGCGGAGCATAGGGTATTTTGATTCGAGGGCGTCGAGAACTGTTTGCACCGTGGCGAAACCATCCACCTCGAGCTGCACTTCGTCGCCTACGCGAGCCAGGGTGCGGAGGTGATGTGGAAGGACGACACGAATCATCGGATGAACAAAATCCCAAATCCCAGGCCCCAAATCCCAGGTAAAGTTTCAAATCCTAACGGGGAAAGCTTCAAAAGAAAACTTTCGCGCGTGAGTCTGTCCCTTGAGTTTTGAGTATTGGTTTTTTCTTGGGATTTGGGCATTGGGATTTGGGATTTCTCAGCGAAGCGTCTGCGCTTCGACTGAGAGAACCGCCGGCAGATCCCGCACGATCGCATTCCACGTATCGCCGCCGTCGCTTGAACCGTAAACCTGCCCGCCCGTCGTTCCGAAATAAATGCCGCACGAATCAAGCGCATCCACGGCCATCGCATCGCGCAGCACGTTGACATAGCAATCTTGCTGCGGCAGGCCCTTCGTGAGCGCTTCCCACTCGTTTCCGCCGGACCGGCTGCGATAAACGCGTAACTTGCCATCTGGTGGGAAATGCTCGGAGTCGCTTTTGATCGGGACGACATAGATCGTGTCGGGCTCGTGGGCGTGAACGTCGATTGGGAACCCGAAATCCGATGGCAAATTTCCGCTCACTTCGTTCCAGGAATCGCCCGCATTTTCACTGCGCATCACGTCCCAATGTTTCTGCATGAAGAGCACGCCCGGCCGCGATGAGTGCATCGCGATGCGATGCACGCAATGACCCACCTCCGCATTTGGATCGGGCATGAATTGCGAATGCAAACCGCGATTGATCGGCGCCCAGGTTTTCCCGCCATCATCGGTCCGGAATGCGCCCGCCGCCGAGATCGCCACAAAGATTCGGTCCTGATTGGTCGGGTCGATCAAAATCGTGTGCAGACACATCCCGCCGGCGCCGGGCTGCCATTGCGGTCCCGTGTTGTGTTGGCGCAGGCCCGACAATTCGTGCCACGACTTGCCGCCGTCGGTCGTGCGAAAAAGGGCCGCATCTTCCACGCCCGCGTACACGGTCTCGGGATCACTCAGGGACGGCTCCAGATGCCAGACGCGCTTAAACTCCCACGGGTGTTGCGTCCCGTCATACCACTGGTGTGTGCCGGGGACGCCGTCATAGACGAATTTGTTGCTCTCGGCGATAGGCATCCCGTCCGGCCCGGTCGTCGGCTCGCCTGGCGCTGTGCCGGGCTGGACCCACGTCTTGCCACCATCATCCGAGCGCTGAATGATTTGCCCGAACCAGGCGCTCGTCTGGGACGCGTAAATCCGATTCGGATCCACCGGCGATCCCTTCACGTGGTAAATTTCCCACCCCGCAAAGTGCGGCCCGCTCACGTCCCACTTCTCCCGCTTCCCGTCCGAGGTCAGGACGAACGCGCCTTTCCTTGTGCCAACCAACAATCGTACTCCGCTCATGGTCTGTTCCTCCTTATCGTGCTCGTGCTCATGCTCGTGCTCGAACTTTAGCGCAATTTGTAACCGCGGATTGCGCGGATGAAAACGGATTTGTTATTTAAAACAGCCGGATCGCATATTGCTCGAAATCAGCCAATATGACATCGTAACCGCAGATGAGTACTGCAGAGCTCAAGGAAATTATCGATCAGCGCACGCCCGAAGAACGCAAGTGGATGACCGCGTACCTGCTTGATGAAATGTTTTCAGTGCCCGAGCTGCGACAGACTGCACAGGAATTATCAGAACTGGGGCAAAGGCGAGGCGATTTGTTGGCGGGTCGAGCCCGGGTCGCAGAAGATGCGGCTGAGTCGCATTGGAACTCATTGGACAAGCAAAGTTGAATGAATCGCTGGCAGTTTGTCCTTCACCAGCAAGCGCTGGAGGAAATTGACAAACTACGTCCAGCCGAACGACGCGAAGTGCGGACGATCTTGCTGCGACTTGCCGAAGACCCCTGGCAGAAACCTGACGCGCAGATTCGACCTCTCAATGATCGCGTTTACCTGGTAAGAAATCTTCGCTTCGCGCGCATCATCTATTGGCTGGACGCATTCGCGCGTGAAGTTTGCATCGTGCAAGTCGAGCGGGCCTAGGGTGAGTGGTTTGATCGTAAGCCGCTTACAATCCGTCATCTGTCGCCGGAATAAGGTTCGTTCAGCGCTGTATCTATATCCACAAAACGTCCCGCTTCCGCATCAGCCATGCCTTCCTGAAACGACTCCGGAATCCAGGAATCGTCGTTTTCGACAACGAACTTCGCCACTTGCGCCCGCTCTTTTGCAGAAAGCGCCTTAAATTGCTCGCTCAACTCGGTCGCGCTCACGGTGAAACTTATACGGACAAGCACCGCGCGACAAGATCGGAAAGCTTGCGCGGCTCCGTCTTATTTCGCGATGCAGACGTTCTTCGGTTCGGTGAAGAAGCGAAGGGCTTCTTCCCCGCCTTCGCGGCCGACGCCGCTTTGTTTCATGCCGCCGAAGGGCACGCGGAGATCGCGCACGAGCCAGCAGTTCACCCACACGGTGCCGCTGTTGATTTGCTCGGCGACACGATGGGCACGGCTGAGGTTCTGCGTCCAGACACTCGAGGCGAGGCCGTAGTCGGTGTCGTTCGCGTACCCGATCACTTCCTCCTCATTGTCGAACGGCGTGATGGTGACGACCGGGCCAAAAATTTCCTCGCGGTTCACGCGGCATGCCACCGGCAAATCGGTGATGACCGTCGGCGGAAAGAAATAACCCGCATCGCAGCGCTCATTGACCGACTTCGGCGAAGCGCCGCCCAGCGCGATCTTGCCGCCTTCCTGCTGCGCGAGGTCGACATAGAACTTCACCTTGTCGAGCTGCGTTTTGCTCACGATCGCGCCCTGGTCGGTGGTCGTTTCGAGCGGATCGCCTAACTGGAGCTGCGACGCTTTCTCGACGAAGCGCTCGACGAAATCCTGGTAAGCTGGGCGCTCAACGAACACGCGGGAGCCGCAGAGACAGATCTGGCCCTGGTTCGCGAACGATGAGCGCACGCTCCCGGCAATGGCGGCGTCCAGGTCGGCGTCGGCAAAGATGATGTTCGGATTTTTGCCGCCCAGCTCGAGCGAGAGTTTCTTGAACATCGGCGCGCAAGTCTCGGCGACTTTGCGGCCAGTCACCGTCCCGCCGGTGAATGAGATCGTGCCGATCTTCGGATGAGCCGTGATCGGCGCGCCGACATTCGGACCCGCGCCATGCACGACGTTCAATACGCCGTTTGGCAATCCGGCTTCCGCACAAATCTCGCAGAGCAAAGACGCCGTCATCGGCGTTAACTCGCTCGGCTTGGCGATGGCCGTGTTGCCGCACGCAATGGCCGGCGCGATTTTCCAGCTCAACAAATAGAGAGGAAGATTCCACGGTGAAATCAATCCGACGATGCCGCGCGGCTGGCGCAGCGTGTAGTTGAACGCCACGCCATCGGTGACGTGCGCCTCGTTTTCCGTGTGGAGAATCGCGGTGGCGAAGAAGCGAAAATTGCTGGCGGCCCGTGGAATGTCGAGGCTCCGCGCCAGCGAAAGCGGCTTGCCCGTATCGATCGATTCCGCGCGCGCGAATTTCTCGAGATCGCGTTCGATTAGATCGGCGATTCGGAGGAGAAGCTGGGATCGGTCGGCTGCCGCGGTGCGCGACCAGGCCGGGAACGCCTTTTCGGCGGCTGCGACCGCCAGCTCGACATCGCGGCTGTCGCTGTCGGCGACTTGCGAATACGGCTTGCCCGTCGCCGGCTCGATGTTGTCGAGATATTTGCCGCCCGCCGGGTCGACGAATCGGCCGTCGATGAAGTTGCGAATCTGGAATGTCTTGGCCGGTTCCATCGTCAGAATTTCTTTGCCACAGATTAACACGGATGAAACACGGATGAAGACTGTTTCAGTTTCTGTATCCGTGAAAATCCGTGTTCATCCGTGGCTAAATTCGCCCAGTTCCTGGATGATAGCTTGGGCCGCCTTGGCGCTCGCGCCGGTCTCGCCCAGCTTTTCGACGATCGCGTCGAAATCCGAAATCATTCGTTCGCGGGGGGCGGGCCCGTTCATCAGTTGCAAGAGAGAATGAGCGATCGCCCCGGGCCGCGCCTCGTGCTGGAGAAACTCGGGGACGATTTCGCGGTCGGCCAGGACATTGGGCATGCCGAGATAGCGGGTCTTCATGACCAGCCGCGCCGCGAAGTATGTCGCCCAGGAAACTTTGTAGACGAGGACGAAGGGCAAACGGAAGAAAGCGGCTTCCAACGTTGCGGTCCCGGAGGCCACCATTCCGGCGGAGGCTCGCTGCATTGTTCCGGAAGCGTCGCCGGTGGTGACTTGCACAAGCTCGCCAAAGGAGGAACGGGCCAGGAAGTTTCGGATCTCGCTTGCGAGAGGTGGCGACGCCGCGGCGACTTCGAAGCGGGTGCCCGGACGTTGCGCGGCAATTTTGGACGCAGCCGCCCGCATCACTGGAAAAATTTTCTTCACTTCGCGCGGCCGGCTGCCGGGGAAAAGCCCGACAAGATTCGGATCGCGCGGTTCGCCGGTGCGGCGCTTCGCCAGGTTCTCGACCATCGGATGGCCGACGAAGATCGTGCGCAGGCCCGATTGATTGTAGAGCTCCGCTTCGAAGGGAAAGATGCAGAGCATGAGATCGAGAAAGCGCGCCATCTGCCCGATGCGGCCGCGATTCCAAGCCCAAACCTGCGGGCTGATGTAGTAAATGATCTTGAGACGCGGCGACCTCTTCCGGAGCGCGCGCGCCAGTCGAAGATTGAAGCCGGGATAATCGATCAGAACCACGGCGTCGGGATTGATCGCGGCGATTTCGCGCAGCGCCTCTGCAAATTGCTGCCGGAAATATCCGTAACGCTTCACCACTTCCCAAAGACCGACGACGGCCGCCGCGTCGCTCCAGTTTAGAAATGCGTCGCCGGCGACCTCCTTCATGAGCGGACCGCCCCGGCCCTGGAATTCCAGGTCCGGCCGCAGCTCCCGCAGCGAGCGCATCAAGGCCGCGCCATGCTCATCCCCACTCGCTTCCCCGGCGACGAAGTAAAGGCGTTTAGCCACTTGATGCTGCATTGATGCGCTTCGTGATTTGCACGGCCAGCTCGAGCGCGGCGGCGGCCTGGAAGCCGGAAACTTTCGGCGCCCGCCCGGTGGCCGCGCATTCAATAAAGGAAGCGAGCTGGCGCTTCAGCGGCTCTTCGCGCTCGATCTCCACCTCTTCCTTCGTCAAACCTTCCGCGGTGCGGCGGTACATTTCGCCGGTCTGATTTTGGTAATCGAGCGAGAGGTACGCGTTCTCCTGGAAGACCCGGATCTTGCGCATCCGCTCCGGGCTGATCCGGCTGGAGGTAATGTTGGCGACGCAGCCGTTCTCGAAACGGAGCCGCGCGTTCGCGATGTCTTCGCCGCGGCTCAGCACCGGCACGCCCACGGCGTCGATCGTCTGCACGGGCGAACGGACGAGATGCAAAATGATTTCGAGATCGTGAATCATCAAATCGAGGACGACGCCGATATCGGTGCTCCGATTCGGAAAAGGTGACAGCCGATGCGCCTCGATGAAGCGCGGATTCGTAAGCCGTTTCTCCAGCGCCCCCAGCACGGGATTGAAGCGTTCCACGTGGCCGACTTGAAGGACGAGGTCGCGTGAGGCCGCCAGTTCCGCCAGCTCAGCAGCATGCGCGGTGTTGTCGGCAATCGGCTTTTCGACAAGCAGATGCTTTCCGCGAGCCAGGAGTTCCCGGCCGATTTCGAAATGCGTGCTGGTGGGCGTGGCGATGGACGCGGCGTCCACCAATTCCGCAAATTCATCCAGGGACTTCGCCGAGGCCACGCCGAATTCCGCGGCGTGCTGCTCCGCCACGGCGCGGTCGGTATCGTAGATCGCAGTGAATTGAGCGGTGGCGAGTTCCGCGTAAAGCCGCGCATGATTTTTCCCAATGTGGCCGACGCCGACCACGCCGACGCGCGGCTTTTTCATGGATTGTTCTCCAGGAACCAGTGGTAGGTCCGAGCGATGCCCTCTCGCAACGGAATGCGGTGACGCCAGCCAAGCGCGTGCACTTTGGACACGTCTAGCAATTTACGCGGCGTGCCGTCCGGCTTCGTCGTGTCCCAGGCGAGCTCGCCATTGAATCCGACCACGTCGCAAATCAACTCGGCCAGTTCCCGGATCGAAATGTCTTCGCCACAGCCGACGTTGATGATCTCGGGGCTGTCATATTTCTCGAGCAGGAAAACGCACGCGGCAGCGAGGTCGTCCACATGCAAAAATTCCCGGCGCGGTTCACCCGAACCCCAGACGACGAGTTCGCGATTCTCTTCCTTCTTGGCGGCGTGCGCCTTTCGCAGGAGAGCGGGGAGGACATGCGACGAGACCAGATCGAAGTTGTCGTTAGGCCCGTAAAGATTTGTGGGCATCGCGGAAATGAAGTTCGCTCCATATTCCCGTGCATAGGCCTGGCAAAGCTTGATGCCGGCTATTTTGGCGATGGCATACGCTTCGTTTGTCGGTTCCAGCGGCCCGGTGAGCAGCGCGCCTTCGGGGATCGGCTGCGGCGCGTGCTTGGGATAAATACAGGAGCTGCCCAAAAACAAAAGCTTTCGCACGCCGGTCTCATAAGCCGCGCGAATGACGTTGTTCTGCATCTCCGTGTTCTCGAGCAGGAACTCAACGGGCAGATCGTTGTTTGCCTTGATCCCGCCCACTTTCGCAGCGGCGAAAATAACCAAGGCGGGCTTCTCCTCCGTGAAAAAACTCGCGACCCTCCCTTGATTTCGGAGATCGAGCTCGGCGCGGTCGCGCGTCAGGACGTTGCCAAACCCGTCCTGCGCGAGCTGACGGACCAGCGCGCTGCCGACCAGGCCCCGGTGGCCGGCCACGAATATTTTCTCGGATTTTTCCACGGGCCTCGAACGAGTGTCGTTTAGCATTTTCCTTTTTGCCTCAATGCGCAATCCTCCGTTCGTGGGAAAAAA
>Ga0190275_10004027_pt1 | contig 10561 bp, 12 predicted proteins | sample Popmic550T_FD_133745 | JGI IMG/M metagenome (GOLD analysis project Ga0190275, IMG submission 133745) | Populus adjacent soil microbial communities from riparian zone of Yellowstone River, Montana, USA - 550 T | ecosystem: Environmental > Terrestrial > Soil > Riparian zone > Trees stand | place...
AATTATTTACATATTTTATAGCTTGTAAGGATATATTAATTAATTATAGTTTAAGTATAATATTATTGCATTATTGGTTAGGATCATTCTGTAGAGTGATTAATAATGGTAAATTATATTTTCCAATAAATGTTGTAGCTATATCTGATATAATAAAACTGGAAAAAGATCTAGGAAATCAAATACCTAATAAATCTTGGATGCTATATTTACTAGAATTATTTAATATTCAAAATTTTCCAGTTGAATTAAATCTTATATGTCAGTTTGATAATCAAAACTATTTTGAGGCAATTTTTTTGGGTATAAATAAATACAGATTTAAGAATGTCTTACCTGTAATTTATCATTCTTATCAGCGTATAATTCATTTGGACCGAGAAAATGACCAAATAAACTTTGTATTAACAGATCAAACGATAAATAAATCAGAAATATTCAATCTCGATATTAAAGATACGAATTTTGATTATCAAACATTAAATCAATTTACAGGAATTGAATGGTGGAATAAAACAGGCCCATTTATTTACCCTATAAGATATCAAATAGAGATTTCTCAACTTATGTTTGGTTTAGTAGATAAAAACGATTCAGAGTCAATTACATTTTTCCCTCATAATGTACTAATTCCCAATAAAGATGGTTATAAGAATGAATATCCTATCTCATTTCGAAATATTGGATTAAGTGATAATTGTATATGTTATACTATTAGTTATGGATCATGTGATAATGGATTAAGTTATTCCTAAATCTTGATTTATTTATATACCAGAGTATCATAACATTCAAGAAAAAAAATAATTATTCTAGATTTATCATTTTGTTACGGTCATACTTTTTAACCATTCTATTTTAATTTTAGAAAACTTGGAAGAATAACTTTTCTAGTGAATAATCTTGATACATTTATTAAAAATTTATCTTTCAAATCGAATTGTAAGCATAAAATCAGATATTACTATACTAACAGGTTTATTAAAAATTTCATTAAAAATTCTTTCTAATATTTTTTTGTGATATAAAGACCAATTATATCCCAAATCATGTTTTAAAATATATATATGACGATCATTTTCTTGAAGATGATTGAATTCTACAAAAGACCTTCTCATCCTAATCTCAAACCATGTTAAAAATGAATCTGGATCTGACTTCATTTTCATAAAATAAGCTATATCCTGAACTACATTTTTGCCAAAATTTGAAACTAAATCTAATATTTCTTTTTCACTCATCATATTAAACAATGTTGTTATAACCGGTTTAGCCATAGGTATCATACCTACTTTGGGCTCATATGAGTCCCATTCTACATATCTTTTTAAAATTTTATTAATCAAAGTATTTAGACTTATATCTTGAAGTTGCGAATCATTTTGTAATGATTTTGCAATACCTTCATCTATTCTTAATGTAAAAGTACTTGTCTTTCTTTTGTCTTGAGCATTGTGTTCATCCACTATTGTACTATTAAGATAATATTAAAGATAAATTTTTGTCTTTATTGATGTGATAAATAATTTCTATAAAAATCCTAATTATTCATAAAACTCTATTGAGATGATTCTACTATTATATTTTATTTGTACAGGATTCTTAGAATTCTCCTTTGATATTAATTCAAAAATAGTTTTGTGGTAAAGAGACCAATTTTCTCCCATTCCGTGCTTCATTATAAATGTATGTTTATTTGCTTCTACTGTATGTACAATTTCGATAGCTGAATTCTGTAGTCTCAACTCGAACCAATTCAAAAACAAAATCCAATCTATTTTTTTGTTCATAAACAATAATATATCTTCCAATTCATTTTTTCCTACATTAGTAGCTAAATCAATAATTTCTTGTGTACTTCTTTTTTCAAAAAGCTTCTCAACTAGTAACTTTGGAATGGGTATCATACCTACTTTGGACTCATATGAGTCCCATTCTACATATCTTTTTAAAATTTTATTAATAAAATTACTGACACTTATTTGATTATTTCCTCCTTCCTCCCTAATTTTCTCTAATATCTTAGTATCTATTCGGAAAGTTAACGGTTTTGTTCTTTTAGAGTCAGCATTCATACTATAAATCGACTATATTTTACCCTACTTCCATTAAAATTTATTTCTTCTCTTTAGTTAATCCATTTACTCAACAATTTCATAATTTTATATAATTTTTCTGATATGAATTATTGTATTGTATATTTTCCTGTTTTTATCATCTTATAGAGTTCTATAAAAATTAATAAAATTTCAGATAAATTAGAAAAGAATTTAATCGAATACAACTATAGAGATTTATTAACATTAATGAAATTTATTTTGAATCTCTGTCTTAATATTTGAATTTGATTTTTGATATATCTTTTTTTTCAAACTTTATTAAACCCAAACTAACAGTATTTTTAATGTCCTCTTTTGGGGTTGATACGCTCGGTGGATTGACTGAAAAATTAAAACAATTAATCAATGATACTCAAAATGCGTATGAAACGCTTATTGATTCTACACAACATTATAAACAAGGTAAAGTGAATGATAAAGAATATTTCTCAAGCATTGGAAAGTATCTAATTGCTAGTTCTGCAATGAATTTTCTAGCTATCAAAGTAATATTTGAAATAAAATCAGCAATTGATAAAGGAAGTTCAATTAAGAGTCCTACTGGTGGTATTGCAGACCCTAACTCGAATGCGAGCTCTCCTGTAGGTTTTGGGATTGGTGGATTTGTTGGTGGAGGTGGAGGTTCAGTTGGAGGTATTCAAGGTAGTGGTAGTGGTAGTGGTAGTCAACAACAATATTCTTCATCATCAATAGAACCAACTCTTAAACCTGTTGATATAGAATTAGAAAAACCATCTCAAGATATAACTACATCAGACATGGATTCATTAAAAGATAATAAAACATTTAAAAATTGTATAGTTTGTGGAACCTTAATTCCAACAAAAGCAAAATTTTGTAGCAAATGTGGTAATTCGCAATAATTCCAACAAAAGCAAAATTTTGTAGCAAATGTGGTAATTCGCAATAATTAAAAACAAGTTATGACCTTCTATTCATGATGCAAGTATTTGATGGTAGATCAGCAGCAGAAGAATATATGTCCACTCATTCTTTGACTTTTTCTACACCTGACATGACACTTAAAAAATTTGTAGTATGGTTATCTGAAATTGTTGAAAATAATGGCGAGGAAGTACCTCGAATTACACTATACCTACAAACAAGAGACATAGAAAATGAAGAGCGAAGCCAATCCGATGAGACATCAATTAATCAACCTATCAATTTTTCAGATCTTTTACCTGATATAGATGAAACTTTCAAACCCACAGGAGCAGTAACTGATATGTTTAACAAAACAGAATCATCATTTTCTAAAAATATTGAATATTCTACAAATACAGAATCAAAATTCTGTATTGAATGTGGTAATACTCTTAGAGCTGATTCTAAATTCTGTATAAAATGTGGTAATAAACAATAATCTCAATTCTAATTTAAATACATAATAACAGTAATTAAGCGTGTATTTATATTCGCTATTTCTATTTTCCATAATTTCTTGTTCTTTTATTAATAAATTACTCATGATAAATTAATTCAGAGAAATTAAAATAACTAATAGAATCTCATTTTTAGTTTTGACATTTGTATATTGATAATTTAAATTTAATTTAAATTGAAATGTAATAAATATTGCAATTATTAGATCCTTTAATAATCTTCCTCAAATTCATCAAATGAATCTTCTTCTACTTCATCTAAATCATCATCAAATTCTTCTCTTTCTTCTGCTGTTTTATAAGGTAAATCAGCTTCACCTGAAACTCCACAAACAGGGCATCTAAATTCTATGGTTTGTCCTTCCAAATCCAATAAAAATTCCTTGGAAAATATCTCATCACATTTTGAACAAACTAACGTAGCTTGAATATTGTCTTGAGTAAATTTATGAGACTGGACCCTAAAGTTCGCGTCAGCCATTCTTCTTACCTATAGAAAATTTACTTCATTATAAGCCTTTCATTATAAAATATAATGTAAATATAGATAAAAAACAACCTTTATATTTTAATATAATTAATATCTCAAGTTATTTATTATTTTTATACATTAATTATATGATTTTGTTTAGTATAAATTAAATTAAGAATATTTTCTCTTATTCCTTTCTCTTCAAATATTCCTCTGTACGCTATAGTAATTATTGAATTATTATTTCTAACTCCTCTCATCTTCATACAAAGATGTTCCCCTTCAGCTATAACAATTACTCCACTAACTCCTCTTTTAGATATTTCATCTGCTATTTCAGTTGTTAATCGTTCCTGAATTTGCATTCTTCTTGAATATTTCTCAGCTAATCTAACTAATTTTGACAGTCCAAATACCTTGCCATTTGGAACGTAAGCAATATGAACTCTCCCATAAAAAGGAAGCATATGATGTTCACACATGCTATAAAATTGTATATCTTTAGCTATTATAGCATTAGTTTCTTCACTAAAACTAACATCTAATTCTGAATTCATTTTATATCCAGAGAAAATTTCTTCGTACATTTCAGCAATACGTTTTGGTGTTCCTATTAATCCTTCTCTATTGGGATTCTCTCCTAATTCAACCAAAAGTTGTCTAATTATTTTCTCAATTTTATTTTTATTTATTGTTCCAGTTTTTTGTACTCGACTATTTGTCATCTTTTAGTTATCTTGCTCCTATTATCTTGTGCAACTGAGGAATTATACGAACTTCGTTATATATCGGATAAATAAGGTCATAAAACTGTAGCAATCTACTCACAGTTGGTTCATTTATCGTAGAAGTTGGCTGTATTATAAATCCTGCTAAGTCCTCGCATTTTATAGTATTAAAAATCACTTCTATCAATTCTCTAAAATCTTGAATAGATGTGGAATTAGATACAACAATTTTTATAAAAGTGATTTTTTTATTGTCTATTGCAGTTTTTAAACATTCTATTTCATTATTTAATAAATATCTATAATGTTTAATATCAACAGCATGTGAATCCTTTGTCTTAAATTCTATTTTGCAAATATCAATATAAGGAATAATTTTATTGAATCTCTCAATATCATAACAAGAAGATTCAATATATGTTCTTAAACCTATTTCTTCCTTAATGAATTTTGCCAAATCCTTTACTGCCTCGTATTGAATTAACGGTTCTCCACCTGTAAAATTAATTTTATATGTATTATTTTGCAAATGCTCTTTTATCATTTTTTTTACTTCATTGATTGAATAGGTATTTCCACTATTCATCGCCAAAGCATAACTAGTGTCACACCAATAACACTTTAAATGACATCCTGCCATTCTAACAAACATTGTCTTAGTTCCACATAGTATTCCTTCTCCTTCTATACTTGTGAATATTTCACTTAATTGTATTTTCTTTTCAATGATTGGCATATTCTGTTTTGTCATTTATGCTAACCTTTCTAAAAGCTCTTCTTCTATTTATACACGATTCACAAATTCCACAATGTATTTTTTTCCCATCTTTTGTATCTATACCATTTGAATAGCAGCTCCATGTTTCAAAAATTTTATCTCCCAAGATTTCATAACCTATTCTTATTAGTTTTGGTTTATCTAACCCCTCTATAGCCGGTGACCATATACTAACCTTTTTTCTCAAACCTGAGCTTATTCCATCAATATCTCCAAGATTCAAAGTTTTACTTATTGATTTTGTAAATTCTGGTCTACAATCAGGATAATTATTATCTCCTGTGTGTGCTCCGTATGCAATTATTTTTGCTCCAATATTCATTGCCCAAGCTGTAGCTATAGTAATAAAAATTGCGTTTCTTATAGGAGCTATTATACTATACTCAAAATTTTTAGGAATTTTTTGTTTGTCATCAGTAAGAATATTAGTTTCTCCATAAATGTCTTTCATAAATGATATATCTACTATTTTGTGTTGTTTTGAATCTAAATATTTAGCAAACTTCTTTGCATATTCAATCTCTAAATTTGCTCTTTGACCATAACTAAAAGTAATGATGTATAGATCAAAATTTTGCTTTTTTAGATAAGCTGCAGTACATATAGAATCAATTCCCCCACTAACAATGCATACTGCAGTAGAAAATGAAATTATTTTCTTTTTTTTTGCTTTAAATTTCATTATCAATAACAATCATTTTTATTTACATAACGATAGAATTTATTTCCAGTTTGTGTTATTTTTTTAGTTTAATATTAGATCCAATTTTACCTAATTGCGCAAGAAACGCCGTTAATTGGATCTCTGAATGTGCCCCAATAGAAAGCCTGTAATCATATTCAGCCATTATTGACATAACTTCATCAAGATTCTTTATATCCAAATCTTTAATTTCTTGATAAGCATATTTGAAAAAGTCAGTATCAGATAATCCATAAGCATATAATAATTCTAAAAGTTTTATACGCGCATCATTAAATTTACCTAATAGTGCTAATCGTATTGTTTCTCCTACTTTTGCTTTACCAGAAAGTCCAATTGCATATGTTACATTTTTAATTGAAACTTGTCCATATCCTGATGCTGTTTGAAGAATATTGATCGAATGTCTCAAATCTCCTTCGGTATATCTGTAAATCTTTGATAATGCTTCTTCCTCAAAATCTACCTTTTCCTGATTACAAATCATTCTTAAATATTCTAAGATGTGATCCTCTTCAAGTCTTGTGAAGTGAAAAATTGCACATCTGCTTTGGATTGGCTCAATAATCTGAGAAAGATAATTACATATAATTATAAAACGAGTAGTCTTAGAACTATCTTCAATTATTCTTCTCAAAGCAGTTTGTGCCTCTGATGTCATTTCATCTGCTTCATCAAGTATTATTATTCTATAAGGTTTCTCGTCTTTATTGAAATATTCTCCTTTTTCATTGGTTCCACTTGGAAGTTTAATTACAGCCGCAAATTCTTTTACCCTTTCGCGGACCATCTTTATTCCTCTTTCATCAGAAGCATTTAGTTCAAGAGTATCTCTTTTCCATCCTTCTCCTAATAATTCGATGGATAAACATAAAGCTGTGGTAGTCTTGCCTACACCGGCAGGCCCCGCAAATAATAGATGTGGTATTTCATTAGGTTTTTTTATTAAATTTTTAAGTGAGGCTATAATATCCTTCTGGTTAACTATTTGTTCAATTCTTTTAGGTCGATATTTCTCTACCCACATTAAGCTTGAAAGTTTTGTATCTATAGTGTTTGAGGACATGATTTGAGTACCTAATTTCTATAGTTAATATCTTCTTTTCCCTTAATCTATTTTATAGTAGTTATTATAAGATAATTTATTATACTAATTACTAATTTATTTTGTTAATAAGAATTATTAGTCTTGAATGAAATAATATATAAAATAAATTGGACCAAGTTATAATAGCTAATAATAATGATAATGTTGATCGTTACGATCAATTTAAAAAACAGATGGATTTTATTCAAAAATTTTATTATATTAAATACTTAATGGAAGAAACACGGATCACATTCAAAAAAAATTTCTCTATCCATATTGATGGGCTTGATCTAGAAGCGAAAGAAGGAGAAATAGATTCAATTCCTAGATGGTTAGCACAAATTTTGGAGGAAAATGATTTCATAGAATTTCAAGACACGGATATTCTAATTTATATTTCAAGATCTTTAAATCGAGAAAGAATATCAAAACCTCATGATCTTTCAGGGATTGATCTAGATTTTTACATTCGTGCAAACGATTTTATCAAAAGATTAAAAGATAAAGAAAAAGAATCTATTACTGTTTCTCTAAATTCGTTTGTAACTTCCCGAATAGAAAAAATTGTTAAATTAGCGGCTGCGTCTGCTTTATCTCTTGACTTGGAAAAGAAACTTTCAGCTGAAGAAAAAGAACTTTACAATTTTATCCATAAGTCTTCTTCAGAGTTTAAACAAAGGGCTGTAAATAGGTATTGAGTGAACTTCAAAAAACTGAATCTGCATTGGTTAATGAGTTAGAGGAATTCTTACGTGCTTTCAAAGATCGAACTGGAAATTACAAATATTTTGATAGAATTAATAACTTGATGGCGGCAAATTCTACCTCACTTGTTGTTGACTATATCGATTTTGATACCTTTAAGCCAGACTTGGCAAAACTAATTACTAATGAACCCGATGAAATGTTTGATGCATTCACTAGAGCAATATTTAATGTTCTATATGAAATCCATCCAGATTATGCGAGTGAGATTCAAAATAACATAAAGGTCAGAGTAGGAAATTATACAGTACAAAAAAGTTTACGCGAAATAAATGCAGAAGTGATCAATAAACTTGTTGGAGTTTCAGGAATGGTTGTAAGATCATCTGAAGTAAAACCATTAGCAAAAAAAATTGGTTATCGATGTCTTAGTTGTAGTGAAATAACAGAAGTTCAACTGCGAGGATTAGTATTAAAAAAACCAGTAAGATGTAGCAAATGTTCTGAAAAAGAGTTAGAAATGGATCCAGATACCAGCATTTTCATTGATTTTCAAATGGTAAGGTTACAAGAACTTCCAGAGGATCTTCCTGCTGGTCACTTGCCACATTATTTAGAAGTAACTATTATAGGAGATCTCGTAGATCAATGTAGACCAGGAGACCGGATCTTATTAACTGGAATTGTAAGAATAGAGCAAGAACAATTATCACAACAAATCAAAACAAGTCTTTTTAGATTACGAATGGAAGGAAATAATATTGAATATCTTGGTGGAAGGACTGCAGATAAAGATAGTAGGACAATAGAACGTTTGGAAATAAGTAATGAAGATGAGAAACATATTTTTGCATTAGCACGTAAAAATGATGCATATGATATTCTAATTTCATCATATGCTCCTCATGTATATGGGCATGAGGTAATTAAAGAAGTAATTTTATTATTAATAGTAGGGTCAGTAACAAAAAGATTAGAAGATGGATCTGCTAGAAGAGGAGATATTAATGTTCTTTTAGTAGGTGATCCCGGTACAGCCAAATCAGAAATGTTAAAATTCGCTGCCAAAATTGCTCCAAGAGGGTTATATACTTCAGGAAGAGGTTCTACTGCTGCTGGTTTGACTGCAGCTGTAATAAGAGATAAATCGGGTATTATGATGTTGGAGGCAGGTGCTGTAGTACTAGGGGACCAAGGTCTAGTTTGTATAGATGAGTTTGACAAAATAAAACCAGAAGATCGTTCAGCTTTACATGAGGTTATGGAGCAGCAAACCTGTTCTGTGGCAAAAGGAGGAATTGTTGCTACATTAAATGCAAGAACTTCTATATTGGCAGCTGCAAATCCATTATATGGCAAATATGATCCATTTAAAAATATTACAGAAAATGTTAACTTACCAATACCATTATTAACAAGATTTGATATTATTTATGTAATTAGAGATATACCAGAAAAGGAAAAGGATCATCGTATTGCTAGTCATATATTAGAATTACATAGAGAATCGGAAAGTACTGGACAATATCTTATTGACATTGATCTCTTTAGTAAATATCTCGCTTATTCAAAAACTATGGAACCTAAATTAACTGTTGAAGCTATAGATAAGATAAGAGATTATTATATGAAAATGAGAAATGTCGAATCAGAGGGTATGATTACTGTTACACCAAGGCAACTTGAAGGATTAGTCAGATTAGCAACCGCCCGTTCAAAATTATTATTAAAAGATTATGTAGATTCTGATGATGCCGAACGTGCAATATATTTAATTCAAACTATGCTAGAAACGGCAGGAGTAGATGTTAATACTGGAAGAGTGGATCTTGGAGTTTTACATGGTAAACCTCAAAGTGAAATATCAAAATTAAAACTATTCATGGAAGTTTTTAATGGTTTATCTGGACAAGATAAAAATGATGTAGAAGAAAAAAATTTTATAAATGAGCTTATTCAAACAGGAAGATTTTCAGAAGAGGATGCCAAAAACTTTTTAAATAAAGCAATGCAAAATGGACAAATATATGAACGACGTTCAGGCTTTTATGCAAAGGCATAAATAAATATCATTAATTTATATTAATTATATTATTGTGTACATATGTAAATAATATTATTATAATTTAGATATTTTAATAGCAAATATACAATGTCCTATTCTAATTAATGCTAATCAAATTCATCAAAAACAAAGAATATCTAAAATTATTGTTATATACTTATTGTATTTGTACTTTCTTGATTCCACACGTAATACATCCGACATTGGTAATCTTTAGAGATTAGAATAAAAGGAGTTGCGTATCTGTATGGAACTGGATACAAAGATTTGGTTCTTTCTTACTATACAAGCATAGAAGAGTTTAGCAGTATAAATGAAACTGTTATCCAGCTTAGCAGCCAAATTTCTGGTTATGGTTTTGTATAGAACTATTACAATTCTGTGCTTGGAATCTACATTTCAAAAGAGAGAAATATACTGGTACTGAAAAAAATATGATTATTTAGAAATATTTTGATGAATATAGAAATTATTTTCATATAATTCATTGATTTGTTTAAGTTCCTCTTCTTTTA
>Ga0190275_10004028_pt1 | contig 10560 bp, 8 predicted proteins | sample Popmic550T_FD_133745 | JGI IMG/M metagenome (GOLD analysis project Ga0190275, IMG submission 133745) | Populus adjacent soil microbial communities from riparian zone of Yellowstone River, Montana, USA - 550 T | ecosystem: Environmental > Terrestrial > Soil > Riparian zone > Trees stand | place...
GACGTAGCGCGGCACGTTCCGGATGTGACGCCGTACGTCCGGAACATGACGCGGCACGCTACGGACGTGACACCGCACGCTTCCGACGTGACACCTCACGTTCTGGAAGTGATGCCGCACGTTTCGCACGTGACACCGCACGTTCCGGACGTGACGTCGAACGACCTGCCGTTGCGGGCGAGGTTCCGAACGCCGGCGCGAGCGTACCGGACGTGCGCGGGAGGCTTTCTGCAGCCCGAGCCACGCTTTCCGGCATGGCTCGGCAGGCCCGGCACGGGCTCCTCATCGCTGCGCGCGCCGAACCGTACTGACTTTTCCTCGTCCTGCACTCCGGATCCGCGACGCGCGCATGAAAGCCGGCATCCGCCGCGCGGAACTGGCGCGGCGCGGGGGGATCAGCCGGGCGCGCCTCGTCAAGTTCGAGGAGACCGGCGCCAAACGCTCACCTGCACGCCGGAGGCGTGCCGGAAATTAGCCGGGGGTTGGCGCGAAGCGCCTACCCCCGGATACGAGGACCCCTAGATCTCGTGCCCCGGAGGGGCATCGGAGCTCGTGTGTCACGCGTCCGGTGCCCCTCCGGGGCACGAGATACGGGGACGTGCCGTATCCGGGGGTAAGCGCTTCGCGCCACCCCCCCGGCTCATTTCCGGAGCCCCGTCGGGGCACTCAGAGGCTGTGAAGAGATCGCCTTTTAGGCCTCGCAAGAGCGATCCGCCGCAGCCGCCGAAGGCGGCGAAAGATCTGTAGACCCGGCCTTCAGGCCGGGTACGTTGAGGAGACAAGGCAAGTCCGCGAAGCGGGCGACAGCAGAGGGTTGCGCGTGACCACTGTTCTATCGCCCGCTTCGCGGACTCGCCTTCGTAGGGCCGCACGATACCCGCCCTGAAGGGCGGGCCTACAGATCTTCCGCCGCCTACGGCGGCTGCGGTAGCCTCTCAGGTTCGGCGCCCCGCGCTGTGAAAGCGTCTGCCATTTCTCGCCTGGACGGCACTCGCGAACCTCAACCCGAAGCCGAGGACTGGCAGATCACTGACAACCGACAACCGACAACGTTTGGCGGCAACCGGACACCAACCGGCGGGAACCCGGAAACCGGCAGCAATTTTTTTGCACCCCTCCCCCCGAACCTTCCGTATATAGCCTGCAGAATGACGGCAATCGTCCCGCAGACCTTCGACTTTCCGACCGCGCTCACCCGGGCGCAGGCGGGGGATCACGAGGCATTTGCGGACCTGGTCGAGCAGCATGAGGGGATGGTCTACGGTCTGGCCTTCCACTTCTTCGGCGACCGTTCCCGGGCCGAGGAGGTGGCGCAGGATGCCTTCCTCCAGCTCTACCGGAACCTCGGCTCGATCGAGTCGGACGCCCACCTGCTCTTCTGGCTGCGGCAGGTCACGACGCGGCGCTGCATCGACGTCCAGCGCCGCGTGAAGATGAAGGCGGTCAGCCTCGACGACGCCGTCGAGCTGCGGGCGGCCGACAAGTGGCAGGATCCGCTGCTCGACCGCCGCCTCAAACAACTCGTCCAACAGCTTCCCGACGTGCAGCGGGCCGTGGTGACGCTGCGCTATCAGGAAGACCTCGATCCGTCGGAGATCTGCCGGATCGTCGGAATGCCCGTGAACACGGTCAAGAGTCATCTGCACCGCGCTCTGCAGGCGTTGCGCAGGAAACTGGAGAAGCAGTCATGAATCTCGAAAACGATCTGAAGCGCGTACTGCGCCGCGAGTCGCCGCCGGCCGGCTTCGCGGGGCGTGTGCTCGAGCGAATCGAAGCGGAACAGACGCACAGGCGTCCGGTCTGGTGGCGTGCCGCGGCCGCGTCCGTCACCCTCGGCCTCCTTCTCGGCGGTTATGCGACGCACCGCGTCGTCGAGCACCGCCGCGGCGAGGCGGCCAAGGAGCAGATCCTCACGGCGATGCGCATCGCCGGCGAGAAGGTTCGCTACGCGCAGCAGGAAGTGCAGCAGATCGGGACCCCGAGACCCTAAGGAGAGCAATACCCATGAGAAAGACCGTCCTCACCCTCGTCCTCACCCTCGCCGTGGCCATGCCGGCCGCCGCGCAGCAGATCAACCTCGATTTCCCCGGCCTCGCCGACCGCGCCGAAGAAGTGGTCGACCTCACCATCGACGCCGACATGCTCCGGGTGGCCGCCAAGTTCTTCTCCGGCAAGAACAAAGACGAACGGGCCATCCGCGACATGATCAGCGGCCTCAAAGGGATCTATGTCCGCAGCTACGAGTTCGCCAAGGCGGGCGAGTACGACATGAAGCTCGTCGACCGCATCAAGACGCAGCTCGGGCCGTCGTGGAAGCCGCTGGTCACCGTCCGCAGCAAGAAGAAAGACAACGTCAACATCTACGCCGACATGCGCGGCGACAAGATCCACGGCCTGGTCATCATCGCCGCCGAGCCGCGCGAGTTCACCGTGGTGAACATCAACGGCCCGATCGACATCGACCGCCTGGCCGACCTCGAAGGGCAGTTCGGCATCCCCAACATGTCTCATAAGGACGACGACGACGATGATCACGATCACTAAGCGCCTGCTGCTGGTTCTTCTCCTGGTCGCCGCGGCGGTTCCGGCGCAGGCGGACTTCAACGCCATCGCCCGCGCCATCGACGGCCATCGCGGGGTCAAGCGGGTCTGGATTCCGTTCCTCGGCGTGGCCCGCTTCATGGTCCGTGCGGTCGAGCCGAAGGGGGTTTACGACTTCCAGCTGGCCACGTTCGAAGGGACCGAGGATCTCGACGCCCAACAGCTCAAGGAGATCCTGCGCTCCAAGATCGGACCGGGCTTCACCCCTCTCGTGCAGGTCTGGTCCAACAGGCGCGACGAGTGGTGCTTCATCTACGCCAAGCCGAAAGGCGAGCGCATCGAGCTGGTGATCCTCGCCCGCGACGACGAAACGGTGCTGGTGCGGGTCGACGTGGATGCCGATCAGGTGGCGCGGGAGATTCACGAGCGTCCGCGGCAGATGACCAGAATGGCGCGGCGGTAGCGGCTCGTTCCGGCCCCTCCTGAGTACAGCTCCCAGCCTTGATGTTGTCAGTTGTCAGTTGTCGGTTGTCTGCCATTCCCTGGCTTACGGGGCGCTCTCCTCGGGAGCCGCCGGAAGCGGCGAAAGATCTGTAGGCCCGGCCTTCAGGCCGGGTTCACCAGGCGCCCGCCAGGCAAGTCCGCGTAGCGGGCGACAGCAAAGAACGTCTGCGCGATGTTGGTGTACTGTCGCCCGCTACGCGGGCTCGAAAAATCTGCCCTCGCGGAACCCGGCCTGAAGGCCGGGTCTACAGATCTTTCGCCGCCTTCGGCGGCTCCCGCAGCGAGGACTGGACACCTATTTCCGGGGTGCTGTACTTAGTTGAGGTGACCAGTCCCTGCACCGATGAAGGAGGAGGCCGGGATCGTGGATGCCGATCAGGTGGTGCGGTAGATTCACGAGCACCCGCGGCAAACGCCGGGTAGGGAAATGGTTCGATCCGGCACCTCCTCAGTGAACGGTGCCTGAATCGGACGAAGAGGCCATCTGGGCCCACGCGCGGAAGATCAAGGAGGCGGCGCAGGAAGAGCTCCTGAAGCTGCCGAACGTCTTCGGCGTCGGACTCGGTCCGAAAGTGAAAGACGGGAAGTGGTTCGACGGGCCGGCGATCGTCGTCTTTACCACCCACAAGCAGGATGTGCCCCCCAGCAACTCGATTCCGGAGCTGATCAAGGGGATTCCCACCGACGTTGAACAGAGGGAGTCGCCGAAGGACGTCACCGGCTGTCCCGACGAGAATGCGAAGCCGTTCGACGCGAAGAAGTATCGTCCCCTGGTCGGCGGCGTCCTGATCCGGAGCAGAGACGTGCTCCTCACGTCGGTCAAAGAGATCTTCGAGGCCAACGGGACCGGTGGCTGTCTGGCCAGGATCATCGATAAGGACCCCGACCCCGACCGGCAGACCGTGGTGATGCTCACCTGCTACCACGTGCTGGTCGACGCTTGCAGCCTGCGGGACGACGGCGGGCAGAAGGTCGGACAGCCGACGCTTTACGATTGCTGCAGGTGCTCGGCGTGTTGCTCGGACATCTTCGGGTACGGCATGCGGCTCATTCCGTCGCTGGATGTAGCCGCAATCGCCCTCGAGGAGGGGGTGAAGTGGTGTGCGGAGATCGCCGGCGCCAAAGACGACGGCGACGGCAAGTTCAGCAACGCATCCGTCCGGGGCAGCCGAACGCTCACGACACTTCCGCCGGAGTACCCCGTTCGCAAACGCGGGATGAAGACCGGCTTGCGAAAGGGGATTCTTCGCTGCATCGACATGTCGCCGCTGGCCTTCGACTATCTCGATTGCAAGGTCGACCCGAAAAACAAGCTGAACCTGTCGTTGCTGATCGACAGCATCGGCAACGATTGGATGATGTGCGCGGGCGATTCGGGATCGGCGCTGCTCAATGAGCAGGACGAGGTGCTCGGCATCCTTTCGCGCGGCCAGACGAAATTGGCTCGAGCCTCTGCGATCGGGGACATCATCGCCGCCTTCAAATCCGGTCCGGAGCCGCTGACCCTGGAGATCGCCACGGCCGACAAGCTCGGCCAGGTGCACAAGGCTCCGAAACCGAAGAACGCGCCGGCCCATCAGGTGGAGAAGCGCACCATCGCCATCGGCGGCTTCGGCGAAGTCCCGGCCGCGATGGCGGCGCGCCTGACCGCCGTGCGCGACGAGCTGACCGCGACGGAGAAGGGACGCGCATATGCGGCGGTCATCGAGCGGAACCAGGAGGAGGCGCGCGAGCTGGTGAACCGGAACAGGCGCGTGGCCACGGTCTGGAAGCGCAACGGCGGCCCGGAGATCGTGCACGCGGCGCTGGCCGTGGTCCAGCAACCGGAGGCGCGGCTGCCGGAGACGATCGCCGGCAAGCCGTTCCGCGACTGCATCCGGCGCATCGCCGCCATCTTCAGCCGTTACGCCTCTCCCTCTTTCGCCGCCGACATCGCCCGCTGCGAAGACGACGTCGCCCGCCTCGGCGGAACGACATACGGCGACCTCGTTTCCGCCCTGGCCTGAGGAGCACTGATGACTGAGACCGAACGCGCCATTGCCATCACGGATGAAGTCAAAGAGCCGACCAAATGAGACGCCCTGATCCGTTGAACGAGCGTGCCGTCCGCCTCGCCGCGCGCGAGGAACTGGCCGGCATCGCGGGAACGACTCTGATTTACGTCGGGTGCAGGACGGTGAACGGGAGAGTGACCGAGGAGCCGGCGCTCGTCGTCGGCGTCGAGCGCAAACTCCCATTGCACGATTTGCCGGCGGAGCAGCGCATCCCGCCGCGCATCCACGGCCTTCACACGGACGTTGTGCAGATTGCGAGTCCGCGGACGTGTCTGGGAATCGACTCCAACGACATGAAGGAGTATCCGAACCTGCGCGGGGGGATTCAAATCGAAGCTTTTACGAGCCCCGGTACGCTCGGCTGCATTGCCACGAAAGACGGCCGGCCCGTCGGCCTGACCAATGCCCATGTGCTCATCGGAGTTAGCAAAAAGGGAAAAGCGGGCCAGGACGTTGGTCAGCCGGTCCTCTCATCCTGCTGCAGCGGCCGGAAGATCGGGCGCGTGGGCGAAACGCATTACACGATGACCAGAGACGCTGCGACTGCTGCGAAGGCGCACAGCCTGGATGCCGGCCTGATCGAGCTTCTCACCGGGGTCACCTACTTGAATGAAATTCAGATTCGCCCCTCCGGCGTCCCGGAGCCTTCAGACCTTCCGGTAGCACACCTGCTCAATGGCTCGCGCCGCATTCCTGACGAAGAGATCCACTCAAAGGCGGAGGTAAGGCCGACGGTCTGGAAACGCGGGGCGGCGACTGGTGAAACCAAGGGTATCATCGCCTGTTACTCCGAAAAGTTGCCCAGCGAAGGGAATTGTTACGCGTTCAGCAAGGAGCCAATCGGCGACCTTGGGATGGTGTTCTACGACCAATACCTCATCAGATCGGTCAACAATAAGCCGTTTGCAACGGACGGTGACTCGGGAAGCGTCGTGCTCGACCAGCAAAACCGCGTGGTGGCGTTGCTTTGGGGGTGGATCGAGGAGAAAGGGATGGGACTGGCCACACCGATCGGCGTCGTGCTCGACGCCCTCGGGATCGAGATACCGGTCGAGACCGTGGCGAACACCATCCGCACCGTTCCGGCAGCGCCGGCTCCCGCCGCTGGTGGCCAGCCTGCGTCACCACCGGCGCCGGTGCCGGCGCTCGCTCCCATGCTCCGGCAAAAGCTGCGCGACGCGGAAACGGAGGTTGCGTCGACGGCTGAAGGACGGCGGTACCGGGATACCGTCCGGAATCATGTCGCCGAGGTGCGGCTGCTGCTCCGCGAGAACTGGCGCGTAGCCGCCGTCTGGAACCGCTACGCCGGGCCAGGGCTCATGCAGGCCATCATCCACGCGGTCAACAAGCCGGACGAGCCGATGCCGGTCGTTCTCAACGACAGGCCGCTTGCAGAATGCGTGACGCGTATCTCCGCGATCTTCCGACGCTTTGGCAGCCCGGCACTGGCGGAGGATGTCCGCGCGCATGAACGGCTTCTCCTGACGCTTGGAGGAGCGACCTACAATCAGATTCTCGCGCGGCTGCGAGCGAGTGATCCGCCCACGGTGCCGTCCGCCTGAGGAGAGAGGATGCCGAATCAGGAACCTTGGAAGCCGTCGCGCCTGCTGGGGCAGATCCTGCAGCCGCTGCACGTCAGCCTGACCGCCATCTTCAGGCGCTACGCCTCTCCCTCCTTCGCCGCCGACATCGACCGCTGCGAAGACGACGTCGCCCGCCTCGGCGGAACGACATACGGCGACCTCGTTTCCGCCCTGACCTGAGGAGCACGATGACCGAGACCGAACGCGCCATTGCCATCAAGGACGAATATTCCGAACGGATCCTCGCCCACCCGGGCGTGGTGGGGATCGGGTATGGCTGGAGGACGCGCGCGGGGGTTCACACGGACGAGCCGGTGATTCGCATCTACGTGTTGCGAAAGATGCCGATCGAGGCTCTATCACTGGACGAGCGGTTACCAACGCAGATCGAAGGGATTCCTACGGATGTGAACGAGTCAGGGTTCCTCCGGCTGCAGGCCGACGGCGATGTCCCCGATGGCCGCTGGATACGGCCTTTGCGGGCAGGTGTGAAGATCGACATGCACGAATCCGGACGGTCGGGCAGCCTCGGTTGCTTTGCCTGGACCGAAGAGGAGACGCCGCGCGCCGTGATGATCACGGCGCAGCACGTGCTCTACAGCAACCGCAAAGAAACGCGTGCCGCGCGCGGTGGGCCACCGGTCGGCCAGCCCTATCTCTGCTCGCGTTGCTCTAAATGCTGCACGACCAGCAACGAGATCGGCGACGTCTGGTTCGCGCAGCAGAACGAGACCGCCGATATCGGGGTGGTGGAACTGCGTGCCGGCGTTCAGTGGTATGCGGAGGTGGAGAATGCTCCAGATCCTCCAATTCCTATCGTTGGGGTTGAGACATTTCAGGGCGGTCTCGAAGCGCTCGAAAAAGCAGACAAGAAGTACGGCAAGTTCGTCTTCAAGCGTGGCTGGAGGACGGGAAAACAAGGTGGCCTGCTGGTAGACATCTCGGCCAACATGCCGCTGAAGTCTCCGACTACCGCAGAGGTCTGGGAGATGACGCACCTCCTGAAATTTGCCGCTCCGGAAAATGCGGTCGAATGGACCGCCTCCGGCGACTCGGGTGGCATCGTGTACATGAATTCACAGAAGATCGCCGGAATTTACATCGGCGTCGATAACGAGGATTTTCCGAAGTTCGGTTACGCCTGCCCGATCGGCGAGATCCAGAAGCAGTTCACCACCCAGTTCAAATTCGGCCTGAAGATCGACACGACGCAGTTCGGCACGAAGGAACGCACCGCCCCTGCCGTCGCCAAACAAGCACTCCCGAAGAACGCCCCCGCCTTCGCCGCGCTCCAGCGCGCGCAGGACGAGATCCGCGCCACGCGTCGAGGACGGGAGCTGGAGGAGGTCATCCACCGGCACGAGCACGAGGCCCTCGGCCTGGTTCGCACCAATCGCCGCGTGGCCGCGGTCTGGCACCGCAACCATGGTCCCCGGATCGTGCAGCACGCGCTGCAGAGCGTGGCCGACCCGAAGGCGAAGCTGCCCGAGTCGTTCGACGGCCGGACGCTCGACGAGTGCGCGCACCGGATCGCCGACGTCTTTCGCCGTTACGGCAGCCCGGAGCTCGTCCGCGCCGTCGACCGTAACGAGGCCGACGTCCGGCGCATGGGCGGCATCACGTATCGCGACTTCCTGACCTGGCTGGAGCCGATCGGATGACCGCGCGGGCCGCGTCCGCCTGAGGAGAGACGATGCCGAATCAGGGAACCCTGGAAGTCGTCGCGCGCCTGCTGGGGCAGATCCTGCAGCCGCTGCACGTCAGCCTGGCCACGCCGGCAGACGCGTCCGGGCTCTTCGCAAAACTCGGCGTGAACATCGAGCCCGCCGTGCTCGAGGACAAGGCAGGGAGCTTCCTCAGCGCCGGCTCGGCTGCCTCGGGGGCGCTCGGCCCGGCCGTCGAGCAGCTCAATGCCGCTATCCTTTCCGGAAAGACGGCGGGTATCGCCGCCGCCGGCGTGCAGGTGCTGGCGAAGGTTGCCGGCGTGTTCACGTCGCTCGATTCCATCGCGGCCCAACTCGCCGCCATAGCGGTCCAACCCGCCGCCATCGACCCCGCATTTGCCGCAAAACTCCCGCGCGCACTCCTCGACCATCTGCTCGTCCGCTTTCTCGAGAGCTCATCGGACGCCGTCGCGACCACGCTCGTCGCCGTCGGCCTCATCGACCGCGACAGCCACCCGGCCGGCGATGCGGCGCATCCGGCGTTCACCTCGCGGACGCTGCGTCTCGACCGCCTGGGCAAGCTCCTCGGCGATCCGAAGGCGCACTTTCAGGAGATCGCAGGCTGGGGCGCGAACCTCGATCCGGCGAAAGTCCTGGCGCGGCTGCACAAGCTCTTTCTCGACCTGAGCGTCGACAGCAACCTCTCGCTCGCCCCGCTGAAGCTGGAGGCGTACATCGCCAATTTCGAGCCGCTGGACGGAGGTCTCGCTTTCGAGATCAAAACCCCGATCGATCTCGGCATGGCGCTCGACCTGCCGCTCACCCCCACGCTCACGTTCCACCTCCAGACCACGGGGAACTACGTTTCGGGGATCAAGGGCACGATCCATCCCCCGGCGTCGATCGAAGTGAAGGCCGGCAATACCCCGCTCGAGGGGAACCTGGCCGCCGGCATTTCCATGAAGCCGGTCTTGCCGGAGCCGCCGGTCATCCTCTTCGGACAGACCGGAGGCAGCCGGCTCGAGCTGGCCTCCTTCCGGGCCGACGCCGGCCTGCACTTCGTCTGGGACGATGTCGCGAAGGCGGCGACGGCCGAGCCGCAGCTCTCCGTGGAGCTCGGCGGCGGCAAGATCGTCATCGACACCTCGGGCGCCGACGGTTTCGTGGCCACGCTCACCAACGGTTTCAAAATGGAGGCGGGCTTCGGCGTGAAGATGCGCTGGACGCCTTCCGGCGGCGCGCAGTTCGAAGGGAGCTCCACGATCGAGATCCAGCTTCCGGTCCATGTCTCGATCGGACCGGTCGACATCCCGACGATCTACCTGATCGCGGGGCTGAGCACCGAAACGATTCCGATCGAGCTCTCGCTCGGCATCGCCGCGCGTCTCGGCCCGCTCACGGCGGTGGTCGACCGGATCGGCGCGCGGGCCAGCCTCAGCTTCCCCGGCTCAGGCGGAAACCTCGGGCCGGCCGACCTTGCGCTCGGCTTCAAGCCGCCAAGCGGCATCGGCCTGCTGCTCGACGCCGGGATCGTGAAGGGGGGAGGGTTCCTCAACTACGACGAGGGGCGCGGGGAGTACAGCGGGGCGATGGAGCTGACTTTCAGCGGCTTCTTCTCGCTCAAGGCGGTCGGCCTGATCGCGACGAAGATGCCCGACGGCTCGAAGGGCTTCTCGCTGCTGATCCTCATCACCGCCGACTTCGGCGCCGGCATCCCGCTCGGCTTCGGTTTCACCCTGCTCGCCGTCGGCGGCCTCCTCGGCGTGAACCGCACCGTCGACCTGCAGCCGCTGGTGGAGGGCGTGCGCACCGGCGCCGTCGACAGCGTGCTCTTTCCGGCCGGCGTCATCGCCAACGCGCCGAAGATCATCAGCGACCTGCGCACGTTCTTCCCGCCGCAGCAGGACATTTTCCTGATCGGGCCGATGGCGAAGCTCGGCTGGGGGACGCCGACCCTGATCACCCTCACGGTGGGCGTGATCGTGGAGATCCCGTCGGCGAACATCGCCATTGCCGGCGTGCTGCGCGTCGTCCTTCCTGCCGCCGATGCGCCGATCCTGACGCTGCAGGCGATGTTCACCGGCGTCTTCGAGCCGTCGAAGAAGCGCTTTTACCTCTTCGCCGGCCTGTTCGAGTCGCGGGTCCTGTCGACGCCGATCTCGGGCGAGCTCGGACTGCTGATGGCGTACGGCGACGAGCCGAATTTCGTGGTCA
>Ga0190275_10004029_pt1 | contig 10560 bp, 10 predicted proteins | sample Popmic550T_FD_133745 | JGI IMG/M metagenome (GOLD analysis project Ga0190275, IMG submission 133745) | Populus adjacent soil microbial communities from riparian zone of Yellowstone River, Montana, USA - 550 T | ecosystem: Environmental > Terrestrial > Soil > Riparian zone > Trees stand | place...
GCTCGGCGCCGTTGGCAACGGCGGTATCGTTGCCTACGGCGCGCGAAGCCCGGCCCGGAGCGCAGCGGAGGGACACGCCCAGAGCCGGCTCTCCCGTTTCGGGCTCTGGCACCGACTTTTCGGCCTCAGTCCGCCAACCACAGGCATCGCAAACGACGAGGAGCCGGCCCCGAGTACCGGGGCCGGCTCCTCGCATTGCCTCGGCATGCGCCGGAGGCTCAGCCGCAGCAGTAGCAGCGGCCGTCCCTGGGCACCCACACGCCGCCGAGCGAGCCGCACTCCGGGCATGCCCACTGGCTGCAGGCGCGCGCCTCGCCGGCGGGCGCGGGCGGGGCCGCGAACGCCTGAACGGCGCCGAAGCCCAGGGAACCCACGAAGGCGGCGGCGAAGAGGACGGACTTCCAGGTCGAGGCGAGACGCTTCATCGGACACCCTCCATGCACTCGGGAAGAATGCTCCGCCGCCACGGCAGCGGCGGATGCGGAGCGGCCGGCGTGGCCGCTCGCGTTCAGTAGCAGAGGCAGACGTTGTTCTGGCAGATGCCGTAGCCGCCGCACTGCGCGTTGCACTTCACCGGATCGCACCACGGACGGGCGGCTTCCTTGCCGGGGAGCTCGACCCCGAATGCTTCCACGGCCCCAAATGAGAGGCTGCCGAGAACAGCGAGCGCGAAGACGCTGCGGTACAGGGTCTGGATGGTTCGTTTCATGGCTGGCTGCTCCCGGCTGGAGGGGTGCTCGCACGGGCCACGCCCGTCAATGGCGCGGCGCTGAACCTGAGTGCGGAAGAGCCGGGGATCGGTAGACGGCGTGAACCCGCCGAACCCGCTCCCAAAGGCCCCCACGCGTTCAGGTGTGCGCAACATATAGGCGGGAAAGATGTACGTCAACGCACGCGACCACTCGGTGGCCGGACGGCGGACTCTCCCCGCAACGCACTCTCCTTCGCCGACGTCGCCGCCGCTATCGCGACTGGGGAGCCGCCGCCGTCAGCCCCGCGGCTGCGCGGACGGAGTCGGCCGCGGGGCCCTCCCTCAGCTCGCCGATGCGCGAGAAGAGCACGCGCCCGGCGGAATCCACCACCATCGTCACCGGCACGGTGCGCGTGCGGTAGAGGGCACTGGTGCGGCGGTCGGGAAAGACGGCCACGGGGTAGCGGAGCCCGTGCCGGGCCGCATAGGCCCGCGCGCTGTCGGGCGGATCGAGCGAGACGCCGACCGCCGTCCCGCGCCCACTCGCCGCCTCCATGTCCGCGCCGATCCGCGTCCACGCGGGGATCGAGGCGCGGCAGTAGGGGCAGGCGTTGTTGAAGACGAAGAGCACCTGCCGCGCCCGCCCGGGCCCGGCGACGCTCACCGTCTTCCCGTCCGTGGTGGTGGATGAGAAGGCGGGGACGTACATCCCCGCGTAGGGCCGGGTGATCCTGCGGAACAGCATCTCGTTCTCGCCGTTCAGCGCCCGCACCCGCATCGCGAGCACCACGACCAGGATCGCCGCCGCGGCCATCGCCGCGGGCACCATCAGGGGCTTCAGCTTCATCCCTCGTCCTTTTCAAAAGCAGTGAGGCACGTTGCACCGCTGGCGACCGACAGCCGCTCCGAAAGTTCAGGCTGCGAGATCCAGTCGTCAACTGAACGTCGTGAGCCCGTCCCCGCCATCCTCCCGCACGGCAGGGGACCCCCCAGCGTGCCGCCCGGAAATGCCCAGCGTGCAGCCTCGCGCAGTTTGCGAGGCTTCCCATTGTTCTAGCCGCGGCTTCAGCCGCCTTCGATACGACCGCATCCGCGCACGTCCCACCCGCAGGCCCCAAACGCACTCCCGCACTCGCGCACTCACGCACCTGCAAGACACCCCGTCCCGCCCCCGAAACCCCGCCTCGTCGATCCAGCCTCGCCCCCACGCCAAACCCCGTCCTCTTCGTTGACACCCGCCCCGGCCACGGGCTAGCTTTCCCGCATCCCGTCCACCCCCGCGCACCCTCCCTCCCGGTTACATGCCAGGATCCCAGCGACGCCCCATCATGGACGCTCCGGCCGTGGAGCAGGCCGTCTCGCGCATGGCCGACGACGTGGTGCGGCTGGCCGCCGATGCCACCGAGCTGGTGCTGCTGGGGATCCACCGTCGCGGCGTGCAGCTCGCCGCCCTGCTGGCCGAGGGGATCCGCGCGCGCTGCGGCCTGGCGCTGGCCACCGGCTCGCTCGACATCACCCTCTACCGCGACGACCTGATGGTGGTGGGCCCGCGCCCCGTGGTGGGGCAGACGCGGCTCCCCGCGGGCGGGATCGACGGCCGCACCGTGTGCATCGTGGACGACGTGCTGTACACGGGGCGGACGGTGCGGGCCGCGCTCGACGAGCTGGCCGACTTCGGGCGGCCGAGCCGCACGCTGCTGGCGGTGCTGGTGGACCGCGGCGGGCGCGAGCTGCCGATCCAGGCCGACGTCGTGGGCGAGCGCGTCGACGTTCCCCAGGGTGGACGCGTGGAGGTGATGGTCCCCGAGATCGACGGCTCGCTGGGGGTGGACCTGGTGGAGGCGGCGGGCTGATGGCGCAGGAGCTGGTGAACCCGACGCTGGGGAAGGACCTGGTGGGGCTCGAGGAGCTCACCCGCGAGCAGATCACGGCGATCCTCGACACCGCCGAGACCTTCAAGGAGATCAGCGAGCGCCCGGTGCGGAAGGTCCCCTTCCTGCGCGGCCGCACGGTGGTCAACGCCTTCTTCGAGAACAGCACCCGCACCCGCGTCTCCTTCGAGTTCGCCGAGAAGCGGATGGGCGCCGACACCGTCAGCATCTCCACCAGCGGCAGCTCGGTGCAGAAGGGCGAGACGCTGGTGGACACCGCGCGCAACCTCGAGGCGATGCGGATCGACATGGTGGTGATCCGCCACGCGTCGTCGGGGTCGGCGAAGTTCCTGGCCGACCGCATCGAATCGCACGTCATCAACGCGGGGGATGGAAAGCACGAGCACCCCACGCAGGGGCTCCTCGACCTGCTCACCATCCGCGACCACCGTGGCCCGATCGAGGGGCTGAAGGTGTGCATCTGCGGCGACGTGCTGCACTCGCGCGTGGCCCGCTCCAACATCCACGGGCTGAAGCGCCTGGGGGCCGAGGTCGCCGTCTGCGGCCCGCTCACCCTGATGCCGGCCGACGTGGCCGAGCTGGGCGTGCACTGGTTCCGCCGCATCGAGGAGGCGATCGAGTGGGCCGACGTGCTCAACGTCCTCCGCCTCCAGCTCGAGCGCATGAAGGCGGGCTTCATCCCGTCGCTGCGCGAGTACAACCGCATCTTCGGCGTCACCCGGGCCCGCGTGGAAGCGGCCCCCCGCGACGTGCTCATCCTGCATCCCGGCCCCATGAACCGCGGCGTGGAGATCGACAGCGACGTGGCCGACGGGCCGCATTCCGTGATCCTGCAGCAGGTTACCAACGGCGTGGCGGTGCGCATGGCCGTGCTCTACCTGCTGGCCGGCGGCCCCGCCCACGACGGGGAGGCGTCCACGTGAGCCGGGTGCTGATCCGCGGCGGCCGCGTGGTGGACCCGTCGCAGTCGCTCGACGCCGTGCTGGACGTGCTGCTGGACGCCGGCCGCGTCGCGCGCGTGGGCGAGGGGCTCGAGTCGTCCGAGGGGACGGAGACCGTGGACGCGTCCGGCCTGGTCGTCACCCCCGGCCTGATCGACGTGCACGTGCACCTGCGCGAGCCGGGCGGCGAGCACAAGGAGACGATCGAGAGCGGCGCGCGGGCGGCCGTGGCCGGCGGCTTCACGGCCGTGGTCGCCATGCCCAACACCGACCCGCCGATCGACTCGCCCGCCTCCGTGGGCTTCGTCCGCGCGCGGGGGGCGGCGGCGGGGCTGGCGCGCGTCTACCCCTCCGGCTGCATCACGCCGGGGCAGAAGGGCGAGCAGCTCACCGAGATCGGCGAGCTGCTGGCCGCCGGCGCCGTCTGCATCACCGACGACGGCAAGCCGGTGATGAACGCCGGGCTGATGCGGATGGCGCTGGAATACGCGCAGAGCTTCGACCTTCCCGTGGCCGTGCACGCCGAGGAGCTGACGCTCTCGCGCGGGGGGACGATGAACGAGGGGATCATCGCCACCCGCCTGGGGCTGACGGGGATCCCCAACGCGGCCGAGGACGTGATGATCGCCCGCGACCTCCTCCTCGCGCAGCTCACCGGCGGCCGCCTGCACATCCAGCACGTGGCCACCCGCGGCGGCGTGGAGATGATCCGCGCGGCGAAGGCGATGGGCGTGCGCGTGACGGCCGAGGGGAGCCCGCACCACTTCACGCTCACCGACGAGGCGGTGGAGTGGTACAACACCAACGCCAAGATGAACCCGCCGCTGCGCTCCGCCGCCGACCGCGACGCCGTGCGCGCCGGCGTGGCCGACGGCACGCTGGACGTGATCGCCACCGACCACGCGCCGCACCACTACGACGAGAAGGAGCAGGCCTTCGAGGACGCGCCCAACGGCATCGTGGGCCTGGAGACCGCCGTGGGCCTCGCCTTCACCGAGCTGGTGGCGACGGGGGTGATCGACCTGGCCACGATGGTGGAGCGGATGAGCTGCGCCCCGGCGCGCGCCATGTCGCTGGACCGCTTCGGCCTGGGGTCGCTGCGCGAGGGCTCCGCGGGCGACGTGACGCTGCTGGACCCGCTGGCCGAATGGACGGTGGACGCGGCGGCGTTCCAGTCGCTCTCGCGCAACACGCCGTTCGGCGGGCGCAGGCTGCGCTGCCGCGCGGTGCGCACGATCGTGGGCGGGCGGACGGTGTGGGAGGCGGGGCGATGAGCATCCTCCCCTTCCGCGGGCACGCGGCGGCGCGGCCGGAGCTGCGCGCCTTCTGCGGCGGCGCCTGGCCGCGGGTGCGGGAGCTGGCCGACGGGGTGGACGTGGCCGGCTGCTACCTGGTGGCCGACAAGCAGCGCAAGGAGACCAAGAGCCTCAAGCCCTACCTGCACCTGGTGCTGGCCGACCGCAGCGGCACCATCGAGGCCAAGGTGTGGGACAACGCCGAGCGCCTGGACACCCTCTTCGCGGCCGACGACGTGGTGGGCGTGCGCGGGCGCACCAGCACCTACAACGGCAAGCTGGAGCTGACGCTCTCGCTGGTGCAGCCGGTGGAGATCGGCGAGGACGACCTGGAGCTGTTCGTCCCCTCGTCGCCGCGCGACCGCGGGGTGATGGGGAAGGAGCTGGACCTGCTGGTGGAGACCGTGGGCGACCCCGCGCTCCGCCTGCTGCTGCAGCGGATGACGGGGCGGAAGACGACCGTGGGGAAGCAGTACCGCCTGCACCCGGCCGCCAAGCGCAACCACCACGCCTACCTGGGCGGCCTGCTGGAGCACTCGCTCTCGGTCGCCAGGGCCGCCGACGCGCTCTGCGCGCACTACCAGCGGCAGGGCGCGCGCGTGGACCGCGACCTGCTGGTGGCGGGGGCGCTGCTGCACGACGTGGGGAAGGTGCGCGAGCTGACGGCGAACCGCACCTTCAGCTACACCGACGAGGGCCACCTGCTGGGCCACATCGTGATCGGCCTGCAGATGGTGGCGCGCGAGGGGGAGCAGATCCCCGGCCTGGCGCCCGACCGGCTCCTGCACCTGCTGCACCTGGTCGCCAGCCACCAGGGGCGCCACGAGTGGGCCAGCCCCAAGGTGCCGCAGACGCTGGAGGCGGTGATCCTGCACTACGCCGACGACCTGGACAGCAAGATGAACCCCGCCATGGCGCTGCTGGCCGGGGTGCAGGACGGGGCGTGGACCGCCTACGACCGCAACCTGGAGCGCAGCCTGTTCCAGCCTCCCGCCTTCCCCGCGAACGCCCAGGTGGAGCCGGTGCCCGCGGCGGAGGTGGTGGAGGTGGTGCTCGACATGTTCCGCGGCTGACCGCCCGCCGCGCCGAACCGCAAGGAACCCCGATGACGACGCACGAGAACGGATCCGGCAGCGACCACGTCCTGGCCCTGGTGGGCCAGCGCGACCAGCTCCGCGGCTGGATCGCCAAGCTGGACGAGGTGCAGACCGGCGCGCCCAGCCGCGTGGCCGAGCGCGTGCGCGCCGACTACGACGAACGGCTGCGCCGCGTGACCGAGGAGCTGTCGGCGCACGGCGAGGAGATCCAGCGCCAGCTCCAGGCGCTGCGCGACCAGCTCGCCGCCGCCGAGGAGCGCCGCACCCACGCCGCCGACCAGCTGGAGGAGACCCGGCTGCGCCACCTGATCGGCGAGCTGGACGAGCCGGCGTGGGACCAGGCGCGCGGCCCGCTGGAGCAGGAGGTGGCCGCCGCCGACCGCGACCTGGACGCCGCCCGCGCCGAGGTGGAGCACCTGGGCACCCTGGCGGGCGAGATCTCCGGCGCCGCCGGCGTCGAAGAGCCTGAGGCGGAGGAAGAGGCCGCCGAGGCAGACGTGCCGGCGGCCGGCGCGGCGCTCGACGAGGGCGGCGACGAGGCGGGGTTCGACGGCGGGTTGGGGGATGAGGACGCGGACGGCGAGGAGGATGTCGGCGACGACCTCCCGTTCTACGCGGCCGACGAGCCGGAGCCCGCGCGCGACGCCGGGGCCGACGCGGCCGAGGCGGCGGCGTGGGAGCCGGAGCTGGAGATGGCGTCCGACTCCGCGGACGGCGGGGCGGGGGAAGGGACCGGCGGGATCTCCGGCGGCGGCGCCGTGTCGGGCGAGGAGCTGGCGGCGTGGATCAGCGAGGTGGAGGCCGAGTCGACCTCCGGCGGCGGCAGCGACGCGCTGGGGCTGGGTGACGTGGAGATGGAGCCCGTCGCCGAGCCCGGGAGCGCGCCCGCCGACGAGGCGGACGGCTGGGACCCGTTCGCCAACGAGTTCGGCGGTTCGCCCGCGCCGCCCGCGGCGAAGCCGGGCGAGACCACGCAGGACCTGCCCTGGCTGGATGGCCTGCAGGGCGGCGCGGCCGGGAAGTGGGCCGACGTCGCGCCCGGCGAGAGCGACGACCTGGCGTTCCTGGACAACCTCGACGCCCCCGCGCCCGGCGCCGCCACCCCGGCGGCCGACCTCGCGGCGGACGACCTGGCGTTCCTGGAGGAGCTCGACCGCGCCATCAGCGGCGGGGCGCAGCGCTCGCCCGGCACCCCGGCACCCGCCACGCCGGCCGGCGGCCTCGACGACGGGTCGGGGACGGACAGCGGCCTGGGCCTGGAGGGGACGCAGGAGCAGCCCAAGAAGCGCGGCGAGGCGCTGCTGTGCAAGGAGTGCGGCGCCATCAACGAGCCCCAGGCCTGGTACTGCGAGATCTGCGGGAGCGAGCTGTAGCCGCACCGGCGAGCGGATTCAGACGAATTCCCGTCGAAGATCGAACGAGCCCCGTCCGGCAACCCTGCCGGCGGGGCTCGTCGTATCGGGAAGGGAATCGTCCACCTCTCTCGAATCCAGTTGTTGGAGACGGATCGACAACGCTGGATGTGGATTCTGCTAATTGCTGCGTGGCAGAGACTTACAGTGATCGACGTGAGGTTGATTCGATGCCGCCGGAGGGAGCCGTGCGTGAGGGATGCGCGCCCGGAGGGCCGGGAACGCGGCGGACCGCCGGGCGCCGGGACGTCCGTCGCGAGGAGGGTTGCGGCGGGCCGCCGTGGGCCCGGCTGCGTTGGGCACAGTCGTATCGTGCCCTACGCAGCGCGCAGCCCGGTTCGGCGCCTCGGCGCCGAACACGCCCAACCCCGCCGTTGAAGTTCCCAGCGGACTCGCGGCCCCAGCTACACGAACGCAGATTCCGCGTACGCTTCGTGCTATGGGGTAGCCGGCGACCCGCGCGAACCGGGCGGAATCCAATCGAAGACCGAGCAGAAAGACGGGGCGGAGCATGAAGATCGCGGTGTTGATGGGTGGGACGAGCGCCGAGCGCGAGGTGTCGCTGGCGTCGGGGCTGGGGGTGGTGAAGGCGCTGCGCGAGCGGGGCCACCAGGCGTGGACGGTGGACACCGCCCGCGGCTTCGTGCCCGAGGCGGACGAGAGCGCGCTGCTCCCGGGCGGCGTGAACGCGGAGCCGCCCGGCGAGTTGGCGGGGATCCCGCTGATCGAGCTGGGGAACGTGTCGCAGCTGCGCGACGCCGACGTGGCGTTCCTGGCGCTGCACGGCGGGGCGGGGGAGGACGGCACCATCCAGGCGCTGCTGGAGCTGATGGGCGTGCGCTACACCGGGAGCGGCGCGCTGGGCTCGGGGATCGCGATGGACAAGGACGTGAGCAAGCGCCTCTTCCGCGACGCGCAGGTGCCCACGCTGCCGTGGCGGGTCGCGCGCGCGCCCGGGTTCACCTACGACCTGGACACCATCGACGACCTCATCGGCTTTCCCTGCATCGTCAAGCCGAGCCGGCAGGGGAGCAGCGTGGGGATCCACGTGGTGAACGACCCCGACGAGCTGCAGGCGTGCGTGCAGGACGCGGCGCAGTTCGACAGCGAGGTGATGATCGAGCGCTATGCCAGGGGGCGCGAGCTGACGGTGGGGATCCTGGGCGACCAGGCGCTGCCGGCGGTGGAGATCCGGCCCAAGAAGGGGATCTACGACTACCACAGCAAGTACACGCCGGGGATGACGGAGTACTTCTGCCCCGCGCCGCTGGAGGAGGAGATCGTGGCGCAGATGCAGGCGTACGCCCTGCGCGCCTTCCGCGTGCTGAAGCTGCGCGGGTACGCACGGATCGACTTCATCCTGGCCAAGGAGCAGCTCTTCTGCCTGGAGGCCAACACGCTGCCGGGGATGACGGCCACCTCGCTGCTGCCGAAGGCCGCCGCGGCCATGGGGATCGACTACCCCGAGCTCTGCGACCGGATCGTGAAGCTGGCCACCGGCTGAGCGCCGGGGGCTGGACCGCGGGGGCCAAACGGGTGTACCCTTGTGAGGCCCCTCGCGCCGCGGGGCTGCCCCAGACTTTTCTCTCGCTGACATGGCATATCGGGATTCGTACGGGCCCGAGTTCACCGGGCCGCGCCTGACCCCCTGGGTCAAGCGCCTGCTGATCGGCATCACGGCCGCCTTCCTGGCGCTGTTCGTGGCCGACGACCTCGCGCGCCTGGGGCTCACGCCGCGCCTGGTGTTCATCCCGCAGGAGTTCCTGCGGCAGCCCTGGTCGGTGCTGACGTTCCCGTTCGTGGAGCGCCACCCGTTCAGCCTGCTGTTCATCCTGCTCACGCTGTTCTTCTTCGGCGGCGCCCTGGAGGACAAGTGGGGCGGCCGCGGGTTCCTGAAGTTCCTGGGCGCGTCGGCGCTGGGCGGCGTGCTGCTGGCGCTGCTGCTGGTGCCGCTCTCGCCGCGCATGGCGATGATGCCGCTGGCCGGCTTCGAGGGCGCCATCTACGGGATGCTGCTGGCGTTCGCGCTGTACTGGCCCGAGATGGAGATCCGCATCTGGGGGATCATCCCGGTGAAGGCCAAGTGGCTGGCGCTGGTGGCCGCGGTGATCGGGTTCATCATCTCGGTGCAGTCGGGCGGCCTCGGGCTGGCGCACCTGGGCGCGTTCGGCACCGCCTTCGCCTACCTGAAGAGCCCGTGGGCGCCGCGCGAATGGGGCGACCTGCCGCCGCCGCGCAAGGCGCCGCGCAAGCAGGCGCAGAAGGCGGTGGTGCCCTGGGCCGGGAAGAAGGAGCAGGCCACCGCCGCCTCGTCGCCCCGCCCGGCCGCGGCCGCCGGGGCGCGCCGCAGCGCCCGCGCCGAGAGCGACCTGCTCGACGACGTGGACCGCATCCTCGACAAGATCAGCGCGCAGGGCCTCTCCTCGCTCACCGAGGACGAGCGCAAGCGCCTGGACGAGGTGAGCCGGCGCTACCGGACGAACTGAAGTACAAGGGCGGGGGACTGGGGACGGGAGGGCGTCACGAGTGGCGCCCTTCATTCGTTTCTGGAACGATCGCAATCCCAGGCGGTGTCATCACTGAGGCCGACCACGCCTCGCCGCCGCTGCGCCGAAGCTTGCAGGCCAAGGGATCTATAACCCGTTGGCGCAACACCTCCATCGAGCAGTCCGCGAAGGCGGACTTCGTGTCGTTGTTGCCGCGAATTCATTCGCCCGGCGATCCCGCGCCGACGCCTGTTCTCGACGCAATCGCCCCGCTTCACCGCCCTCAATCCATCCCCACCGCCTGCTTCATCTGCTTCGTGATGCTCTGCTTCGCCTTGTAGAAATCCTCCCACGGGTCACGGGTGAGCTTCTTCAGGCGTTCGATCACGGCGGCGGGGGTGAGCTCGTCGGAGCGGATCTTGGGGCTCACCTCGTTCCATGCGAGCGGGACGGAGGCGGCGCCAGCGCGCTTGGCGCGCACGGAGTACGCCGAGATCGCCGTGGCGCCGCGGGCATTGCGCAGGTAGTCGAGGAAGATCTTCCCTCCGCGCTTGGCCAGCGTGCTCTTGGTGATGAACTGCCCCGGCGCGCGGCTGGCCAGGTCGCGGCAGAACTGGTGGGTGAAGTCCTTCACCTCGTCCCACCCGTGCCGGCGGGCGATGGGCACCACCACGTGCAACCCCTTGCCGCCCGTGGTCTTGCACCAGCTCTCCAGCCCCATCTCGCCGAGCTGCTCGCGCACCCAC
>Ga0190275_10004030_pt1 | contig 10560 bp, 8 predicted proteins | sample Popmic550T_FD_133745 | JGI IMG/M metagenome (GOLD analysis project Ga0190275, IMG submission 133745) | Populus adjacent soil microbial communities from riparian zone of Yellowstone River, Montana, USA - 550 T | ecosystem: Environmental > Terrestrial > Soil > Riparian zone > Trees stand | place...
CCCCTCCTGGCTGCTGCCCGACCCCGATTTGTCCGAACAGGTCTTTTCCAAGCTCCGCGCCGCCATGCTCCGCGCCCGCCAGCACGGCCTCCGTGCCCTCCCGACCGGCTTCCTGCGCAGTTACAAGAAGCTGCTGGCCATCGCCGCCGGCCGAAGGTCCATCCGGCGCTGCCTGGCGCCGCCATGACCGGCTCTCGGCTCGCCCATCTCCCCGCCCGATGCAGCGCCGCGCAGGGCGCCAGCGCCCGCCGCACAGCCGCGCGCTCCGTCGCGCAAGGGTGGAGGCGCCTTCGTCCGAAGCGGTCGGCCACCCGCGTCCGCATCGTCACACGATCACCCTGTCACCGCCCTCGCCTCGGCACTTCAGCCGAGCCGCGGCCCCCTATCCTCCGCCGCCGGGACGGAGGAAAAGGCCTGCATGAACAGCGTCTCCGTCCCCGCCTCCCGCATCGGCGACAGCCGCCTAGCGGCCCGCCTCGGCCGCGAAACCGAGGGCGAGGTGCTGTTCGGCGCTGGCGACCGGGGCCGCTACGCGACGGACGCCTCCATCTACCAGATCGAGCCGGTGGGCGTGCTGGTGCCGCGGCGGATGGACGACGTCACGGCGGCGATGGCGATCTGCCGCGAGGAGGGCGTGCCCGTCCTGCCGCGCGGCGCCGGCACCAGCCAATGCGGGCAGACCGTGAACCGGGCCCTGGTCATCGACTGCACGAAATACCTGCGGCGGGTGATCTCTGTAGACGCCGAGCAGGGCGTGGCGCGGGTGGAGCCGGGGATCACCCTCGGCGCGCTGAACGACGCCTTGAAGGCGCATGGGCGCTTCTTTCCCGTCGACCCCTCCACCTGGGCGCGCTGCACCATCGGCGGCATGGCGGGCAACAACTCGTGCGGCGCCAAGTCGATCCGCTACGGACTGATGGCCGACAACGTGCTCGGCATCGACGCGCTGCTGGCAGACGGCTCGCGGTTCCATTTCGGCGAACTGCCGGACAATCTCGGCGCGGATGTGCCAGCGGGCATCGCCGACCTGATCCAGCGCCTGCGCGCGCTCGGCGCGCGCGAAGCGGAGGAGATCGCCGCGCGCTTCCCGTCGCAGCTCCGCCGCGTCGGCGGCTACAACCTCGATGCGCTGACCCCGGCCGCCCGCGCCACCGGACGCGGCAACCTGGCTCGGCTTCTTGTGGGAAGCGAGGGCGGGCTCGCCTTTTCGGCGGCGCTCGACCTGAAGCTCTGGCCGATCAAGCCGCGCAAGGTGCTCGGCATCTGCCAGTTCCCGACCTTCCGCGCGGCCATGGATGCGGCGCGCCACCTGGTCACGCTCGACCCGGAGGCGGTGGAGCTGGTGGACCGGACCATGATCGACCTCGGCCGCTCCATCCCGATCTACCGCGCCACCATCGACCGCATGGTCCGCGGCGAGCCGGACAGCCTGCTCATCGTCGAGTTCCACGGCGGGGAGGAGGAGCCGCTGCGGCGGGGCCTCGACCGGCTGGAGGAGATGATGGGCGACCTCGGCCACAAGGATGCCGTGGTGCGCGCGACGGAGGCCGGCTTCCAGGCGGCGGTCGCCGAGGTGCGCGAGGCCGGGCTCAACATCATGATGTCGATGAAGGGCGCCGGTAAGCCGGTCTCCTTCATCGAGGACTGCGCCGTCGACCTCGACCACCTGGCCGACTTCACCGAGCGGCTGAACGAGGTGTTCGCCCGGCACGGCACCAAGGGCACCTGGTACGCGCACGCTTCCGTCGGCTGCCTGCACGTCAGGCCGGTGCTGAACATGAAGGACCCGTTGGAGGTGCGGACCATGCGCGCCATCGCCGAGGAGTGCTTCGCGCTGGTGCGCGAGTACAAGGGGTCGCACAGCGGCGAGCACGGCGACGGCATCGTCCGCAGCGAGTTCAACGAGCCGATGTTCGGCCCTCGCATCGCCCGCGCCTTCGAGTCGGTGAAAGATGCCTTCGACCCGGCGGGCCTGCTCAACCCAGGCCGGGTGGTCAGGGCGCCGCTCATGGATGATCGTAGCCTGTTCCGCTACGGCCCTGATTATGCAGGTCTTCCGAACGTCACACCGGTGCTTGACTGGTCGGCCTGGCCGGGCCCGCAGGGCGGGCTGCTGGGCGCGGTCGAGATGTGCAACAACAACGGCACCTGCCGCAAGCCGAACCCCGACGTGATGTGCCCGAGCTTCCGGGCGACGCGCAACGAGCGCGACCTGACGCGCGGGCGCGCCAACACCCTGCGCCTGGCGCTGACCGGACAGCTCGGGCCGGAGGCGCTGGCCTCGGACGAGGTGGCGGCGGCGCTCTCGCTCTGCGTCTCCTGCAAGGCGTGCAAGCGCGAGTGCCCGACCGGCGTCGACATGGCCAAGATGAAGATCGAGCACCTGCACGCGCGGGCCAAGGCGCGCGGCATCTCGGCCAAGGATCGCTTGATCGCGGAAATGCCGCGCTGGGCGCCCTTCGCGGCGCGGTTGCCCTTCCTGGCGAATGCGCGCAGCACGGTGCCGGGCCTCGCCGCACTGTCGGAGCGCGCGCTCGGCTTCGCAGCCGGACGCCGCCTGCCCCGCTTCCGCCGCGACGCCTTCCGCGATGACGAGCTGCCGTCGCCGACAGGCCGGGACGGCGAGGTGATCCTCTACCCGGACCCATTCAATCGCTACTTCGAGCCGGAGAACCTGCGCGCCGCCGTGCGGGTGCTCCGGGCGGCGGGCCATGCGCCGGCGCTCGCCAGGCCGCCTCGGAAACGCCGCCCGCTCGATAGCGGCCGCACCTACCTGGCGGCGGGGATGGTGGAGGAGGCGCGCGCGGAAGCGCGGCGGACGCTGGAGGCGCTCGGCCGCTTCGACTCGCCCGTTGTCGGCATCGAGCCATCCGATCTGCTGACCCTGCGCGACGAATTCCTGTCCCTGCTGCCGGGCGAGGAGACGCGGCGCTTGGCAGCACGGGCGATGCTGCTCTCGGAGTTCTTCGCCAAGGAGAAGCCGCGGCTGGAGCTGCGGTCCGTGGCGCCGGCCGCGCACATCCACGGCCATTGCCATCAGAAGAGCCTTTCCGCCTTCCCTGCCGCCGTGGCCATGCTCGCCCTGGTGCCGGGCCTGAAGGTGGTGCCGATCACCTCCTCCTGTTGCGGCATGGCCGGCAGCTTCGGCTACGAGGCGGCGAACCAGGAAGCGTCGCGGGCGATGGCGGAGTTGTCGCTGCTGCCGGCAGTGCGCGCGGTGCCGGATGGCGAACTGGTCGTGGCCGACGGCACCTCCTGCCGGCACCAGATCGCCGATCTCGGCGGCGGGCGGGAAGCGCTGCACAGCGTGCGCGTCCTCGACCGGGCGCTGGCCGGCGTGGCTTCGTCCTCATGAGGGCGGCACCTGGGGCGAGGTTTGGCTAGCAGTCCGTTCCAACCTGATCGGACACCAGCTGGTTCGACCGGTCGCGCCTTCGCGTAATAAGCTGAAATGACCGCCGTTTAGGCGCTCCTTTGCACACTGCTCCGCAGCCTGCAGCTGGTCTTTTCGTTTCACATTACGATTTTTTTCGAAACGAGAACTTGACCCCAGTAACACAATCTTTAGGTTCGCCCTCGGAAGCGCTGATTGTTCGATCCTCGTTTCCTTCTCAACCACAGGGCGCTAGAACTGGTGCGACCCACGCCCTGGCAACAAGTCTGAACGGAGCAAAACGATGACCGCCATGATCAAGTCCATCACCGCCCTGAAGACCGACCGCAAGGGCGTGACCGCCCTGGAGTACGCCCTGATCGCGTCCGCCGCCGCCGCGGTCATTCTCGTCGCCTTCAACGCGTTCTTCACACGGATCCAAACCTTTCTGGCGGGCATCTCCTTTTCCTGAGAGCAACACTTCCTCCGTCGGCGTGTCCGCGCCCGGGGATAATCACTCCGGGTCCGGCCCCGGCGGGCAGGCGAAGGAGCGTAGAGGGGGAGGGGGAAGTGCCATGGCGACGGCCGTGCTGGCATGCGCGCTCGCGGCCTCTGCCCTCCTCCTCCTCGCTGCATGGTGCGATGTTGCAACGCGCACCATTCCCGACGGCGTAAGCGTCGCCCTCGCCGCACTCGGCTTACTGATGCGCGTCGCCGAAGGCCCGATCGCGGCAATGGTGTCGCTGCTCTTGGCGGCCGTGCTATTCGCTGCCTTTCTTCCGCTCCACGCGCGCGGGGCGATCGGCGGTGGCGATGTGAAGCTGATGACGGCCCTGGCGGTCGGCCTCTCCCCGCCCGCGACGCTCGATTTCCTTCTCACGACGGTTGTGGCAGGCGGCGTGCTCGGCGTGGTCTACCTTGCCCTGCGCCTTCTTCCACAGCCCTCCGTTCTGACGCCGCAGCCCCAGGCTTGGCCTCCGCGCCGGATCCTTGCGCTTGAGCGCCGGCGGGTGAGCCGCCGCGGCCCCCTCCCCTACGCCGTCGCCATCGCCGCTGGCGGCATCCTCACTCTGATGAAGCCCCTCGGAGGCTGAGCATGATCATCCGCATGATTGTCGCTGGCGCGCTCGTCCTGGCTGCAGGTGGCCTCGGCATCGCGTTCCTGGCGAGCCGCCCGGCTCCGGTGGTGGTGGTCGAGGCGCCAGGGCCCGAGCCCGTTGCTGCGCCGGCACCGGCGCCCGCGGCCAAGGTGGCCATGCTGGTGGCGGCCCGGCCGCTCGCCGCGGGCAGCCTGGTCAAGGACGAGGACTTCGTGGTGCGGGAGGTGTCGCCCGATGCCTTGCCCGAAGGCGCCCTGGTCCAGTCCGAGGAGGTGAGGGTCGAACTGCGCGGCGCGCTCCTCCGCCGCTATCTCGACAGTGGCGCCTTCGTCGGCCGGGGCGACGTGCTCCGCCCCCGCGACCGGGGCTTCCTGGCCGCGGTGCTCCGTCCCGGCGCGCGTGCGATCGCCGTGGGCGTCGACGCCGTCACCGGCGCCGCCGGCCTGATCTGGCCTGGCGACCAAATCGACCTGATCCTGACCCAGGAGATGGACGCCGCGTCTGCGCCCGTGTCCAAGCGCATTGTTGGCGAAACGGTGCTCACCGATGTTCGCGTCATCGCGGTGGATCAGCACTTCACCCAAGGCGCTTCGGCCGGGCTGATGGCTACCGGCGGCAACAACCAGCGCAGCGTCGCCCGCACCGTGACCTTGGAAGTTCAGCCGGAGCAGGCAGAGCGCGTCGCAGTGGCCGAGCGCCTGGGACGGCTTTCCCTGACCGTCCGCTCCATGGAGGCTTCCGACCAGGCGCAGCCCGACGCCGCCCCGACCTCAATCTTTGGCGCGGATGTCTCTCCCGCACTTTCGCGTTCTGGTCCTGCACTTGGATCACGAATCCGTGTTATTCAGGGAGGCGATTCTCAGGAGATAACATTCCGGTGAACAGGGCTGTTCCCCTCGCCTGCCTGGCCGCGACCCTGATCACGGCCGAGGTGTCCGCCCAGGGCGTCGGCGCTCTGCCGCCGGCCCAGCGAGCCTCCCCCTTGTCCTCGGCCGGAACCGTGCCGCTGCAAGCGGCGCCCATGCCCCAAACGACGCTCCAGGTGGCGCCCACGGCGCCGCTGCCGGTGGTTCTGGACGCTGGCACCGGCCGCCTCCTGACCCTGCCGGCGCCAGCGACCACGGTGCTCGCCGCCGATCCGAGGGTGGCGCGCGTTCAGCCGGCCTCACCCACCAGCATCTTCGTCATGGGCGTCGCCGCGGGTCGGACGACGGTCATTGCGACGGGCGAAGACGGGGTCGCCATCGCCGGATACGCGGTTACGGTCCGAGGCGGCGGCCAGGCCGAGGCCTCGCCTCAGACGGCCGCGCCAGCGGCGGCGCCCGCGTCGTCGCGGCCCTCCGCCTCGGCGATCGAGGCCGCGATCCGACAGATGACCCGGGGCGCCAGCGCCGTCCGGGTGCGCTCCGTGCCGGGCGGCTACATCCTGAGCGGGACGGTCGGCTCGCCCTCGGAGGCGCAGCGCGCCGAGGCGATCACCCGCGGCTTCCTGTCCGAGGACCTGAAGGTCCTGAACGAGCTGGAGATCCTGTCGAGCACGCAGGTCAACCTCCGGGTCCGGGTGATGGAGATTTCGCGCGAGGTCACGCGCAATCTGGGCTTCAACTGGCAGGCCCTCGCCGCGACCGGCAATTTCGTGCTTGGCCTTCGATCGGGAGCCGGGGCGGCCTATGCCGCCAACTCCATCCTCGGCGCGGCCGTTAACACGGCCGCGGCGCCGAACCGCATCGCGGTCGGAGCGTCGAGCCCCGGAAAGTACGACGTCAACGCCATCATCGACGTGCTGGCGCAGGATCGGCTGGCCACGATATTGGCCGAGCCCAACCTCACCGCGCAGTCCGGCGAGACAGCAAGCTTTCTCGCCGGCGGCGAGTTCCCGGTGCCGGTGGCCGCCCAGTTCACCGGCACGATCACCATCCAATTCAAGAATTTCGGCGTCAGCCTGGGATTCGTGCCCACGGTGCTCGGCCCTGATCGCGTGAACCTGCGGGTACGGCCCGAGGTCAGCGAGCTTTCCGACAATGGCGCGGTCGAACTCCCGATCTCCGGCGGCACAATTCGAATTCCCGCCCTGTCGGTGCGCCGGGCGGAAACCACCATCGAACTCGGCAGCGGCCAGAGCTTCGCCATCGCCGGCCTGCTCCAGCGATCCACCGCGCAACTGGGAAACGGCATCGCCGGGGTTAGCGAGATCCCTGTGCTCGGCGCCCTGTTCCGCTCCAACGCGTTCCGGCGGGCCGAGACCGAGCTGGTCATCATCGTGACGCCCTACCTCGTGCGTCCGGTATCCGACCCACGCGTCCTGCAAGGGCCCACCGAGACTTTCCGGCCCGCGACCGACCTCGATCGCGTGCTGTTCATGCGCCAGGCGGCACGCGGCGCGCTGCCGGGCCGCCCTTCGCCGGCCGTGCCGCCGGATTCCGGGTTCTTGCTGGAGTAGCACCGCCATGCCCCGACCCTTCCGCACGCGCCCCCTGGCCGCGGCGGCCACCATTGCTGCGCTCCTCGCGGCCTGCACGGACGACCCTTTCGACCGGCCGGGTACGGTCGCGCCCCGCGGGCTGAACGAGGCGAACCTGCGCGCGATGGTGGTCGACCCCGCGCATCTCCGCCTCGGCGTGGACGCACCTACCGCCCGCGGCGACGCGGGCTCCCGGCCCGTGGACCTGCTCCGCAGCGGCAAGCGGGCTCCGCTGACGGGCGGCGGCACGCCGGGCGCGGCTGCGGTGGATGCTGGCATGGGAGGCGCAGGCAATGGCGGCCGCTGACGCCGCGGCCGCATCGCGGTCATCGGCCGGCGAGGGCCAGGCGGACCGGGCGGCCTTCCTCGCCTACATCAACGACGACGAGAGCGAGGCGACGCTCCGGATGGGTCTGGCCGAACATCTGGACTCGATCACGGTGCGCCGCGGCGGCATCCGCGCCGCGATCCGCGCCCTCGAGCGTGAACGCACGCCGCGCGTCCTGGTCGTGGATTTGAGCGACGAGGACGATCCCGTCGGCGCCCTCGACAGTCTCGCGGGTGTCTGCGAGCCCGACGTGACGCTGCTCGCGATCGGCGGCCAGGCGAACATCGAGTTCTACCGCGAGGTCACCCGCGGGCTCGGCGTGTCCGAGTACCTTTCCAAGCCGCTGACCCGCGACAACGTGGCGCGGCTCTTCGGCGCGCGCGTCGCCGGCCTTGCCGAACGGCCGTCGCAGCGGGCGGGGCATGTCGTGGCCGTTTTCGGCGTGCGTGGCGGCGTCGGCGCCACCACGGTGTCGATCAATCTGGCGCTGCAGGTGGCGGAAACCACGCGCAGCCACGTCGGCATCCTCGACCTGCACCTCCGCGCCGGCACTGCCGCGACCATGCTGGGCGCGCGCTGCTCGGCGGGCTTGCGGGTGGCGTTGGAGCACGCGGACCGCGTGGACGCCCTGTTCGTCGACCGCGCCTCGGTCAAGATCTCGGACCGCGTGCGCCTGCTGGCTGCGGACGAGGGTCCTGAGGCCGATGTCATGCCCACGCCGGAAGGCGTGACCCGGCTGCTCGAATTGCTGCGCACGCGCTGCAACATCATCATCGTCGACCTGCGCTACCCGCCGGGTCCGATGGAGCGGCAGGTGCTGACCATCGCGCGCCAGCGGGTGCTGGTGATGCGGCCCGACGTGATGAGCGTGCGCGACGCCGCGGCCGCCAAGAAGCTGATCGGCAAGCTCCCCAACGCGGCGCCCATCCTCACCGTGCTTAACCGGGCTGGGGCGCCGGGCGCTCTCAAGACGCCGATGGTCACGGAGGGTCTCGGCGCCGTGCCGGACATCGTCATCCCCGACCTGCCGCGGCATCTGCCGCGCGCCGCCAACCTCGGCCGCCCGGCGCTGATGGACAGCGCGGCGCTTCGGCGCGCCCTGGCGCCGTTGTCGCAGGAGGTCGGCGGCACACGCACGGCGCGGTCGGAGTCGCGCTCCTTCCTCGACCGTTTCCGGAAAGGCAAGAACTGACCATGTTCGGCCGTCGCACCGAGCCGCCGAAGCCCGCCCCTCAGCCGAAGACGGCCGAGGCGGCGGCCGACGCCCCCGCGCTCCTTCCCGTGCCGGCCCGTGCGGCGGCGACCCGCACGCCCCGGCCGGAACCGGAGGTGAAGGTCGTCGAGCGGCAGCGCATGATGGCCAAGCTGCGCACCGAGGTGATGGACCGCATTGACCCGGCGGTGGCCGCCGAGCTCTCGCCCGAGGCGCTCCGCAAGCAGCTTGAGACGGTCGTGCACGAGGTCGCCGAGCGGGACCGGCTGCAGCTCACCGCGCGCGAGCAAGCGGACCTCGCCGAGGAGCTGACGCAGGACATGGTGGGCTACGGCCCGATCGACCCGCTGCTCAGAGACGAGAGCGTCACCGAGATCATGGTGAACGGGCCGAACGCGGTGTTCGTGGAGCGCAAGGGCCTGCTCGCCCAGGACTTCTCCGTCAAGTTCCGCAGTTCCGAGCAGCTCACGGCGATCGCCCAGAAGATGGCGGCAGGCGTCGGCCGCCGCGTCGACGAGTCGAGCCCTTTGGTGGACTGCCGCCTCCCGGACGGCTGCCGCGTCAACGCGGTGATTCCGCCGCTGGCGATCGACGGGGCCGTCATCACCATCCGCAAATTCTCCAAGAAGAAGATCGACCTGGCGAAGATGGTGGAGTTCGGCTCGATCTCGCCACAGGTCATGAGGGCGCTCGAGATCGCCGGGCGCTGCCGGCTGAACATCGTCATCTCGGGCGGCACCGGCTCCGGCAAGACCACCCTGATGAACGCCATCAGCCGCTCGATCGAGAACGGCGAGCGCATCGTGACCATCGAGGACGCGGCCGAGCTGCAGCTCCAGCAGCCGCACGTGGTCCGCCTGGAGACCCGCCCCGCCAACCTGGAGGGCAAGGGCGAGATCAACCAGCGCGACCTTATCAAGAACGCGCTCCGCATGCGCCCCGACCGCATCATCGTCGGCGAGGTCCGCGGGTCCGAGGCGTTCGACATGCTCCAGGCCATGAACACCGGCCACGACGGCTCCATCTGCACCGTCCACTCCAACACGCCGCGCGACGCGCTGACCCGCATCGAGAACTTGGTGATGATGGGCACCGCCTCGCTGCCGCCGCGCGCGGTTCGGATGCAGATCGCCAGCGCCGTCGACCTCATCGTCCAGATCCAGCGCATGCGCGACGGCGGCCGCCGCATCACCCACGTGTCGGAGATCGTCGGCATGGAAGGCGAGGTCGTGACCATGAACGACGTCTTCCTGTTCGAATACGCCGGCGACGACAGCGCCGGCCGCATCCACGGCCGCTGGATCGCCAGCGGCATCCGGCCGTCCTTCAGCGATCGGCTGGAGTATTTCGGCCTGCTGCCCGCCTGGATGGCTGCGATCGAGGGGGGATGACCGGAAGTGGGTCAGAGCAATCTCCTGGCGCTCGTCGTCTTCCTGCTCGTCTTCGCCTGCATCGTCTCGGCGATCATGGTGGCGCGCGGCGATGCCGACACCCGGCGACTCGAGAGCCGGATCAAGTCGCTCCACGAAGTCGCGGTCGGGCCGTCGGGCGCCGCCGCCGCGAGACAGCCGCCGCGGAGCATCCGCCGGACCGACGGCGGATCGCCCCTCGCCAACGCGCTCGAGAAGTTCGGGCGATCCCGCCACATCCCGAAGGAACGCCGCGTCGCCTGGCCGATCATCGCGGCGGCCGGCCTCGGGGGCGCCGGTGCGGCCGCTTACGTCGGGTCGAAGGTCGTCGGCGCGGCAGTCGCGCCCGCCTTGGCGGCGGCGGCGGCGGCGTTCTTCGTCCGCTTCCTGTTCCGCTGGGAGGCGAACCGCTACCAGACGCAGCTTTTCCGGCAGCTCCCCGACGCGATGGGGCTGATCATGCGCGCCATCCGCGCCGGCCTGCCCATGGGCGAAGCGCTGGCGAACGTCGCGCGGGAGCTCGCATCGCCGAGCCAAGAAGAATTCGCCCAGGTGGTCAGCAATATCGCCATCGGGCAGCCCGTGGACGCGGCGCTCTTCGGCCTCGCCGAACGGTCGGGGTTGACGGAGTACTACTTCTTCGCCGTCACCGTCGGGCTCCAAGCGCAGACCGGCG
>Ga0190275_10004031_pt1 | contig 10559 bp, 10 predicted proteins | sample Popmic550T_FD_133745 | JGI IMG/M metagenome (GOLD analysis project Ga0190275, IMG submission 133745) | Populus adjacent soil microbial communities from riparian zone of Yellowstone River, Montana, USA - 550 T | ecosystem: Environmental > Terrestrial > Soil > Riparian zone > Trees stand | place...
AACCTGCGCGACATCCCGACCGACCGCCAGCACGGCAAGCGCACCCTCGCCGTGCGCATGGGCGAGCGTGGCACTCGCACGTTCTACGTCGCGCTCGTCGCCGTCGCCTTCGTCATGACCGGTCTCGCGTCGTTCACCTCGCCGTGGGCGCTGCTGGCGGTGCTCGCCGCCCCGTTCGTCGTGCGGCCGATGCAGGCCGTCGTCGGTGGCGCGACGGGCGCGGGCCTCATCCCGGCACTTGCGGGCACCGGCCGTTTCCAGCTCGTGTGGTCGGCGCTGCTCGCCCTCGGCCTGGCGCTCGGCAGGCCCTGACCCGCGCGGCGGTCGGGCGCCACGAACCCGGCCGCCAGCCCGGCCACGAGCGAGGTGCCGAGGGGATGCCGACCGCCCAGGTGCGGTCCCCGATCACCGCGGACCCGGTGTGCGTTCCTCCGTGGGCCCGGGCCTCGCCTCGTCCGGCTGCCGGTCTTCGGGAGGGTCCACGTAGTCCTCGTCGTCCTCGTCCTCGTCCTCGTCCTCATCGGGCGGTTGGAGTGACGCCAGCTCCGGCACGAGCTCGTGCCGCTGACGGAAGGTGTCGAGGATGGCGAGGAGCACGGCCGCCACGGGGATGCCGATGATCGCGCCGATCGCACCGAACAGGGCAGCACCCGCGATGACGGAGCCCAGCGCGACCGCCGGGTGCACGTCCATCGTGCGACGGCTGATCTTCGGTGTGAAGACGTAGTTCTCGAGCTGCTGGTAGACCGTCGCGAAGAGCGCGATCCACAGCGCGTTGATCGGCTTGTCGATGAGGGCGAAGAGCGCGGGCAGCACGACACCGATGTAGGTGCCGATGGTCGGGATGAACTGGCCCACGATGCCGGCGAAGACACCTAGAGGGAGCCAGAACGGCACGTCGATGAACCAGAAGAACGCCGCGTGGAAGAAGGCGGAGAGCGTCGCGAGCAGCACCTTGGACACGACGTAGCCGCCGGTCTTCTCGACCGAGATCGTCCAGACCGTGATGAACACGTGCTGGTAGCGCTGGGGCAGCCACGAGCCGATCGTCTGGCGCAGCCGGTGGCTGTCGGCCGAGAAGTAGTAGGCGAACACGAGGATGGTCAGCGCGTCGAAGACGAAGGTCAGCACGGAGCCGAAGATGCCGAGGATGCCGCCGCCGTACTTGCCCGCGAGCTCTCCGATCTTGTCGGGGGTCAGCTCGAGAGCGCTCTGGATCTGGGCGATGTCGATCGTGGTGTTGAACGTGCTGTTGACCCAGTCGAGGGCCGAGGTGACGGCACTGGGCAGCTGCTGGCCGAGCTGTGAGAGCTGCGAGACGAAGACCTGTCCGAAGAGCTCGGCGAGGGCGGCTGTGACGAGCAGCATCGACACCATCGTCACCCCGGTCGCGAGGCCGCGGCGCATGCCTCGGCGCGACAGCCACAGCACCGCCGGCTCCATGGCGATCGACAGCAGCCACGCCAGCAGCAGCAGGAGCAGGAACGAGGACGTGACGGTGAAGGCCCACACCGCGATCCACAGGGCCACGATCGAGACGAGCACCGTGAATACGATCCGGCGCACGTTGGCCGAGGGGATGGAGATCCACTGCGGGTGGTGCTCGGAGTTGGCCCCCATCCGCCTGGCTGCCTCGCGGCGCGCGACCGTGCCGTGCTCGACGCCGCCGACGTGGTGTCCTGCCCCTGCCCCTGCCCCGGCGACGGGTCCGGGGCCGGAGGCGTGAACGCCACCGTCGGCGCCGAGGTGCGCTGCATCGGGTCCGGCGCCGTGACGGGCGCCGACTCCGGAGTCGTGACCGCCATCGACCCCGGCGCCGTGCGGCGAGGCGGCGTGTGGCGCACGGCCTGCGCGAGGGACCTCGGGAGAGGGTGGTGTCACAGCATCGAGCCTACGGCCACGCGGCTAGGTCGCTGTCCCACCGACACCGACCACCTGACGCTCCGACACCGCGAACTGACCACGGCACACGCATACCCATCGTGGACCGTCCCGGGACGGACCGGACGTCAGCGCTCGGTGCGGCGGTGGTCGTCGGTGTGGTCGTGGGTGGGGACGTCTCGCTCGGCCGTCGGGCCGGGCGCGGGCAGGGCGGAGGTCTCGGCGTCCTCGTCGGCTTCGTCGCCGTGCGGCTGCGCCTTGGCCGCAAGGCGGGCCTCGTGGCGCTCGACGAGCTTGGCCGTCATCTCGTCGCGGATGCCGCGCAGCAGCACGTAGGACAGCGCGGCCGAGGCGATGGCCGAGGCCGCGAGCAGCAGCACCGGGTTGTCGCGCAGGCCGATGAGCCAGAAGAGGGAGACGAAGCCGAAGAAGATCAGCAGGCGCAGGACGGTGTAGCGGGCCACGTCAGCCGACCCCGGAGTAGTTGTGCATGCCGACGAAGGTCGACACGAGGTTGACGAGGGTGAAGTTGATGATGACGCAGACGAAGCCGGTGAGAGCGATGTACATCGACTTGCGGTGGTCGACGCCGGCCGTGGCGCGCGAGTGCATGTAGGCCGCATAGACGGTCCAGATGACGAAGGTCCAGACCTCCTTGGGGTCCCACTGCCAGTAGGCGCCCCAGGCCTGCTTGGCCCAGATGGCTCCCGCGATGAGCGTGAACGTCCAGAGGATGAAGGCGACCATGTTGAGGGTGTATGCCGTGCGCTCGAGCGCCGCCGACGACGGCAGCGACTCCATGAAGTTCGGTCTGGCCGGCGGCTTCTCCTCGCGGTGCAGTCGCACGAGGTAGACGATCCCGATGGCGAAGGCGATGGTGAAGAAGGCGACCGCGATGAAGGCCACGGAGACGTGGATCGCGAGCCAGTAGGACTTGAGCGCCGGCATGAGCTCGCCGGCCTCGGTGTAGAGCACCGACAGCGAGAGGCCGAGAACGAGCAGGATCGGCGTCACGACGAAGACGCCCAGCCACTCCCAGTGGTTGCGCTTGGCCATGACGCTGTAGGCGACACCCACGGCGGCCGCTCCCGCGGTGGCGAACTCGAACATGTTGCCCCACGGTGGGCGCGAGACGGACAGGCCACGCATCAGCACCGACGCCACGAGCAGCGCCGTGCCGAGGTAGGTGAGCATCAGCGCGATGTTGCCCCGCTGACGGCTCTGGATGCTCTCCTCGAAACCCGGCCCGGCGGCATACCTCGTCGTGCGGTGCCGAGGGGCCCCGGAGCCACCGGAGCCGACGAGGACGTCCTCGCGCACCTCGTCGCGCTCACCGGCCCGCGACTCGGCGACCTGCGGCGCCCGCGCCGCGAGGTGCCAGGCGAAGGCGAGCATGGCCAGCGTGTAGACGATCATGGACGCGTAGAGCGCGGCGTTCGCGTTGGCGGCGAGATTCACGAGCGGTCGTTCCGTTCTGCGAGGCGGTCGTGCACGGCCGCGACGATCGCGGCGAGCCCGGCGTCGGAGTCCTTGGACAGACCTCCGATGGTGACCACGGTAGCCGGTCGCCGGTCGTCACCCTCGGGGCTGTCGACCCCCGCGCCCACCGGCTCGGCTGCGCGGACGCGGACGAAGACGCGGCGACGCTTGATGGTGAGGCCGAGGATGAGACCGAGGGTGGCGAGGATCGCACTGACGAGGCTGATCGGCGCGCCCGGGTCGGTGCGCACCGACAGGCCCGCGAAGCGCTTGACCGAGTCGAAGGTCACCGTGCCGCGGTCGCCCGGGATCTCGTAGGTCTGGCCGGGCTTGAGCCGGATGAGGGCAGGGGACCCGTCGGCCTTGGCGACCTGGGTCATCTCGTCGGTGTTGAGCGTGTAGACGGACTGGGGTGCGTCTCCGGGGAAGAGGTTGCCCTCCCAGATCGACAGGGCGAGCTCGGGGTCCTTGGCGTCGGGGAAGAGCGACGCGGGGCCGTGGACGAAGGTCGGCTCGGCGGTCGGGAGGAAGAAGCCGGTGAGGCCGAGCTGCTTCGGCGACGCCGAGGGCACCTTGATGACGCCGACCGAGCGGTAGTTGCCGTCCTGCGGCAGGAAGGGCGTGGCCTCGCGGTAGAGGATCTCGCCGTCGGCGTCGCGCACGGTGATGACGGGCGTGTAGCCGTTGCCGAGCAGGAAGATGTCGGCGCCGTCGACGGTGATCGGGTGGTTGACCGAGATCGTCTCGTCGGTCGCCGGCGCGCCGGGCTCGCTCTGGAGCTTCGTGTAGGCCGTGAACTCCCGGGGGGTGCCGAACGCCCGGCCCGGCGCCTCGTTGAACTGCACGTCGAGCCGGTCGAGCCCGAGCACGAAGGGCGGCAGCGTCTCGGTGTCGACCCACGGGCCGGGCGAGATCGTGTTGTAGGTGCCGGCCGACGAGGCGAACCGGGTGCCCTCGGGGAGGATGACGTCCCCACGCCACCCGAAGACGTGACCGACGGCCATGCCGACGATGATGCCCGTGAGCGCGAGGTGGAAGAGGAGGTTGCCGGTCTCACGCAGATAGCCGGACTCGCCCGAGAGGCTGGCCCCGTCATGGGAGTGCAGCCGGAATCGCTTGCCCCGCAGCACTTCGCGGGCGACGTCGAGCGCTTCCTCCTGAGAGAGGTCGGTGACGACCTCGTCGTGCTCGTCGAGACGGCTGAGGCGCGCGGGGGCTCGGGGAGGCGCCGCACGCAGCGCGGCGATGTGCACCTTGGTGCGGGGCACGATGCAGCCGACGAGGGAGACGAAGAGGAGCAGGTAGATCGCCGAGAACCACGGCGAGGCGTAGACGTCGAAGAAGCCGAGGCGGTCGAGCCAGGGCGAGGTCGTGGGGTTCTGCGCGATGTAGTCGGCGACGCGACCGGAGTCGATGTTGCGCTGCGGGAAGATCGAGCCGGGCACCGCGGCGATCGACAGCAGGAGCAGCAGGAAGAGCGCCGTGCGCATGCTCGTCAGCTGCCGCCAGGCCCAGCGGACCCAACCGAGAGCGCTGAGCCGGGGCAGGGAGGGGTCCGGCGAGGTGCGCTTGCGGGGCCGCGGCGGGGTCTCGGTCGTCATCTCAGATCGCCACCTGGAAGCCGCTGATGAGCTGCACCTGGAGCCACACCACCACGTCCTCCCAGACGCCGGTCACCATGAGCAGCCCCACGGCGACGAGCATCAGCCCGCCGACGATCTGCAGCGCCCGACGGTGGTCGCGCAGCCAGTCGCTGGCCCGACCGGCCCGCTCCCAGAGCGCGGCCATGAGCACGAAGGGCAGGCCCAGGCCGATCGAGTAGACGGCAGCGAGTGCGAGCCCGCGCCCGATCGAGCCGGACTGTGCCGACAGCGGCGCGGCCATCGCCTGGATCGCGCCGAGGGTCGGCCCCATGCACGGCGACCAGCCGATCGCGAAGGCTGCGCCGAGCAACGGGGCGCCGGCGAGACCGGCCCGCGGTCGCCAGCTGATCGGCGCCGCATACGACCGGCCGAGCCCGAGGAACATCAGGCCCATGACGAGCACGACCGCGCCCCCGATGCGCATCAGTGTGCTCTGGTGCTCGCGGAAGGCGAGCCCCACGGTCGACACGGCAGCGGCTGCGATGAGGAACACGACGGTGAAGCCGAGCACGAAGAGCACCGCGCCGAGCACGAGACGGCCACGCGAACGGCGCTCCAGCGAGACGTCGGACAGGCCGGTGACGTAGCCGAGGAAGCCGGGCACGAGCGGCAGGACGCACGGCGAGGCGAAGGAGACGAAGCCCGCGACCAGCGCCACGGCAGCCGCGGCGACGAGCGACCCGGTGGCGATCTGCGCGTCCACGGCCGGCCCTCAGGCCTTCTCGTCGATGGCGTCGTCGATGAGCCCGAGCAGGGTCGTCGTCGAGACCGGCCCGGAGACGCGGGCGGCGATGCGGCCCTGGGCGTCGAGCACGAGGGTCGTCGGCGTCGCCGACGCCTTGCCCTGCAGCGACAGGATGGGCACGCCGCCGTCATAGCCGAGCGAGGGGTAGGTGACGCCGTTGGCCTTCTGGAAGGCGAGGCCGGTCTCGGGGCTCTCGAGCTTGTCGAGCCCGATGAACTCGACCGGGCGACCGTCGGCCTCGACCTTCTCCCAGGCCTTCTGCAGCGCCGGGGTCTCCTCGATGCACGGGGGGCACCAGGAGCCCCACACGTTGACGACGACGACCTTGCCGGCCCGGTCCGCGAGCGTCCACGGCGCGCCCTCGAGCGTCGTGCCCGACAGCGCCACGGGCTCACCCCGGTCGGCGAGGGCGAGCTGCTCGATCGACCCGTCGCCCGCGACGTAGCCCTTGCGGTCGCCCGACCGGGCCTGCGCCTCGACCGAGTTCGGGTCGCTCGAGCACGCGGCGGCCACCGTGACGAGTCCGCCTGCGAGAGCGAGGACGCCCCACCGCAGGGCGGTGCGCCGGTCGGGCTGGTGCATCAGGCGCCCACGCTCCTGCTCGCCTGCCCGAGCAGTGCGGCGGCAGGCTCGCAGTAGGTGATCGACGACAGCTCGTCGCCCGCGTAGGTGAGGGACGTCAGCGAGGCGAGAGTGCACTCGCGGCGGCGCGGGTCGTGCCACAACCGCCGGCCGGTGAGCTTGTTGCGCGCTGTCCAGATCGGCAGCTGGTGGCTGACGATGACAGCCTCGTGGCCGTGGGCGGCGCGGCGCGCGTCGTCGATCGCCGAGAGCATGCGCTCGGCGATCTCCTCGTAGGGCTCACCCCACGACGGCGTGCGCGGGTTGCCGAAGAGGTGCCAGTTGCGCGGGTGGAGCAGGTCGGACATGCCGACCGACCGTCCTTCGAAGTGGTTGGCGGCCTCGATGACGCGGTCGTCGGTGGCGATGGGCAGCTCGTGCGCCTCCGCGACGGGCGTCGCCGTCTGCTGGGCCCGCTCGAGGGATGAGGCGACGACGTGGGTGATGTCGTTGGGATCCAGGTGCTGGGCCACGAGGACGGCCATCCGCTGCCCGAGGTCGGAGAGCCGGTAGCCCTCGAGCCGCCCGTAGAGCAGTCCCTCGGGGTTGTGGACCTCCCCGTGGCGCATGAGGTGCACGACGGTCAGCTCGGGAGCGTCACTCGTCCCGTCTGCCGGCATCCCGGTCGCGCTCGCGCTCATGGTCGACAGTCTCTCAAACGTGCAAGCGAGGACCGAATCCGCTCCGGCTGGTCGCGGCACCGGGGTGCGCCCCCTCGCGCGGTCGGACGCTCGCAGACAGCGCCGGTGTGGCTCCGGTGGGTCGCTGGTGTGGCGGAGGACACGGTGGCGAGCGTCGGACGTGGACTGCACCGGACGGCATACGGGCGGCGACCTAGACTCCCTGACGTTTCGTGGTCAGTGTGGCTCACCCTCGTCGCCGCGGGGGCGCTCATCTCCCTCACCCCCGGAGCCGGGGCCATCAACACGATGGCCAACTCGCTCGGCTCCGGGTGGACCCGGTCGATCTGGGGCATCCTCGGGCAGCAGGTCGCGCTCCTCGCGCACATCGTCATCGTCGCCGCTGGGGTCGGAGTGCTCGTGGCGGGCTCGCCGGCGCTCTTCAGCGTCATCCGGTATGCCGGTGCCGCCTACCTCATCTACCTCGGCGTGCGCCAGTTCCGTTCTCGTGCAAAGGCTTCCACCATCGGGGAAGCGCCGGCCGAGCCCGCGCGGTCGATGTTCCGGCGAGGGCTGCTCGTCAACCTCACCAACCCGAAGGCCGTCGTCTTCTTCCTCGCCTTCATGCCGCAGTTCATCGTGACCGACCGGCCGCTGCTGCCGCAGTATGCCGTGCTCGCCGCGACCGTCGTCGTCATCGACGTCGTCGTCATGTGGTTCTTCTTCGCTGCCGCGGCACGCGGGCTCGGGCGGCTCGCCCGGCGCGAGTCCGGGCAGCGGACGCTGAACCGGGTCTTCGGAGGGCTCTTCGTCGGGGTCGGTGTGCTGCTCGCGACGGTGCACTGAGACGTGCCGACGCTCCCCGTGAGCGTCGACGGGCGGTCAGCCGGCTCAGGGGCAGTCAGCGGGCGTCGGGGGTGGCAGCGGCGCGGGCTGCGGCGGGAAGCGCCGCGAGCACGTGCTCGACCGCTGCGTCGTCGTGCGACGCTGAGACGAACCACGACTCGAACGCACTCGGCGGCAGGTGCACGCCGCGGCTCAGCATCGCGTGGAAGAAGCGGCGGAAGGCGTCGGTGTCCTGGTCGCGGGCGCCGTCGTAGTCCGTCACCGCAGCATCGCGAAAGAAGACCGAGAACATCGAGCCCGCCCACTGGATCGTGTGCGGCACCGACGCGGCCGACAGCGCGGCGGCCGTCGCGTCCGCGATGGTGCGACTGACGACGTCGAGCCGGTCATAGACCTCCGAGGTGCAGCCGCGCAGCGTGGCGAGGCCGGCGGCAGACGCGACCGGGTTCCCCGACAGCGTGCCCGCTTGGTAGACCGGCCCCTGCGGCGCGAGCAGCGCCATCACGTCGGCCCGCCCACCGAAGGCCGCGGTCGGGAAGCCGCCGCCCATGACCTTGCCGAAGGTGTAGAGGTCGGCGGCGCCGGACGGGTGCTCCTCGAGTCCGTAGTAGCCCGACGGGGAGCAGCGGAAGCCGGTCATCACCTCGTCGGAGATGAGCAGCGCGCCGTGGGCGGCGGTGACACGCCGCAGGCCCTCGGTGAAGCCGGGGGCCGGGGGCACGACGCCCATGTTGCCGGGAGCCGCCTCGGTGATCACGGCGGCGATCTCGTGCCCGCGCTGGGCGAAGGCCACCTCGAGGGCTGCGAGGTCGTTGTAGGGCAGAACGATCGTCTCGCCGGCGCTCGAGCGCGGAACCCCGGCCGAGTCGGGCAGAGCGAAGGTCGCGACCCCGGACCCGGCCGACGCGAGCAGCGCGTCGACGTGGCCGTGGTAGCAGCCGGCGAACTTCACGACGACGTCGCGGCCGGTGAAACCACGCGCGAGGCGGAGCGCCGACATGGTCGCCTCGGTGCCGGAGTTGACGAGCCGCACCTGCTCGACCGGCTCCATCCGGGTCACGATCTCCTCTGCGAGCAGCACCTCGTTCTCCGACGGCGTGCCGAACGAGAAGCCTTGGGCAGCAGCAGTGGTGACGGCTGACAGCACGTCCGGGTGCGCGTGCCCGAGGATCATCGGTCCCCAGGAGCAGATGAGGTCGACGTAGCGGTTGCCGTCGGCGTCGGTGAGCCACGGTCCCGACCCGCTCGCCATGAAGCGCGGCGTGCCGCCGACGGCTCGGAACGCCCGCACGGGCGAGTTGACGCCACCCGGGATGACCCGGCTCGCGCGTTCGAGCAGCGCTGCGGACGCCGGGACGTCGGTGGTCGGCTGGGTGGTGGCGGTGCCTGAGCTCATGCCCCCAGTCTCCCAGTCGTGCAGGCACCTCCCCACCGCAGGCCTCTCCCCCACGTCGAGTGCCCCGTTTCCCGACGCGGTATGCCGGTCAGGAAGTGAGCACTCGACGGTGAGGAGTCAGCGGCCGCTGGCGCCGTCGGGGTCGAGGTGGTCACGCACGATCGCCATGGCGTCGCCGATGGCCTGGAACTGCACGGGCGTCATGATGTCGACGAGATTGTCACGCACGCTCTGGACGTGCAGTGCAGAGATCTCGCGCACGGCCGCGAGACCACCGGGCGTCAGCACGAGCTCGACCCCGCGCTTGTCGTCGGCGCACTGCTCCCGCGTCACCCAACCGCGGTCCTCGAGCCGTTTGGCGGTGTGGGTCAGGCGGCTGCGCGACTGCACGACCATCGAGGCGAGCTCCGACATGCGGAGGCGGTGGTTGTCGCTCTCGGAGAGCATCGAGATGATCTCGTACTCCGACAGCTGCAGCCCCGGCTCGTCGAGGGCGTCGTCGAGCGCCCGCTCGAGCAGCCGGGTGCCGCGCAGGATGGCGCGCCACGAGGCCTGCTCGGCGTCGCTGAGCCACCGCACCCCGTCCCCTGTTGCGGGCGTCATCTGCCACCTCTCTCGTCTGTGGAGATCGTAATGCTGTCAGGCCAGCCAGTCGGCGACGTCGAGGGCGAAATACGTCAGGACGATCTGCGCCCCAGCCCGGCGGATCGACGTGAGCGACTCGAGGGCGGCCCCTCGCAGGTCGATCCAGCCGTTGGCGGCCGCCGCCTGGATCATGGCGTACTCCCCCGACACCTGGTAGGCCGCGACCGGCACGGAGGAGCGCTCGGCAGCGGCGGCGACGACGTCGAGGTAGGACATCGCCGGCTTCACCATGATGATGTCGGCCCCTTCGGCGATGTCGAGGTCGATCTCGCGGAGCGCCTCGACGAGGTTGGCGCTGTCCTGCTGGTAGGTCCGTCGATCGCCCTGCAGGCTCGACTGGACCGCCTCGCGGAAGGGTCCGTAGAAGGCGGACGCATACTTCGCGGCATACGCGAGGATCACGGTGTCGGTGAAGCCCTGACGGTCGAGCGCCTCACGGATGACGGCGACCTGGCCGTCCATCATCCCGGAGGGGGCGACGACGTGGGCGCCCGCGCGAGCCTGCGCCACGGCCATCGCGGCATACAGCTCATTGGTGGCGTCGTTGTCGACCCTTCCGTGATCGTCGAGCACGCCGCAGTGGCCGTGGTCGGTGAACTCGTCGAGGCAGGTGTCGGCCATGACCACGAGGTCGTCACCGATCGCGTCGCGCACCGTGCGCAGAGCGACGTTGAGGATGCCGT
>Ga0190275_10004032_pt1 | contig 10559 bp, 8 predicted proteins | sample Popmic550T_FD_133745 | JGI IMG/M metagenome (GOLD analysis project Ga0190275, IMG submission 133745) | Populus adjacent soil microbial communities from riparian zone of Yellowstone River, Montana, USA - 550 T | ecosystem: Environmental > Terrestrial > Soil > Riparian zone > Trees stand | place...
CGACGATGCCGGGATGGTCCTGCCGGACAGTCGTTTTCGTGAGCCAACCGGGGCGGATGCCACCGTCGAGCAACTCGCCGAGAGCGTCACCCGCGCTGTGGGCAAGGCCCGCGCCGCCCTTCCGACTGATGACATCCTGGTCGGGATCGGGATCGGGTCGGCGGGGCCGATTGACGCCGCATCCGGAGCCGTCTCCCCCCTCAACCTGCCGGCCTGGCGCGAGTACCCGCTGCTCGGGCTGGTGCAGAAGCTCATGCCGGATGCGACGGTGCGGCTGCGCATGGATGGCGTGTGCATCACCCTCGCCGAACACTGGGTGGGCGCGGGCCGTGGCGTGGACAACCTGATGGGCATGGTGGTGTCGACCGGCGTCGGCGGCGGGCTCATCCTCGGCGGTCACACGGTGACGGGCCCCAGCGGCAACGCCGGCCACATCGGCCACATCGAGGTCGGCGGCTTCGACGACCCGTGCGCCTGCGGAGGGACCGGGTGCCTCGAGGCGATCGCATCCGGACCCAAGACCGTCGCCTGGGCCAACGCAGAAGGCTGGACCGGATCGACCGGTGAACAACTCGCCGAGGCGTACGCACAGGGCGACCGGATCGCGGTTCGGGCGGTGCAGCGCAGCGGACGGGCCATCGGGCAAGCGATCGCCTCAGCGACCAATCTGGTGGACCTCGATCTGGTCGCTATCGGCGGCGGATTCTCCGCGGTCACCCCCGACCTGCTGGAGTTTGCGAGGGAAGCAATCGCCGAACGCACCGAATTCGCCTTCGCGACCCGGGTGCAGCTCGTTCCCTCGGCCCTCTCGGGTGAGGGGCCGCTGATCGGTGCGGCCGCTCTCATCCACCTCGCCGATCTCGTTCCCTAATTCTTGGGGATGGGGTCCAGCCGTAACGCTCCATATCCCTCATGGACGGCCGTACCAGCCCAAGGCTGCATGTGATCACAAGCAGTGGGTGTGGGGTGGGTCGGGGCTAGCGGCGGGCGGCTCGCGCGGGCTGGGCCGCAAGGTCGTCCTCGAGCATGTGGGGGCGGCCGATGACGAATGCGGCGAAGATGGATGCCACGATGGTCGCGGTCAGGAAAATGAGTGGCCACTCCCATCCGCCGGTCGCCTCGTGGAGCACTCCGACCAGCAGCGGCCCGAGGGCGCCGATCGTGTATCCGATGCCCTGCACGAACCCGCTCAGCGCAACCGCGCCCTCGTGGGTGCGGGTGCGCAGGTTGATCAGCACCAGTGCGAGCGGGAAGTACAGCGGACCCAGGCCCGCGAGCGACACCCACAGCCACGGAACCACGGAGGGAAAGAGCAACAGCCCGAGGGTGCCGGCGAGGAACAGCGCCGCGCCGACGTAGACGAGCACCGCCACGTTCCGCATTCGCGCGGCGAGGACCGGGATGATCAGTCCCGCCGGCAGGCCCATGGCCGCATACAGCGACAGCAGGATGCCGGCCTGGCCCGGAGTCACGCCCGCCGTGTCGCGGAGGAGTTGCGGCAGCCACGCGAACATCGCGTACGCGTTCAGCGACGACGTGGCGAAGATCGCGGCGATCGCCCACGCCACCGGGGAGCGCCCGACCCGCCCGCGCAGGGGGCGCGCGACGACTTCGAGGGGCGGCGCTCCCCCGGATGCGATGCGGTGACGGGCCAGCATGGTGACCCAGGGCACGAGGGCGGCCAGCGCGACGACCGACCAGATGCCGAGCGATACCCGCCAGCCGGCGGCATCCGCCACCGGCACGGCAACCAGCGGCGGCGTGAGGGCGCTGAGCGACAGCGCGGTCGCGTACAGCGACGTCATGAGGCCGATCCGGTCTGGGAAGTACTTCTTCACCAGCGGCGGCAGGAGCACGTTTCCGATTCCGAGTCCGGCGAACACCACGACGCTGCCGAGCAGCAGCCATCCGAGCGACCCGGCGACGCCACGCAGGAGGTGCCCGGCGAGCATGGCGGCGAGCGCTATCAACAGCATCCGCTCGAGCCCGATGCGGCGCGTGAACACCGGCGTGAGGATACCGAACACCGCGAAGCACACCGGGGGCAGCGAGCCAAGGATGCCGACGGTCAGCGCGCTGAGCGGGATGTCGACGTTCACCTCGGTGATGATCGGTGACAGCGACGCGACGGCGGATCTGAGATTCAGCGCCACCAGCAGGATGCCGAGGAGGGCGAGGGTGCGACCCACCCAGAGTGTACGGGTCGGCATGTCAGTCATCGGGCAAGTCTAGGCTGGGACCATGGCTGATTTCGCGAAGCACCTGCCCCTCAGCCAGCAGGCCAGGGCCGAGGAACCCCACGTCAACAACGACTGGCGGATGTTCATCTCCACGACCCTCACCGGGATCGCCGGCCTTCTGGAGAATCTCTCGCCTGAGCAGTGGCAGACGCCCAGCCTGTGTGAGAACCGGACCGTGCGTGACGAGGCCTGCCGTATCGTCTGGCGGCTCGGCAGTTCGAACCGTGAACGCCTGGCCAGCGGGGCAGGCGCCTACGCCAGGAACTTCCCCGGCCACAACCGGGCGATCGACGTGGTCAGCCGCGCCGTCGCCGAAGCCCCTCCCGCCGACCTGGTCGCACGCATCCGCGAAATTGCCGCAGACAAGGCAGCCGGGCGTGGGCGACACGGGGTCACCGAACTCACCGAAGCCGTCGTGCACGGGCTGGACATCGCGCATCCGCTCGGCCTCACGCTGGCGGTCGATCCGGTGGCTTCCGGTGCGGTCGCCGTGAGGCGTGCACTGATCGCGCCGTCGAGCGTGCGCGGCGTTCTCCGTGCCCGCACGCTGGTGGCGACGGATGCCGGCTGGCGCGTGGGCCGTGGCCCCGCGATCCCGGGCACCGCAGAGGCGCACCTCCTGTTCCTGTTCGGGCGCAAGCCCCTCTGATCAGTGACTGGAAGCGTGGACGGTGACGCCAGCCAGCCTCGTGTTGGACTTTCCCTTCCACGGTCGCTGGTTGGCTCGCAACAGCCCTGCTCGACGGATACCGAGCCACGGCACGCACCTGCTCGGAACCACGTACGCGATCGACTTCATCCCGGTCGATGAAGCGGGCCGATCTGCCGCCTTGACCTGGCGAACCCTGGTGTCCGTTGAGCCGCCGGAGCGTTTCCACGGCTTCGGTGCCCCCATCGTGGCGCCCGGTTCCGGGGAAGTTGTGCTCGCCCACGACGGCGAACCCGACCACGAAGCCCGTCGCTCTGCGCTCACCCTGCTGCCCTATGCGCTCGGGCAGGCGCAACGCGTCCGAGCCGGGGCCGCCGCGATCGCCGGCAACCATGTCGTCCTGTCCCTCGGCGAGAACGGGCCGTTCGTGCTGTTGGCGCACCTTCGCCGCGGATCCGTGCGGGTCAAGGCCGGCGACGCACTCGACAGTGGCGACCACATCGGCGGATGCGGCAACTCGGGCAACAGCACCCAACCCCACGTGCACGTCCAGGCGACCGACTCGATCGACTGGCCGGCCGCACGCGGCCTGCCGATAGCGTTCCGCCGGCGCGGAGTAGACGACGGCGCCGGCGCCGGCGCCCCGTGGATTCCGAACGAGTCCGAAATCGTCGACGCTGGATGACTGTTGCGCCGCGCGGTTCCCTGATCGCTACTGGCCCGCTGTGACCTTCTCCAGCTTCTTGCCCAGGAACGGGGCGAGGGTTGTCGCGTACGTCGCGGTCATGTGGTGGCTGTCACGGTAGACGACGACACCGCCGCGAACCGTGGCGCAGGCGTCATCGGTGCAGAAGTAGTCGGTCATGTCCACAACCCAAACGCCGGGCTGACCCTCCGCCGCTTCGACCATGAGATCGTCGGTGCCGAGTGCGGATGCCGCGACGAGCTCGCAGGCGGCCGCGTCATCCTGATGCCGCGCCACGCAGTCGGTCGTCTCGTCCTTCGCGTTCGGGATGTCGCGGATCACGGCGACGCTGCTGCCCCGATCGGTGACAGTCTTCCACGCGTCCCGGAAACCCCTGACGGCCTGTCCGTCGGAGCCATACTTGCCGTCGCCCGTCGCGCTGTGCGACACGATGACCAGGTCGAACGGTTCGGATGCAGCGAGCTCGTCGGCGAGGGCGGAATTCCAGTCGCGGCATGAGTCAGCGACCGCGGCGACGTCATCGTGCTTGTCCGCCATGGACTGCGGGCACGCGGACTTCAGGTACGGGGAGAGTTCCCAGCCGCGTTCCGTTGCAAGCCTGTCGATGGCCGGGAACCAGTGAGCGGCGTGTGAGTCACCGACCAGGGCGACCCGGTACGGCGCGCCTGCCGTTCCGCTCGTGCACGACAACAGCTCTGCGTCACTGATCTCGGAGTAGCACGCGTCCTCGTATACCGTCGGCAGGTCGTTCGCCACCGACGATGGGTTGGGCGTCAGCGCGGGGTATTCGATGTCGGCACAGCCGGTGGAATCCGCGGCGCCGGCGCCGAAACAGGAGTCGGACGTTGCGACGGCCTCGGCAACGACGTTCGCCGCTCGTACAGCGTCGGCCTCCGAGGCATTGCCCACGTAGGCAGTGATTCCCAACGTTGAGCCTGCGATGAGAGCCGCTGTCGCCGTCATGGCCATGAAGGTGAATCGTGGTTTGCGTTGTGTCAGCATCGGGCTGAAGCGCACCGGGTTTTCGACCAGGGCCATCGTGCCGTACGCCAGCGGTACGAGCGCTGTGAGCACGACGAGTTTCATCGGCCACTGGAGTTCCTCTCCGAACACCATCGCCGAGAAGATGATCAGCGGCCAGTGCCAGAGGTAGACGGAATATGAGACGTCACCGAGGCTACGCATCGGCGCCGATCCGAGGATCCGATTCGGGGACAACGCGGACTCAGGGCTGCCCGCCCAGATGACCGCGATCGTTCCGAGAACGGGGATGAGCGCGAGGTAACCGGGGAACGCCGTGGCCGACGTGAACGTCAACGCCGCATAGGCGATTGCCGCCCAGCCGCCCCACGCGACAACGAGCCGCAACACCGTGCGACCGGCCATGGTGGATGCTCCTGCTGCAGCGGCGAGGAGGCCGCCCGCAGCGAATTCCCAGGCCCGCACCGGGGTGGCGAAGTACGCCTGGCCGGGGCTCGTGGCCGTGAGGTGGATGGAATACGCGAGGGAGGCCACCGCCACAATGGCGAGCAGCGCAACGATTGTTCGCTTCCGTACCGCCGGACTGGCTTTGCGGGCCAGGACGAGCGCCACGACAAGGAGCAGCGGCCAGACGAAGTAGAACTGCTCTTCGACCGAGAGGGACCAGAAGTGCTGGACCGGTGAGGCATGGCTTTCCGTCGCGAAATACTGCACGCTCTCGTACGCGAGCACCCAGTTCTGGACGTAGAGCGCGCTGGCCGCGACCTGTGAGAGGAACGCCTGCCAGTACAGCTGCGGGACCAGGATGAGGACGCCGATGACCGAGGCGACGAGTACGACCAAGGCGGCGGGCAACAGGCGCCGGATCCGCCGCGCCCAGAACTGGGCCAGTGAGATCCGGCCCGTCAGGGCCACCTCTTTCAGCAGGTGCTGGGTGATCAGGAACCCGGAGATGACGAAGAAGACGTCAACGCCGATGAATCCGCCAGTGAGCCGGTGCGGCCAGAGGTGATAGATGACGACGACCAGGACGGCGATCGCTCGCAGTGCCTGGATCTCAGGCCGGAAGGGCGCGGGCCGTAAGGACGTGGCTGGTTCGGGGGTGACGGGCGCGCCAGAGCGCGCTGTACTCAGGATCGTCAAGAATGTCCTCTGTCTGTGAACTAATCGTGCGCACCCGCGACGCAGGGCGATGTCGCTGGTGGGCAGATCAAAGCTTCCACGGACACATTCGGGCGTGTCTCGCGCCACATCAAGACTATCGTTCCACCCCCGAAGGCGGGGCCACCCGAGGCCGTCCGGCGGTTCGCGGAACGGCTACTCCATGGTCACTCGTCGTCGTCCTCGCCGGAGTCGTCCTCATCGTCCTCATCGTCGCTGCTGTCTTCCTCCGGCGGCGACGCCTGCGCGAACTGGTCTCCCCCGTATTTGGCGTTGGCAACGGACATCACCGCGGGCCACATCCGGTGCCTGGCTTCGGAGACGAACCCGCTGGGAAACCGGGACCGCCGCTGGTCGATCGCGCCGTTCACGGCCACGACCGCCGCGACGGTGGCGACCTTGGTGCTGGCACCGCTCATCCAGGTGTCCTTGGAGCCGTCAGTCGTCCCCGTCTTGGCGATCATCGGCGCGGAGGGTCGCGTACGGGAATTCGATGGTCCCGCGGTTCCCCTCGTCATCACCTGTCGTAGTGCGAACACCATGTCGGAGGCAACGTCCTCGGAGACCGACTGCGTGCAGTTCGACTGCGGCGTGGGAATCTCCACCCCGTCCCGCCCAACGATCCGATCGATTGCGACCGGCGAGCACGTGACACCCTTGTTGGCGATGCCCGCGAACGCGACCGCGACGCTCAGCGGTGCCACTTCGTTGGTACCGATGACGCTGGCGACAGTCTGTCCCAATTCATTCCCGTCGGCCCGGTGCATATGGAACGCCTCAGCGGCCTTGCGGATGCCGCACAGGTCGAGCCTCTTCGCCATTCCGATGTACCCGGTGTTGATGGAACCGATCGTTGCTTCGAGGGCGCTGTAGTTGTCGCCACTTTCGTTCTGGTCGTTGCGCGGGTCGAACTTCTCCCTGGTCGCGTCCTGCGGGCCGTGGCAACTGTCCCTGAATATCCCCCAATTGGCCTTGCGCCGAGAGTCAACACGCTCGTACAGGGAGTGTCCCTCGTTCAACCACTGCGCGAGCGTGAAGATCTTGTAGGTAGAGCCGGGCTGGAACCCCCGTGAGCCGCCGTAGGCGAAGTCGGTGTTGTAGTTGATGCTGGTGTAGTTGGCGCCGGTCGCCTGCACGAGGGGATCCTGGCTGTAGTCCTTGCTCTGCGCCATGGCGAGGACCCGGCCCGTGCCGACCTGCACGCTGGAGATGACTCCGCCGACGTCTCCGCCACCGTAGATCTTGGGCACATTCGCGTCGAGAGTGGAGATCGCAGCTCCCTGCAGGTCAAGGTCGAGGGTCGTGTACACGTCGTACCCGCCCCGGCGGAAATTGATCATCCGTTCATCGGCGTCGGCACCGAATGTCGGGTCGTTCTGGAGGATGTGCAGCACATAGTCACAGAAGAAGGCGCTGCCGCCGGCTGTCTGGCATCCGGTGCTCGGCTCGGTGATGACCGGTTGCACTGGGGTGTCGACCGCCGCCCGGTATTCCTCGGGGAGGATCTTCTTGTGCCTGAGCATCTCCCGAAGGAGGTAATCCCGGCGGTCCTTGTTGGCCGCATAGCCGTTGGCCGCGCCGTTCGTCGGGCTTTCGGGGCGGTCGAGCTGGAACTTGAACGGGTTGTTCACAATCGCCACGAGGCTGGCGGCCTGCGGCAGCGTCAGCGCGGCGGCCGTGGTGTTGAAGTAGTAATTCGCTGCCGACTCGATCCCATAGATAGTCCCGCCGAAACCCGCGATGTTGAAGTACCCGGTGAGAATCTCCGTTTTCGTGTACTGGCGCTCCAACCCGACGGCGAGCCGCATCTCGCGAAGTTTCCGGTCGGCGGTGGTCTCGGTCACCGCGTTGTAACAGCGGTCCTGCTCGGCGGAGTCGCTCATCAGCTCACAGCGCTGCACCAGGACGTTCTTGACGTATTGCTGGGTGATCGAGGAACCACCCTGGGTGTCCCGCCCGGTTGCCGTCATCACCGCAGCGCGGATTGTGCCCTGCGGGTCGACGCCGCCATGCTGGTAGAAGCGGGGATCCTCGCCCGCGACCGCGGCATCCTTCGCGTATTGGCTGATCTGATCCCAGCCGACTTCCACCCGGTTCTGGTCGTAGAACGACGCCAGGAGGACCGGGGTTCCGTCGGACTGGGTCGCATAGATGTTGCTCTTTTGGGAGAGCGGTTCAATCGACAAGTATTCGGGCAGGTTCTTGAACACGTTGATGGTGTTCGTCGCAGCGAGCCCAGAGAGGGCGACGACGGGTACGGCAGCAACCACGACGAGTACGCCGACCGCGATGCTGGCCAGGATGAAGCCGAGGAAGCCCCCGAACACGCCAAGGAACGTCCGGCTCCTCGTGATCGCCGGATCGTTCCTGTTGTCCGCGTTCATGGTCACTCCCGGGGGATGTGCCACTCAGGTTAATGCGCGACGGCCGTTTACGCGAGGATTTCTCGCACCCGCTCCACGTCGTCTGCGATCTGGTCGATCAGCGGGCCGATGCCGGTGAAAGCAACCTGCCCGCGGATCCGTTCGACGAAGGAGACATCGACGACGTGGTCGTACAGGTCCAGGTCCTCGTCGAGGACATACGCTTCAACCTGTTTCTGGGGCACGCCTTCGAAGGTCGGGTTGTTGCCCACCGAGATGGCGGCCGGATACCGGGTGCCGTCATCGGTCAGCCATCCCGCGTACACGCCGTCCTGGGGGATCAATCCCTGCGATTTAGACGACAGGTTGGCTGTCGGGTAGCCCAGCTCGCGTCCACGCGCAGCGCCGTGTACGACGACGCCGCGGACGGTGGGGCTGTACCCCAGCAACTGCGATGCTGCCGTGAGGTCCCCGCTCGCGAGCAGGTCGCGGATCCAGGTGGAGGAGACACGGTGTTCGTTGTCGGGTTTGACGTCGTCCACGAGGGCGACAGAGAACCCCGCTTCGGCTCCGAGCCGCGTGAGAAGGTCGACGTCGCCAGCGCCGCGGTGGCCGAACCGGAAGTCGCGGCCCACGAGGACCCAACGGGCGTGCAGGGCATCCACCAGGATCGACTGGACGAATCGCTCGGGTGAAAGCGAGGCAAGTTCCGTCGTGAATTCGAGCACAACCGTGGCGTCGACGCCGGTGCCGGCGAGGAGTTCGAGTTTCTGCTCGGTGCTGACCAGCGACGGCGGGCACTTCTCAGGGGCCAGCAAGGCGAGAGGATGACGGTCGAACGTCACCACGACGGATTCCAGCCCCTCGGCCTCAGCCTTGGCCTTCAGCCGGGCGATGACCGCGCGATGCCCGGCGTGGACGCCGTCGAACTTGCCGATCGTGATCGCTGAGGCCGGCCATTCCGGTGGGATGTCCGCCATACCGAGCATCGTCTTCATGACGTCCCTGCCGTGCTGCCGCGAGGAGCGCGGCGGGTCGGGTGGCGTGCGAGCCACCACATGCCGAGAATCGGCAGTATGAGTGGGATGAACAGGTATCCTCGCCCGTACACCGACCACACGGTGTCCTGCGGGAACAACTGGGGGTCGAACACACTGAGGGTGCCGACGATCAGCACTCCAAGCAGCTCGAAGGTGATCGTGATCCACGCGACGCGGTACCACACGGGTCTGCGCGTAACCAGCGCAACCGTGGCAACGATGTAGACGACGGCCGCGAGGGCTGACAGCGTGTAAGCCAGCGGCGCTTCCTGGAACTTCGACACGATCTGCACGAAGGACCGTCCGGTTGCGGCAAGCGCCAGCACCCCGTATACCGCGATGAGCAGACGGCCAATGCCGGTCACCCGATTCACCGGGTTCGCGTGTTCGGTTTGAAGGTCAGTCATCGCTCAGTAATTATCGCAGCATCGCAGCGGTGATAGTTACGCAAACCGGCTCCTCAGGCGGCGCCCTGGACCGTCCAGATCTGCAGCATCCGGTAGACCATCACGGCGACGGAGAGACACGCGACGCCCAGGATGACGGTGCTCCACCGGTTGCGTTCGATCAACGCCCAGAAACCGGCGGCGACGGGGAGGAGGATGGCGCTGATCAGGTAGACGTAGAACTCGAGCACGCTCCCCGTCGCCTCGTTGCCGGCGAAGGGTGCGACGAGGGCGACGATGAGTTGCGCGATGAGCAGGACTTCGACCACCGCGGTCGCGCCCATGGTCAGGTCGGTGGGTTTACGGCCCGCGAGTCCCAACGTCACGCACAGCAGGCCAGCGGCGAGGGCAATGCCGAACTGCACCCACGCGAACCACTCGATCACTGGGCTGCTTCCTCGGTGACGATGTCATCCGGCGGGAAATTGACGATCGACCTGGCTTGGTTTCCACGCCACTCGACCAGGCCGACGAGGCGTCCGTCCGGGGCGATAGCGGCGACGGGACCTGACGGGAGGGCGCTGGTCCCTTCATCTGCGCTGGTTCCCTCATCTGCGCTGATGCGCTTGCCGTGCCCGAGATCGACGGCCTGGGCCGGCGACAAATCGAGGCGCGGGAACAAACGGGTGGCGGCATCCGCCGGGGGGATGAGCGCACTCCGGACGTCCAGCTCATCCAGTGGCCGTGCCGCGTCGATGGAGAACGGGCCGATCCTCGTGCGGCGAAGGCTGGTGAGGTGCCCTCCGACTCCGAGACTGGAACCCAGGTCGCGGGCAAGCGCCCGGATGTACGTCCCCGAGGAGCATTCGACTCGCACGGTGAGATCAAGATATCCCTCGACCTCGGTCGTGGAGAGAAGGTCGAACGCGCTCACGGTGACCGGGCGGGACTTCAGTTCGACCTCTTCACCGGCGCGCACCAGCGCATACGCCCGTTTGCCGTCGACCTTGATCGCGCTCACCGAACTGGGACG
>Ga0190275_10004033_pt1 | contig 10558 bp, 7 predicted proteins | sample Popmic550T_FD_133745 | JGI IMG/M metagenome (GOLD analysis project Ga0190275, IMG submission 133745) | Populus adjacent soil microbial communities from riparian zone of Yellowstone River, Montana, USA - 550 T | ecosystem: Environmental > Terrestrial > Soil > Riparian zone > Trees stand | place...
ACATGACTAAACCAAAGCGATTGCGAGTTCTCGACGAGCTGTTCCTTCACCTAGAGGGTCCGAACACACACATGCATGTGGGCGCCGTCACGGTTTTTGATGGTCCGCCACCCTCCTATCAGGAGTTCCTGGAGCAGGTAGAGGTGCGCCTGAAGAACGTCCCTCGTTTCCGTCAGCGGCTACTGACGGTCCCATTCGGTTTGGGCCGGCCACTTTGGGTCGACGACATCCACTTCAATCCCGAGTACCACTTGCGTCACACAGCCTTGCCTGCGCCGGGCAATTACGAGAAGCTCCGCGCGCTTGCGGCCCGGATCATGTCTCAGCAACTCGACCGCTCGAAGCCTCTCTGGGAGATGTGGTTCGTCGAGGGCCTCGGCGGAGATCAGTGGGGGATCATCTCGAAGACTCATCACGCGCTCGTCGATGGTGTCTCGGGAGCAGACCTCTTCACCGTGATCATGGACCTGACCCCCGAGGCCGAAGAGGTCGAGCCCGAGAGATGGATCCCCGACCCAGAGCCGACACCGGATCACCTGATCGTCGACGCGCTCAAGGAGAGAATCACTTCGCCGCGCGAAACGATCCGCACGCTTCAATCGGCGCTCCTCGATCCCAGCACGATCCCAAACCGCGCCTACGAAGCGGTACGTAACGTGAGTGCGTTCGTCGGCGGCTCCTTCGACTTCGCGCCCGAGTCGACCCTCAACCAGGCTGTCGGACCGCACAGACGTTTCGAAACAGTGCTTGCCGAACTGGAGGACTTCAAGGCAATCAAGAATGCGTTAGGCGGGACCGTCAACGACGCCGTCCTCACTGCGGTCACGGGGGCTCTGCGCGAGCTACTGCGCAGCCGGGGAGAGCGAGTCGACGATCTCACTCTCAGGGCGATGGTGCCTGTCTCCGTGCGCGCCGACTCCGAGAAAGGTGCGTTGGGGAACCAGGTCGCTTCGCTGTGGGCCCCTCTGCCTGTGTTCGAGGAAGACCCCGTCAAGCGCTTCGAGTTCATCCATGAGTCCATGAAGGACCTCAAATCGTCGGGCCAAGCAGTCGGGGCTCAACTGCTGACATCGATGGGAGAGTTCGCTCCCCCGACGATCCTGTCGCAGGCATCACGTTTGGTTGCGCGCCAGCGGGCCTTCAACCTCGTGGTCACCAACGTCCCCGGCCCCCAATTCCCGCTCTATTCGTTCGGGCGGGAGATGAAAGAGGTTTATCCGGTCGTTCCCATCTCGAACAACACATCGGTGTGCGTGGGGCTGCTGTCGTACAACGGCAAGATCGGTTTCGGTCTGCTCGGGGACTACGACGCGGCACCCGACCTCGGGGTGCTGGCCGAGAGCCTCGAGAAGTCCATCGCCGAACTAACCGCGCTGGCGGGGTAGCCGGCTAGGACGCCTCACACCAGTACTGCAACTCGGCCTTCGAGTCGGGGTCGAACACGTAGCCGAGGCCGGTGAACCCATGCCCTCCGACGAACTCGCTCTCGGGTCGTTTCGCGGGCGCCGATGGCTCGTCGCTCATCCGCTCCAGCTGGTAGAGCCGCGCGGTGATGTCCTCTTTGTGTCCCGGTGAGCGCACGACGACATTGAAAGCCGGACTTTCGAATCCGTCGTCGAAATACGAGATGCGTGCCCGCATCTGACCGAATCGCACCGAGTCTCTTTGCTCCTGGGAATCCTGCCCGGCATCGACCGAAAGCGTTTCTTGACGACCTTGCTCGCCGGCTCGGGGAACGAAAGAGAACGTGCACGAGATCGACTCGAGCTGTTTGGCGGAACCATCACTCGGTTGAGATATCGGAGTGACCGATCCGGATGAGCCGCAGGCGGCAAAGACGGCGAGGATCACGACCAAAGCTGGCGCATTCACGAGTCTTGGACGCCGGCAGGGGTTCGTAAAGTTCCCTATTTCGACCCGTAGACGTCGAGGCGGCGACAAGCCTCGATCGCACGTCGTTCCAGCTCCTCGTAATCGCCATCCGCTGCGATGTCGGGATCGAACACGGAGTTGGCGAATCCCACCAGCTCGGCCCCCGCGTCGAGGTAGCCGAGGTAGTTCTCGGGAGTGATTCCGCCCGAGACGAAGATGGGTGTGCGGGGCAAGGGGCCAAGGATGTGCGATACGTAATCCGGCCCCCCGAGGGATTCCGCCGGGAAGATCTTGACCCAGTCGGCTCCCGCCTCGCGGGCGAGGAAGATCTCCGTCGCCGTCGCGGCCCCCATGATGATCGGCATCGACAGCTCGTGAGCGGCATCGACGATCTCGGGGATCATCACCGGGGTCACTGCGAATTCCGCCCCCGCGTCATAGGCCTCTTTCACTTGCTCGGGAGCAACGATCGTCCCCGCCCCCGCTATCGCATCGACCCGCCCGGCCACCTCGGCCAGAGCGTCGGTAGCGCCGGGAGTGTTCATGGTGATCTCGACCGCCTCGAACCCACCCCGGACGGCGGCGCCCACGGCTTCCACGGCGTGGTCGGGGGCATGCATCCGGAAAACTGCAACAAGAGTCGCATCCCGGAGGCGCTTCGCCCTCTGCTCGAACAGCTGCTGATTCATCTATCCAGGCTACTAGCCCAGAAGGGATCAGCTATTCGCCGACGATCTCTAGCGCCGGCTGGAACTCGCCCTCGTCGTCGGCCAGCTCGGAAACCCGGGCAAGGTCGTCGAAGACCCGATCGAGCTTGCGCGAACCTTCCTCGAACTTGTTGCGGGCATTGCCGAGGTGCTTGCCCAGGACGTCGTACTCGTCGGAGAAACGACGCATGTCCTGCTGAAGCTGCCCGCAGAAATCGAGCACCTTCTCGGCACTCTTCTCGATGTTCAGGCAGCGAAGCCCGAACGCCACCGTCTGGAGGTATCCGTACATGGTCGACGGCGACAGGAGCATGACCTTGACGCCCATCGCGAGGTCGATCAGCGAGGTGCCCCTGTGCGCCAGCCTGAGAACCTCGCCGTAAACACCCTCAGCCGGCACGTACATGATGGCGAAATCGAACGTGTCCTCTTCGGGAACGATGTAGCGACTCGCGATCGCTTGTATGTGCTTGGCGACATCGGCGGCGAAGGCACGCTCCGCGTCAGACCGCTCGGCATCGGTGCCGGCGTCGCATATCCGCTCGTAATTGGCGAGCGGGAACTTGGAGTCGATCGGCACCAGACGGTTGTCGAGAGTGACGACCGCGTCCACGATGACTCCCGAAGCGAACCGGTGCTGGGTGTGGAAGGTCCCGCGCGGGAGGACCTGGACCAGCAGTTGCTCGAGCATCGCCTCGCCGATCCCTCCACGGGCCTTCGGCGGTTTCAACAGGTCCTGCAGCAACGTGAACTGACGCGCCTGCTCGGCCACTACCTGCGTTGCGCTCGTTACTTTGCCGAGGGTTTCGAAGATACCCTTCGCAAGCTCCTGACTGGCCGAATGAGTGTCACTCATCGTGCGGCTGAAACGGGTGTCGATCCCCTCGAGGCGAGATTCGATCCGTTGGCTCAACTGATTGGTGTCTTTGGAGACCGCCTGGGCCACCCGCTGCATCTCGTCCCGCAGGACCCCTAGCTGCTCGTGGATCGGGTCGGGCCCCACCGGCGCCTGTGGGGCCCGGGGGCGCGTGAAGGCAAACACGACCGCTCCTGCGGCCGCGGCGGCCAGCAACGCCACGAGGACGAATTCCATGAACTCACCCTAGAGAGGGGGTGTGACACTTTTCGGGATTTGCGGCGGTGTGCCCGTAACGAGACCTGTCACAAAAATGTCGTCTGGGGTTACAGGAGAACATGCAGCCCGGACAGAAGCCTTCCCTCAACGGTTCCCGATATACGGGGCCTCCAAATCGACGAGGAGGTCGAACATGAAGAAAGCGATCAGGTACGCCGTGCTGACGGGCATGGTGGCTGCAAGTCTGATGGGCCCGGCGGCACCAGCCGGAGCGAACACCTGCACCGGCGTCCGGCACGATTCCCACGGCGGGAACACCGACATCGGCAGCTGGGAGTGTGGAGACTCCTGTCCCTCCACCATCCACGGTCCTCTGGACGGGTACTTCCACGCCCAAGTGTGTGTCGACCCCGCCTAAAGATCAGGAACGTCACCCAAAAGGGCGCCTTCGGGCGCCCTTTTTGCTTGTCGAAGAGTGCTAGAGCGCCTCGCCGACGAGCTGTAGTACCCGGTCGACCATCTCCTCGGACGCCGTTCTACCCATCAGACCGACCCGGATGGTCCGGCCCTGCAGAGGGGTCAGCCCGCCCGAGATCATGATTCCGTTCGCGAGCAGATGCTTCTGGATCTTCTCGGGTTCGTCGGCGTACATCGCTACCACGAGATTCGCCTCGGCCCCCGCCGCCGGCACCGGCTCCAGCCCCAGGTCACGAAGGCCTTCGCGGCATCGCTTTGCGAGGTCTGCCCGGCGAGCGATCCAAGCCTCGAGCCCGACCTCGAGGATGCGGGCCATGCTCGACCGCACCGCCAGGACGAGATTCGTCGGCATCGTCACGGGGTGCGGGTGCCAGGCCCCCCATTCCTTGCGGTACCAGTCCCACGTCTGCAGGTCGAGGTACCAGGAGTCGGGCCGCTCGCTGCGAGACATGACACGGGTGCGCCCTCGGGGGCCGAGGGCCAGGATGCCAAGGCCCGGAGGGGCTTCGAACCCCTTCTGCGTACCGGTCACGACGCAATCGATCCCCATCTCGTCGACCTTGCACGTCTCACCACCGACGGAGGCGATGCCGTCGACCATGTAGATGGCGCCGGTGTCTCGAGCAACCGAAGCGATCTCTTCGATGGGATGACGCACCCCTGTCGACGTGTCGACGTGCACCGAGAGGATCCCGTCCGCTCCCTTCGCCGCATCAGCGATCGCGCTCGCGTCGGCGGGCTCCCCCGGCGCGACCGCGATCTCGGTCACGGAGAGACGGTGAGCCTGCGCCATCTGCATCAAGCGCATCCCGAAGAAACCGGTGTTGGCGACGACCACTCTTTGGCCCGCTTCGAAGAGATTGAACAGCGCGGCGTCGAGGCAAGTAGTGCCGGTCCCCGGGATCAGATAGGGCGGGTCGGCCGCGCCTAGGAACTTTCCGAGCATCTCGATCGTTTGTTGGTGCTGCTCGGTCCAAACGTCCCCGTAGTGCGCCGTCACCTGACGTCCGAAGACCTTCAGATCTTCAGTGTGCAGCTCGCCGGGCCCGGCGATCATCAAAGTAGGAGTTTGCGGAAGCTCCAATGCGTCCGTCATGGAATGGATGCTAGCCGACCACCATCGGATACCGTAGCCGTGCTACCGGACTATGGGGGGGACACGTGGTTGGTTCGTCGCGTCCTCGTACGCTGATCATCACGGCGATAACCGTTGCCTCGCAACTCGTTCTCGTGCCGTCTGCCGACGCGCGCCCGGCCTGCCGCGGGCTGCGTGCCACCATCGTGGGAACGAGGGGGCCCGACCGTCTCCGGGGAACAAAGGGTGACGATGTCATCGCGGCAGGAAAAGGGCCAGATCTGATCAGGAGTGGTCCGGGGAACGACTTGATCTGCGGCGGCCGGGGCACCGACGTCGTGTTCGGCGGGGGTGGGGACGACACCGTTCAAGGCCAGAAAGGCGTCGACGAGCTCTTCGGCGGCACCGGCAACGACCTGCTGGACGTCGACAGCGGCCGTTTCCAACTAGTCGTTGGGGGGGCCGGTGACGATTACCTGATCGGGACGGACGAATTCGTGTTCACCACCTACTTCAACGCCCCCGGAGGGGTGTCGGTCGATCTGGGTGGGGGCACGGCGAGCGGGGCGCACGGACAAGACGTGCTCGAGAAGATCAGCGGCGTCGAGGGAACCAGGTTCGCCGACAACCTCACGGGCACCCCCGGCCTCAATTTCCTGTTCGGCGAGAAGGGGAACGACACCATCTTCGGAGGTGGGAACGGTGGTGATTTCGATGAGCTGGGCTCTTCCGAGGGCAATCCCGATCAGACGGCCGAATATGACTTCCTGGAGGGCGGTCCCGGGGACGATTCTCTGATCGGCTCCGAAGGACTGGATGTAGCTTCGTTTTCGACCGCCATCGATTCGATCGATCTGGACCTCTCGCTTGGTACCTCCGAAGGGCAAGGGACCGACTCGCTCTCCGAGTTGGAGATCGTCCTTGGCTCGCCGTTCGCCGACACCCTCAATGGAGACGGAGAGGCCAACGGGTTCGAAGGCTTCGGGGGAGCCGACACGATCGATGCAATGGCCGGGGAAGACGTGGCGATCTACTTCGATGCACAAGGAGTCGTCGCTAACCTTGCCGAGAACACCGCTACCGCCCGATACCAATCCTTCACTGAAGAGTTCGGCCCCCTCGACGACACATCCATCGACACGTTCGAGAACATCGAGGATGTCTGGGGATCGGAAAACGCCGACACCTTGATCGGTGACGCGTTCGACAACCAGTTATGGGGACTTTCAGGCAACGATCAACTGCACGGCACCGAAGGCAACGACATCCTGCAAGGGGGCCAGGGGCTCGATCAGGCCGACGGCGGAGACGGAAACGACACTTGCATGGCCGAAACCGAAACCGCCTGTGAAACCCCTGACTCTTTAACTCCTCACGATCCACTCGGCGATGGTTGGGGTGCGATGAACGCCGGCAGGTTCGCATCCTCGAGAATCTCGGCGATGTGGTTGTGGGTTCCCCTGTTCTGCCACGGGATCGGGTCAACACCACCGGCCCCAAGCTCTTGGAACACGATGTTCTCGGCCGGCGTCGTCCATGTCGCCATGTCCGCGCCCTGCGCAACGACCAACGCGTCGTAAGCGGTCTTGAACGCATTGGCCACAACTTCGGCGCAAGTCTCTTTCACATCGCCAGTGGAACGGTCGTCGCAGTAGTCGAGGGCGAGCTTCTTCTTCGCCTTCGGGTCAAAGACGGTTTTCAGGTACGAGGAGAAGTCGAAGAAGAAAGACGACCCGGACGATGTCGTGTTCGGGAAGTAGTCGGTCACCGGCGTCCGTAGAAGACCGAAGCCCTCGTCGCCGAGCTCGTCGACGTAGACCTTCTTGACGACGGTCTCGTACCACTCGTCGAACAGGGCCAGCGTGGCCCCGTTGTCCATCTGATCGTCTCCGTCCTTGTTGTATCGGTGTGCGCCTTCATTGATCCAGGTCTGCACGGCCCCCAGCGCGGCGTTCAATTTCTCGTCCCCCGCGGCCAGCTCGGCGGCCCACTCGGTCATCGTTGGGCCGAGATAGACACCGCGAGTGTCCTGTGTCGCGGCGGTGCGGATGACATCGGCCAGATCTGACAGCTCGGCCTTGCCGGAACCATCCAGGAGCGTGTGCATCTGGTCCTGAAGCAGGGAGACCCGTTGGATCGCTCCCCACTTGCCGCCACAGCAATGGTCGGTGTTACGCCACCCAACGGCCGGCTTGTTGTTCCAGTTCGCGATCCACCCCTGCTCGGGGTTGATCACCTTGGGCTGCTTCTTCCACGGATAGCGCTTCTTGAATTCCCACTTACCGGTCCCCCACGTAGGCAGCGAGGGGTGCATGCCTTTGGGACGCGTCGGCAGGTACCCGACGTGGAACCAACCGATGTCGGTCGAGTCGGCGTAGAACGCGTTGAAGTTCATCGAGAACTCTCTGGCCGCCTTTTCAAAGTCCTTGATCGAGCGAACCTGGGTGTTCCATTTGTAGAAGGCGGCGACGGAATCGAGCTCCTGTTGCCAGAAGTAGCGATCCCTCACGAACGCAACGGGCTTCCCGTTAACCGTTCCGCGTTGGAACACCGGGCCGTGCACGGTTCTATAGAACGTGCGCTCCTCGGTACGGGGTGGTGAGCCGGGCCCGGCTGCGGGCGTAGTGGCCTTCACGGTGAACGTCTCTGTGCGTTTGTTCATGGCGAGGCACTTGCCCTTGTGCATGTAGCTCTCCGCGTCTTGCGTCACTTCTCCCCCGCCTTCCGCGCAGAGCTTCTCGATCTTGACGTCGACCGCGTCCGAGAAGCCGGTCGTCAGCGTCCACGCGAAGTCGGCGCCGCGGCCCAGGGGGATAAGGGTCGAAGCACCCGGGACGGCCGGTCCCCGGTAGTGAACGTTCGAGCTGGGAACATGCACGTCGACGTCGACGAAGAACGCCGGGTTCGCGTAACCGACCTGCGGAGCGCCGAACTGCATCGGGTTACCGGAGTCGGACTCGGCCCCCGCAACCGTCAACGAGTTGGACATCGCTCCCGTAGGGATGCCGAGCGAACGGATCGTTTGCTCGCGCAGCTCCTCGCTTTGTTGCTGTTGCTCGGCCTCCTGCGGGGCTTTGTCGGGAACGGCGAATGATTTCTTGTTGATCTTGCCGGGCTTCTGACTGGGGAACTTCCCTTCACTCGCGGTGATCGTCGTCGGTGCCTTCCGTTCGTTCTGGAAAAGGAAGTCGTTGTAGACCTTCGCGCCGAGCTTCTTGCCGAGAGCAGATTGCAGGTGCGCGTAGAAACCGGCGTTCTCGAGCTCGGCACCCGCCGTCTCGCCGAAAAGGCGAAGCTGCAGGATCACGAGGAACAGAGTGTCGTTCGCGCTCCACGGGGTCGGGTTGGAGGCGGGACAAGGATTGCCCGTCGCCTGGTATTCGGCCGCGCACTTGGAGAACGACGGGCCCCTGAGCTCAGAGATGTACTGGTTGATGCCGTCGGCGTACGCGCGCAACCCGGCCTGGAGCTGGTCGCCGAGGACGCCGAACTTGTCGTCCCACTTGTCGTACATGTTGCGAACCTCGTCTTCGGTGTAGCCCTCTCGCCGCGTACCGATGTCCATCTCTAGATACGCGTCGCCCTCGCCGGGACCGAGCAACTCTGTGAGCGTGCCTCGGCCGGCGTGGCGGAAGACGTCCATCTGCCACAGACGGTCCTCAGCCGCCGTATATCCGAGAGCATGGGAAGCCTTGTTCAGGTCGTCGGCGTAGATGTGCGGGATCCCCGAACTGTCCCGGTAAACCGTGACCCCTTCGATCGGGCTGTAGGTCCGCTCTATCGTCGAGCCCGGCCCGAACTGCATCGAGTGGAAATATTTCGCAAGCTCGTCGTCGGTGACGTCGTCATCGTTGACGAGACTTGCGTAGACCTGGAGCTGATCTTGGTAGTGGGCGCCGAAGTTGCCCGAGATCAGTTCGGAGGCTGTCACTTCGCCTTCCTGGCCCGGGGGCACGATCGAGAAGGCCCGCAGGGTGTCGGGCACGACCGGCGGGGCTTCCTGGGCTTGGCCGATACCGGTTGAGACGGTTGCCGTTACCAGAGCAACGAGCACGAACGCAGCTAGGCGGCGTTTCACGATGATCCTCCCCACTAGAGTTAGGTAGCGATTCTCACCCACATCGGCATGCTCTGCGGCCGCAAGGGGAAAGCTCGGAGGGATATGCAAGAAGGCGACCTCGTCCAGGAGCGCTATCGGCTGGATTCGCCCCTCGGCAGGGGCGGGATGGCCGCTGTCTGGCGCGCCATGGATGAGCGCCTGGAACGCCCGGTTGCGATCAAGTTCCTGGCCCCCCAGTTCAAAGAGGATCCGGAGTTCCTGGTTCGCTTCTTCGCCGAAGCGCAATCGGTAGCGAAGATCTCGCATCCGAACGTCGTTGCCGTTCTCGACTTCGGGGAGTTCGAAGACAACCCGTATCTCGTCATGGAGTACGCGTCGGGCGGATCGATGAAAGAGTTAGTCGGCGACCCGCTCGAGCTCGAGCTTGCCGGGCGAGCCGTTCGGGATGCGGCGTTGGGGGCGGGGGCCGCGCACGCTCTGGGGATCACCCACCGAGACATAAAGCCCGGGAACATCCTGATTACCGATGACGGCATGGCCAAGCTCGCGGATTTCGGCATCGCTCTAACGGCGGTCAGCGAGAAGCTCACCGCAACCGGGCAGGTGATCGGTTCTCCTCATTACATCGCTCCCGAACAAGCAGCTGGGCGCGGGGCGCGGGCGGAGTCTGACGTCTACGCACTCGGTGTCGTCATGTACGAGCTTCTGACCGGGAAGCCTCCTTTCGATGCCGACAACGCAACGGCGATCGCCATCGCGCACGTGGATCAGGAACCCGAGCCACCCAGCTCTCACGTCGAATCGATCCCGCCCGAGGTCGACGCACTCGTTCTTCGTTGCCTGGGTAAGAAACCGGCTGCACGTTTCCGCAACGGCAACGAGCTCGCGGCCGCGCTGGAGGAGGTCTTCCCCTCACTCGAGCCGGGGGTGATGGGAGGCGCCGTGGCTTCGGTTCCGGTGGCCGGAACCGAGGCAGCAACCGTTGCGGGAACCGCGGTCGACGACGAGATCACGTCGGAGCGAGAGGTAGTAGTAGCAACGCCCGGCTCCCGACGCCAACGATCGGTTCTCGTCGTTGGGGGACTGATCGCGCTGGCGGTTCTCGCAGGGGCCGCAGTGTGGGCGTCGGCTCAGGAAGATGACGAGCCGACGGTAAAGCCCCCCGTCGCCGAGGAAACCGACAACGAAGGAACCGACGACGAGGAGCTGACGAAGCGTCGGCGAACTCCTAGCCCGACCGAGTCGGATCAGGAAGGAAACGTGCCTGTCGGCACTACACCGACACCCGCCCC
>Ga0190275_10004034_pt1 | contig 10558 bp, 14 predicted proteins | sample Popmic550T_FD_133745 | JGI IMG/M metagenome (GOLD analysis project Ga0190275, IMG submission 133745) | Populus adjacent soil microbial communities from riparian zone of Yellowstone River, Montana, USA - 550 T | ecosystem: Environmental > Terrestrial > Soil > Riparian zone > Trees stand | place...
CGGTGGGACACGAGAGCCTCCAGGGTGGTTGTGACCATCGACAAGCCACACCCCACCCGGGGGCTCTCACCTCGTCAACACCGACGCGCTGCCACCAACCTCATGGCCGGGTACATCTAGATGCCGTGCTTCTTCAGGATCGCCTCGATGTCCGCCATGTCGTCCAGGTCGTCCTCGCGGCCGCTCTTCTTGCGCGGCGGCAGCTGCTGGCCTCCGGACGGGGCAGCGACCTCGTCACGGCGCGCAGCGTTGACTCCCTTGCCGCGGCTGAGCATCGCGCCCGACAGGAACCACAGTCCGACCGCCACACCACCGACCGCGAGCCCCAGCCACACGGTCGGGCTGAAGACCAGGCGGGCGGCCCAGTCGGTGACCGCCTGGCCGACGTCGACGGCCAGGCGCAGGGTGCCGGTCAACCAGGCGGCGACCGGGAGGAGCGTCCAGGACAGGCCCCGCAGCCCGGCTGCGAGACCGCGCCGCCGCCACGCCACGAAGCTGAGCGCCGCTCCGATCAGCGTCAGCGTCAGGGCGAGGGCGGCCCAGGTCGCGGAGTCCATGCCTCCAGAGTACGGAGAGCGTGGGCGGTCTGGGAGCATCGGGCGATGCGCTCCATCCCCGACCCCGGCTTCGCAGGTGACGACGGTGCGGTCGCCCCGGAGGTCGCGGCGGCCCTGGCGGCGTACGACGTCGAGCCGGGTTCACGTGACCGGGCCTCAGCGGTGCTGGATGCACTGCGAACGAGCAGGCTGCTCGTACCGGTCCTGGCCGTGGCCGACGAGGTCGAGTACGACGACCAGGGTCTCGCGCGGGAGAAGACCAGCGACATGGCGGCCGTGCTGATGCGGGGCCGCGACGGCCGTACGGCGCTCCTGGCGTTCACGGCGAGCGACAGCCTGCGGTCGTGGAACTCGGAGGCGCGGCCGGTGCCGGTTGCCGCCGGACAGGCCGCCCTGGCCGCCGTGCAGGAGGGGGCTGCTGCGCTGCTCGTCGACGTGGCGGGCCCGGTGAAGTTCGTGGTGCAGGGCGAGGATCTGGCGGCTCTGGCCGGGCCCTGATTTTCCTTGCGCGGGTGAGCCTTGTACCCTTGTGCGTGACCGACCGTCACGGGCGTGCCCGGGACAGTCCGACAAGCGGAGGCCTCCTCCCACCCGCATCGACCGTTGCTTCATCAGGTCGTCGGGTCCCGGTCATGAGCAGGGCGACCCAGGTCGCCGTACTGCTCGTTCCCGAGAGGCCTCCGTGCGTCGCACGGAGGCCTTCGCGCATCCGGGGCAGAAATGTCCCGGTGCCGTTGTTCTCCGATGGTCGACCCACAGACCCTGACCCAGGAGGACCCATCAGCACCGAGCTTCGTATCAACGACCGGATCCGCGTACCGGAGGTCCGGCTCGTTGGCCCCAACGGCGAAACCGTCGGCATCGTCTCCACCAGCGATGCCCTCCGGCTGGCACAGGAGGCCGACCTCGACCTCGTCGAGATCGCCCCGATGGGCAAGCCGCCGGTCTGCAAACTCATGGACTACGGCAAGTTCAAGTACGAGAACGCGCAGAAGGCCCGTGAAGCACGCCGCAACCAGACCAACACGGTCATCAAGGAGATGAAGCTCCGGCCGAAGATCGACCAGCACGACTACGAGACCAAGAAGGGTCACGTCGTGCGGTTCCTTCGCCAGGGCGACAAGGTCAAGATCACGATCATGTTCCGCGGTCGCGAGCAGCACCGCCCCGAGCTGGGGTTCCGGCTGCTGCAGCGCCTGGCCGAGGACGTGACCGAGCTCGGCTTCGTCGAGTCCTCTCCCAAGCAGGACGGCCGCAACATGATCATGGTCCTGGGGCCGCACAAGAAGAAGTCCGAGGCGAAGGCCGAGGTGAAGGCGGAGAAGGAGTCGCGGGCAGCCGCCCGCGAGGCCGAGCGAGCCGAGGAGCACGCGGAGCGCCGCGCCGCCCACGCCGCGCCCGGACCGAAGAAGGAGCGCCGCCGCTCCGAGAACCTCGACCCCGAGATCGACGCGTAACGAGACGAAGGAAACAACACGATGCCGAAGAACAAGACGCACTCCGGTGCCTCCAAGCGCTTCCGGGTGACCGGTTCGGGCAAGATCCGCCGCCAGAAGACGGGTCTGCGCCACAACCTGGAGAAGAAGCCGTCGAAGATGACCCGCCGCATGTCGGGCACGACCGAGCTCGCGAAGGCCGACGTCAAGCGCGCCAAGAAGATGCTCGGTCTCTGACCACCCGAATCTGAACAAGGAGTACTGAAATGGCACGCGTCAAGCGGGCGGTCAACGCCCACAAGAAGCGCCGGGTCACCCTCGAGCGCGCCTCCGGCTACCGGGGCCAGCGCTCGCGCCTGTACCGCAAGGCCAAGGAGCAGGTCACCCACTCGCTGGTCTACAGCTACAACGACCGCCGCAAGAAGAAGGGCGACTTCCGCAAGCTCTGGATCCAGCGGATCAACGCCGGCGCCCGCGCCAACGGCCTCACCTACAACCGGTTCATCCAGGGCCTCAAGGCCGCGGGTGTCGAGGTGGACCGCAAGATCCTGGCGGACCTCGCCGTCAACGACGCGCCGGCCTTCGCCGCGCTCGTGGAGACCGCCAAGGCAAGCCTGCCCGAGGACGTCAACGCACCGGCCTCGGCCTGACGCCCCACCTGCCGACGGTGGCGAGCCTCCCTGCCGACCGGCCCCTCTCTGCGAAGAGCGGCCGCGTCAAGCAGGCACGGAGGCTCGCCCGTCGCAATTCCCGGGTCGAACGCCGGCTGTTCCTCGCCGAGGGCGCCAAGGCCCTCACCGAGGCCCTGCACGTGCCGGGCGGCGTGGTCGAGGTGTTCGCCACCCTGGCCGCGAGCGAGGAGTACGCCGCGCTGCGCAAGGCCGTCGACGAGGCCGGGATCGACTGGCTGGTCGTCGAGGACCCGGCCCTGGAGTCGCTCAGCGGGGCGGTCACCCCCCAGGGGATCGTCGCGGTCTGCGGCTTCCTCGACGTCTCCCTCGACGACCTGTTCACCTCACCGGTGGTTGAGGAGCGAGCGCCAGCGAGCGCCTCGAAACCACCCTCCACCCTCGTCATCTGCGCCGACGTGCGCGACCCGGGCAACGCCGGGACCGTGATCCGCACCGCCGACGCCGCGGGGGCGGCCGGCGTCGTCCTGGCGGGCGACAGCGTCGACCTCTACAACGACAAGACGGTCCGCGCGACCGTGGGCAGCCTGTGGCACCTTCCCCTCGCGGTGGCCCGCGACGTCGCGGACGCCGTACGTCGCGCGCGGACGACCGGTCACCTCGTGCTGGCTGCCGACGGGGCGGGGGAGACCGACCTGTTCGCTGCGGAGGCGGACGGCCTGCTGGACCAGCCCGTCGCGTGGTTGTTCGGCAACGAGTCCTGGGGGCTCCCCGACGAGATCGCGGCGATGGCCGACCACCGGGTGTCGATCCCGATCCTCGGTCGCGCCGAGAGCCTCAACCTGTCCACCGCGGCCGCGGTCTGCCTCTACGCCGGAGCGCGCCGCCGTCAGTCCTGACTCTCCGGCACCTCAGTCGAAGAGCTCGGAGAGCCAGTGCTCCTTGCGCTTCGGCTTGCGGTGGCCCTGGCCGCCCCGGTCGTAGCCGCGCTGGTCGTACGACGGCTGGGGGCGGTAGTCGCGGTCCTGGTACTGCGGAGGGGCAGCGGCAGGCGCCTGGGCAGGCGGTGGGGCCGCTGGCTGGGCCTCGGCAGCGGCCCGGTCAAGGATCTTGTCCAGCTCACCGCGGTCCAGCCAGACCCCACGGCACTCCGGGCAGTAGTCGATCTCCACCCCACCGCGTTCGCTCATGGTCAGCACAGCACCGTCGTTCGGGCACTTCATCTCGCCACTCCTCGTCTGCGCACGCAGGTCGGGTCAGTCTGTCCTCACCCGGTCGAACGCGTGGGTGGCGCCGACGGTTCCGTACGCCGCCCCGCCAACCATGCCTCGCCCCGGCGACGGGAGGCCCGCGAGAGCCAGGCGTCCTGCACGATCTCGGTGATCTCGTCGACGTCCACCTCCGCGAGGCGACTCGCCCGCACCAGCACCGAGGGATGTCCGTCGAAGTGCGTGGTCGTGAAGTACGGCGACCCCGGATCCTCCACCAGGGCCTGCTTGTCGTCCTCGGAGCCGACCCAGAACACGATCACGTCGTCGTACCGCTCGCCGGTGTCCGGGTCGACGGCGTCCGGCCGCGGGTTGCGGAAGTACACGAACGACTTCGACCCCACCTGGTAGACGGGGTTGTCGAGGGTGCCCTGGACCTGGCTCGTGTGCGGCATCGAGGCGGCAACCCGGTGCACGTCCTCGACGCGGGCGGAGCGGACCATACGTCCCAACCTACGACCCGGCGACGATAGCCCCTGCGGGTGAGCAGACTTCGCAACGTCGCGGTCGTCCTGGCGGGCGGTACCGGCACCCGCCTGGGCCACGAGATCCCCAAGCAGCTGATCCGCATCGGCGGCAAGGCGATCATCGAGCACACCATCGCCACGCTGCAGCGCTCACCCGACATCGACGACATCATCGTGATGATGGCCCGCGGTTACCTCGACGAGATCCACGAGATCGTCCGGGACGGGGACTACACCAAGGTGAGCCGGGTGCTGGAGGGAGCGGGTTCGCGCAACGACACCACCGCTGCCGCGATCGCTGCCCTCGGCGAGGACGAGTGCAACGTGATCCTGCACGACGCGGTCCGACCCCTCGTCTCTCAGACGATCATCGCGGCCAACATCGCCGCGCTCGGGGACTACGAGGCCGTCGACACCGCCATCCCCTCCGCCGACACCGTGATCCAGGTCCGCGAGGACGCGGCCGAGATCGCGGACGTGCTGCCGCGCCACCTGCTCCGGCGCGGACAGACGCCCCAGTCCTTCCGCCTCTCCGTCCTGCGGGCGGCGTACGCGAAGGCCGACGAGGACCCGGACTTCACCGCCACCGACGACTGCACCGTGGTGCTCCGCTACCTGCCCGACGTGGCCATCGGCGTGGTCGTGGGCCACGAGAAGAACATGAAGGTCACCGAGCCCATCGACGTCTACATCGCCGACAAGCTGTTCCAGCTCACCTCGGCGGACCAGCCGGAGGCGCTGACCGACGCGGAGTACCGCTCCCGGCTCGAGGGCAGGACGGTGGTGGTGTTCGGGGGGTCCTACGGCATCGGCGGCGACATCGCGGAGCTCGCTCGCTCCCACGGCGCGATCGTGAAGGTGTTCTCCCGGTCGACGACCAACACCCACGTGGAGCGGCGCGAGGACCTCGTCCTCGCCGCTCGGCAGGTCATCGAGGAGACCGGCGCCATCGACTTCGTCGTGAACACGGCGGGAGTGCTCCCGCGCGGTGGGCTGGCCGAGGCCAGCGAGGAGCAGGTGCTCCAGGCCACGGACGTCAACTACCTGGCGCCGATCTACATCGCGCAGGAGTTCTACCCCCACCTGGCCGCGTCGAAGGGCTCGCTGCTGCTCTTCACCTCGTCGTCGTACACGCGTGGCCGCTCGGGCTACGCGCTCTACTCCTCCGCCAAGGCCGCGGTGGTCAACCTCACCCAGGCCCTCGCCGACGAATGGGCGCCGAGCGGTCGCTTCAGCGCTCACTGGACGTGCTCCTCTCCGTCCAGACCGGTCACATCATCGACATCCGCCGAGACCTACACGGCCAGGAGTGAGCCCGGCCCGTCCCGGTCAGGGGAGGTTGCCTTGGGGCCCGGTCTCGTCGCTGAGCTTGAGCCGGTCGGGGTTGAGCTCGTCGACCGAGTCCCCACCGGTGGCGGACTTCACCTTGGTGGTCGCGGCGCCGGCGGCCCCGGTCACCTTGTCCTTGACGATCGGGGCCTTCTCCTTGGCGAGCTCGGTGGCCTGCTGGGCCTTCTGCTGCACCCGCGGGTCGTCCTTCACCTTGGTGGCTGCGCCCATGATCTGGTCGTAGCGTTCCCGGCCGGCCTTGGCGCCGAGCACGTAGCCCGCACCTGCGGCGGCGAGCAACATCAGCTTGTTCATCGGGTCTCCTCCTTGGAGTCGTGCGGTTGGTCGGAGTCGTGCGTCGCGCCGTTGCGCTCCGCCTTGGTGCGGATCTTGCGGCCGAGCGCGATGTCCTTGCGCTCCTGCTTTTCCTGCTTCTTGATGTTTCGGGTGTCACGGGCCGGCAGCTGGAGCTCCTCCTCGGCGTGGATCCCGGCCTGGAGCTGACGGCCTCGCTCGAGCTCGGAGTCGAGCTCGGCCCCGAACAGCAGCGCCAAGTTGGTGATCCAGAGCCACAGCAGCGCCACGATGACACCGGCCAGCGCCCCGTAGGTCTTGTTGTAGCTGGAGAAGTTGGCCACGTAGAAGGCGAACCCCACGGACGCGATCACCCACACGAGGATCGCGATGAACGCGCCGACGGAGATCCAGCGGAACTTCGGCTGCTGCACGTTGGGCGTCGCGTAGTAGAGCAGCGCCACGATGAGTGCGACGACCAGCAGCAACACCGGCCACTTGGCGTAGCTCCACACCGTGACGGCGGTGCCCTCCAGCCCCACCGCCGAGCCGATGGACTCCGCCACCGGGCCGGAGACGATCAGCATCAGCAGCACGACCGCGGCCAGGACGACGGCGATCAGGGTTAGCACCAGCATCACCGGGCGCAGCTTCCAGAACGGACGTCCTTCGCGGATCTCGTAGATCCGGTTCATCGCGCGGCCGAAGGCGCCGACGTATCCCGAGGCCGACCAGAGAGCCACGACCAGACCGATGACCATGGTGAGGCCCGCGGACTGCGAGCTCGCGAGGGTCTCGAGCTGCGGCTCGACGAGGGTGATGACGTCCTCGGACACCAGCGGCCCGAGGGTGTCGACCACGGTGTCGACCGCCTTCTGCGACTGCCCCACCACCCCCAGGATCGAGACCAGCGCGAGAGCGGCCGGGAAGATGGCCAGCACGGCGTAGTAGGTGAGCGCGGCGGCCAGATCTGTGCATTGGTCGGAGATGAACTCGCGGACGGTCTTCCGCAGCACGAAGAACCAGGACTGCTTGTCCAGGTCGGCCGGTGATGCCGGCTGGCGGTCGTCTTCCGGGTCCGGCGTCGTCTCCTCGGAGCGCTCCTCGGACTTGCTCGCTGCTCTGCTCATCGGGATCGTCGCCACCAGATCAGCAGGCCGACCACCACGACGACGGCGGCGGCTGTTCCGAGCACCTCGGGACGCGGCTTGCCGTCCTCTGTCGTGGCACGGTCCCGCACCTCGTCGACCCTGGCTTTCGCGTGAGCCTTGACGTCCAGCTTGTCGGTCAGCTGGTCGACGGTCGTGGCGAGCTGCTCGCGCTGACGCTCGATATCGGCCTGGATTTCCTCCGGAGTGCTCATCCGCGCTGTCCCTTCACCGTGGCGATGTCTTCCTTGACGCCGGCCACCGCCTTCTCCGGCACGGGCGGCTGTGCCTCCTCCACCTTGCTCTTGCCCATCAGCGCGAGGACGCCTGCGCCCGCGAAGAGCACGACCGCCACGATCAGGGCCGCGAGCCAGCCGTCCATCACGAGGGACAGCGCAAGCACGACCGTGGTGATGGTGGTGGCCAGCCCGAAGAACGCCAGCAGCCCGGCGGCGCTGAACATGCCGATCCCGATGCCGGCGCGCTTGCCCTTCTCGGCGACCTCGGCCTGGGCGAGGCGGATCTCGGAGCGGATCAGGTCCGGCACCTGGGTGGTGAGCTGGTTGACCAGGGCACCCAGTGTGGGGTCGGGGCCCGGCGTGTGGCTCACGTGAGGTTCTGTCATATGAGACACGTAGCCCTTTTCGGGCTCCGTAAACGTCTCCCGGGCCCCTCATCCTCGTCGGCGCCGGCCCGTAGACTCCGCCTCGTGGCGGGCCGGATCAGGGAAGAGGACATCGCGGAGGTGCGCGAGAAGGCGCGGATCGACGACGTCGTCTCGTCCTACGTCACCCTCCGCAACGCCGGTGGCGGCTCGATGAAGGGCCTGTGCCCCTTCCACGACGAGAAGTCCGCGAGCTTCCACGTCACGCCCTCACGCGGCTACTACCACTGCTTCGGCTGCCAGGCGGGCGGGGACGTGATCACGTTCCTGATGGAGATGGACGGGCTGGGGTTCACCGAGACCGTCGAGCGGTTGGCCGAGAAGGTCGGCGTCCAGCTGCGCTACGAGGAGGGCGGCGCGCCCCGTCCCAGCAGCGGCGGCTCGCAGCGGCCACGGCTCGTCGAGGCCCACCGGGTGGCCGCCGAGTGGTACTCCGACCAGCTGACCACGCCCGAGGCGCTCGCTGCGCGCCAGTTCCTCGACCAGCGCGGCTTCGACCCCGAGGCGGCGGCCCACTTCGGCGTGGGCTTCTCACCGCGTGGGGGAGAGGACCTGCTCCGCCACCTCCGCCAGCTCGGGTTTGCCGACCAGGAGCTGGTGACGAGCGGTCTGATCGGGCAGGGCCGGGGCCTCTACGACCGGTTCCGCGGTCGGCTGATGTGGCCGATCCGCGACAGCAGCGGGGACACGATCGGCTTCGGTGCCCGTCGGATCTTCGACGACGACCGGATCGAGGCGAAGTACCTCAACACGCCTGAGACCCCCATCTACAAGAAGAGCCACGTCCTCTACGGCATCGACCTGGCCCGGCGCGAGATCGCTCGTGCCAGCCAGGCGGTGATCGTGGAGGGCTACACCGACGTGATGGCTTGCCACCTGGCAGGGGTGAAGACGGCCGTGGCCACCTGCGGCACCGCGTTCGGTGACGACCACGCCCGCGTGATCCGGAGGTTGCTGCACGACCACGACGAGTTCCGTGGCGAGGTCATCTTCACCTTCGACGGCGACGAGGCCGGGCAGAAGGCCGCGTTGCGTGCGTTCGAGGGCGACCAGGTGTTCGCCGGGCAGACCTATGTGGCGATCGAGCCCTCGGGGCTCGACCCGTGCGACGTCCGCCTGCAGCAGGGGGACGCCGAGGTGCGCGAGCTCGTCGCCCGGAGGGTGCCGCTCTACCGCTTCGTGCTGGCCAACGTCGTGCAGCGCTACGACCTCGACCGGGCCGACGGCCGCGTCGATGCGATGCGGGAGGCGGCCAAGCTGGTCACGGCCATCCGTGACCGTTCCAAGGTGGACGCATTCGCCCGCGAGCTCGCCGGCATGCTCGGCATCGAGCCGGCCGACGTGCAGCGCGAGGTCCGTCGCGCGGCCCAACGAGGCGCTGCGCCGGCCACGGCGACCACCCGGGCCGCAGTGTCCACGGAGCTGCCCGACCCTCGCGACCCGCGGCTGATGCTCGAGCGCGAGACCCTCAAGCTGGTCATCCAGCACCCCGACCGGGTGGGCCGGGTGGCCGACGACGTGCACGCCGACGACTTCACGCACGGCGCCTACCGGGGGGTGTGGGAGGGCATCGTGGCCGCAGGCGGGGCAACCGCCGCCGACGCGCACTGGCCCTCCCACCTCCGCGACGCCCAGACGGACGAGCGCCTCAGGTCATTGGTCAGCGCCCTCACCGTCGAGCCGCTCCACTCGGCCAGGGAGCCTGACGACGCCTATGTCGGACAACACGTCCACCGGCTGCGAGAGCTCACCGCGATGCGTCGCATCGCCGACCTCAAGTCACGCCTGCAGCGGACCAACCCGGTCGAGCAGGCCTCGGAGTACAACCGGATGTTCGGCGAGCTGGTCGCCCTCGAGCAACACCGCCGCAGCCTGCGCGAACGGGCCCTGGAGAGCCAGTGAGGATCTTCGACCGCGGCGGCCGCGTGCCTGCCGAGGTGGTGCAGCGCGCCGGGCTGCCCCGTGGCGAGAGGGTGCTGGCCGACGCCGAGGCGACCGACGGCACCTGGCTGCTCGGCACTCGGCGTCTCCTGGTCCTCGTCGGTGACACGTCCCGCCTGCTGCCGTGGGAGCAGGTGGAGGACGCCGAGTGGGACGCCGAGGACTCCGTGCTCAAGGTCGCCGAGATCGGGGTCTACGGCGAGCCGCAGCCGTCGCACGCCTTCACGATGGACGACCAGCCGGCGCTGCTCCTGCAGCTGCTCCGGGAGCGGGTCACCGCCAGCGTCGTGCTGCAGCGACGGGTCCCGGTCCGCGGCCGGTCCGGGCTGACCGTGATCGGGCGTCGCAGCCCGGTCGGCGGGCCGATCGCGTGGATGCACGCCTACGACGCGGACCTCGACCCGGACGACCCCGAGGTCGTGGCCGTCGCCGAGCTGGCCCTCGCCCAGGCCCGTGCCGAGGTGGGCGATCCCGGCGTCGGCCCGATTTAGCGCCGGGACGGTCAGTTGCTAGGGTTTGCGGGCGCGATCCCCTGTAGCTCAATTGGCAGAGCATTCGACTGTTAATCGGAGGGTTGTTGGTTCGAGTCCAACCGGGGGAGCAAGAAGAGGGCCTCTGACCTGGGAAAACGTCCAGGCAGGGGCCCTCTGAGATTTGAATGGGACGTCAAAACTGTCCAGAAACAGGCCAGAAACGTCTCGGGATCGTCGTCGCCACGGACGTCCTCACGACGGCACGAGCGCCCGCCATCGCAGTTGCGGGTTGGGCGTTGGGGCTCTGGCTCGGGTCAGGTAGCGGGGCCGAACTTCTCCAGATGCGCCGTCA
>Ga0190275_10004035_pt1 | contig 10557 bp, 10 predicted proteins | sample Popmic550T_FD_133745 | JGI IMG/M metagenome (GOLD analysis project Ga0190275, IMG submission 133745) | Populus adjacent soil microbial communities from riparian zone of Yellowstone River, Montana, USA - 550 T | ecosystem: Environmental > Terrestrial > Soil > Riparian zone > Trees stand | place...
AAAAGCTGACGGCTGAAAGCTGACAGCTACAAGCCCCGTCTAGGGAGCTTCCTCTCGAAACCCGTCCAGTAGGCCCCTGGCGTAGTCGCCCTGGTGGCTGTCTATCCAGGTCACCAGCGCGGGCTTGTGAGTCTCCATCGCTACGTAGCGCAGGGTCGGTATGTCCAGGACTTCTACGCGGGTGTAGCGCTGCACGGATTCCAGTTCTTCTAGTACGTTTTTGGGCACTCGGACCGGTTCGTTCATGGTTCGTAGTGTACCTGTGCGGGGCCGCGGATACTGGCCTTATCGGCGGGGTAGCCGGAGGCGGAATACGGCCCCGCCGTTTCTGGGGCGCTCGGCCAGGAGGTCGCCGCCCTGCGCCCGTACGAGGTCGCGGGCGATGGACAGGCCCAGGCCCGTGCCGCCGCCCTTGCTGCGGGTGCGGGCGGCCTCGGCCCGGTAGAAGCGGTCGAAGACGCGGGGCAGGTCGTCGGGGGAGATCCCTGGTCCGGTATCGGCCACGCTGGCCTCCGCCCAACGGTCGCCCGAGCGGCCATGGACCGCGATGCTGCCGCCGGAGGGCGTAAACCTGACGGCGTTGTCGAAGAGGACCGCCAGGGCCTGCCCCGTCCTCTTGACATCCCCGCGGGCCGTCAGCTCGTCGGGGGTCAGGACCTCGAGGCGGACGCCTTTGGAGGCCGCCCTCGCCCCGAAACGCTCGGCCTCTTCCGAGAGGAGCGCGGCCAGGTCGAAGGGTTTCTCTGCGAGGTCGACCTTGCCCGCGTCCAGGCGGGCGACCAGCAGGAGGTCCGAGAGAACCGCGCCCATCCTGTCGGTCTCGGCGAGCGCGTGGTCCAGAAGCTTCCGGTCCTCTTCGTTGAGGTGGTCCCGGAACAACACCATCTCGGCGTCGGCCCGGATGAGGGTGAGCGGCGTCTTGAGCTCGTGCGAGGCGTCGGCGACGAAGGCGCGCTGTCTCTCGAAAGACTGGCGGGCCGGACGCATTGCCCGGCCCGCCATGTACAGCCCGCCGAGGAGCGCGGCGCCGAGCCCACCCAACGCCAGGGGTATCAGGACCAGGAGGAGCCTGTCTATGGTCTGCCGCACGCCGTCCAGGGAACGCGCGTACTGGATGACCCCGATCACCTCGCCGCTTTCGCGCATGGGCAGGCTGACGACCCTGACCTTGCCCTGCGGTCCCCGGATCGTCGCGGAGACCCCCTCGTCTTCCTGCAGGGCCTCTCTGGCGAGCGCCTTCGAAGGGAGGCCGAGGGTTCCGAGCCTCGCGGCGGTAGGGTCCCTCGCGGTGATGTGTCCGTTGGGATCGAGCGCGACCCAGCTGTACTCGGCTGAACCCTCGGCCAGCACCTCCCTGTGCTCGTCATCGAGCAGGTTCCTGGACTGGTCTTTGGCCTCCTGCGTGAGAAGGGTGTCCTGCTGGTTGGTCAGCTCTCGCGAGAAGCCGGCCACGGCGGCCACGGCCAGGAAGACGAGGATGAGGGCGAAGATGCCCGCGTAGCCCAACGTCAGGCGCCAGCGCATTCCTTCCAGCATTACGGCCCTGCGGTCCCGACGGGGTACTCCGGCCTCGGCTGGAACGTGTAGCCCGCACCGTGCACGGTGCGAATGCGGGAGGGCTCCTGTCCCGCGTCGAGCTTCCTGCGCAGGTAGTGGACGTAGAGGTCGACCACGTTGGTGTACGCCCCCGTGGTACCACCCCACACGGTGTCGAGCAGAACCGAGCGGGTGAAGACCTGCCCGGGACGTTGCATCAGGGTGGCGAGCAGCGCGAACTCCTTGGCCGTGAGGTCGACGCGCTCGCCGGCCCGCCTGACCTCGTGCCGCGCCGGGTCGAGGACCACGTCGCCCGCCGCGAGGAGCCCCTCCTCATCCTTCTCGGGGGGCCGGCGCAAGAGGGCCCTCACCCTCGCGAGCAGCTCGGGGAAAGCGAAGGGTTTCGGGAGGTAGTCGTCGGCCCCGGCATCGAGGCCCTCCACCCTGTCTTCGACCTGGTCGCGGGCGGTGAGCATCAAGACGGGGACGCGTACGTCGGCCGCCCTGAGGCGTCTGACCACCTGGACGCCGTCGAGGTCGGGGAGCATCCAGTCGACCAACAGTAGGTCGAAGTCTTCGGTCAGGGCGCGCGTGAGGGCGGAGCGTCCGTCGGAGACCGTCTCTGCGGCGTGGCCTTCCCTTCCCAGCACTTCGGCGAGAAGCCTGGCCAGGTGCTCCTCGTCCTCCACGATCAGCATCCGCATCATATGGTCTGGGGCCATCCTAACCCAGCCTGCGGCCGGTAGCACCACTCCTTTGAAAATCCTAATGGCGGCCAAACCCCATTCCAATATCCCGGGTCCAGACTAACGGGGGTAATAACCCGGAGAGGAGAAACCCGATGCGGAGGAGAAAGTTATGGGGCTCATCAGCTGGTTGGTGGTCGGTACCATCGCGGGCGTTCTGGCCAGGCAGATTGTGCCGGGCCCTGACCCGGGACGGGCTGTCGTTGCCGTCATCCTGGGCATTGCGGGGGCCTCCGTGGGCGGTTTGCTCGCTGGCGTCGTCGGCGGGTCCGGCACCACCGAGTTCGACGTCTGGACCGTGCTGGTGGCCACGCTGGGCGCGCTCGCGCTTCTATACGTCTACGGCCACGTCGTCCGGCGAACCGCCTGACGTGAGAAGAGTGGTGACCGCCACGCTTCTCGGGGTTCTGCTGGCCAACGACGGATCCCGGGGGGCACGGTAGGTGCGGCCCCCGGTTCACGGCCCTGCTTCCGCGTGGTGGATGCTGGCGAAGGACGGCGCCCCCTGGGCGGAGGTGCTCGTCGCGCGGAGCGCCGGCGGGCCGGCCTTGCCGGTCTTCAGCGGCGAGGGTGAGGCGGAGATGTTCGTCTGGCTCGGGGGCGCGTTCGAGGATGGCTGGTGGATCAGGGAGATCACCGCCGGGGAGCTGATATCGATCCTGTACGGGCCCTGCGCATACGTGGGGTGGGTCGCGCTCGATCCGTCCCCTCGGACAACGCCAGACGAGACCCGTGCGGGAAGCGTGAGCCGGGAGAGGTTCGTGGGGTGGGTTCTGGACAACCAGGGCTCCGTCCCGCAGTCGGATACGCTACGGCACGCGCGGAGCCCGGTAGGACCGGTTTGAGCATCATCAGCGGCGCCGCCTCGTACCTCCGCGCCGTGCGGAGCACCTTCGGCCGCGCCGGCACCCCAGAGAGACCGGCCGGTAGCACCGATGGTACGTCCAACGACGTCCGGCCGAAACTGCCGAAGTCGGGGTTTCGGCCGGACGTAGAGGGGCTCAGGGCCGTCGCCGTGGGCGTGGTCTTGCTCTACCACGCGGGGGTGCCCTTCGCGCCGGGCGGCTACGTCGGAGTGGACGTCTTCTTCGTGATCTCCGGTTTCCTCATAACCGGGCTGCTGGTGAGGGAGCTGGAGGGCACGGGCACCGTCTCGCTCGCGCGCTTCTACTCGCGGCGCGCCAAGCGGCTGCTCCCGCTCACCGTGGTCGTGCTCGGGGCCGTGGTCTTGCTGTCGTGGCTGCTATTCGATCCCGTGCGCATGGACGAGGTGTCCCTAGGGATCGTCGCGTCCGGGCTCTACGTGATGAACTGGCTGCTGGCGGCGCGGGCCACGGACTACTTCGCGGCCGGGTTGCAGGCGAGCCCGGTGCAGCACTTCTGGACGCTCGCGGTGGAGGAGCAGTTCTACCTGCTGTGGCCTGCGGTACTGTTGGTCGGCGCCTGGTGGGGCCGGCGTACGGGACGTGGCTTGCGGCCGGCGCTTGCCCTGGCCTTTGCCGCCATCGCGGTCACGTCGCTCGCCTACAGCGTCTACTCCACGGAATCTCAAGCCGGGGCGGCCTACTTCTCTACGCTGACGCGCGCGTGGGAGCTCGCGCTCGGCGGTATGCTCGCGCTAGTACCCGTCTCGCGTCTTACGAACCTGCCCAGGGTGTGGGCCGGCCTTGCGGCGTGGGCGGGTCTCGGCGCGATCGCCTTCTCCACCGTGCGCTTCAACGACGATACCCTGTTCCCGGGTTACGCGGCGCTGCTGCCGACCCTGGGCACGGCGGCGGTGATCGCGGCGGGCTTCGCGACCATCTCGGGCACAACCCCCACCGGGGCGGCCCGACTGCTCACGCTCGGGCCGGTAAGGCACGTGGGACGGCTCTCCTACTCGTGGTACCTCTGGCACTGGCCGCCGCTCGTCTTCGCCGCCACGGTGTGGGGGAGCCTGTCCCCGCTCCAGGGCATAGCGGTCCTGGCGGTCTCCTACGTCCCCGCCCTCCTGACCAACCGCCTCGTCGAGAGGCCCTTCCTGCACTCGGGGACGTTCACCCGCTTCCCCCGCAAGGCCCTCGCCCTCGGTGGGGTGTGTACCTCGCTGTCGGTCGCGCTTGGCGTGCTGCTCTTCGCGTTGACGCCGAGTGTTCCAGAAGCGCCCGAGTCCCAGGTCGCCGGCGCTGCCGCCTTGCGGGACGGTCGCGCGCTCCAGACGAGCGCCAAGGCCGTCCATCCCACGCCCCGCGAGGCGGAGACGAAAGAGAACCGTCCGCGGATGTACTCCGACGGCTGCCACCTCGACCTAACCGAGATCGAAGCCCCCCGATGCGTCTACGGCGACCCCTCCTCTGACACCACCGTGGTCCTCTTCGGCGACTCCCACGCCATGCAGTGGTTCCCCGCCCTGAACCAGATAGCCAACGAGCGAGACTGGCGCCTGGTCGGCATCACCAAGAGCGCCTGCCCCCCCGCGCAGGTGAGCATCTACAACGCCGGCCTTCGCAGGGAGTACAGGGAGTGCGACCGATGGCGCGAGCTCACCCTGGAGCGCATCACGCAAGAAGAGGACCCCGACCTGGTGGTAACCAGCAGCTTGCCGACCTACAAGCCGAGGGAGGACGGCCAGAGGCTGCGCGGGCAGGCCAGCGAGGAGGCCATGGTGGAAGGGTATGCCTCCACCCTCAAAGAGCTGCGCAGCACCGGCGCCACCGTAGCCCTCCTGGAGGACGTGCCGCACCCGGACAGGAACGTGCCGGAGTGCGTCTCGCGCTCGCTGGAGCACCTGGAGCGTTGCGCTTTCCCCAAGAGCAAGGCCCTGAAATTCCCGCCGGTCAACCCGAAGGCCGCCGAGGAGGTCGAGGGGGTTAGGCTGATCGACCCGACGTCGGTGGTGTGCCCGGAGGAGAGGTGTCCTTCGGTGATCGGGGACGCGCTGGTTTACCGTAACGGGGCCCACCTGACCGCGACCTACGTGCGCACCCTCGCCCCCTGGCTCGGAGAACAATTACCCGAGCCGGCGGGTTGACCGGCGGCGGAAGCTCCCCCACGTTTTCCCAGGCCGTTCCAGGTCCCCGCGAACGCGTTATGATAGTGAGGGTCTTGCCTGGCCGAACCCGTCTTGAGGGCGGGATCGCGCGTAGGACCGGCCGAGAACGCGTTCTCGAACCGCCTGTTAGCGGGCGGCCGATTTCGGGTGTGCGCCCTCGCAAATACGAAGGGTTGCTCCTTGGCGTTCCGGCCCGATGGGGGATGATAAGGGAGCCAAGCTCCCACGAGTAGGCGGGATCACAGGACGTCTCGGGAAGGATGAAACCAGGAGTGGACGCACGATGACGGCAGGCCAACGTGCGGCTCTGGGCAGGTGGACCGGTGCTGCGGTCGTGTTCGTGTGGGCCCTCCTCGGGCTGCTCTGGGCGCAGGTGATACTGCTCCCCGACCCTCTGCTCCCCCCCTCTCCGGTGGCCGAGTTGCTCGGGGAGGTTCCGTCCTCCACCCGCCCCGAGCGCTTTATCGTGATGCTCTTCAAGGAGACAAGCCTCATCCTGACAGCCTTCTCCCTCTTCGGGGTGCTTCTGGCCGCGCTCGTATACCGGGGTGGAGCCCGCAGGAGCTCGCTCCTCGCTGCCGGCCTGTGCGCGGTGGCGGCGGCCGCCTCGCTGGTGCCGGCGGCGCAGGCGTGGAGGGTCGCCTCCGCCGAGGACGTATCGCTCTCGCTTCCCGGGTACTTCGCGGGACCCGCTTTTGCCGGTGAGCACCCGCCCGAGACCGTGACCTACGCCAGCCCGGGGGGAGAGGCGCTCGAGGCCGACGTCTGGCGACCTCCCGACCAGGGCGCCGCCACGGCGGCAGACGGCTCGGGGGACCGGCCTGCTGTAATCGTGGTGCACGGCGGCGGTTGGCGCTCGGGAGAGCGGGGCGACTTTCCCCTCTGGAACGCCTGGTTCGCGAGCCAGGGCTACGTGGTCTTCGACATCGACTACCGGCTCTCGCCGCCCCCCACCTGGAGACAGGCCCCCGCAGACGTGGAATGCGCCGTGGGTTGGGTCAAGGAGAACGCCGCCAGATACGACGTGGACCCCGAGCGTGTGGTCCTCATGGGCCGCTCCGCCGGGGCGCACCTGGCGCTGCTGAGCGCCTACACGCACGACTCGGTTCCCGAGCCCGGTTGCGGCGCCCGTTACCCCCGCGACACCGGGGTGGCCGCGGTGGTGGCGTTCTACCCGCCCACCGATCTCACCCGCCTCTCCTCCCAGGGCTACCTGGGCGGGATGGACCGGTTCGTCGGCGGCACCCCGAGATCCGTGCCGGGGCGCTACCGGGAACTCTCGCCCGTTTCCCACGTCGGCCCCCACGATCCACCGACCTTCCTCGCCCATGGGGGCGGCGACCAGATAGTGCCGCCGGGACAATCCGGGCTGCTCGCGGACCGCCTGAGGAACGCCGGCGTGCCGCACCACCTCGTCGAGGTGCCCTGGGCCAACCACACCTTCGACTTCCGCTGGGGCGGGTGGGGCTCCCAGATCACACGCTCCACCCTGCAGGACTTTCTGGAGGTCCACCTGGCGTCCCCGAGGGAAGCACGGGAGCATCCTTCGCCGCAGGACGGGTAAAAGAGCACGGCTCACCGTAGGACGGTGTCATATTAGGCTGATGGTAGAGTGAGAACCGTATGGGAATAGCAGGCGACATCGCCCTCATCCTGGTGGCCGCCCTCCTGGGAGGGATCGTGGCCCGCAGGCTCGGGCTGCCCCTGATCCTGGGCTACATCGCCGCGGGCGTGCTCGTGGGGCCGAACACCATCGGTCCCTCGGTGGGGAACGTGCACCAGATAGAACTCCTGGCGGAGATCGGGGTGGCGCTCCTCCTGTTTACCATAGGGCTGCACTTCTCCCTGCGGGAGCTTGCGCCGGTGCGCCGTATCGCCCTGATCGGCACCCCCATCCAGATGGGCCTCACCATCGCCTTCGGGTACGGCCTCGGACGGCTACTCCTGGACCTCGGGTGGGTCGAGTCCGTGTGGCTGGGGGCCCTGATCTCCCTCTCCAGCACGGCGGTGGTCCTGAAGACGCTGGGCGAGCAGGGGGTCCTGGGCACCCTCTCGGCGCGGGTCATGATCGGCATGCTCATCGTCCAGGACCTCGCCATCGTCCCGCTTCTCACGGTGTTGCCGGTGCTAAAGAACGTGGGCGAGGGCCTCCCCGAGCTCGGTTTCGCCCTGCTCAAGGCGACGGCGTTCGTCGGGGCGATGCTCTTCCTGGGTTCGAGGGTCCTGCCCTTCCTCCTCGCGCGCCTGGCCGCCTGGGGCTCGCGCGAGCTGTTCCTGGTCTCCGTGGTGGCCATAGGCCTCGGGGTCGGGTACGCGACCTACCTCGTCGGGTTGTCTTTCGCCTTCGGGGCGTTCGTGGCCGGGATGGTCCTCTCCGAGTCGGACTACAGCCACCAGGCCCTCGCCGAGGTCGAGCCTTTGAGGGACGTCTTCGCCATGCTCTTCTTCGTTTCGGTGGGGCTCCTGATCGACCCCGTGTTCCTCTGGGAGGAGGCAGGGACCATCGCGCTCTTCGTGGTGCTGGTCCTGCTCGCGAAGGGCCTGATCTTCGGCGGCCTCTCGCGGGCCTTCGGCTACGCGAACATCGCGCCCTTCGCCGTCGGCCTCGGGCTCTTCCAGGTCGGGGAGTTCTCCTTCCTGTTGGCCAGGGAGGGGATGAGCGAGAACGCGATCTCGCAAGAGACCTACTCGCTCGTGCTCGCCACCGCGGCCATCACCATGGCCATAACCCCTCTGGCGGCCAGGCTGACACCCGTCCTCTACGGACGGTACCGGAGGAGGTTCCCGAGAGAGCCCTTGCGTACCTTCAACCTGCCGCAGGGCGGGCTGCACTCCCACGCGATCCTCGCCGGGTACGGCCGGGTGGGCTCATTCGTCGCCAGGCTGCTGGACAGGCTGGGTAAGCCCTTCGTCATCATTGAGGCCAACCCCGGACGCGCCGATGCGGCCAGGGAGGCGGGCTACCCCACGGTCTACGGCGACGCCGCGGCCGGCCCGGTCCTGGAGGCCGCCGGAGCCGCCAGGGCCCACCTGGTCGTGCTCACCATCCCCGACGCCATAGCGACCAGGCTCACCATCGAACGGGCGAAATCGCTCGCCCCGGGAGCCGACATCCTGGTTCGGGCCGAGAGCATCGGCCAGCTGGAGGATCTCGGTCGCCTCGGCGTCTACGAGGCGGTACAGCCGGAGCTCGAGGCGGGCCTGGAGTTGGCCCGTCAGGCCCTCGCACGCTTCGGGGTGGGAGCCGAAGAGGCCCACAATTTCGCCGACATGGTCAGGCGCGAGCTGTACGCCCCTATCTCCACGGAAGAGCCCGCCGCCGGGGACACCGGCGATGGGTTCCTCCTCAGGCTGCGGCAGGCCTCGCGGGCCATCGAGGTCGAGTGGGTGCGCCTTCCCGAAGAGGCCGACCGCGAGGGAGGAGATCCCGCAAACGGTGGTCGCTTGGCAAGCGGCCTCCTGGGACGCACGATCGGGGAGCTCGCGGTGAGGACCGAGACCGGGGCGTCCGTGCTGGCGGTCGTCAGGGGGGACGAGGTAATCTCGAACCCCGGCGCCGGCCTGCGGCTCGAGCCCGGTGACGCGGTGGGCATCCTCGGTACTCCTGAGCAGCGGGCGGATTTCCGCGCGATAGCCGGGGCGCTTGCCGCCGATTCGCGTGGGTAAAGCGTAGATCGCTGGGAGGAGGTTTCAGGCTTCGGGAGAACCGCCTGATGCTGTGCGGGCTGGACTTCCGGTTGCGGCGTGAAGGCTTCCGGCCGGTGGTATTGCGGGCCGGATTCGTCGTCTTGGAATGGCCACGGTGCTTCCCTGCGGGGTGTAGTTGATGGGTGGGCTGTGGTCTTGTGATTGGTCCGTGTTTTCCGGTGGAAAGTGGCCTCTGGGGGGTTGCGTTGGCTCCCCGCTCGCGCTAGGGTTTGGCGCGTTGGGACGAACGGACGGGATGCAAAGTAAGGGTTCGAACAAGAGCCCGCGTTCCCGGCTAGCGAGAGGAGAGATGGACATGCGTAAGATGATGTTGGCGTTGGCCCTGGTGGTCGTGCTGGTTCCGCTGTTCGCGGCGGTGGCGCTGGCCGCCGAGGGGCAGTTGATCCAATGCAACAGGGTGTTGCCCTGTGTGGGTAGCAAAGGCGATGACAAGATCCTGGAGCGCATAGGCGACGGCAAGAAGGACCAGATCCTGCCGAGGGCCGGCGACGACCTCGTGCTCGCCAACAAGTACACCAACGACGAGGACGTGGTATCGGGCGGCGGCGGATTCGACAGGATCAACGTGGCCGACGGCGACAAGCTGGACACGGCCAACGGTGGCAAGGGCCGGGACTTCTGCATCGTGGACGCCAGGAGGGAAGCGGGCGACAGCTGCACCAGGGTGCAGGTCCAGCGCCCTTAGGGCGGAGCTCGCCCCCGGGCGAAGAGACGGGACCGAGGCGCCGTTGATCGTCCGCCGGCTCCACGGCTTGTAGGCCGTCGGTGCTCTACGTCCGTCTCTAACCAGGCCCTGCCTCCAGATCTGGAGGCGGGGCCTCGGTAATTGGAGCTAGGCCAAGACTTACCAGCCGGCCCGTCGGCCCAACCAGGCATCTCAGCGTCACTACCGCCTCCCGAGAAGCCGTAACCGCTACGAGAGCCCGATGCACCCCATCTTCACTACGCATCGCTTCCTCGTCGTCGCGCGCATCCTGTTCCGCCCCGGATAACACTCCACCGCGTCTCTTTCAGACCACGCTCGGTCGTATGACACGCCGGTGAAGCCGGGATTAGATCGTTCTTCGTGGGTTGGGCAGGGAGCGGGCGGTCCGGGGTATCCTTATCGGGTAGTTCGATCCCGGCTCTGCCGGGCAAGGAGGTCGGTAGCGTGGAAGACGGAAACCGCACGCGGATCACCGTGGTGGAGGCGGCAGAGTACCTCAACCTCACCAGGGGTCAGGTACTGGACATGGTCGAACGCGGGGTTATCAAGGCCGAGAGGTTCGCCGGAGCCATCCACATCCCTCGCGAGGAGGTGGAACGCATCGAACGCGAAACGGCTCCGTAAGGCCATAGGCATCAGGATTGAAGCGGTTTGCGCCGGCCCGATCCACAATGTATTCGGCACATGGCTTTTAGGAGTAAGGAATGTGGCTACTCTCCATTTGATAGTTGGGCTTCCTTGTTCTGGGAAAACAACGCTAGCACAAAAGCTTGAACACGGACTACCGGCGCTTCGATTGGCAACTGATGAGTGGCACATTCGCCTCTTCG
>Ga0190275_10004036_pt1 | contig 10556 bp, 8 predicted proteins | sample Popmic550T_FD_133745 | JGI IMG/M metagenome (GOLD analysis project Ga0190275, IMG submission 133745) | Populus adjacent soil microbial communities from riparian zone of Yellowstone River, Montana, USA - 550 T | ecosystem: Environmental > Terrestrial > Soil > Riparian zone > Trees stand | place...
AGTGGGTTGCTCTTGCGGCAGCGTCCACTCGAAATGCAGGTGCTGGGGATCGTGCCCGGCGAATGGACGCCGACCGACACACTGGCGGTAGGCCGGCTGCTGGCGTGGCGCCTGGCCGAAAACCACCAATCCGAGCTGGTGCGTGCGGCGGTTTCGGCGAAGTTAGGTCCGGAAGCCAGCCGTCAGTTGGCGGGCCGCTATCCCGCCGACGCCCCGGCCATCCTGGGCGGTATCGTGGCAACCTCGACCGACGAGTCAGGGGTAGGCGTGTCCTCGCCGCCCGCTCCCATTCAGCACATTCAGCAGCCCGCCGGCACGGCCGGGTCCGTGCCCCAGGCGGCGTGGCCGGCGGGATTGGACTGGTTGCAGCCGATGGCGAGGCGCGGGAACAGTAACAGCTGGGTTCTTGCCGGAGCGCGGACCGCGACCGGCCGTCCGATGCTGGCCAACGACCCCCACCTGCAAGTGGAGTTCCCGGCGCTGTGGTACGAAATGCATCTGGTCGCCGCCGGCCTCGACGTCACCGGGGTCACGATTCCCGGCGTGCCGTTCGTGATTATCGGCCACAACCGCCGCATCGCCTGGGGGTTCACGAACTCCGGCGCCGACGTGCAGGACCTGGCAGTTGAGCGGATCGACGTCGGGCGCAAACGCTATCTCTCGGGGAGTGGCTGGCAGCCGGCCCGTGTGACCCGCGTCGACATCCCGGTGCGCGGACGCACACCCGAACCGTTCGATGTGTGGCGGACGGCCCACGGCCCGCTCATCGCGGACGCTTCGTCACTGGACTGGGAGGCGCCCCCGACGTGGATGACCCCCTCCTCCGAAGCGCCTCCGCCGGGGCAGGTGACCGCATACGCGCTCCGCTGGGAGGGCCTGGATGGCAATACGGCGGGCGCCTTCGAAACGCTCGACCGCGCGCAGGATTGGACCGGCTTCCAGGCCGCCGTCGACGCCTTCGACTCGCCCTCGCAGAACATCGTCTACGCCGACGTCGACGGCAACATCGGCTACGCGCTCAACGGGCGCTTACCGGTCCGCGCGAGTGGCGATGGCACCCTCCCGACCGCGGGTGATTCCGGCGCGTGGTCTGAGGGCGGTATGCCGCCGGCGTTGCCGCGCGTCCTCAATCCAGCTTCGGGCTTCATCGTCACCGCGAACAACGAGATCGATCGCGGCAGTGGCGTGCTCATAACGAGGGACTGGGCGGCCCCTTATCGTGCGGCCCGGTTGCGGGAGGTCCTTGCGCCCGCTCAAGCTGTCACGCTCGATGCGATGGCGGCACTGCAGAACGATACGCGGAGTCTTGCCGCAGAGCGCGTGCTTGCAGGAGTCAAGCAGGCATTGGCCACTGCTGCGGCTCAGAATGCCGATTCCGCCGTGGTCGAGACGCTCACGGAGTTGGCTTCCTGGGACTACATCGTGGACGGCCGTCCGGTCGTCACGCTCTATCAGGCGTTTGAAGATGCGCTGTGGCGGCGCACCTTCGCGGACGACATGGACGAAGCGCTATTCCGCGCGTTCTACCGCTGGGCGGGCGGCGAACGGCCTGCCGGTCTGCACGCCATCATCGACGAGCACCAGTCACGCTGGTTCGGCGACATCGCGACGGTGCACAAGCGGGAATCGCGCGACGATATCTTCATTCTCGCGGCACGCGATGCGGCGGAACGCGTGCAGGCCGAGTTCGGCAGCGGCAGCGGCCGGGCGTGGGATCGCGTGCACGCGGTGCCATTCGAGCACCCGCTGGGCCAGGGCTCCTATCTCATGAGCTGGTTGTTCAGCCGCGGGTCGGTCCCGATGCCTGGCGATGGCACGACCGTGTTGCGGGTGAGTTGGGACCGGCTCGCGCCGTTCACCGGGTGGGAGATTCCGTCGTGGCGCCAGCTGCTGGACGTGGGTGACTGGGATCAGTCGCGGGTGGTCCTGCCGGCGGGCCAGTCGGGGCATCGGCTGAGCGCGTATGCCTTCGATCAGAACGAGCTCTGGCGAACCGGTGGGTATCGCCCGCAACCCTTCTCTCGGCAGGCCGTTCTCGAGGCCCAAGCCCATCGTTTGTTGCTGGTGCCGTAACTCCCGGACCCGGCTCCGTGGCTCGGGGCTGGGAGTGCGGTAATATATGAGCATCTGTTCATATGTTCAAATCAGACGAAGCCTGCGACGTCATCCAGATCGACCTGACGCGGGTGCGCCGCCTTCGGGCGGCGTTGGTCCCCGAAGACACTGTCACGGCGCTCGCCGATATCTTCAGCGGTCTTGGTGACCCGACGCGCGTCCGCATCCTCGATGCGCTCTCGCATGGCGAGTTGTGCGTTTGCGACCTGGCCGCGGTGCTTTCGCTGTCCCAATCCGCGGTCTCGCACCAGTTGCGATTGCTGCGCGGGCTGCGACTGGTGCGCTCCCGTCGCGAGGGACGCATGGTGTTCTACGCGCTGGACGATCGCCACGTCGTGGACCTGCTCGGCGAGGGGCTCAAGCACGTCACCGAGGCGCTGGCGCGACCGGCCAAGCGCCTCACTTCCGGACGGCAACGGAGCGCACGATGAGCGCACAGGCGCACGTCGCCGGCGATTGCTGCACGCACTGCGCGCCGGAGCCGCCGCGGTCCACTGCGGCCCGCGCCCGGGGCGTGCTGGCGACTATGGCCGCCGTGCTGCTCGCCGCGGGTTGCCTGGGTGAGCTGGCCGGCGGCACGCCGTCGTGGACGGCGCCGTTCTTCCTGGTGGCGGTGGTGGCCGGCGCGGTGTTCCCGGCGAAGCGGGCGTGGACGTCGGTGCAGCGGGGCGCACTCGATATCAACGCGCTGATGGTGATCGCCGTCGCGGGGGCGCTCGTCATCGGCGAGTGGGAAGAAGCGGCGGTCGTGGTCTTCCTGTTCTCGGTCGCGCAGTGGCTGGAATCACAGAGCATCGAACGCGCGCGCGCCGCCATCCGCTCGCTGCTGGACCTCGCCCCGGTCGAAGCACGCATCGAGGAGCAAGGCGAGGAACGGCTGGTGCCGCTCGATCGGGTGCGCCTCGGGCAGAGGATGCACGTGCGCCCCGGTGAGCGCTTCGCTCTGGATGGCACGGTCCTCGACGGCCGCTCGGACGTGAACCAGGCGCCGATTACGGGTGAGTCGGTCCCCGTGGAGAAAGTGCCCGGCGACGAGGTATTTGCTGGCACCATCAACGGACATGGCGCGCTGAGCGTCAGCGTCACGCGCCGCCGCGACGACACCACGCTCGCGCGCATCATTCACCTGGTGGAACAGGCGCAGGGGCAGCGGGCGCCGGTGCAGCAGTTCATCGATCGGTTTGCGGCCTGGTACACGCCGGCTGTGGTGGTCGTGGCGGTCGCGGTCGGCTTGGTTCCCATCCTCGCCGGCGGTGACATCGCCACGTGGGTCTACCGAGCGCTCGTCGTGCTGGTTGTCGCCTGCCCCTGTGCGCTCGTCATCTCCACGCCGGTCTCGATGGTCTCGGCGCTGGCCGGGGCGGCGCGACACGGCGTCCTCATCAAAGGTGGCGCCGCCATTGAGCGGCTGGCCGCCATTTCGACCGTGGCGTTCGACAAGACCGGAACCTTGACGCGAGGCGAGGTGACGGTCGGCGGCTGCGATCCGTCGATTGGCGTGTCGGAGTCGGAACTGCTGGCCGCGGCGGCGACGGTCGAGCAGCAATCGGAGCATCCCATCGCCCAGGCGATCGTGCGTGAGGCCCGAGCGCGCGACCTCCATTTGGGGCGCGCTGCCGGGGTCCGGGCGCTGCCCGGCCTGGGTGTCGAAGGTGAGGTGGCGGGGACCACCATTCGGTGTGCGGCGCCACGGTACTTCCGGGATCGAGGCGCACTGGACCCGGTAATCGAGGCGCGTGCCGACCGGCTCGTCGCAGCCGGCCTGTCGCCGGTCATTGTCACCCGCAACGGTGCGGTCCTCGGGTTGATTGGGGTCAACGACCGCGAGCGGGACTCTGCGAGGGCGATGGTTGCCGACCTGCGGCGCCAGGGCATCGGCCGCGTCGCCATGCTCACCGGCGACCACCGCTCGAGCGCCCGCGCGATCGGCGATCGTGTCGGCGTGGATGATGTGCGGGCGGAACTGCTGCCGGCCGACAAGGTGACGGCCATTGGCGCGCTGCGCGGCAACGGCCGCATTGCCATGGTCGGTGACGGGATCAACGACGCTCCGGCGCTGGCCGCGGCGGACGTCGGCATTGTCATGGGCGCGATGGGCAGTGACGCGGCGATCGAGACGGCAGACATCGCGTTGATGACCGACGATCTCTCGAAACTGCCCTATGCCATCAGGCTGAGCCGGGCGACGATGCAGAACGTCCACGCCAACGTGGCGATCGCCCTGGGATTGAAGCTGGCATTCGTCGTGGCGGCGGCCGCCGGGGTGGCAACGTTGTGGATGGCAGTGCTCGCCGACACTGGCGCCTCCGTCATCGTGCTCGCGAATGCGCTCCGGCTGCGGCGCTATTCCTAGGCGTCGACGCCCGGCGGCGGCGGTGGCGCGCCGGCTTCCGGCCGGCTCTTTTCGTCGGTGAAGTGCGCGTCGACGAAGTCGTCAATCGCGCTCTGGTCCACGGCGTTCACGCGCGTAAAGCAGAGCCCCATGCCCGCCTTGGCGTCGCTCCAGCAGACCCGCGCCTCGAGATCGATGTCCTTCTTCGAACCCGGCAGCCGGAACCGCAGCTTGACGTCGGTGTCGCGCTCGAGCGGACCGGTGGTGCGAATGGCCATGCCGCCGCGGTTGATGTTCAACGTAAGAGCTGCCGCGATGGTGCCACCCGCCCGGTAGGCGATCGGAATTCCCAGCACCAGGCGGGGACTGCCTCGCCGGTTGAAGTTGTCGGGAAATAGGTGAGGAGCCAGCGACGGCAGGATGTGCTGCGCCGCACTGTACTCGTTTATATAGCCGCTGACGCCAAGCGCCGCCAGCTCCCGCACTTCTTCCGCGCTCGACACCGTGCCGCTGAACACCAGGATAGGAAGGCGGCCGCCGTCGAGCTTTCTCACGGCTTTGATCAGGTCCACGCTGGACTGATGGGGCAGCTTCAAGTCCACCAGCAGCAGGTCTATCTCCTCGAGATCCGCCCTGACCCGTGCCAGCAGTTCCGCTGCGCTGCGGGCGAACGTGGCGCGATGCCCCGCACCTTCGAGCGCGGCCATGAACCGCTCACGCACGAAGGGTGTGTCGTCCGCGATCAGCACGGTCTTGCCCGGCGCAGCAGATGACGCCATAATTTCGTGAGTATATAATCCCTTCAGGCTTATTCGCCGCAAGGAGCCTTTTTGATGTCCGCCATGTGTCCCGAGTGTGATTCCGATATCGACATCGACGAGACCGAAGTAGATATCGGCGACGAACTCACGTGTTCCGAGTGCGGCTCCCTGCTCCGCATCGCCAACGATTCGCCCATCGAGCTCGAAGCCGCCGACGAGGACGACCTCGACGACGACGACGACGATGATGAAGAAGACGATGACGAGGATGCCGACGAGGAGGACGCCGACGAGGACGAGGAAGACGTCACCGACGACGACTGATCCGCTCGTTCGCAAGGCCGAGCGCCTCGACGCGCGCCTTCAGTCGCTGGGCTCCGTCATCGTCGCGTTCAGCGGCGGCGTCGACAGCGCGTTCCTGGCGGTGACCGCCGCCAAAGTGCTTGGCCCCACTGCGCTCGCCATCACCGCCGTCAGCCCCAGTTACCCCGAAACTCATCGTCAGCTCGCGCTTCGGGTGGCGCGCGACTTCCACTTGCGACACGAGTTCATCGACACCGCGGAGTTGGAGCGGCCGGAATATCGGGCCAACCCCGCCAATCGCTGCTACTTCTGCAAGGACGAGTTATACACGCACCTCACCGCGCATGCCCGGTCACGCGGCTTCGCGCACGTGGTCGACGGCAATAACGCCGACGACCGCGGCGACTACCGGCCCGGGCGGCAGGCCGCTCGCGAACACGGCGTGCTCAGCCCGCTCGACGAAGCCGATCTCACGAAGGACGACATCCGCGAGCTTTCACGTCGTGCCGGCATGAGCACCTGGGATGAACCGGCTTCCGCGTGCCTGTCCTCGCGTATCCCTTACGGCAGCGAAGTCACCGACGAAAAGCTCCGACAGATCGAGCGGGCGGAGGAGGCGGTCCGCGCGCTCGGCTTCCGCGTGTTCCGGGTCCGCCATCACGATTCAACCGCGCGGTTGGAGGTGGCCCGAAGCGAGATGGCGCGCGCCCTCGAGCCCGAGGTCAATGCGCGGCTGGTCGCAGACCTGAAAGCGCTGGGATATCAGTACGTCAGTCTGGACCTGCAGGGATATCGCCTGGGCAGCCTGAACGAGGCGCTGCGTTTGCGGCCCGTCTCGTGACACCGTCCCGCGCGGTTGCCGCGCTCGCGCTTGCCATCGCCCTCGCGCACCTGCCGTTCATCGCTTCCTCGCTGGAAGACATCGACTCGGTCAACTTCGCGCTGGGCGTTCGCGACTTCGATGTGGCCGACCACCGGCCGCATCCGCCCGGCTATCCCGTCTACATGGCACTCGGCAAGGCCGTCACCGCGGTGGTCGAGCCACTGTCCCCCGGGGCCGCGGCGTCGACGATCGAAGCGCGCGGACTGTCGCTCGTGTCGCTCTTGGCGGCAGTGGCGGCGACGTTCCTGTTGTTCCGTGTGTTTGCCACGCCTCGCCCCAGGCGCGACGAGGCGCCGCCCTGGCTGACGCCCGACACCACCGCCCTCGCGGCCACGCTGCTGACGATGGCCTCGCCGCTGGTCTGGACGTTGTCCGTCCGCCCGATGAGCGATCTGCCCGGTCTCGCCCTGGCGCTGGCGTCGCAAGCGAGCCTGCTCACTGCCTGGTGGTGGCAGACGCCCCGAGCCGACGGCGATCGGCGAATGGACCCAGACACGCTGGCGGCGTCGGGCCGGATGATCGTGCTCGGCGCCCTCATCGCCGGGTTTGCCGTGGGCCTCCGCACGCAGACCCTGTGGCTCACCGCTCCCGTTCTCGCCGCTGTGCTCGCCGATCGGATCGGCCGTGGAGTGGCCGGCGCCATCATGGGGGCCGCCATGACCTTCACCATCGGCGCGCTGGCGTGGGCAGTGCCCCTTCTCCTGGCGAGTGGTGGGCTGCAGGACTACCTGGCAGCGCTGGGCTCGCAGGCAGGGGAAGATTTTGCGGGTGGCGAAATGCTCTATACGAATCTGTCGCCGCGCTTGCTGGCGTTGGCGCTGGTTCACACCTTCGTGGACCCCTGGGACGCCCTCCCGCTCGCTCTCGTGGTGCTGACCTTGGCTGCCGCGGGAACACTCGTCCTGCTGATGCGCGATCGACGGACGCTCGTCGTGGTCGCGAGCATGTCCCTGCCCTATCTCGTGTTTCATCTGCTGTTCCAGGACACCTCGTTCACCCGATACGCCCTTCCAATCGTACCGGTGGTCTCGTACCTGGCGGTCCGCGGAGCGGCAGGGCTGTCGGCCCGCGCCACTCTACCAGTCGCGGCGGCGCTGTCACTCTGGGCGATCGCGCTCGGCACGCCGACGCTGGTGGAGTATGCGGGGGCCGCGGCGCCATCCGTTCGCGTGGTGGCGGCGATGAACGCCGAGGCCCTGGCCTCGCCCCCGGCGGCGCTCGCGATGCACCAGACGTTCCGCCGCCCGCTGCAGGCCGAAACGGTTGGCTTGGAGCCGGTGCTGGCGTCCCCTCCTCGACGGGAATGGCTGGAACTCGCCGCCTTTTGGAAGGGCGGCCACACCGGCCCCGTCTGGTTCCTCGCGGATCCACGCCGCACCGATCTCGCGCTCATCGACCCGCACAGCCGGACGGACGTCACCCCCATTCGCTGGGAACCGTCGTCGCGGCCGGTGTTCGGGGGTATGCGGCCCGCGGGCGTCGATTGGGTGCGGCTGAAGGCGCCGCGCTGGTTTGCCGAAGAGGGCTGGTCGTTGACGCCGGAGACCGCCGGCATGGCAGGGCTCATGGGGCGGGGACCGCACCTTGGGCCGATCGTCGCACGTGTCCGTCGCGAGCCGGCCGCCGTGAGGGTCCTGATTGGCGGCCGCAATCTCGGTGCCGCCGGTGCTCCGCCGGCTCGCTTCACGATGGCGATTGACGGCCGTGAGGTGGAGAGCTGGGACGTAGCGCCCGGCTTCTTCCTCCACGAGACGAGGCTGCCCGTCGGGGCCTTGGATGGCGGGGGGGCGCTGGCCGCCCTGACGCTGGAGTCGAAAGCCATCGGAGGCGACGTCCCGGTACCGACCGCGATCGAGCAGTTCGACCTGCAACTGCCAGACACGTTGATGTGGGGCTTCGGCGAGGGATGGCACGAGGCCGAATACACGCCCGCCCTCGGCCTCTGGCACTGGACCAGCGACCGATCGGTGCTGCGCATCTACGGCGCCGATTCCGATGTCCGGGTGACGCTGGGGTTCGAGTCGCCGGCCCGCTATTTCACCACGCCGGTAGCTGTCCGTGCGACCGCGGGCACCTTCGAGGTGGCCACGTCGACGATCAGCGTCGCCGAGTCGTGGTCGTTCGAGGTCCCGATCGACCGGCTGCGATCATCGGAAGGCGTGATCACCATCGACACATCGCAGACTTTTGTGCCCGCCGAGCGTGGTGGTGCGCCCGATCGACGGCGACTTGGCCTTCGCGTGCGCACAATACGCATCGATCGTGTCGGTTTGCGTTGACAGCACTCTGATCTAACCGTATTCTCCGTGCCATGCTTCGACGGACGTTTCACATCACTTCCCTCGCTCTTGTACTCGCGATCGGCGCCGCCGGCTGCGGGAAGAAGGAGCCAGAGGTAACGCCGCAACCGCCACCGCCGCCCGCCGTGCAGCCGCCCCCACCTGCGCCGCCACCGCCGCCACCCCCGCCGCCACCGGCGAAGCCACCCGCTCCGACCGAAGAGGAGCTCTTCGCGAAGGAGACGCTCGAACAGTTGAACGCGAAGCGCGTGCTGGGCGACGTGTTTTTCGATCTCGACCAGGCCAGTGTGCGCGACGATGCGCGCGCCACCCTGTCGAAGAATGCGGAATTCCTGAAACGGTGGACCAGCACCCGCGTCAACGTGGAAGGCCACTGCGACGAGCGCGGCACCGCCGAGTACAACCTCGCTCTCGGTGAGCGCCGCGCCAGTGCCGTCAAGGAATACCTCGTGGGCCTTGGTATCCCGGGAGACCGTGTAACGGTCATCTCCAAGGGCAAGGAAGCTCCAGCCTGCACCGAAAACAACGAGGCGTGCTGGCAGCAGAACCGCCGCGGCCACTTCGTCTTCACCGCCAAATAACCTGTCTTCGCCGCCGGATAGCGGCGGCGGTCAGCGCACAGGTCAAATCAAAGGGCCGGCCCAAAGGGTCGGCCCTTCTCTTTTGCGCCAAGGGCGGTGTTGATCCTTCGTGGGGATCCCGACAGGTGGCCGATGTGCCGAACGTCGGCAGTGCGCAGCTGAGACCTTCGGCAGTAGAGCATGAGGAAGTGAGGTGCGCCGCTGCCAGACCTGCCGCGCCCGCGCCCGCAGCCTAGGCGGTCTCGGCGGCGATCGCCTCGGCGGCGGTTCGCGGGTCGGCAGCCGCTGTGATGGGGCGGCCAATCACCAGGTACGTCGCCCCGGCGGCCACCGCCTCACTCGGCGTCAAAGTGCGGGCCTGATCGTCGGTTCCCGCCTGACCGGCCGGCCGGATGCCCGGTGTGACGATCGCGAAATCGGGACCGCACGCCGCTCGGATGGCCGCGATCTCCTGCGGCGACGCCACCACTCCATCGAGCCCTGCGCCCCTGGCGAGACGTGCCAGATGCACGACCTGGTCGATCACCGGACGAACCGTGCCCACTTCGGCCAGCGCCGCCTCATCCATGCTGGTCAAGACCGTGACTGCGATCACCAGCGGCCGCGCGTGCCCCGTCTTCGCGGCGGTCTCCTCCGCCGCCTTTGCCGCCGCCCGCATCATGGCGCTGCCGCCCGACGCATGCACGTTCACCATCCAGGCGCCGGTCGCGATCGCCGAACTCACCGCTCCAGCGACGGTGTTCGGGATGTCGTGGAACTTCAGGTCCAGGAACACCCGGTCGCCGCGTGCGGTCAACGCGCGCACCACCTCCGGGCCTTCGGCGGTGAACAACTGCTTGCCAATTTTGTAGCCGGCCACCGTGCCTCGGAGCGTATCCGCCAGGTGCAGGGCCTTGGCGCGCGAGTCGACGTCGAGGGCGACCAGGATCCGGTTCATGCGTGGACCGCCTTCGGCGGAGTGGGGTCGAAGGCTCCGATCAGATCCGACAGCCGGTCGAAGTGGTGCCGTTCGAGGTAGTCATCCAGTCCCCTGAGCACCTTGTCCCACACGAACGGATCGACGAAGTTGGCCGTCCCAATCTGCACCGCGCTGGCGCCCGCGAGGATGAACTCCAGCGCGTCCCTGGCGTTGGTGATGCCGCCCATGCCGATGATCGGAATCTTCACTTCGCGGGCGCATTCCCACACCATCCGCACCGCAATCGGCCGGATGGCCGGACCGCTGAGCCCACCCAGCACGTTGGTGATGGTCGGCCGCCGCGTCTCGACGTCAATGGCCAT
>Ga0190275_10004037_pt1 | contig 10556 bp, 11 predicted proteins | sample Popmic550T_FD_133745 | JGI IMG/M metagenome (GOLD analysis project Ga0190275, IMG submission 133745) | Populus adjacent soil microbial communities from riparian zone of Yellowstone River, Montana, USA - 550 T | ecosystem: Environmental > Terrestrial > Soil > Riparian zone > Trees stand | place...
CGTAGTCGGCGGGCGGCAAGGCGATGACCTCGAACGCCATCAGCGCATGCGGTCCGCCGCAGTATTCCGCGCACTGGCCGCGATAGACGCCGGCGCGTTCCGCGGTGAGCCGCAGCCGCGTGACGCGGCCGGGTATCATGTCCACCTTGCCGCCGAGGCTCGGGACCCAGAAGCTGTGGATCACGTCGGCGGCTTTCAGGGTGAACTCCACCGGACGCCCGGCCGGGATCGTGATTTCGTTCGCGCTCGCCACCGGCGCCGCGCCGGCATAGGCGACGCGCCACCACCATTGCTCGCCGGTCACTTCGATGCGAAGCGCATCGCCGTCGGCGCTGGCGTTCGGCCGCATCAGCCAGACGCCGTAACCGAGCAATAACGTCAGCGTCACGGCGGGAAAGATCAGTCCGAGCACGACGATGGATCTTTCTCGGGCAAGGATCGCGCGAAACCGCGGCGATCCGCGGATCGCGAGCCAGGTCGCGGCGATGACGACTGCAAGCACCACCGCGGCGAGTAAAAACAAAATCCAGGCGAGCGTCGCGATCTGGCCGGCCTGCGGGCCGTGCGGGGCAAGGACGGACTGAAGGATCTCGTTCATCGCGCGCGGGTCGCCGAAGCGACGACGGATGCGTAGTAGGCTGAGACATCCGCGATCTGCTGCTCGGTCAGCATGCGGGCAAGCGGCGCCATAATGGCTTCACCCTCCGTGCCGGGCGCAAGGCCGCCTTTCCACAGCCGCAACCGGTTTGCCATGTAGGGCGCGTTCTGGCCCGCAAGCCGTGGATAGGCGCTCAGCGCATTCGCGCCGTGGCAACCGGAGCACGCCGGAACCTTCGCGCCGGCATCGCCCTGTTCGGCGAGCATGCGTCCGCGCGCGATGGCGGCAGACGCGGCCGGCAGCAGATCCAGCGGACGAGATGGCGGCAGCAGTCCGGCGTAGTAGCGCGTGACCTGGTACCTGTCATCGGGCCTGAGATCGATCGCGATCGGCTGCATGATCCCGCTGGCGCGGCGGCCGCGCGCATAGGCCTCAAGCGCCGCATCGAGGAACTCGGCGGGCTGGCCGTGCAGGCTCGGCACAAGTCCGCTTTGCGGCGCATTGCGTTCGTCACCATGGCAGCGAGCACATGCCCCGACCGTTGCGGACGCAGCCTCGCTCGTCGCGACCTCGCGGCCGGTCTGTGGGGGAATCTCCAGGCCGCCGAGCGCGAGAGCGCGGTACGCGTCGGCATCGAGCGCGGGAAGCCGGCGCAGGAACGCGATCAGTCCCCACACCTCGTCGTCGCGTTGCTGCGCAGCCCACGCCGGCATGCCGGTATATTTGATGCCGTTCTTGACGATCCAGAACAGCTCCCGATCGCGCCATGGCCGCATCTGTGTTGCAAGATCAGGCGGCGGCGGCAGCATGGCTCGCGCAATCGGACTGATCGCCACGCCCGGCGCTCCATGACAGAACGCGCAGCCGCTATGGAAATGCCCGGCGCCGAGCGTCACGAGGTCGGCATTGTCCAGCGGCGGCGCTTCGATACCGTAGGCATGGGTCTTCACGGAATTGCGCATCGCGAAGGTCAGGAACCATTCCATAACGGTCCAGTGCCCGCGGCTTGCCGCGACGCTGTAGGCACCCGACCAAATAAAGAGAAACGCCAGAACAATGATTCCTGCGAAAGCGCAGAGTGCGAGCCTGATGATGCGCTTGGTGCGCACGGTCAAACCGAGCCGCATCGCTAGCCCACGCTGTGGACGGGCTTCCGCACCCGGGCGGCATCAGCGACATGATCACGGCAGACCAGTCTAACGGCGATCACAATACCTGCCGTGAGGTAGCTGAGCGGGCATGCCGCGATCATCAGCAGTCCGGCAAGATGCTGATCATCGAGTGACGACAACGACGCGTGCCCATGGCCCGTGCCGTACAGCGCACGCGGCGCGAAGACCAGCAGCGCTGCCAGCAAACACACGAGCTTGGCGGTCAGCAACAGAGCGAGCAAACCATGCCAGCGTCTTGCATCCGGCAAGCACAGCAGTTGGAGCCAGAACCAGAAGGCTGCTGCCAGCAGTGCCACATGGATCGCGAGCTGGGCGGCAGGGACGGTGATCGCAAATGTCTGGATGGATGGCGCGTGCACGACCCAGACGGCGGCGATCTGTATGACAGTCGAGATCCAAAGCCCCAAGGGTCGTGTGTCTTGAATCTCTCGGCGCGCCGCAACGATCGCCGCCACGAGGGGCGCGGCAAGGTTCATCGCAAGAATATGCCAACCCATATGACGAGCTTGCGGGCCCAGATCGGCGGACAGGACAATAACCGCGGCGGCAACGAGGACGGTGCTCGCGCTCATCACGGCCGCGTCGGCTGTTGGCCACCTCAACGGTCGCATGATCGGAGCCATCAACCTCGAAACTCGCGTCAGGAGCGCGCGTCGCGTTTGCGATCGACACGCAGCCGCGCTTTGACAACCTCGCATAGTGTTATCAGGGCCAGCACCTTTCGTTCACCCCACGCGATGACGCGCGCGACCGGTCGCCGCAGGAACGGGACGTCGATCGCAAGCAGCATCAGGCCGATGGGGATCATCTCGAGTCCGAGGATTGGCAGGAACCAGAAGCAGCCGCCGATGATCAACAAGACGCCGGCAGTCGTACGCAGCCAGCGCAATCGTGGTTCGCGCAAAAAGTGAAGAATTTTAGATAGATAGGGGGGGAGCACATTCTCCAGCCGGTCGAGTTGCTCGTCCAGATCAGGAGTGCGCTGCGGCATGAAAGAAAGAACTCGGCGGTGCGCAGGTCGTTCCCTGGAACGATTAGGCCAGCCTCCCCGGCTGTCGGCCGAGAGCTGCATCATCCGAGAAAACCGCATTTTCGGGTAGGGAGTACCAACGCGAATGAGGTCTAGCTGGCGGAGGAAGCAGTCAGCTGCGAACCAGTCTCCGCTGCCGCCATTCCCTGCTAACAGGGAAAAATACAGGGAATTTGTCGAATTTGGCTTTCTCAGCCCCCTCCTCGGGCTAATTGCACCCGCCAAATGGGCACTTCCATGTGAATTCCCTACGACAACGAACAGGGAATTTCGGCAACCAGAACAGGGAACGGATCCACAGGATCAGGGATGGCAGGTCTTAGGTGTCTTAGGAAAGCAGGAATCGATAATGAAGACGGCATGAGATTGACGTGTCCGCTTTGAATCCAAGAGCGGACTCTCGTTGGAGGCGATCACACGTCCCCTCGTGACTCGAAGCGGACATTGCGCTCACGCCTTTTTTCAATGATTACCGAGTTACGTCGCCCAGCTCATCCCGCGAATGCGCCGGAACCTCGTCGATCATGAATCGAAACTTTCGCTGATCGATGATCGAGAGTTCGACCGCCTCCCGAACTCGCGCGGTCGAACTACGCGGAGCCTGGTCGATCGTCGATCGCCGTCAGCGAGCTGCCAGCCGCCGTAGCACTCCAGGTATCTGCCTGTATTCAGCGTTTCGCTCGCCATGCTATAGTGAGCGGCCGAGCCGTTCCTCGCTAATGTATCCCGCGCGCCGCAGGGCTGTCCTCGGAGGAACGGACGGACGGCCTTCGCCGCGGGATCATCGCGTGCCACCCAGTCGCATAACGCGGAATAGATTTTGAACGCGGAGGCGGACCATGCCGAAAATCTGGGCTTACCAGCCCGGAGCATTCCGGGCCGGCGGAGGATGGGACGACGTGATCTCGCTGACGGCGTCAGACAATCTCACGAATCTGATCGCGCAACTTGAGGAGAGCGGGCTGCAAGGCAGCGTCGAGAAATTGGCGCTCGTGTTTCACGGGGACGCGGGCGGAGTGGTACGGTCGGATCCCGTCATGACCCAGTCCTCGGTGTTCGAGAACCCGGCGGTGGCCGGGCGGGTCGCGCAACTGCGGATTATCTCACGCCGCACGCTTCCGTAATCTTCTACTGCTGTATGTCGGGCGTCGGCCCGGAGGGCTCCAACTTCCTGAAGGCGCTGTCGACAAGCTGGCCCGGCCGCACAGTCGTTGGCTTCGTGACTAGCGGATATGTCGATCCGCAGTATTTCACCGCGGGAGATGTGTTCGATGTCGGTGCGGCCATCATCGGAGCCGTACCGCAGGGAATGATCAGGCGCGACGCGCGCGGCCGGATCACGCTTCCAAGGATGGACCCGCGCGGCGCCACAGCCAAGGAGGCCCGGGACGGGGGTATCACGCGAATGCCCCCGCGCGAAGCGATGCTGGGAGGTCCTCCGGCGAGCGGTTCAATGCGGGAGCGATAGGGCGGCGGCCGTTCCGCGCGAATGCTGCCGGCCCTTCAGCGTCCTTAATGACATGGTCACGCCGCTTGTGACTCCCAGGATCACCGCGCTACGTGATGATCGGTCGCGACACGCAGCTGCCCACGCCGCGAGGTCTGCTTCTGGCTTAACAACAGACCTTTGATCTCGGCCAACCGTTGTCTGCCAATGACCCCAAAGCAAACAACCGAGCGCGTGAGGTCCATGTCTGCTTTGACTTACAACCTCCTAGTGCGTGCGCAGATGCTCGAAGGGCTTTACTAGCTGTACCTCTCGCGCCTCTTATAGGCGGGAAGAACTCGTCGGTGCCGGTCGCGCGCTGCCTGTCGCGCCTCACCTCCATCTTTGTGATAGTGTAGTGAGGCCGCAGCGGAAGAAAATGCCCGTGCGGACAAAACCGGTCCGGCGCGGGCGCAGACTAACCAGAGGATGTCGCGTCAGCGCGGCCCGTCAGCTCTGCGGTGCGCCGGACCGAGGAGATGTACCATGGGTGACAAAGTCGATTGGGGAATCGTAGGGCCGACGGGCCTGGGCTTTCACCTGACGATCAATCCGCAGAAGAAGCCGAAGGCCACGACGACGGTCAGCGGACAAGCGGACATTCCAGACAACGACATCGCCGTTCGTGACCTCTACATGCAGCACGGACTGACGCTCGGCGACAAGGAGTTGCGTGCGCTCAAACAATCCCGCCCGCAAGGCATCCAGGCGATCAATACCATGCTCGGCCACGTCCCCGGGTTTGCAGATCTGACCAAGGATCAGCGCCTGAATTTTGCGATGAAGGCAGCGGATGCGTTGCTAGAGAAAAGCCTCGAAGCCAAGTTATCGCGCGAATATCCGACCGCGCTCAATGAGGCGGGCGAGGCCGAGCAGCGCTTGCAGATGATTTTCGAGCACATGCCGGGAAGCGGCGTCAAGAAAGGCCCGCCGCCGTCCCTGTTGCAGTCGTTGCCTGTGGGCGTGAGCCTCACGGTTCATTTCTCCGTTAAATGGCTGGATGGCGGCAAATGAGCCCCTACGCGGTCTTTTGCTTCTTCAGCTTGAGCGATGTCCTATCTCACTAGCCGAATAGGAGCGGCGGCTGATCTCGGAGCGCACCAAGGCCGCTCTGGCAATTAGGAAAGCGAGCGGCAAGAACGGGCAATCCTTCAAACATCTGGGAAGCGGGCCGGGCGGGGCGATCATTGCTGATTGCGAGGCACTATCATTGCCCACGACTGTTCGACTCAATTCACCGCAGATGCGTTCAGCCAACATATATTTTGCTTCGCCGGTGCGTGTTATTATTCAGGCGGCCGCATCCCCTTGGCCTCATTATCCAACTAAGGTTGAGATAACGAATGACGTTAGCAGTGCGAGGAATCATGACGATTTACGTCCTCTTCTCCGAACCAATCGACGACTATTGCGTGGCCGAGTCATTGCAACTTGGTATGCAGGTAGAAAGGGTCGCGGGAGGTGGCGAACACGGCGCGCAGACCAGCGCAATCGTATTCACGAAGAAGAGAGACAGTCTTAGCCACGACCTATTTGTTGCTTCGACGCAAGGCAACCCATTCGACAACATCGATATTGAATATTGGCAAGGCCACGTATGCACGTTCGTTTATCATCTGACAGGCGCAACGATCACAAGAGTTCCCAGCAGTTCGGGTCACGAAAGCTACCAACTCGAATACCAAAAGATCTGGACGGAAAGGTGAGCAATAAGGGCTCAGAACAACAGTCGGCTTCCTTCATTGCAAGACCATTGATCTGCCGATTCAAATGACGCTCGCGCTGAAGGGCGATAAGGTTCGGATACGGTCATCGGCTGCGGGCAAGGAAACGCGTGTCTCAGTCTTCCATAAGTTTTCGCGCGAGAGCGATTTCATCCTGCAACGAAAGCCGCGACGGCATGGGGCTCGCGCCCGGATCGAGACAGAACAGATCCCAGAGTTCCCGATTATAACCGTGCTGCCGGACGTGCCAGCGGCCGCGCCAGTCGCGAACCAGAGGGAATAGTGCGCAGGCGGAAGGCTTGTAGCGGTTCTTGTCGCCTTCGTTTGCGCCGACCGCGTGCAGCACGCAGCCCTTATTGAAAAAAACGCACCAGCCGGCAACGACGCGAACCAGCGGCTCTTCTGGCGTACCTCGCCGGCTCAAGTAGCCCTCCTTCTCCACGACAGCACGGGCTTCAACGCGCATGACAGGCAAGAACTTCTCGATATTTGCGTCGATCCGCTTCGATTGCTCGCGATTCACCGGAGGACGCCCGTTGCGGCAGCAGACGCCCTCACAACCCCGCCCGAACGTGCATTCGAATGTCGCCCGATCGAGGTTCACGATGTCGGGCATGGGTCCTTTGCTACTTGCCTCGGTCATGTCGATGCCTCGGCGTTGCGATTGCCTTGCAGTAGATCAGGCAATCATCGTCCGCCCTGTAGAAGTTCGGGATGGTGCCGACATGATAGAAGCGTTGCGAACGATAGAATCCACGCGCGTCTTCGTAGGCGGGTCGTCCGCTGGTCTCGAGGACAATTCGTCGTCCGCCGAGGCTATCAATTGCTTCCTCCAAGCCACGTTGGAGCGCGCGACCCACACCCTTGCGTCGACGATCCGGATGAACGCATATCCAGTAAAGATACCAGGAATCCGCGGTGAGCGGCGCGCGTCCAGCGCACGTGTAGCCGTGCAACGCTCCATCGACGAGCGCGCCGAGCAAATGAAATTCGCCGGCCAAGCCAGCCTCCACCATCTCGAACGCCACTCGCACCTCCTCTTCGGAGAATGTGGAGCAGGCAGCCAGAATGGCTCGGACCGCATCGAGATCGTGCACGGTCAGTTGTCTTAGCTCCGTGCCCATTCGACCTGCTGACGCACGAATCGCTCCCATGTCCAGCCCACTTCCTCTGCCGCACGCGCGATGCCGGCGCCCGGCCCGAGATCCGAGTTCGGGTTGACATCGAGAACAAATGGATTGCCGGCCGCATCGAGGCGCAGGTCGACCGTCAGATACCCGCGTGCGTCGACAGCTTTCCATGCACCAACTGCGGCGGCGACTATCGCGTCGCGTGTACCGGTCTCGATATGTGTGGAATAGGCATACGGCGTGTTCACGAACTCTTCGCTTCCCTCGTTCCACTTCGCCGCGTAAGTGAGCAATCGCACTCCGTTATGGAAACAGATCTCCGTGAAGGAGAAATGCTCCGGTTCGCGGCATCCCCACAGCGCGACTGCGAACTCGCGGCCGGACACGAACTCTTCTACCAAAGCCGCTCCATGCAAGCGCGCCACTGCGCGGCTGCGCGCCTCTTCGTCCTCGCAGACAGAGTCAAAATAAATTTCCGCTGAACCATCCGCATCGATTGGCTTGACGACGCAGGGGAAGACGTTCGCGCGCGGAACCGGTACACCCGCGGCTGCCAGCACGGCTTTTGTGCGATCCTTACGGCGACACAGCGCCAGGGTTTCGCTGCCGCACCCCGTGAACGGTACGCCGACCCACTCGAGAAGTGCCACGAAATGCGATTCCAGATCCGGCCGCCCCAACGGCGCCTCGCATGCATTGAATATAACGTCCGGGCGATGCGTCTTGAGCAAGGCGGTAATTTCATCCACCTCACCGCAGATTCCTTCGGTGACTGATCCGGGTAGTGCGCCGGCAATGTGATTTGCCGCATTCTCCAAGTCGAATTCAAGCGGCGAGCGTCCGACAAGGTCCGGCGGCGGCAAAGAGTGAAGAACGAGCACTTTCATGGCGGGCTTCGAACTCATAGGCCGGCGCGTTCATCGGCATCGCCCGCATTTGATGCGCGTCCGGATTCGCTTTGCGCGGTGTGCGAGTGGTCCAGTCCACACATTCGGCAGGGCCCACGTGGAGCCGAGGCGGTTCCGTCATGATATGTAAAGTGCTTGTTCTGATAGTTGCGCAGCACCAGTTTCCCGTCCGCGTGTGAAACCTTGTAATCGGGCAACAACGGAATCTTGCCGCCGCCCTTTGGCATATCGACAATGAAAGTCGGAATGGCGAATCCGGATGTGTGACCCCAGAGCGATTCCATCATCGAGAGGCCAACGTCGATCGGCGTGCGGAAGTGGCCAAGCCCTTCCGCCAGGTCGCAATTGTAAAGATAGTACGGCCTGCACCTCAGCTTGACGAGCTCGTGCATGAGCTTGCGCAAGACGACTGGGCAGTCATTGACGCCTCGCAACAGCACGGTTTGATTGCCAGTCGGAATGCCCGCGTCGGCGATCCGTTCGAGCGCATCCCGCGTCACCTGCGGACGCAGCTCCAGCGGATGATTGAAGTGGGTGTTGAGCCAAATCGGGTGATAGCGCCGCAGCATGGCAACAAGCTCGGGCGTGATCCTCTGCGGCATCGCCACCGGCATGCGCGTGCCGATGCGAACAATTTCAACGTGGTCGATCTTGCGAAGCCTGCCGAGAATCGCCTCAAGCCGATCATCGCTCAGCCCGAGCGGTTCTCCGCCGGAGATCAGCACGTCACGGATGGAAGGCGTTGCCCGGATATAGTCGATCGCCGCGTCGATGCGGTCGCGGTGGCTGCCGGCGCGATCACCCACGATCCTGCGGCGCGTGCAGTAACGACAATAGATCGCGCACTCGTGCGTAACGAGCAGCAGGACTCGGTCGCGATGACGATGTGTCAGTCCCGGGATGGGTGAATCGAAATCCTCGTGGAGCGGGTCCTGCATTTCGTAATCGAGGCGTGTGAGCTCCTCGATCTGCGGCACGGTTTGCAGGCGGATTGGGCAGGAGGTATCGTCCGGATCGATCAGAGTGGCATAGTGCGGCGTGATCCCCAACCGAAACATTTCCAGCGAGCGTGCGGCGGCGTCCCGTTCGCGGTCGCTCAGCGGCAAAGCCGCGTTGAGCTGGGCGGGCGTTGTGATGCGATTGCGAAACTGCCAACGCCAATCGTTCCACTGCGCGTCGGTGGTGTCCGCCCACATGGGAAACGCGCCACGATGTCTCGGTTCGCTCAGCATTCAGCCACTCTTTTTTCCCATCGGAAGCTTGGCCGCGGATTTCTCAGGATGGACGATCGGCTGCGATAAGCCCGCATGAGAATCGCGCTGCTTCACAATCCCCGTCCACTGGACATCGAACCAACGCTCCCAGACGATTCTTTCGAGGAGTATGATACAGCGGAAACGATCAGTGCAATTTCCGCAGCGTTGGCGCCGCTCGGCGTCGACGCCGTTCCGGTTGTCGCGGATCGCCGGCTGCCCTGGCGCCTCGCGGAAGACAAGTTCGAATTTGCCTTCAACATCGCGGAGGGCGTGGGCCGACGCTGTCGCGAGGCGGTGGCCGCTGCAGTCTGCGAGCTCTTGGAGCTTCCCTTCACCGGATCGGACGCGCTCACGCTGGCGGCGACACAGGACAAGGCAGTGGCGCGACGACTTGTGTCGCCCGAAGTTCCCGTCGCGCGCGCGGTGCTGGTGGCCTCTGATGCCGACGAACGCGTCATCGCGGCGCTGCCGCACCCGGTGATCGTTAAACCGAATGACGAGGGCTCGAGCAAGGGCATCGGTCCCGGCTCGGTTTGTGCGACCCCCGCGGCGGCGGCGGAACGGTGCCGATGGCTACAGGACCGTTACGGGTGTCCGGTGCTGGTGGAAGAGTTCCTCTCCGGCCCCGAGGTGACGGTCGGCGTGCGCGGAAACGGCACGGGAGTCCAGGTTCTCGGTCTGATGGAAATCGCGGCGGCGGAGCCGGATGGCTTATTCATATACGATGTCGAAGCGAAGCGGGATTGGCAAAAGCGCATCCGTTATCACGTGCCCCCGCGCCTGCCGTTGACCGCGGTTGAGCAGATCCGCACCGACGCGCTCCGCGCCTATCGTCTGCTCGGCTGCTGTGACATCGCCCGGCTCGACTTCCGGCTCGACACGCAGGGGCGGCCTCATTTTTTGGAATGCAATCCGCTTCCCGGACTGAACCCTTCGTCGGGCGATATCGTCCTGATGTCTAAGGGCATTCTGCCGTACGAAAAACTCGTCCAGGGAATTCTTCTAGATGCCGTCGCTCGCGTGGGGCGCGATAAACGCTAACAACGCTCCAATCGCGGCGCGCCAGCCTGATGCTACACGGCTTGGTACCCCATACAACCGCGGTTGGCACGACACGATGTCCGCTTGACCTCCGAAAGCAGATATCAGCGGCAATTGCGGCATGTCGTCAGGGCAGCGCCGGGGGTCTTGAATCCGAGGCGAAAATTCCGAAAATTTGCAAAACAGCCATGAGGCTGCCGTCCGATGTCGA
>Ga0190275_10004038_pt1 | contig 10554 bp, 9 predicted proteins | sample Popmic550T_FD_133745 | JGI IMG/M metagenome (GOLD analysis project Ga0190275, IMG submission 133745) | Populus adjacent soil microbial communities from riparian zone of Yellowstone River, Montana, USA - 550 T | ecosystem: Environmental > Terrestrial > Soil > Riparian zone > Trees stand | place...
CTCGGGCACGGACATCACCCGTTTCGTCACGGTCACGGCGGTCACGGGGGAGACCTCCGGCCGTAAGGAGATCTCGACGATCATCGTGCCCAGCGGCACGCCCGGGTTCACCGTCGAACCCGCTTACGACAAGGTCGGGTGGCACGCCTCCGACACGCATCCCCTCACGTTCCAGGACGCCCGGGTGCCCGAAGGCAACCTGCTCGGGGAGCGCGGTCGCGGTTTCGCCAATTTCCTGCACATCCTCGACGAGGGCAGGATCGCGATCGCCGCGCTCTCGACCGGCGCGGCAGAAGGGTGCCTCGAGGCCGCGGTCGACTATGCGAAGAAGCGCACGGTGTTCGGCGAGCAACTGTCCACGCGCCAGAGCATCCAGTTCATGCTGGCGCGCATGCAGCTGCGCGTGCACAACGCGCGGCTCGCGTGGCACCACGCCGCGCGGCTGCGCGATGCGGGCAAGTCCTTCAAGGTCGAGGCGGCGATCGCGAAGCTCACCGCGAGCGACGCGGCCATGGACAACGCGCGCGACGCGACCCAGATCTTCGGCGGCAACGGCTTCATGAACGAGTACCCCGTCGCCCGGCACTACCGCGACTCGAAGATCCTCGAGATCGGCGAGGGCACCAGCGAAGTGCAGCTGCTGGTCATCTCGCGCGCCCTCGGTCTCGGGTAGCGTGAGCGCGTGACCGAGATCGTGCAGCGCGGACTGTACTTCGACGAATTCGAGGTCGGCGCGCGTTACCTTCATCGGCCGGGGCGCACGGCGACCGAGGCGGACAACGTCCTGTTCTCGTCTTTGACGATGAACGCCCAGGCGCTGCATCTGGATGCGGCCTATTCGGCCACCCAGCCCTTCGGTCAGCGGCTCATGAATTCGATGTGGACCCTCGCGACCATGGTCGGGGCATCCGTCTCCCAGCTCACGCAGGGAACGCTCGTCGCGCAGCTGGGTCTGTCCGACATCGCGTTCCCGGCGCCGCTGTTCCACGGCGACACGCTCTACACCGACACCGAGATCCTCGCGGCGCGACCGTCGGGCTCGCGGCCCGGTCAGGGGATCGTGACCATGCGCCACACCGGCCGCAACCAGGACGGCATCGTCGTGGCGACCGCGACGCGCGCTGCCCTCATGTGGTCTCGCGAAGGCTCCGCCGCTCAGGAGGACTCATGACCGTTCTGGACTACGGCCCGGCGATCCTGTTCTGCCCCGCCGACCGCCCCGAGCGCTTCGACAAGGCCCTGCAGCGCGCGGATGCCGTCATCCTCGACCTCGAAGACGCCGTCGCCCCCGCGTCGAAGGTCAGAGCGCGCGGCGCGCTCATCGAATCGGAGCTCGACGCCGACCGCGTGATCGTGCGCGTCAACCCGCCCGGTACCGATGCGTTCGTCGCCGACCTCGCGACCCTATCGCAGACCGACTACCGCACCATCATGGTGGCCAAGGCCGAGAGCGTGAAGCAGCTCAAGAGCATCGACCGCCGCTTCTCGATCATCGCGCTGTGCGAGACCGCGCGCGGAGTGGCCGCCGCCGAGAAGTTCGCCGCGCACGACCAGGTCATGGGCCTCATGTGGGGTGCCGAGGATCTCGTCGCCAGCCTCGGCGGCACGAGCAGTCGCAAGCCGAACGGCCGCTATCGGGACGTCGCCCGCTACGCCCGCGCGCGGGTGCTCCTGGCGGCAGGTGCGCGCGGCAAGGCCGCCATCGACGCGGTGCACCTCGACATCACCGAGACCAAGCGCCTCGCGATCGAAGCGGCCGATGCCGCGGCATCCGGCTTCGCCGCGACGGCGTGCATCCACCCGAGTCAGGTCGAGATCATCCGGGGCGCGTACCGTCCCGCCGAAGCCGCGCTCGCTTGGGCGCGCGGCGTGCTCGACGCTTCGCGCTCGCAGGGTGGGGTCTTCACCTACGAGGGGCGCATGATCGACGAGCCCGTGCTGCGACACGCGCGAGCGGTTCTCACGCGCGCTCAGTCATCCTCGGATTGAGCCGCAGCGCTGCGCGCGACGATCGCACGTGCGACGTCGCCGATCAGCTCGTACGGGATCGGCTTGCTGTGCGGGAACACCACCGAGTCCTTCTCGGCGCGGTACGGCGCGACCCGACTCTCGAGCGGCTCGTCGAGCGCCGGCACCGGGTAAAGCCCGATGTGCCGCCTCCAGCCCGCGTAGTGCAGCGCGTAGCGGCCGCCCAGCACGACCGCCGCGATTCCGTAGCGGATCTTCTCCTCGGCCGGCGTGCCGACCTCCGCGACGATGATCTCGCGGATCCGCTGCAGCCGCTCGGCGACCTCGGGCGGGAACCCCGCGATGTACTCGTCGACCGTTGCCGCAGCTGCCATGCGGCGAGCCTAGGCGGTCGCGCCCGCGTAGGACAGCAGCTGCAGTCGTTCGCGCTCGTAGAGCATCGTGTACGCCGAGCCGTTCGGCAGGCGCACGCCCGTCGGTGGCAGTTCGCCTCCGGTGGCGTGACGGATCATCTCGCGGATGAGCGCCCCATGGGTCACCACGATGACGGATGCCGCCGCGGGTGCCGTCGCCGTGCGCGCGTCGCGGACGACTGCGGCGAGCGCTCGGAGGCCGCGCTCTCTCAGGTGCGGCCACGGCTCGGCGCCGGGAACCTCGGCGCTGTGCCAGTCGCCCCAGCGCCGGATGAAATCCGCGGCATCCACCCCTTCGGCGTCGCCGTATGCGCGTTCCCGCAGGTCGGGGTACAGCCTGGGCGCGGGCAGCCCCAGCTCGACCGCGATGATCCGCGCCGTCTCGGTCGCTCGGGACAAGTCGCTCGCCACCACGATCGGCGCGACCGGCACGGAGGACAGCCCGAGCTGATCGCGCAGCGTCGACGCGGCAGCCCGCGCCTGGGCGCGACCGGTGCCGTTCAGGGGGATGTCGGTCGAGCCCTGGATGCGGCGGTCACGATTCCAGTCGGTCTCGCCATGGCGCACGAGGGTCAGCAGGGTCACCCGTCGAGCCTAAGCGTCCGGTGAGCCCTGCCGGCGCTGCTCGGGTGTGGAGAGGGCCACCGCGAGCGCCTGGAGCACCTCACTCGTTCCCGCGTCGACCTTGACGGTGGCGCGGTGATCGGCGCGCGTGGCACCGCGGTTGACGATCACGATCGGCAGCCTGCGACGCCGTGCGCGCTCGAGCAGGCGGATGCCGGAATTGACGACGAGCGACGACCCGGCGATCACGAGGGCGTCGCTGCCGCGCACGAGCTGCTCGGCCTCGCGGAACTTCTCCGCGGGGATGAACTCGCCGAAGAAGACGACATCCGGCTTCAGCATCCCTTGGCAGACCGTGCAGGCCGGGATGCGGAATCCCGTCGTGCTCTCGGGGAGGACGTCGCCGTCCGGCCCGAGCGGGATGCTCTCGGGCACCTGTATCCACGGATTGTCCGCCTCGACCCGCTGGGCGAGGTCGCGGCGGTCGAAGACCTGCCCGCAGTGGGTGCAGAAGACCCGGCGCATCGTGCCGTGCAGCTCGACGACCCGGCGGCTGCCGGCGCGCACATGCAGTCCGTCGACGTTCTGCGTCACGACGCCCGACGCGATGCCGCGCGCCTCGAGCGACGCGAGCGCGAGATGCCCCGGATTGGGTGCCGCCGCGGCGAACGACCGCCATCCCAGATGGCTGCCGACCCAGTATCGCCGGCGGGCATCCTCGCTCGCGAGGAACTGCTCGACCGTCATCGGCGTGCGCAACGGCGCGCCCTTGCCGCGATAGTCCGGAATGCCGGAGTCGGTCGATACGCCCGCCCCGGTGAGGATCGCCAGTCTCCTGCCGGCGAGAGCGGTGACGGCCTCGGCGATCGCGTCGGCGGTGCGGGCGTCGTGTTCGGCCGCGGTCACTGTGCTGTCGACCACCGTGCGATCACCCCCTCGAGCTCACCCTGTGGTCAGAGTGTAGGCGGCGCGGTTTACCGGGATGTTACGGCGGGCCCTCGACCTGAGAGAGTGGTGCAGAGGCTTTACGGGCCGGAAGAGGAGTGCGGATGCGGGTCATCGAGATCGTGGACCCGGCGGACCCTCGAATGTCGGACTATCGGGACCTGACGGATGTGGCGCTGCGCCGGGTACTCGAACCCGATGGCGGCCTCTACATCGCAGAGTCGGCGAAGGTGATCGGCCGCGCTCTCGCCGCGCGTCATCGCCCGCGTTCGGTTCTCGTCCAGGAGAAGTGGCTCGGGGATGTCGCCGCTCTGCTCGCTGACGACGTCGAGACGCCGGTCTACGTCGTCGCCGCAGACGTGGCGGAGTCGCTGACCGGCTACGCGGTGCACCGGGGGGCCCTGGCGGCCATGCGCCGACCAGTGCTGGTTTCGGTCGCCGAGGTTGTCGCAGGTGCACGCACGGTCGTGATCCTCGACGACATCGTCGACCACACCAACGTCGGCGCCGCCTTCCGCAGCGCCGCGGCACTCGGAGCCGACGCCGTGCTGATCTCACCGCGGTGCGCCGACCCGCTCTACCGGCGCAGCGTGCGGGTGAGCATGGGGACCGTCTTCCAGGTGCCGTGGACGCGTCTGACGTCGTGGTCCGAAGCGCGCAGCGCCCTGACCGATCTCGGTTTCCATCTCGCGGCGCTCGCGCTCGCCGACGACGCCGTGCCGCTGGATGAGTTCGCCGCGCACCGGCCGGAGCGTGTGGCGCTTCTACTGGGCTCGGAAGGCGATGGTCTGAGCACCAGGGCACTGCGATCGGCCGACACCATCGTGACGATCCCGATGGGGGGCGGCGTCGACTCCCTCAACGTGGCCGCAGCGGGCGCCGTCGCGCTGTGGGCGCTGCGGGAGCAGCATCCGTCGCGCTCAAAGGCGTTGAGGGGCTAGACCTTCTCGCCGGGCTCCTCCGCGGCATCCTTCGCGGGTGCGAGGGTGATGACCGGCATCGCATCGGGGCGCTTTGCGGTGATCTCGTCTCCCGACGACTGGTGGCGCACGCGCCGCAGCACCCAGGGCACGAAGTGCGTGCGGGCCCAGACGAAGTCTTCGGTGCGGGCCTCGCGCCACCTCCTGACCGGCAGCGGGTCGGGCTGCATCGGCTGCAGATCGTTCGGCACGTTGAGCGCGCGCAGTACCATCCGGGCCACTTCGTGATGCCCCAGTGGGTTGTAGTGCAGGCGGTCGACGTCGAAGAACCGTGAGTCCTGCACCTCTTTCAGTGCCCACTGATCGGCGACGATGCAGTCATAGCGGTCGGCGATCGCGCGGATGTTCTCGTTGTAGATCGCGACCTTGCCGCGGAAGCGCCGGAACACGGGCGTGAAGTTCGTGTCGATCCCGGTGAAGACCACGAGCGTCGCGCCGTCACGGCTGAGACGGACGACGGCGTCCTCGAACTGCGCGGCGATCTCGTCGGGATCCGTGCCGGGGCGGATCACGTCGTTGCCTCCGGCGGCGAAGGTGATCAGGTCGGGCTTGAGCTCGAGCGCGGCATCCACCTGGCCGGCGACGATCTGGGCGATGAGCTTGCCGCGCACCGCGAGATTCGCGTACGCGAAGTCGTCGACCTGCCGTGACAGCACTTCGGCGACACGATCGGCCCAGCCTCGGTGTCCGTCGGGCGACGCCGGCTCGGGATCGCCGATGCCCTCCGTGAACGAGTCGCCGAGGGCGACGAAACGCCGCCAGGGGTGCGCCCCGAGATTCGTGATCTCGGGGGGCTGGTCGTCGCTCGTGGGCATTCGTCTTCCTCGGTTCATGAGCCCTACGAGGCTATCGCGCCCTCCCGACGCGGCCGGACACCCGATGTCGCGGCGCTCGTCTAGGGTGGTCAGTCATTGTGTGTGCCGCCGAGCGGTGACGTGGGGAAGGGGGATGCCGTGGATGACGACGCCCTCCTCGAGGCCACCGGCCCCCATCTCGGCAGCTTCGCCGCGGAGCACCTTTCTCCCGCCTACCCGCAGCGCGCACCGTGGGGAACGGCCGAGCGCCTGCGCGCGTGGCAGGTGGAGGCCCTCGACCGGTATTTCAGCCTCGAAGGCCCCGACGGCGTCGGCTCCGGGCCGCGGGACTTCCTCGCCGCGGCAACCCCGGGCGCCGGCAAGACCACCTTCGCGCTCCGCCTCGCGAGCGAACTCCTGCGCCGGCGCATCATCGATCGCATCGTCGTCGTCGCGCCGACGGAGCACCTGAAGACCCAATGGGCGGATGCCGCGGCCCGTGTGTCGATCCGGCTCGACCCCGCCTTCAGCAACCGCCACGTCGCCCCCGCGCGGCACTACCACGGGATCGCCGTGACCTACGCGCAGGTCGCGGTGAAGGCCTCCGTGCACCAGCGGGTCACCGAGGATTCCCGCACCCTGGTGATCCTCGACGAGGTGCACCACGGCGGCGACGCGCTCAGCTGGGGCGATGCCCTGCGTGAGGCCTACGGACGCGCCGCGCGCCGGCTCCTTCTGTCAGGCACACCCTTCCGCAGCGACACGTCCCCCATCCCGTTCGTGGAGTATCACCCCGACGAGCACGGCATTCGGCTGTCACGCACCGACTACAGCTACGGCTACGGCCGGGCTCTCGCCGACGGCGTCGTGCGACCGGTGATCTTCCTCGTCTACGCGGGGCAGATGCGCTGGCGCACGCGCACGGGCGACGAGATGGAGGCCCAGCTCGGGCAGGACAACACGAAGGACATCACCGCGCAGGCCTGGCGGACCGCCCTCGACCCGGAGGGGGAGTGGATTCCGGCGGTGCTCCGTTCCGCGGATCGCAGGCTGACCGAGGTGCGCGAACAGGTTCCGGATGCCGGGGGTCTGGTCATCGCGACCGATCAGACGGCCGCGCGCGCCTACGCCGCGATCCTGCGCGGCCTGACCGGTGAGGAGCCGGCGGTCGTGCTCTCCGACGAGGCGGAGGCGTCCTCGCGGATCGAAGCTTTCGCCCGGAGCGCGAAGCGGTGGATGGTGGCGGTCCGCATGGTATCCGAAGGCGTCGACGTTCCGCGCCTCGCGGTGGGCGTGTACGCCACGTCCGCCTCGACCCCGCTGTTCTTCGCGCAGGCGATCGGCCGCTTCGTGCGGGCCCGCCGCCGGGGAGAGACCGCCAGCGTCTTCCTGCCACACGTGCCGCAGCTGATGGCGCTCGCGGGTGAGCTGGAGCGGCAACGCGATCACGCGCTCGATCGCGACATCTCCGGCGGCGACGACTGGGCCCTCGACGATGACGCGATGGATGCCGCAGAGCGCGAGGAATCGGCATCCGACGCTCTGACTTACGAGTTCACCTATCAGGCGCTCGGTTCGCTGGCCCATTTCGACCGCGTCCTCTACGACGGTCGCGAATTCGGTCAGCTCGCCGTGCCGGGGACGCCCGAGGAAGAGGAGTTCCTGGGCCTGCCCGGTCTGCTCGAGCCCGAGCATGTGCACGAGCTCCTGCAGCAGCGGCAGGCGCGTCAGAGCAAGCACCGACGAATGCGTGAGGCGCGCGAGGGGGCGGCCGAACCGGCCCCGCCGCAGGCGCTGCACCGCACGCTGAAGGAGCAGAGGCAGCTGCTGAACAGCCTCGTCGGTCTGTACGCGCGCCAGACCGGCGACCCACACGGGATCGTCCACGCAGAGCTGCGCCGCGTGTGCGGAGGGCCGGCGGTATCGCACGCGACCGTGGCGCAGCTGCAGGCGCGGATCGACGTGCTCCGGTCGCGGGTGAGGTCCTAGGGGTTGTCAGAAAGCGATTTCCGATCTAGGCTGTTCCTACACACGGAAAGCGCTATCCCGTCTGCGGGACGGCATCGCGAGATGTCGCCTCGCAGGCACCATCCCCCCACAGAAGGATTCGAAGATGAATCTCGAACCCCGTCGTTTCCGTGCGCTCGTCGCAGCTGCCGCTGCCGGGTGCCTCGTCCTGGGTGCCGCGCAGTCCGCCGGCGCTCAGCCACCGGACCATGCCGGCCCACTGGCACAAGAGTCCGTCCCCGAGGGTCTGCCGCAGCTCGAGAGCCTCGATCGCGGACTGGTCGCAGTCTCCACCAGCGAAGGGGTCTTCCTCAGCTGGCGCCTTCTCGCTTCCGAGGTGTCGGGCGCGAGCGAGACCGGTCAGACCGGACCGGCGTTCGTCGTGTCGCGAGATGGAGTCGCCATCGCGACCGTCACTGACAGCACGAACCTCGCTGATCCCGATGGCGATGCGAGCTCGGCCTACACGGTCGTGCCGGTCGTCGACGGGATCGAGGGCGTCCCGAGCGCCGAGGTCACCGCCAGCGCGTCGGGCTATCTCAACGTGCCCCTCATCAAACCTGCCGACGGAGTCACCCCGAGAGGCGAGGCGTACACATATTCCGCGAACGACGCGAGCGTCGCCGACGTGGACGGCGACGGCGGGTACGAGCTGATCGTGAAGTGGGACCCGTCGAACTCGAAGGACGTCTCCCAGGTCGGCTACACCGGTGAGGTCTACCTCGATACGTACGAGTTCGACGGCACGCTGCTCAACCGGATCTCGCTGGGAGTGAACATCCGTGCCGGAGCCCACTACACCCAGTTCCTCGCCTACGACTTCGATGGCGATGGACGCAGCGAGCTCATGCTCAAGACCGCTCCCGGAACGAAGTCCACGACGTACGCCGCCGACGGATCCGTCGCCGCGGAGAGCTTCGTCACGATGCCGGAACGGGATGCCGCGGCCGGGGTCACGCATCAGGACGACTACCGCATGAGCAATGCGGACTTCCGCGCTCACCTCACGGCACTCTTCCTGAGCTGGCACGAGCGTCCCGAGGTGCTCTCGGGGCAGTGGCCCGCCACGCTCGAAGAGGCGTGGGGCGCTCCGGTGACCCATGAGTACCCGCTGTCGCAGCAGAGCGCCGAAGAGCTCACGTCGTATTTCATCGACGTGTACGCACCGAGCCGTAGCGGCAACAACCGCCTGTGGAACTTCGAGGGGTTCATCGTCGAGGGTCCGGAGTACCTCACGGTCTTCGACGGGCTGACCGGCGCCGAGCTGCAGACGATCGACTACAAGCCCGGCCGCGGCGACGATGGGCTGCTGTGGGGCGACTACGCCATGGGGCGCATCGAACCGGGCAACCGCGTCGACCGCTTCCTGTCGGGAGTCGCGTACCTCGACGGCACCCAGCCGTCGGCGGTGTTTGCCCGGGGGTACTACACGCGCTCGACGATCGCGGCGTACAACTGGACCGGCGAGCAGCTCGAAGAGGTGTGGTTCGTCGACAGCGGGCACGTTCCGCTGACCAACCCGTTCAACGACGGGCCGCACGGGCGTGACGGCACCGACCCCGAATTCGCGACGCTGACCACCCAGGGCTTCCACTCGCTCAGCGCCTCCGACGTAGATGGCGACGGCCGGCAGGAGATCGTCTACGGGTCGGCCACGGTCGACGACGACGGCTCCCTGCTGTACAGCTCCTTCGATGTGATGCCGCCGCAGAGCGCCCAGCCCGGGCAGACCGTGCGCTTGGGTCACGGCGACGCGATGCACGTCACCGACATCGACCCGAATCGACCGGGGCTGGAGATCTTCACGGTCCACGAGGGCGGGACGTTCGCGCCGTACGGCTACGCGTTGCGGGGTGCCGCGACCGGAGAGGTGCTCTACGGGGATTACACCGGCCGCGACACGGGCCGCGGAATGATCGGCGACGTCGACCCCACGGTGCCCGGCCACGAGACCTGGGCGACGAAGCTGCGCGCAGCCGACGGCACGGAACTCGGCGCGGCGACCGGCCTGGGGACGAACCAGTCCATCCGGTGGTCCGCAGACCTCACGACGCAGATCGTGAACGGCAGCGGCAACGGCACGACGACGATCGACGACCGCATCCACGGGCGACTCCTCACCGCGACCGACACCCGCACCAACAACGGCACGAAGGGCAACCCCTCGCTCGTCGCCGACATCCTGGGCGATTGGCGCGAGGAGCTGGTGGTCCGCACCGCCGACTCCTCGGCCCTGCGCATCTACGTCTCGACCGAGGTCACCGACCACAAGCTCGCGACGCTGATGCACGATACCCAGTACCGCGCAGAGGTCGCACGTCAGCAGACGACGTACAACCAGCCGTCCTATACGGGGTGGTACCTGGCCAGTGACATGGACTTCGCCGCCGTGCCGGTCCTGACGGTCGAGTCCACCCCGCCTGCGCCGAAGCTCCGGGACCGCCCCGGGACCGGCAAGGACGAGGTCCAGGTTCAGGCGACCGACGGCGTGGCCTGGTACGTCAACGGCGAGCGCGTGACCGCTCCGAACGGCAAGGTGCGCGTGGACGGCGCCGTCGAGGTCGTGGCGGTGCCCACCTCCTGGTATCGATTCCCCGCTGACGCGCAGCGGGTCTGGACCGCCGACTTCGAGGACTGATCCTCGCTGCCGGCCCCGACGGCCGCCCGGCTGCTGCTTTCCGTGTACGCAGCCGGGCGGTCCTTTCGCCTCTCGCGGCCCAGGTTCGGAGACCCGAAATGCTGGTAATCCCGGTCTCGAAGAGGGTTCGATGGATCGCCCTGGCTAGCGTGGAGGGGTCCCGCACCGCCGCCTCGGAGGCTCTATTGACCGCGCCCGCACAACCTACCCCTCGCGATCGTCGTCGCTGGGCGCAGTACCTGGTC
>Ga0190275_10004039_pt1 | contig 10550 bp, 11 predicted proteins | sample Popmic550T_FD_133745 | JGI IMG/M metagenome (GOLD analysis project Ga0190275, IMG submission 133745) | Populus adjacent soil microbial communities from riparian zone of Yellowstone River, Montana, USA - 550 T | ecosystem: Environmental > Terrestrial > Soil > Riparian zone > Trees stand | place...
CGAAAAAGTAGTGGAAGTTCTGGCTGATGTCCTGGTAGAGGTTGCCCTCCTGCTCGTGCGGCAGCATGATGTTGAGGCCCACGCTCGGGGACTTGCCTTCGTAAGCCCCTTTGTTGGCCGCTTCCATGATGCCGGGGCCGCCGCCCGAGATGACGCTGAAGCCGGCGTCGGAAAGGAGCCGCGCGGTGTTCTCGGCGAGCGCGTAGTAGGGATGTGCGGCCAGCGTGCGTGCGCTGCCGAAGAAGCTCACCGCAGGCCTGATCGCCGCGAGCTTTTCGGTGGCCTGCACGAATTCTGCCATAATGCCGAGCACCCGAAACGACTCGCGCGCCGCCCATGTTTTCTCGGTGAGATCAGGCGAAAGCGGGTGCGGGAACTTGTCTTTGGGTGTCATTTTTTTTCAGCAACCGGGTGATGCCGTGAAAAAGTGAGGGCTTGCCCCGTTCACTCGTTCACGCGTCCACCCGTTCACCGCCTCTAATGAAAACTCTGCTGCTGGTCGACGGCTCGTCGTATCTCTATCGCGCATTTCACGCGCTGCCTGATCTGCGAAATTCCAAAGGCGAGCCCACGGGCGCCGTTTACGGCGTGCTCAACATGCTGCGGAAGCTGCACAAGGACGTGGCCGCGGATTATAGCGCCGTGGTTTTCGACGCAAAAGGCAGGACCTTCCGCGACGACGTGTACCCGCAGTACAAGGCGACCCGTGAGGCGATGCCGAGCGAGCTCTCCTTCCAGATCGAGGCTTTGCACGAGGCGGTCCATGCGTTCGGGTGGCCGCTCCTCGTCGTAGAGGGCGTCGAGGCCGACGACGTGATCGGCACGCTGACCAAGGAGGCCGAGCGCGCCGGCGCGCGGGTCGTGATCTCGACGGGCGACAAGGACATGGCGCAGCTCGTGAGCCCGGCGGTGACGCTGGTCAACACGATGTCGAACGAGACGCTCGACGAAGCGGGCGTGGAGAAGAAGTTCGGTGTGACGCCCGAGCGCTTCCTCGATTACCTCACGCTCATCGGTGACGCGATCGACAACATCCCCGGCGTCGAGAAAGTCGGCCCGAAGACCGCGTGCAAATGGCTGGCGCAGTACGGCACGCTCGAAGAGATCCTGCGCCGGCCCAATGAGATCGGCGGCGTCGTCGGGGAGAACCTGCGCAAGGTGCTGGACTGGCTCCCGAAAGCGCGCGAGCTCCTCACGATCAAATGCGACGTGCCGCTCCCGATGAAAATCGAAGAGCTCCAGGTGCGGCCGCAGGACAAGGCAAAGCTCGCGCAGCTGTTCGATCGCTTCGAGTTCAAGACCTGGCGCCGCGAGCTCCAGGAGAGCTCGGACACAGCGCCGGTCGAAGCCGTCGATGCATCCCCTGGCGCCGTCACCGCGCGGGCCGCGGAGGCCTGCGAGTATGAAACGGTGCTCACTGAAGAGCAGCTGAACGCGTGGATGCTGCGGCTCGAAGGCGCCGAGCTGACCGCGTTCGGGACCGACACCACGAGCACCGATGCGTTTCGCGCCGAGCTCGTCGGCATCTCGCTGTCGGTCGAGCGCGCGTGCGCGGCCTATATTCCTGTCGGACACGGCTATGCGGGGGCGCCCGAGCAGCTGTCGCGCGACCTCGTGCTCGAGCGCATGAAGCCGTGGCTCGAAAACGCGAGTGCCGCGAAAGTCGGGCAGAACACGAAGTACGACATGCAGGTGCTCGCGAACTACGGCATCAGGCTTAGCGGTGTGCAGCACGACACGCTGCTTCAGTCCTACGTCCTCGAAAGCCACAAGTCGCACGACCTGGACGACCTCGCCGAGCGGCACCTGTCGCTGCGCACGATCACCTACGACGACATGACGGGGAAAGGCGCCAAGCGCATCCCCTTCGAGCAGGTGAGCGTCGAGTCTGCGACGCAGTACGCGGCGGAGAACGCTGACGTGACCCTGCGGCTGCATCATGCGCTGGGGCCCCAGGTCGAGCGCGACGAAAAGCTGTGCCGCATCTATCGCGACATGGAAATCCCTGTGATGCACGTGCTTGCGCAGATGGAGCGCCACGGTGTACTGCTCGACACGGCGCTGCTCGGCGATCTCTCGCGCGAGTTCGGCGGCAAGATGCTCGAGATCGAGGCCAGAGCCCACGAGCAGGCGGGACAGCCGTTCAATCTGAACTCGCCGAAGCAGATCCAGGAGATCCTGTTCGACAAGAACAAGCTGCCGGTGATCAAGAAGACGCCTTCGGGCACGCCTTCGACCGACGAGGACGTGCTCGCCCAGCTCGCGCTCGATCACCCACTGCCGAAGCTGATCCTCGAATACCGCGGACTGACGAAGCTCAAGTCGACGTACACCGACAAGCTCGCCGAGATCGTCAATCCCGCGACGGGCCGCGTGCACACGTCGTACGCACAGGCGGTCGCAGTGACGGGACGGCTCTCGAGCAGCGACCCGAATCTCCAGAACATTCCCATCCGCACGGCCGAAGGGCGGCGCATCCGCGAAGCGTTCATCCCCGATCGCGGGCACCAGATCGTGTCCGCCGACTACTCGCAGATCGAGCTTCGCATCATGGCGCACATCTCGCGCGACGAGAGTCTGCTCAAGTCGTTTGCCGAAGGCGAGGACATCCACCGCGCGACCGCGGGTGAAGTGTTCGGCATACCGCCGGCGGAGCTCACCTCCGAGCAGCGGCGCTACGCGAAAGCCATCAACTTCGGCCTGATCTACGGGATGTCGGCCTTCGGCCTGTCGAAGCAGCTCGACATCGAGCGCTCGGCCGCCCAGCAGTACATGGACCGGTACTTCGCGCGCTATCCCGGCGTTGCCCAGTACATGCAGCGCACCCGCGAGCTCGCCAGGCGCGAGGGCTACGTGGAGACGGTGTTCGGCCGAAGGCTCTGGCTCCAGGAGATACGCAGCGGCAGCCCCGCGCGGAGGCAGGCCGCCGAGCGCGCCGCGATCAACGCGCCGATGCAGGGCACTGCGGCGGATCTCATCAAGATGGCCATGATCCGCGTGCACGACTGGATCATCCGCGAGCGCCTCGCGACGCGGCTCCTCATGCAGGTGCACGACGAGCTCGTGCTCGAAGTGCCGGACGCGGAAGTCGAGCGCGTGCGCGCCGAATTGCCCGAGCTCATGACGGGCGTTGCCGAGCTCGCGGTACCTCTGGTCGTGGAAGTCGGCGTTGGCCCTAACTGGGACAAGGCGCACTAAAGCGATCGTCGCAAAGTGAAAACCTACATACGGCCGATCGTCCGAAAGTGAAAACCTACTTTCGGCCGGGCACACCGACATTGAGACGGAAGCCTCGACGTTGGGAGAGGGAAGTTAGCACCAAGGCTTGGGGCGGCCCGGCGCCTTGGTGCTGAAACAACAACACCTACGAAGAACCAAGTGGCTGCCCTGCGCTCGGTTCTTCGTGGCCCTTTCAAGCTCGAATCGGCGGGCTTGGCCCGCGATTCAGTTCAAATTGGCAGTTCCGGCGCAAAGTAGATGTTCACTTTGCGACGTGCGTCTTGCTCGAATCGGCGGGCTTGGCCCGCGATTCAGTTCAAACTGCCGTCCCCGGCCGAAAGTAGGTTTTCACTTTCGGACGTAGCAGTTGCGGCGCAAAGTAGGGTTTCACTTTGCGACGAACGACTAGCGCATCGCGCCGAATACTCTCTTCACGATGTCGCTCGATGCGCCGAGGGGGTTCTGGCGGAAGGCTTTCTCCTGCTCGGCGATCATGAGGTAGAGGCCGTCGAGCGCCTTGCGCGTCACGTAGCCTTCGATCGTCGACTGGTCCTGCCGGATGAGGCCGAGCTGCACGCCCTGGCCCGCGAGCGAGTTGTACTGCTCGGCTAGCCCCACCTGGTCGGTCGCTTTCTTGACGATGGGCAGGAAGCGCGTCGTGAGCTGGGACTCGGTCGTGCGCTTGAAGTAGTCGGTCGCCGCCGTGTCGCCGCCCGTGAGGATGCCTTTCGCGTCCTGCACGGTCATGCGCTTCACCGAGTCGACGAGCAGCGCCTTGGCCTCGGGCACGGCCGCCTCTGCGGCGCGGTTCATCGCGACCACGAGATCGTCGGCCTGCCGCTTCATGCCGGCAAAGCGCAGGGCACTTTCGACTTTCTTCAGGGCCGGCGGCAGCGGGATCTTGACCTTGGGGTTGTTGAGAAACCCGTTCTCGACGCCGAGCTTCGCGACCGCGGCCGCGGAACCATCGGCGAGCGCCTGTTTCAAACCGGAAGACGCCTCGGTATTGCTGACGCCTTCCAGGGTCGCACCCATGACCGGGAAGCTGATGACAAGCGCGAGTAAACAACCGAGAATTCGGGCCATTCCAGCATCTCCCAGACATTTATAGTATGAAACGCCGTAACTCTATCCTGATTCTGGCGGTCGTAGGCGTTATCGGCTACGCGCTGTATGCGGGGCTCGTCAGGACACAGCCTGCGCCGGCGGTGACTTTCACTTCGCTCACCGGCGAAAGGATCGGGCCGGCGGAACTGCGGGGTCGCGTGGTGCTCGTCAACTTCTGGGCCACCGATTGCGCGGTATGCGTGAAGGAGATGCCGCGCCTGGTGCAGACTTACAAGACGCACCGCGAAGGGGGCCTTTCGGTGATCGCGGTGGCGATGCGTCACGACCCTCCGAACTACGTGCTCAACTACACCGAAAAGAATCAGCTGCCGTTCACGGTGGCGCTCGACCCGATGGGCGAGCTCGCGAAGGCTTTCGGGGACGTGAGATTGACGCCGACGACGATCCTCATCGACAAGCGCGGCAACATGGTGACGCGCATTCTCGGAGAGCCCGACTTCACGAAGCTCGACGCGCTGATTGCCGAGAAGCTTGCGGAACCTGCCTGACCTCTGCGGTTAACTCGTCTTCAAACCACGCCCGCTTCATGCGCCATCTGGTCGGCGTGGTAGCTCGAGCGCACCAGCGGACCGCACGCGGCGTGCATGAAGCCGAGCGCTTCAGCGGTCCGCGTGTATTCGTCGAACACGGCCGGCTCTACATAGCGCAGCACGGGCAGGTGATGCGCTGAAGGCTGGAGGTACTGCCCGATCGTCAGCATGTCCACGTCGTGCGCGCGCAAGTCGCGCATGACTTCGACGATCTCTTCGTCGGTCTCGCCCAGCCCCACCATCAGCCCCGACTTCGCCGGGATGTGCGGGAAGCGCGCCTTGAAGTCTTTCAGAAGCTTGAGCGAGTGCGTGTAGTCCGACCCGGGACGCGCCTGCTTGTAGAGCCGGGGCACGGTCTCGAGGTTGTGGTTCATCACGTCGGGCGGGCACTCCGAAAGGATCTCGAGCGCGACGTCGAGCCGTCCGCGGAAGTCCGGCACGAGAACCTCGATGCGCGTGCGCGGCGAGCGCTCGCGCACCGCGCGGATGCAGTCCTTGAAATGCTTCGCGCCGCCGTCGCGCAGGTCGTCGCGGTCCACACTCGTGATCACGACGTACTTGAGCGCGAGGGCGGCGATGGTCTCGGCCAAGTGAGCCGGCTCTTCGGCGTCGGGCGGAAGGGGCCTTCCGTGCGCGACGTCGCAGAAGGGACAGCGACGCGTGCAGAGGGCGCCGAGGATCATGAACGTCGCAGTGCCCTTGCCGAAGCACTCGCCGATGTTCGGGCACGACGCTTCCTCGCACACGGTGTGGAGCTTCTGCTCGCGCAGAATTCCTTTGATCTCCTGGAAGCGCTTGCCGTCGGAGAGGCGCACGCGGATCCAGTCGGGCTTCTTCAGCCGCTCCGCCGGCACGATCTTTATCGGGATGCGCGCGGTCTTTGCGGCGCCCTTCTCGCGGTCCCCGACCGAGCTCATCCGAGCGCTCTCAGAAGGTGATCCCGGAGCTTCTCCGCAACCTGGCCGGGCGTATCAGTGACGCCCAGATCGCGCAGTTGCGTCACGGAAAGGCCGGGGTAGCCGCAGGGATCGATTGCGTGGAAAGGGGATAGGTCCATGTCTACATTGAGCGCGAGGCCGTGATAGCAGCAGCCTCGGGTGATTCGCAGGCCGAGGGCCGCGATCTTCGCGGCGCCGACGTAGACGCCGGGCGCCTCGACACGGCCGGCAGCGGGGAGGCCGTATTCGTGGAGCAAGTTTATCACGGCGCCCTCGAGGAGCCGGACGAGCGGGCGCACCGTGAGCCCCCTGCGCTTCATGTCGAGGAGCACGTACGCGACCGGCTGGCCGGGCCCGTGGTAGGTGATCTGCCCGCCGCGGTCGGTGCCCACGACCGGGATATCGCCCCGGCCTCGGGGAAGGTGCTCGGGGCGCGCGGCTACGCCCAGCGTGTACACGGGCGGATGCTCGACGAGCCAGATTTCGTCGGGCGTCTCGCTGCCGCGACCGGACGTGAAAGCCTGCATTGCCCGCCACGTCGGCTCGTAATCGGCGAGTCCGCGGTGGCTGGAGACGATCGCCGGGCGCTCAAAAGCACGCGCGGGGTGCGAAGCCTGCATCTTCGTAAGGTTCACATTGTCTGACTGGAGGAACGGTAGCACAATGCGCAACTCGTTAATTTGGCTCTGATTATGCGTTTATCCATCATTTCGGCGCTGCTCGGGCTGACGCTCTGCGCGCCCGCGGCCGGACTCGCCGCGGTCAGTGCGGCGGATTATCGGGCAAGTCTCCTGGGAATCCTCGGCACGTATCAGGGCGTGCTCGCCCTGCGTGAAGCGTGCATCGGTGCGTTCCCGGAGACCCGCGCAGTGAACGAAAAAGCGTTCGCCGCGTGGCACGGTCGGCACAAGCGGCTCGAGGCGGAGCTCGACCAGCGTTTCGCGATGATGGTGCGCGCCTATTCGAAGGACGAGAAGGACTACTCACGCAACTTCGGGAAGTATCAAGGTGCTATCCTGCGGCAGCGTGAAGAGACGAAGCAGACGCTGCTTCTGGAAACACGCGGCGACCTCGAAGCCCGGTGCAAGGGAATGCCGGAATTCCTGCGCAGCCGCGAATCCGACCTCGAAGCGGAATTTGCCAACGACCTCATGATCCTGAGGCAGTGGCAGCTCCCCAAATAGCATCGAACCCCGCAGGTACCGCATCACTTTCATCAACGCACTTATCAACGATTCAGGAGAGCACCATGGGTAGAGGCGACAAACGCACCAAGAAAGGCAAGATCTTCAGACATTCGTACGGCAAGTCGAGGCCGCATCATCCCAATGAAAAGGGCGCCGACGCCGCGAAGAAAAAGCCCGGCCGCGTCCCCAGCCGGTAGCAGTATGTCGAGCTTTGCCCCTCCGGTACTTCAAGGAAGGGAGGTTACGGAGGGAAACCATGGGTTTCCCTCTGTATCGGGACTTATCCAGGAGCGGAGCGAGTTACGGAGGGAAACCTTCGGTTTCCTTCTGTTCGTAGGGCGGCCAGGCCCGAGCGAAGGCGAGCGCCGCCCTAGAGCACCATGACCACCATCGGGTGGTCGCACAGGGCCTGATACAGCGTATCGAGCTGCTCGCGCGAAGTCGCACGGACTACGCAGGTCACGCTCAGGTATCGGCCCTGTTTGCTCGTCTTCATCTCCATGCTGGAGGCTTCGAAACCGGGCGCGTGCGCGCGCACGATCGCGAGTATCGCCTGTGCGAATCCGGCCTGCGTCTTCCCGAGCACCTTGATCGGAAAATCGCACGGGTAATCGATCAGTGATTCGCTCGGAAGCGCCATCTGCCGATATTATATCCAGCGGTGGCGGTCGCCGTAGGGTGCGCCGATGGCGCACCACACCGGTCGGTGCGCTACCAGCGCACCCTACGCCGCCTGCCGCATCACCGTGCTCTTGAAATCCTGGTAGAGCTTGTACATCCGGCCGAAGACCGCGCCGGGCTTGCCCGAGCCGACGGCTTTCTCGTCGAGCGAAGTGACCGCGAGGACCTCCTTGGTCGATGAGGTCACCCAGATCTCGTCGGCGGAGCGCACTTCCGCTTCCGTGATCGGCCGCACTTCGATCGGGAGTCCGTTCGCCCGCGCGAGCTCCACCACCACGTCGTAGGTGATGCCCGGCAGCACGAGGTTGTTCTTCGGCGTCGCCAGCACCACGCCGTTTTTCACCACGAAAACGTTGCTGGACGAGCCTTCGGTCAGGAACCCGTCGCGGAACATGACCACCTCGATGGCGTCGGCATCCGCGGCAGCCTGGCGCAGCAGGCAATTGCCCAGGAGCGAGGTCGATTTGACGTCGCATTTGAGCCAGCGATAGTCGATTGCCGTGATCGCGTGGACGCCGCCGTCCACTACTTCGCGAGCGGGCGTCGACAGCAGGTTGCTCATGCCGAATACCGTCGGCTTCACATCCTTGGGAAAGGCGTGGTCGCGCCGGGCGACGCCGCGCGTGACCTGGAGATAGATCGACTGGTCGTCACCGGCATTGCGCGCGATGAGCTCCCGCACGAGGCGCGTCCATTCCGCATCGCTCATGGGATTCGCAATCCGGATCGCCTGGTGGCTGCGCTCGAAGCGCGCCAGATGCTCGGGCAGCCTGAACGGGTGCCCGGAGTACACCGGAATGACTTCGTAAATGCCGTCGCCGAAGATGAAGCCGCGGTCCAGCACGGGAATGCGCGCATCCTCGAGCGGCATGAACTCGCCGTTGAGATAGACGATTTCACTCATACAGGGTCTCTCGTGATCACTTGAAGAGGAGTCTCAGGCTGTCCCAGCCGCGACCGAAAATGCCCGCGACGGGAACTTCTTCCAAGGCTACCACAGGGAATTCGCCGTAAGGCTTGCCGTCGAGCTGGATGCGCATGACGCCGATTTTCTGTCCCGCGGCGATGGGTGCGAGGAGCGGCTGGCTCGTCTCGATGCTGGCCTTCAGCTTGTCCCCGAAGCCTTTCGGCACGCTGAGGGAGAGATCGTACGGAAAGCCCGCGTTCACCTGGTTCGCCCCTCCTTTCCAGACTTTCACCGAAGAGACCGTCTGGTTCTTCTCGTACAGTTTTACGGTGTCGTAAAACTGGAATCCGTAATTGAGGAGCTTCTGGCTTTCGGTCGCGCGGACGGCCTCGGAGTTCGCGCCGAGCACAACGGAAATGAGCCTGCGCGGGCCGCGCCGTGCCGACGTTATGACGCAATACCCCGCGTTGTCCGTGAACCCTGTCTTCATGCCGTCGACGGTCGGATCGATCCAGAGCAGCCGGTTGCGGTTCGACTGCGTGATGTTGTTGTAGCGGTATTCCTTGATCGAGTAGAGCGGATAGTATTCAGGGTAATCACGAACGATGGCCGCAGCGAGCAGCGAGAGATCGTACGCGGTGGTGTAGTGCTGCGGATGCGGAAGGCCGGTGGAGTTCACGAAGTTCGTGTTCTTCATCCCGAGGCGCTGCGCCTCGCGGTTCATCACCTGCGCAAAAATTTCCTCGCTGCCCGCGATCGCCTCGGCGAGTGCGACGCATGCGTCGTTGCCCGACTGGACGATCATCCCTTTCAGGAGCTCGTCCACCGTCACCGGCCGGTTGGCCTCGATGAACATGCGCGAGCCGTCGCTTTTCCACGCACGCGGCGACACGGGAATCGCCTGGTCGGGCTTCAGGGTCTTCTGCTTGAGCGCGTTGAACGTGACGTACGCCGTCATGAGCTTCGTCAGCGAAGCCGGCTCGACACGCTGCTGAGGATTGGTCGAAACGAGAAGCTGGCCGCTGTGATAGTCGGCGAGCACATAGGCCTTTGCTGCGATGTGCGGTGTGGTGGGGGCCTGTGCGAACGCGGCGCTCGCGGACACGAACAGAACAAATGAGAGCAGGAATTGCATGGCGGCGTTCAGGAAAAAGTCGATTATAGGCGTCTGGTTGCGGGCGCGCCGTCGAGCTGGAACAATGCGCGCTCCTTCACCGACCCGGGCTTTTCCATGAAGTTCAACTCATTGCGCGCGCGCTCTGTGCTCGCCACGATCGCAGCCGCGCTGTGTCTCGTATCGCCGCTTGCAGCATGTGCGGACAGCGTGAAAATCGCGAATGCTTGGGTGCGTCCGCCGGTCCCCGGGCAGAAGAATGCGAGCGCGTACATAGAGCTCACGAGCGATCGCGACGCCGCCTTGGTCGCCGTGGGAAGCCCCGCTGCAGCGAGCGCGGAGCTGCACTCCATGACCATGGACGGGGGCGTCATGCGCATGCGCGCGCTGCCGCGCCTCGAGCTTCCCGCGGGTCAGACCGTCAAGCTCGCTCCTGGGGGAAATCACATCATGCTGATCGACGTCACGAAGCCGCTCAAGGCCGGAGACACAGTACCTCTCGTCCTGAGCGTCCAGCCGTCGGGCGCGGGGGCGGGCATGTCGCTCACGACGATCAAGGTCCAGGCGGAAGTCCGGGCCGCAACTGCGTCAAGGCACCAGCATTAGATAATTCTTCGGTGCAAGGTAAAAACCTACTTTGCGCCGGAACGGCTGACTTGAACTGAATCGCGGGGATCCCGGGTTCGCCACGGCACACTGCCTCGAGATAACGCCGGCTTCTAACCCTTGTTGATATATTCGCGCGCGGCCTTGCGCACGAAGGCGAGCTGCGCCCGGAAATTGCGGCAGCCGTTACAGAGCGGCAGGTGCACATACAGGACGACCTTCTCCCGCAACGTGAGCGGC
>Ga0190275_10004040_pt1 | contig 10550 bp, 8 predicted proteins | sample Popmic550T_FD_133745 | JGI IMG/M metagenome (GOLD analysis project Ga0190275, IMG submission 133745) | Populus adjacent soil microbial communities from riparian zone of Yellowstone River, Montana, USA - 550 T | ecosystem: Environmental > Terrestrial > Soil > Riparian zone > Trees stand | place...
CGCCCGGCCCCAGGTGTAGAGCGTGCCCAGCCGGTTGCCCCAGCCGACCAGGTACAGCACGTGGATGAAGCCCCACATGATGTAGGCGATGATCCCGGTGAACGTCCGACCAAAGGAGTCGGCGACCGCGACCTTGTGGCCGATCGTCGCCATGTTGCCCTTGTCGAAATACTTGAACGGCTTGGGTGCGGCCGCCCCGGTGGTCCTGGCCTTGATCAACTTGCCGACGTACTTGCCCTCCTGCATGGCTGGCTGCGCCACCCCGGGCAGCTTGTTCAGCAGCACCATGTCGCCGATGGCGAAGACATCGGGGTGGCCCGGCAGGCTGCAATCGGGGTTGACGGCGACCCGGCCGGATCGATCGGTCTCGGCGCCGGTCTTCTCGGCGAGCATCTTGGCCAGCGGCGACGCCTGTACGCCGGCCGCCCAGATTCGGGTCCGGGTGCGGATTGTCTCGATGCCGTTCGGCCCCTTGATGGTGATTGATTCGTGGTCCATGTCCACGGCAAGGGAATTCAGCCGGATCTCGACGCCCATCTTCTCCAGCTGCTCCTGGGTGTACTTCTGCAGCTTGGGCTTGAACGGCGGCAGCACCGAAGGCGCGCCCTCGAGAACGATGATCCGGGCCTCATGCGTGTTTACCGTGCGGTAGTCGTTGGGCAACACCTTGTGCGCGAGTTCGGCCAATTGGCCCGCCAGTTCGACACCCGTCGGACCGGCCCCGACCACCACGAAGGTCAGCCACTCGGCGCGTTCTTTCGGGTCGTCCGTGAGTTCCGCCATCTCGTACTTGGACAGGATGCCGTCTCGGATGTACCGGGCATCCTCGATGGTCTTCATGCCGGGGGCGAACTCGGCGAACTGGTCCTTGCCGAAGTAGGAATGTGACGCTCCCGCGGCCACCACCAGGGTGTCGTAGGGCAGATCGACATTGCGGCCATCCGGCCCCAGCGCCTTGACGACCTTGTTATCGAGGTCGAGATCCTTGACCTCGGCCAGCAGGGCACGGGCATTCGGTTGTTTCTTGATGGTGCTCCGAATGGCCGGCGCGATCAGTCCGGGCGCCATGATGCCGGCCGCCACCTGGTAGAGCAGTGGCTGGAAGAGATGATGATTCGTCCGGTCGACGAGTGTCACGTCGACCGGGGCGTCTTTCAAGGCATGGGCGACATTCAAGCCGCCGAATCCGCCGCCGACGACTACTACGTGGTGCCGCCCGTTCGCCATGGGGTTCCTCCTCAGTGGGATGAATCATCTAATCGCGCTGGTGCCGTACACGGCGATGTGCCGGCCGGGACTTGTGCCCAGTGGCAATCGCTTGACCTCAATGGCATTCTTCGATCGATGGCGTCACTGTGCGTCATTTCCCACTGCAGAGGGTGCAAAGCAGCCTGAAATAGGAAACCATGGGATGCCAACCACGGCACGGGGAGGGCTAGTGATGAAGGTTCATGGGCGGATTTTCAGCGCAGGCTGCGCCGGCGCAGCGCTTGCTATTGCGCTGACCGGTTGCAGCAGCGGGACCGGAAGTGCCGGCTCGGAGTCGGCCGCGGCATTGACGACCGGGCAGACACCGGCGGCATCGCCGACCGCGACCGGGGGATCCGGCTCGACCGGTAGCGCAGGGTCGAGTGCGTCGGGTGCGTCGTCGGCCACCGGTACGGTTGCGCAGGCCGAACTGGCCACGCCGCAAGGGGTTCAGGTCGGCACTGTCAGCTTCGCGGTAGCCGGCGACGTCGTCACGGTGACTGCTGAGGTCGAGGGCATGCCAGCGGGCTTCAAGGGCTTCCACATTCACGCGATCGGCAAGTGCGAGCCGAACAGCCCCAACCCGGCGGATCCCAGCAAGGTGGGCGATTTTCTTTCCGCTGGCGGGCACCTCGGTGCGTCAGCCGCGGCTCACCCCGGGCATCAGGGCGACCTTTCCTCGTTGGAGGTACGTGGTGACGGGACGGCCGAATTGGTGACCACCACCGACGCGTTCGAGATGGACGCAGTGCTCGACGCCGACGGGTCTGCCGTGATGGTGCACGCCGGGCCGGACAATTTCGGCAATATCCCGACTCGCTACGCTCCCGCTGGACCCGACGCCGATACCCAGGCGACCGGCGATTCCGGGGGTAGGGCCGCCTGCGGTGTGGTCACGGCAGCGACCGGCTGAACAACAGTGGGCCGACGCGGGCGCGACCCATCGACCTCGGCTTCCAGGACGGGCCGGCCGGACCGCTCGATCCGCTCGACTCGCCACATTCCGCACCGACAGCGCTGGTAGACGATCCGACCTGCGCTGGTTCCATGTGCGGAGACGGCCAGGTAGTGATGTCCTTCCGGGTCGGTGTTACCGCTAGTTGGCTTGCTGAGTACCGCGTGGTGGTGTGCCATAAGCCCAGCATGCTGTAATGGTCTTATGCATCTCAACCCTTACGGCGAGTACGCCGTCCTGCTTGCCGTTGAACTCTGCTGGAATCCGCCGGCCACCGGTGCAGAATTGCAGACGCGTTGCGAGGCAGCTGGTCTGACTGTTGACCAGGCAGGCACGGACGTGGACGTCCGAGCGGTGACCGCATTCCTGGCTCGCTGGCTTGACGTGGTGGATGCGCCCGCCGACCAGGCCAGGGCGGATGCGCTCAATGTGCTCTTGGACGAGACATCCGCCCACCCGCGGCTGACCGATCACGCCGGGGACGGCTGGCACCTGCACTACCGCAAGATGGGATTGACCGTCAGCGAGCAGGTGAACGCGCTGATCAGTGTTGGCACCGCACTGCATCTGGTGGGGCGGGGCATGCACCGGCTCGGCCGATGTGCGCTGCCGGAATGCCGGCGGCCTTTTGCCGATGTCACCCGCAACGGCCGGCAGCGCTACTGCAGCCACCCATGCGCGAACCGGGACGCGGTGCGTCGTCATCGCGCCAGGGCGGTGACCGCAGTCTGAGTCCGTGCTTCCGGGGACTCATCAGCTGGGAAGCAGTCGTTCCAGCGTGCCGTCTGCGACGCCGGCGGCCAACAATTCCGCCGCGGCGGCATCGCCGACGTTCCCGAGGGCGGCTCCGTGCAATAACGAGCGCAGGGTGAATTCCCGCATGCCGGTTCTGGACGCGAGCTGACGCAGCTCGTCGATCCAGGAGGGTGTTTCCGGGTGGCCGTGCCGGCGACCGAGGGTGCATCGCGCATCCAGGATGTATCCATCGAGCCAGACGTAGGGGTCGGCGTGCCGGTTGGTGCGGGCATGCGCGTCCGCCAGGATCATGAACGCCCGCTCCTGCTGGCCCGCTGCGTCCGCGATCAGGGCGAGCCCGCGGGCGGCGATCCCCTCCCAGCATGGGTCGCCGAGCTGGCAGGCCCTGGCGAAGGCCTGCTCGAATTGCTCGGCAGCGCCCGCAACGTCGCGACGGACCAACTGAACCTCACCGCGCAGGGCCTGCGGCCACGGCAGGAATGCGAGCCAATGGTGCTGTTCGGCCAGCGCAATCGACTCGTCGAGAAGGGCGGCCGCGGTGTCCAGGTCGCCTTGAAAGAGGTTGAGCCGGCCCAGCATCGACAACCCATAAGCCTCCCGGCGGGGATCGCCGGCGGATCTGGATAGGCTGATCGCGGTTGTCAGGAGCGACGCTGCGCGGGGGTAGTCGGCCCGATCGCTTTCCACACAGCCCAGATAGGTGGTGAGCTTTGCGCGCTCCGAAGGTGAGACGTCAGCGAACCCCAGCGCCTCGGTGAGTCTGACCTCTGCCCTGTCGTACCGGGCCCGCAAGAAATCCACGTAGCCGATTTCCGCCCGGATCTGCGCCAGCGAGTGGTCGAGGCCGTGTTCCAGCGAAATACTGTCCGCTTCGTAGAGTGCGGCCAGGCCCTCCTCGTCGAACCCGCGCAGGGAATGCACCAATGCCTCGGCCAACGCGATCCGTGCAGCGACCCGCAGGCTGGTTGCGCCGGCCGAATCGGATTGCCGGGCGGCGGTCCGCAGGGACTGCACACCCGCCTGGACGGCGCCGGCCGCGACAGCGGCGGTGCCTGCCTCGATCAGCGCGCGAATGGCCGCCAGGTTGGTGATCTCCCCGGCGGCGCTACCGGGGCGGGACGTTCGGACCTGCCGGAGTGCTTCCAGCATCGCAGGCCCCGGCTGAACGCCGAGTTCCTGGTCGAGGATCTCGCTGCAGGCCGCGAATTGCCTGGCCGCCCGCTCGTTGTCGCCGGCGAGCCGGTAGAGCCTGATCAGCAGGGCGTGGTGGTTCTCGTCCAACGGATTCATCTCGGTGGCCCGGACCGCGAGGTCAATTGCCTGGTCGACCTCGCCGGTGGACATGAAACCTAGGGCGGCCTCGTGCAGCATGGTCTCCGATGCGGCAGCCATTCTGCGCTGTTCGGACAGCAGCCATGCTCCGAAGGCGGGCGCGGCAGCAAATGTCATACCCGCCAGCAGCTCTGCGCCCAGGCCGGGCAGGTCGACCGCATCCCGCCAGCTTCCGGACTGGACAACGTCGACGTCCGTAATGACGCTACTTGCCACGGTGAGCACCACCGGATCACCATCGATGGAGCCGTCGTCGGCAAGTCCCCGGCGGATCTCGGCAAGGCACCAGCGCAGTGCCCGGCCCGGGTCGTCGGCCTCTCCGAAGAGCAGCGCGGCGAGCCGGCTCCGGGTCGGCGGGCGCTCGGTCAATAGCAGAAAGGTCAGTACCGCCCAGCTCTTCCGGCTCCGGAACTGGTACGTCCCCGCGCTGGGACGGACCAGTTCCGGTCGACCAAGCAGGTGCACGGCGAGTCTCATCAGAGGAGTATTTTCCACCCGCCCGCACCGGCCTGGGTCAGGAAAACTCGTTTACCGGGTAGATCTCATCGGCCACCAACCCGTGCGCCTCCCGGTGCACGGTGTTCGCAGCATCGGCATCGGGCGCCTCGACCAGGCAGAAGATCTTTCCGGCCTCCTCGTCGACCCAGTACCGCTGGTAGTTGACCCCATACGGGGTTTGGGTGGCCAGATCGGCGCGGTGGGCTCCAGCGACGTCGTCGACAGTGACGCCGCCTTCGATGTTGTGCACGTCCATAAAGAGCATCGCTCTCTCCATTCTGCGGTGGTCCCGGAGATCTGTTGGTCCGGAACGCTGACAGAACAAGCACATCGCATGACCGTTTGACGGTTCGTTTGACGGCAAAACAGGATGAAGATCGTTTCGTCGGATCAGCGCCGGTAGAGGTGATAAACGGTCTCCTCGAAATCTGGCACTGGGTCAATGACGTGGAACCCGGCAGAGAGAGCGCACCTGCTGCTGGCCAGATTTCCCGCATCGACGCCCGCGACGAACAACTCGACATCAGCCGTGGCGGGGTGCGCGATCACCGCCCGAAGTGCAGCCGAGCCAAATCCCTGCCCCCAGCGCTGTGGATCGACGACATAGGCCAGACCCATGCTGATCACATCGATGGCGCCGAGCACGATGGGTGCACCATCCCGCTCGCCGGCATAGCTGGTCCACCGGTCGTAGACATCGCCGCCGATCTTCGCCACTGGGACGCCGGCCTGGTCGAGTAGCACCCAGGAATGCGCTCGCAGCGTCAGCCGCCCCCGAAACTCGGTCTCGGGGTTGCTGTCCACCAGAGCGAGCTCACGCTCCGGCCAGTCCGGCCCACCCAACCATCGGCGCACCTCTGGGTGAGCGAACCACGGCCGAACTGCTGGCAGCAGCTCGGCCGTGAACGGAACCAGTTCGAACACCAGCTCAGAGTTTGATGCCGACGTACTTGGTCTCCAGGTACTCCTCGATGCCCTCTGTCCCGCCCTCGCGGCCGAGGCCGCTGGCCTTCACGCCGCCGAACGGGGCGGCCGGGTTGGAGACAATGCCCTGGTTGATGCCCACCATGCCGGTTTCCAGCTTCTCCGCGACGGTGATGGCGCGGGCCAGGTCTTGGGTGAAGGCGTAGGCGACCAGGCCGTATTCGGTGTTGTTGGCGAGGTCGATGCCCTCCTGGTCGGTGCTGAAGGTGATCACCGGGGCGACCGGGCCGAAGATCTCCTCGCGGAAGACATTGGCATCGGTGCCGATGCCGGTGAGTACGGTCGGCGGGTAGAAGTGCCCGGGTCCGTCGATCGCGGTGCCGCCGGTCAACACCGTGGCGCCCTTGCCGACCGCGTCGGCAACGAGTTCGGTGACCTTGTCCACCGCCGCCTTGTCGACCAACGGGCCAACTGTCACGCCGTCGTCGATGCCGGGGCCGATGGTCATCGCGCCCATCCGTTCGGCCAGCCGCTTCGAGAATTCGGCGGCAACGGATTCATGCACGATGAACCGGTTGGCGGCCGTGCAGGCCTCGCCGATATTGCGCATCTTCGCAAGCATGGCGCCGTCGACGGCCTTGTCCAGATCGGCATCACCGAAGACCACGAATGGGGCGTTGCCACCCAGCTCCATGGAGACCTTGAGCACCTGCTGGGCGGACTGCTCGATCAGCTTCTGGCCGACCGAAGTGGACCCGGTGAAGGTCAGTTTCCGCAGCCGCGGGTCGGCGATGATCGGACCGGACACCTTGCCGGACTGGCTGGTCGTGATCACATTCAGCACGCCATCAGGTAGCCCGGCCTGGATCAGTACGGCGGCCAGCGCCAGGGTGGTGAGCGGCGTCTGCGCGGCCGGTTTGATGACGACGGTGCACCCGGCGGCCAACGCCGGACCGATCTTGCGGGTGCCCATCGCGAGCGGGAAGTTCCACGGGGTGATGGCGTAGACCGGCCCGACCGGCTGCTTCATGGTGAGCAGCCGGGTGCCGCCGGACGGGGCGATCGAGTAGCGGCCGGCGATCCTTACGGCTTCCTCGGAGAACCAGCGGAAGAACTCGGAGCCATAGGTGACCTCACCGCGCGCTTCCGCGAGTGGCTTGCCCATCTCCAGGGTCATCAGCAGCGCGATGTCCTCGGCCCGTTCGGTGAGCAGCTCGAAGGCTTTGCGCAGGATCTCACCGCGTGCCCGCGGGTCGGTGGCGGCCCACTCCGCCGACGCCGCGACGGCCGCATCCAATGCCTCCATACCCTGCGCAGGCGAGGCGTCGGCGACCTCGGCCAAGGTTTTGCCGGTGGCCGGGTTTTCCACCGCTACCTTCGAATCGGTGTCGATCCACTTGCCGCCAATCAGCAGCCCCTTCGGGACCGCGCCGACCACCCGGGAAATCTGCTCGTCCGTAACAGCCATGAGATGCCTTTCCTCGTCCTCGATGCTCGAATTCCTCTTGGTGCCATGCTTCCGTGTCGGCGCCAGATCAGCTGGTCAGCGAGTCGATCGCATTCTCGATGACGTCAAGGCCCTCGGCCAGCAGCGGCAATGGGATGACCAGCGGAGGTAGGAAGCGCAGCACATTGCCGTAGGTGCCCGCGGTCAGCACGACGACGCCCTGCGCATGGCAGGCCTTGGCGATGGCGCCGGCGAGTGCGGCGTTGGGCTCGTTGGTGCCCGGCTTGACCAGTTCGACGGCGATCATGGCGCCGCGACCGCGGACATCACCGATCTCGGAGTGCTTGGTCTGCATCCCACGCAATCGGGTGAACATCATCGACTCGATGCTCTGTGCTGCGCCGACCAGGTCCAATTCACGCATGGTCCGGATCGCGCCGATGGCAGCTGCACAGGCGACCGGGTTGCCACCGTAGGTGCCACCGAGACCACCGGTATGCACGGTGTCCATCAGCTCGGCCCGGCCGGTGACGGCGGCCAGCGGCAAACCGCCCGCGATGCCCTTGGCGAGCGTGATCAGGTCCGGGACGACACCCTCGTGGTCGCTGGCGAACCAGGCGCCGGTCCGGCAGAAGCCGGTCTGGATCTCGTCGGCGATCAGCAGTGCGCCGTTGTCCTTTGCCCAGGCCGCGATGGCCGGCAGGAAGCCGGCAGCCGGGACGATGAAGCCGCCCTCGCCCTGAATGGGTTCGATCAGCACGGCGGCGACATTGTGTGCGCCGACCTGGGTGGTGATGATGTCGATGGCGCGGGCGGCCGCCTGCTCGCCGGTGATCCCGCCGTCCCGGTACGGGTAGGACATCGGCACCCGGTAGATCTCAGGTGCGAACGGCCCGAAGCCCTCCTTGTAGGGCATGTTCTTGGCCGTCAGTGCCATCGTCAGGTTCGTCCGACCGTGGTAGGCGTGATCGAACACCACGATGGCGGTCCGGTTGGTGGCGTGCCGGGCGATCTTCACGGCGTTCTCGACGGCCTCGGAGCCGGAATTGAACAGCGCGGACTTCTTGGCGTGGCTGCCGGGGGTGAGTGCGGCCAGTTCCTCGCAGACCTCGACGTACCCCTCGTACGGCGTGATCATGAAGCACGTGTGGGTGAACGCAGCAACCTGATCGGTGACGTTCTCCACCACATGGGGTGCGGAGTTGCCGACGCTGGCCACTGCGATGCCGGAGCCGAGGTCGATCAGGGAGTTGCCGTCGACATCGACCAACACACCGCCGCCTGCGCGCTCGATAAAGACCGGGAACAGTGTGCTGACCCCGTTGGAGACAGCCGCCTGCCGGCGGGCGAACAATTCTTTGGACCGTGGTCCGGGCAATTCGGTCACCAAACGGCGTTCCTGAACCAGATCCTGCGTCGCGACGGTCATAGCTGTGTCGGCTCCTCTCGGGGTAAGAGCTTCACCATCCCCGATCGGTCGCACCGGGGATATGGCGGAACTGGAGCATTACGCTGCACAACATGGACAGACTGTCGAAGAGTGTCTGCGCATGCCGCTGACGCTGCGTCATCTGGTTTCTACTCCTGATCTGGACCTGCGGCTGCTGACGGCGCAGAGGAGCCTGGATCGGGCGATCACCTGGGTGCACGTCAGTGAGTTGCGGGACCCGACGCCATTCCTCAGTGGCGGTGAACTCTTGTTGACCACCGGTCTCACTTTCGCAGGGCCCACAGACGAGGCGGATGCAGCCGCCGACAGCTACGTACGTCGACTGAGCGCGGCCGCGGTGCTTGGTCTTGGATTCGGAATCGGGCTCAGCCACGACGCGGTGCCCCCTGCCCTGCTCGCTGCCGGGCGCAGGCATGGGTTGCCGATCGTCGAGGTTCCGCGGCAGACACCGTTCATCGCGATCAGCCGGGCCGTCTCGCGAGCGATTGCCGCCGATGAATATGCCGCCGTCGCAAAGACCTTCACTGCGCAGCAGGCGCTCACCAAAGCAGCCCTGGCCGGCGACGGGACGGACCGGCTGATCCGGCTGTTGGCTCAACAACTGACCGGGTGGGTGGCGCTGTTGGACCCCGCCGGAGTACCGATCGCTGCGTCGGACAATGTCAGGGCCAGGGCGCCGGAGCTGTCCACCGAGGTTGTGGTGCTGGCTGCGCACCGGGGGACGGTGAGCTCGGGTTTCCAGCTCGGGCACGACCTGGTCAGCGTGCAATCGATCGGCGCCGGGTCGCGGGGCCGAGCCTTTCTCGCTGTCGGTAGGCCCGGGCCGCTCAGCGCAGGTGATCGGCACCTGGTGAATGCCACGGTGATGCTGTTGACCATTCGACTCGACCAGTCGTCGACGCACGATTCCGTCCTGGCCAGCCTTCGGTCGGCGCTGCTCCGGCTGATCCTGGCAGGCCAGGCTGAGCTCGCTCGACCCATCGCTGAGCAGCTCGCCGCGCCACTGCCGGCCGAGCCGGTTGTGCTGTTGATGCTCACCGGCGCCCCGCCCGGTAGTGCCGCGTTACTGGACGAGCCCGGCCTGCTGTCGACACTGGTCGGCCAGGCGCTGGGCGGCGAAGTGGACGACGCCATATTGCTGTTGATCGGTGGCGGACCGGCTGCGGCCGGCGACACGGCGGCACGGATGGTGGCCGCGGCCGGCACTTCGCCGGATGCCGGGGCCGCACCGGTGATCGGAATTTCGGCGTCGGCCACCTATGGCAGCATCGCCGTTGCGCACCGGCAGGCAACGGCGGCGGCGGACTTCGGGCGCCGTCATGGTCGGGCAGTCACCACCTTCGCCGACATCGCGATGCCCGGCATCGGCGGCCTGCTCGAGCCCCAGCAGGCCAGCGCGTTCGCCGAATCGTTACTCGGACCGGTGATCGAGCACGACCGATCCGGCCGAGGTGATCTGCTGCGCTCGCTGCAGGCCTGGCTGACCCACCACGGCCAATGGGACCCGTCGGCGGCCGCACTTGGTGTGCATCGACACACCTTGCGGCACCGGATGAACACCGTCGAACAGCTGCTCGGCCGCAGCCTGGACGCGCCGGGGACCAGGAGCGAATTGTGGTTGGCGCTGGAGATGCTGGACCCGCCGAGATGAGCTGTGCCGTCGGCCGAGCGTCGCACTACCGGGGTAAGTGAGCCGGTGGTGCGCCCGTCGAAGTGCGCTGTCAGGGCTGCGGCTCGAGCACAACCCGGGGCCCGCCGCCGGTGGCCTGTTGCCAGCCAGCGGCACAGTCCGAGAGCGGCAGCACGGTGTGCTCGACCGATAGCCGCCCCGCCGCCGCCTCCGCCAGCACCGCGGTCAATGCCCCAGCCCGTTGCGCCGGCTGGAGCGCGTTGTTGGTGTACCCAAGCACCGAGAGCGACCGGCTGCGCAGCACCGCGGA
>Ga0190275_10004041_pt1 | contig 10547 bp, 12 predicted proteins | sample Popmic550T_FD_133745 | JGI IMG/M metagenome (GOLD analysis project Ga0190275, IMG submission 133745) | Populus adjacent soil microbial communities from riparian zone of Yellowstone River, Montana, USA - 550 T | ecosystem: Environmental > Terrestrial > Soil > Riparian zone > Trees stand | place...
AGAGCCATGGAAACTTCATACCCAACCCCACCGCCACTCACCGCCCCCGCCCTCACCAACGTGCGCAGCTGGAACGCGCTTTGCCACGCCAGCGCCTTGCTCGGCGTTCTGGTTCATTTCCCCGGCCACCTCCTCGGGCCGCTCATCGTCTGGCTGTGGAAGCGCGACGAATCACCCGAGATCGATGCGCACGGCAAGGAAGCGCTCAACTTCCAAATCTCGATGCTCATCTACAACGTGATCGCCGCTATCTTTTGCCTGGTCCTGATCGGCTTCCTTTTCCTGGCCGTCCTCTGGGTCCTGAACGCCGTCTTCGTCATCATCGCCTCCATCCAGGCGAGCGATGGAAAATTCTATCGTTACCCGATGACGATCCGGTTCCTCCAATGATGCATTAACCGCGGATGACGCGGAGACAATTTAACAGGAGGAAACTGAGGCAACGGAGGGGTTTTTAAACTCCAAAATCTCTGTTGCCTCCGTTATCTCCTGTTAAGAAATCGGGCTACTGTCCCTCCCAGGAGAGACCTTCGGTCATCATCTGCACCTTGCTCCCTGTGCCATCGGGCTTCACGAAAACCGTCAGCGAGGCGCCCTCTCGCTTCCGCTTCAGGATCGAAGACGCAGGGGTGATCAGGTCGCTCCCGTCGTTCTTCCAGCCCTGGGCCTTTAGATTCGCGCTCAGTTCAGTGCAGACGGCTTTCGTGCTCGAGGGGCTCTTGAAATTGAGGTGCTCAACCCCTGTCTTGTAATCGAAGTCGGTCGCATCCTTCGTAAGCGCGAGATCCTTGACGTTGAGTTGATCCTTCGCCGGCTTTGACGCCGGTTTCTCGCTGTCGTCATCCCCGTCTTCATCGTCGTCGCCCGAGTCGGCTTCCGTCGTCTTGGTGGACGGCTTCTCTTTCGCGGTCTCTTCCTGCTTCTTCGAATCGGGAACCTGAAACTCTTTCGGAATCTCTCCAAGCGGCGCGACAAACTTGAGGTTCACCTCCCACTTCTCGCCGAACGTGTCGATCTCGCTATCGGTCACCAATTCTCCCTCCACCTTGCCCTCGTCGAATTTGAAGTTGTTTGTCCTGATCTGCCCGATCGAGCTAAAGCCCTGTTTCTTATGCGCACTGTGGACCACCTGGCAGCCATAGATTCCGCCGTCCTCTTCGAAGACCGAGATGACCAGCGCGCTACCGAGCTTTCCGAAGGCCGCGTCAAAGTCCGGCTTCTTCACTTTCGAATGATCCTTTTCGGTAAATACGAGCTTCATGCCCGCCTTGCCACTAAACGGCTCCTGCCACTGTGCCGACACGAATGCGATGTTCCCCTCTTTCCCATTCCCTTTGAATGTGCCCGTCACCGTCGGCTTCACATTCGCCGCCGGGCCCGGCGCTTTTTTGACGGTCGTTGGCAGCGTTTCGCCGGCCGCGAGCAACTTCACATCAAAACGAACATCAAACGCGGTGGGAAACATCCCCTCGGCATCCCTCGGCTGGCTGGCTTTGCCACTCGCCCGCCCGTCCTGGAGTTTTAGTTCCCCGGTCGCCTTGCCGGCCTCCCGCCTCCCGATCGACGTGCCGCCCGCGGCCGCGCTCCAGAACTTAAGCTGCCCCGCCTTCGAGAAATCCAAAATGAGGAAGGGCCGCTTAAAACTAGCGAAGCCGCCCTTTTTCTCTTCTTCCTTCGACTTCTTGAGATCCTCCCCGGAAATCGTCTGCCCGCTTAAAACCACCGCGATCGCATCCTCGCCATTGACCGTCGTCTCATAGGCAAGCGCATGCGACAGCGTGTAATTCTTATCCTCAAGCATCAGCGTCCCCTCGCCTGCCTTGGCCCCCGCTTGCGCCCAGAGTGCCGCTCCGCCACCCACCACCGCCATCGCCGCCAGCAGACTCACGAATTTCTTAATCATAAGGGGGCCAATTGGCGCAGAGATCGCCCCTCCCGTCGAGGATTATTGCCGCCCCAAGGATCCGAAAATATTGACCGCGGATTACACGGATGAAGAAGGGGGGAAACCTCCTCTTCCTGCTCTCCCCATCCGCGGTTCTCAAAGCAGCGTTGTCTCCTCCAAGGGCCGGCTCGCGGCGTCGCGTGAAACAATTTAACAGAAGGAAAGGTAGAAAACGGAGAGGTGTTCAAGACTCCCGAATCTCTGTTGCCTCCGTTATCTCCTGTTAAGAAATTGGAAATAGGCGGCGAACCTCTTGTTCGTGCTCTCCATCCTCTCCCAGCTCCTCGTTCCCAAACTCTGTTTGGGAACGCACTTGTCTTCGAAACTCTGTTTCGCAGCCGAGGCAAACTGGAGGGACGACTGCCGTGTCGTCCCAATTCCCCCCTCCGCGTCATCCGCGCTATCCGCGATTAAAATCGATTCGTCGCTACGGAATGCCCGATTCCTTCTTAAACTCCACTTTGCGGCCGTCGCTGTATTCGAGATCGATCCGCTGCTCAGGCCCCTTACCGCCAAACGTGATGCGAACTGGTTTCCTGAGGGAATCGATGACGAAGGTTTCATTCGCCACCTCCACCAGCGGCCAGCGCGGCCCTGCATCCTGCGAATGCAGCAATTGCTCGCCCTCCAGCGCGATCATATGCGGCCCGTAGCGACCGGTCAGCATTCGCAGGTCCCGCCGCGGCTTCGGCTCTTCTTTCGCGCGGACCACCTCGATCATCCACTCAAGCTCCTTCTTTCGGCCTGCCCCGGACGCCTTCTGCGCCAACCGTGATAACGCTTCCCGATGGGCAACGTTGAGGGCCGCGCCAGCTTCGACCTTTATGTCCGGCTCGATCCCTATCTTGTCCCAGGTCTTTCCGGTGGCAGCGCTCGTCGCATGGGCAATCGGCACAAAAACGCGAAACCGATCGGTCGCCGGACGATACCGGCCCGCGTTCGCACCACCGCGTGTCTTTTCGCCGACCACTGTCGCTCGCTTGAGTTGTTGCAGAGAAAATGCGAACGCCTCCGCCGCGGAGAAAGTCGAGGCGCTGGTGAGAATGAAAAGATCGGCTGTCGGCATCTTCGGGCCTGGCACGTGAGCGAGAGTGCGATCTTCCGTGGTTGAATTTTCCACGCGGCGGAACGTGCGGACCAAGGCCGTCCGCTGCTCGAAAAAGTAGGTCGCGAGAAACGCGGCCATCTCGCCGGTCCCTCCGCCGTTGCGCCGGACGTCAATGATGACCGCATCCGCCCCGGCCAGGAATCGCATTGAGGCGGCCGCAGTCTCGCCGGCGACCTCCGGAGGAGGAAAGGAGTGGAGCTCCAGATAACGCACGTTGCCGGACAAGGTGGCCAGCCGCCCGAAATCAAAATTGCGCAGGCGCAGCTCGTCGATCCAGGCGTTCGGATCGCGCGGTGGATTCGCGGGAGGTTCCGGCCGGTGCACGACTACTTCGAGGTGTTCGTCATTTCCGATCCGACGCAGCTCCCCGGTCAGCATCTTGGCGAAGCTTTCCTCGTCGTTGACCGGCTTATAGGCGTCGCGCGCGATCTGCTCACGCAGGTGCCTCTCGATTTTGTCCGCCGCCTCTTTGTGAACGTATTCAGCCGAGATTTCTTCGATAACCTTCTCCAGGACGGCTTTCTTTTGCTCGGACGAAAGGGGAGCGGGAGAGGGTTGCGTGTGGGCCAAAGGGGCTGAGCAGAAAACAACGGCAGCTAGCAATCCCAATCGTCCCGCGGGAGAACATCTGTTTGGCGCGTGCATGCGCCGAAATTGGCAGCGCCACTGAGCCTTGTCTTGAATGCTTTTGACCTGACTTGTAGCCACGGCCCTGTGGGCCGTCCTTTGCTGAAGCCATTCTCAATACGGCCCCCAGGCCCGTGGCTACAAGCATTCAACGCATGAGGCGCTGATACCGCAGAGGAGTGACGCCGAACTCCGTTTTGAAGACCCGGGACAAGTGGCTTTGGTCGGCAAAACCAGCTTCGAACGCGACCTCCGCGAGCGGCATGCGCCCTTTCCCGAGAAGGCGCGCGGCCTTGCGCGCCCGCAGCCATCGCCGGTATTCGCCCATCGTGCATCCTTCCGCGCGACGAAATGCGCGAGAGAGGTAAGCCGCGTCCACCTGGGCGGCGCGGGCGAGATCACGCAAAAGGAACGTCTCGCAGGCGCTGTCGTTCAACATCGTGCGGGCTGTGCGGACACACGTTGGGACACTCTCCCTGATCCGCTCGGGCGTCCCCGCGACAACATCCACCAATTCCAGCAGCAGCTCTTCGACCGCGGTCCGCTCGCTCTCGGGCGGAAGCGCCAGCGTTTGCCTAAGCCGCAAAAAAACGCGAGCCACCGGCCCACCGTGTAACACCCTCCAGCGGGTCGGTAACCGGGCAAACTCCCGCAGCGTCGGCTCGAGCGTGACCAGGAGCATTCGGACCCCTTCCCCGCCAATGCGGTTCGCGTGGGCGACACCGCTCGGCATCACCACCACCGTCGCACTCTGCGCGACCTCGCTCTCGCGCCCGACTTCATCCTGGTGCGAGCCTTGTTGCACCAGGGCCAGGTAAGCGCGTTCATGCGCGTGCCGGGCGTAACTCGCGCCCGCTTCGTGACAGACTTGTGCGATTGAAAAATGCGGAAAGGTGAGGCGATTGCTGGATGTGCCGAGACTGGCCTCCGCTACGACGTCACAGGCATCACAAGCACCTGGAGCCGGCACCCAGCCCGCATCGTCTACGCGAAGCGTTGCGGGCGCGGCGCCCTCGTCCCGCCGCGCGTCATGCTCGTACGTCATCGGATACTTCCTAAACGAAATGGTTGAACCGGGGAACAATTTAACCGCGGATGCCACGGATTTAGACGGATGAAGAAAACGGGAAAGTCGCCTTTTTTTGCCTCCCTTATCCGCGTCATCCGCGCTCGCCACGGCGTAGCCCGTCCGGGCGAAGGCGGGCAATCCGCGGTTAGAATCGCTCGGAATTATTTCGGCGGTTTCGGGAGGTCGTTAAACCCATCCACCTGGAACCGCCAGACGCCATCTTTGTCCGGCTTCCCCACCACAAAGAACTTCCCCTTACTGACCCGCGTCTCGCCGCCCTCCCGGAAGGAGGTCAATGTATAAATCCCCACATCATAGGCGAGCGTTTGTTCCGCCTGTCGCTGCACGATCTGAAACGAAATTTCCAGCCGGCCATTCCGCTGCTTCACCGAATCAAAGAACTTCGTGAACGACGCCAGGATTTTTTCCCGCCCGATCTCTATCTCCGTTCCCGGCACCAGATAAGCCGCCGTCTCGGTGTAAAGATTGGCGACCGCCGCCGGATCCAGTTTCTTGTACCCTTCCGAGAAGCGCGCATAGATTTCATCCAGGCCTTTGTGCGCCGCCACGCCTTCGTCCAAAATCAGGGAACGTTCCGCCGCTTTCTCAGGCATTTGTCCATAAGCGGACACGACCGCCAAAAGAACAAACATGCCCGCTCCTATTGCCCGTTGTCTGAATTTCATATCTCGCCTGTCTTATTCCGTCGTTCTCCAAAAGAGTAAACCGAATTATTATTCGGCGCTCGCTTCGAGAATTGTAGGGCGTTCGCCGCGGCGAACGCCGCCGGAACCTCTTCTGCTCGTCAGCGGTTCAGACGCTCGCGATAGCGAGCAGCGTGACTGTTGAATCGTCGAACGTGTAATAGAGCGCGACTTGCGCTCCGCGGATTGGAGCCATCGGCAGGAACCAAATTCCGTCGTCTAAAGCCGAGCCCGCTTCCGGGTCACGCGCCAGAACGAACTCAGCTCCTTCCACAAAATCATCGGCCTCCCGCGCATCCTCAATTAACTCGCGTAATTGGCGTTCGAAGAAGCGCTCGCGGATCACCTGGCGCGGCAATTCCGGCATGACGGGGCGTCCTTCGAAACTTGGGGGGAAGCCAGCGTCTGCGCCCTTAGGCGGCAGCCTTGGAGCGCTTGCGCGTAAGCGGGACAAGCGTTTTGGCGAAGTTGCGCTCGGCAACGGTCGGTTCGCGGAAACCGATGAGCTTTACCCCGCGCGGGATTTTTTTGCCCTGCGCCTTGGCGTGAGCGATTACTGCACTGACACGCGCCTCGCGTTGTGCGGGCGTGACAGAGTTTGTTCGAGGAGAATTTTTCACGCGATCCATCGTAGCATCCGCGAGGCCCGCTGGTCAAACTCCTCGCTGGCGTCCAGAGCGGAATGAAAGATTCCAATCCACCTCAATCCCGTTAATCCTGTCCAGATAGATCCGTTGACTGACCCCGGCCCTCCGGATCGCCGAAAAGATCGGCCCAGTCAGTGTGGAGATGGGCAATACTTCACGCCAGATGTCCTTTGCGCCCGACTACATCCGAAAGGTGCAAAAACGCGGTACCATCGGCAAGAAGCGCAAGACGGCGAAATCTAAATGCCAAAAGCCGCTGATGTCGGCTATTGGTAAGATCGCTAATGCTGGCGACAGCCGCCTCGTCTTAGGCGCGGTTGAGCGATCCTTCGCACAATCCAAAATTTGCGGGAGGAAATTCAGACTCGCCGTTATCTCGGGCTTAAACCGCCGAAGCTCGCGCTCCAATGACCTCTCCTACTCGAAGAAAATCGGTTCTTGCGCCGTGGTCAGTATGCCACGTGCGTCGCTAACGAAGTTCGACGGAATGTCCCGCCATTCGCGTCCGTGTATTGCGAGGAAAAAAAAAGAAGCCGCTTGTGCTGATCGGTGCTGGAGTTCGGTGATCTCGCGCAGGCGTCGCTCGCTCCAGACTAGGTCCTTCAACTCCTTCGCCTCGGGCACAGAATACTTCGACTGACCGTGCACATGTGCAGAAAGCGTCGCATAAACATCGTCCAAACTTGGTGCGTTCTGTTGAAGGAGAAGTGCTCTGCGTTGAGTGAAACCCGGAGTGTAGTCGGCGTGATATCGAAGCAACTCAGCCTTCAGCTTGAAACCTTCACCGGTGTCGCAAACCCGGCGCCACTCTGCGGGGTGCTCGCGAAAATACGTGTAACCTATCAATAGGTCGAGCTGCGTCCGGATGGCTGTTATAGCTGCCCGACCCAAGCCAATAGCGACACAACCGGCCGCTTCACGAATCGAAGCTTCTGCTCCAGTGAGCAGTTCGAGAGCTTCGCCCTCCACGTCACGCATCCGATACCAGTGAATCCATTGAACAAGAGGTTGAGCATTGCCTCCGCATCGTTCACCCAGTTGCTCACCGTGAGCAGCACCGACCGCAGCGATCCCCGCTAAATAGTCCGCAAGCTGATCGTTATAGGTTGCCATCAAGTCGCGGCGTTTGGCCGAGTGGCCAAGCGTGTTGCTCCGCCTTACCGGTAGCCTTGGACTTCATCCGTTGCGCCGCAGCCCAGATCTGATTCATATCTGCCACTCGAAGCAGGCGAACAATACCGCTACGCAAGGAACGCGATGGATGTGACTCTGCTTCAATGCCCAATTCCAAGTGCAGACGCCGAAGACCTTCTGCAGGAGTAAGCTTCAGCGATCGAATGATCGATGAAACATCTTTAACAAACTGCGGATTGAGCTCCGGCTCACGAAAGTCATTCGTGACGTCACGCTGAATTCGTTTGATGTGCTCCACAGCGGGACGTGCTTCTTTACGTAAGTATGACGCCGCGGAGATGCAGCGCGAGAGTTCACGGCTTTGGAGAAGCTGGCTGAGCCGCTCGAAATCGGCGTCGCTTAAATCCGGACTGGCAAGGAAAAGGATCAACTTAATTTCGATCGGTTTCATATCTTAATGTGTAGGAGTTCACGCAATTCCACGGCAGCAGCGGTAAGAATTGCCCGAACGTTCCTCGTGTTCTTTACTCCTCTATCAGCACCGAAGCCAGTGTAGTCGGACCGAGCTGCCAGAACGGCGGTTGTGCGGATTCGCGTCCGTAGCGCCCGAGGTCCATAATCCGCGTGCGCTAGCACTGCCTGCTCAACACCGCTCTCGACAGCAGCAACTCCGTTGAAAATGATCAGAATTTCTGGACGATGGCGTAGTCCAGGTAGCTTTCCTACGTATTGCGCAGTCATTTCCAAACCACGCATGGAGTACTTATCCGGTCGTACAGGGACGAGAAGATGCGTGCTGTTCTCCACGGCGCAGTGAGTCAAAAATGACGAGGATGGATTGCAATCAATCACCACTAGCGCGCACTCTTCGCGTGCGCGCCGGACGAGATTGGCAAAGCGTTTTCGAGGAAGATGTAACGACTCTGCCTTCTCTCGCAAGTTAAGCATCGCCATCTGAAAGTCGCCGGGAAGCAGGTGCAATTCAGAACCGGTGTTTGTCCATTTCAGTCGCGTAGTGTAGTCAAACGGCGACCCTACATCCTCTAAGTCGCTTTTGCTCGTCACAAAAATACTGGCCGGCGCCTCTGGCTCCACGACAAACCAAATCGACTTCTTCTTTGCCAACAAGGCTTCATACGTTGGTTGGTTTAATACCTGTTGGGTCAGATTAAATTGCGCGTCGAAATCAATCAACAGTGTCTTCTTTTGGGGGCCGATGTTTCGGTATAATTCTCGGAAAAGGTTTGCGGCGATGATCGTTTTTCCCACGCCGCCCTTCATGTTGAAGACTGAAAGCACGGGTGCGAGCTGTTGAGGGGGGGGCCTACTCATTGGAACACAATAAAGGAAGGATCACCGACCGAACATGTTTTTATTTGGTGTCGAAGCTTGATTTGGCGCATTCAGGGACTTGAACAGATCGCGAAAATGCTTTGATCAACCGGTCCCTGTGCGAAAACATCTGGCGTAATGTCGCTCCCGCTCCAACTCGGGCTCGTTTACCTGATCTCGGAGGTGCTGCTGACGGTAACGCGGCGCTCGCGCACTCGCACCGGGACGAAGCAGGACAAGAGCACGCTCCTCGTCGTGTGGGTGGGGATCATGTTGAGCGTGGCCGCGGGAGTTTACGTGGCGGCGTATTGGCCGGCGGCGGCGCTGCCGCAGGGGCATTTGTTTGCGCTGGCGGGAGTGTTCCTGTTTGTCGCTGGGGTGGCCCTGCGCTGGTGGGCCATCATCACGCTCGGCCGCTTTTTTACCGTGGATGTGGTGGTCGAAAAAGACCATGAAGTGATCGAGCGCGGACCGTTTCGGCTGGTGCGGCATCCTTCCTATGCCGGAGTCCTGCTGGCGTTCGTCGGGTTTGCTTTGACGCTCCGCAATTGGCTGGCGCTGTTCATCATCCTCCTGCCGATCTTCGCGGTCTTTATGCGCCGGATGAATGTGGAAGAAGAGGCGCTCTCACGTGCGCTGGGGTCGCGCTATACGGATTACATGAAGCGCACCAAGCGGCTGGTGCCGGGCGTGTATTGAAGGGAGGCGCCCCGCCGGGCGGGGCCGAAACTCCGAAAGCTTTCGCGAGCAGGCGTCCAGCCCGCCTTCGCCCCGGGACGGGCTCCGCCGTGGCGAGCGTTCAACGGCCTAACCAGCCTTTGCGAAGCTACGGCCTGGCAGGCGCCGAGGTCAGAAAAAAAATCTGCGTTAATCTGTGAAATCTGCGGATGAAATGTCGATCGTTGCCTCATCGGCACGGTTGCATTAATCTCGATGCTATGAGCGTAAGGGAAATCCTCGAGGAGCTGCCCCGCCTCGACGCGAGCGAGCGGCAGACCATCCTCCGTCGCCTGATCGAGATCGATCCTGCCTTGGAAATTGAAGAGACAGCGGAGATGCTCGGAGCTATTGATGAAGCGGTCCGCTCCTTCGACGCAGATAAAGGCGTTGGCATTGAAGAGGCGCGGCGACGCGTCGCTCAATGGACTTCAAAGTAATTTTCCAGCCGCTGGCGCTGGAAGACCTTGAAGCAATCGTTCGGCACGTTGCCCAAGATGATTTACAGGCCGCGAACCGGCTCGGAACGTCGCTTCTCGATCGGGCGGAATCTCTCGCGCGGTTTGCAGCTTGAGTAAGGTAGCGACGCGAGCAAAAAATCTGCGCAAATCTGCGTAATCATCCTCCTCCCGATCTTCGCGGTCTTTAGGCGCCGAATGAAGGTTGAGGAGGAAGCGCTCTCGCGGGCGCTCGGGTCGCGTTACACCGATTACATGAAGCGAACGAAGCGGCTGGTGCCGGGGGTGTATTGAAGGGAGGCGCCCCGCCGGGCGGGGCCGAAACTCCGAAAGCTTTCGCGAGCAGGCGTCCAACCCGCCTTCGCCCCGGGACGGGCTCCGCCGTGGCGAGCGTTCAACGTTCAACATCCAACCAGCCTTCGCGAGGCTACGGCTCGGCCGGCGTCCAATTCGGAGCAGAAATCTGCGTCAATCTGCGTGATCTGCGGACGAAACGATCTTCGGTGGATGGTGCCGGCTTATGTGGTCGCCTCGGAACGAACGGGAAGGGTGAAGTGAAACGTGCTCCCCTCCCCGAGCTTCGATTCGACCCAGATTCTGCCCGGATGCTCTTCGACCATCATTTTGGCAATGTAGAGGCCGAGTCCTATGCCGCGACGATCCTGGCTATTGATCTGTGAGAAACGCTCGAAGATGGTTTCAATCTTCTCCGGGGCGATGCCCGCTCCGGTATCGTTGACGGAAACCTGCACCTCTTTATTTTCAGGATGGGTTTGCGCGCAGCTCACGCGGATTTGACCTTTGGC
>Ga0190275_10004042_pt1 | contig 10547 bp, 9 predicted proteins | sample Popmic550T_FD_133745 | JGI IMG/M metagenome (GOLD analysis project Ga0190275, IMG submission 133745) | Populus adjacent soil microbial communities from riparian zone of Yellowstone River, Montana, USA - 550 T | ecosystem: Environmental > Terrestrial > Soil > Riparian zone > Trees stand | place...
GGGGGGCGATGCAGGGGGTCGCGTGCCTCAGCTCTCGGGCGTCGACGCGTTGAGGAAGTGGAGCACCACGTCTAGGACCAGCTCGGTGCGGGCCAAACCGAAGAAGTGGGTCGTGCCGGGGAACACCGCCAACTGTGAGGAAGGGACGCCAACGAAGTCGCCGTTGACATCACCGCCCCGGAGCCGCAGGAACCTGACCGCGTGGTCGAGCTTGACCATGTCGCAGTCGCCGAGCGTGATCAGCGTCGGAGCGGTGATTCCCGCTATCGCGTCGTCGGACCAGCCGCCAGCGCCCTCGTCGAACGACCCGAGCTTGTCGAGCAGGTCCTGCAGCCTGTCGGGGTGCGGCGACTTGGCGACGTACTCCTGCTCCATCGGCGTCCCCGCGATCAGGTCGACGGTGAGTGAGCCGACCGCCTCACTGTTCTCCTCTCGGTCACCGTCGGGATGGAACGAGGCCGAGGACACGATCAGCTTCCGCACCAGGCTCTGGTGCTTGATGGCCAGGTGGAGGGCGGTCGCGCCCCCCACGCTGAACCCGAAGACGTCGGCATGCCCGACCCTTAGGTGCTCGAGCAGAGCGACGACGTCAGACGCCAGGTGCGAACTCGCGAGCGGTCGGTCGATGTCATTGGTCCGTCCGTGGCCCTGGAAGTCGACGGCGATCACCTGGCGGGTCGCCGCCAATCCAGGAATCAGCGCCCCGAACTGCAGGTCGATGTTGAACAGCCCACCGTGCAGCAGCAGCAGCGGTGTTCCCCCGGAGCCATGGATCTCGTAGTACATCTCCAGGCCGTTCACCGGCGCGAAGCCGGTTTCCGGCGCGGTCTCTGTCGTGGGCACCGCGCGAGTGTCCATGCCGCCCTGGGTTTCGGTCAACCACTGCGCGGACGGCCCTGGAGCGGAGCGCCCGCCGGGTCGGGGGCCGGATCGCGGGGTCTTCGGGTGCGGATACGGGCACGCTCAGAGCCGGACGCGTCTGGTCTCGTAGGCACGGATGGCGATCTGCACCCGATTCTGCGCACCGATCGTGCTCATGAGACTGGCGAGGTGGATTCACCGCCGCCGCTGTTGCCGGCGAGCGCCTTCGCCAGCTCAGTCCGAGACCGCAACCCACGCTTGCGCAGCACCGCTCCCAGGTGGTGCTCAACCGTCTTTGGACTCACGAACAGCGCTGCCGCCACCTCGCGGTTCTTCATGCCCTGAGCCACCAGTAACGCCACTCTCGTCTCCTGCGAGGTGAGCGGCTCCTGAGTCGCGTCGCGGGACTGAACCCGTTCCCCGGTGCTGGCCAGCTCATGACCGGCTCGATCGGCCCACAGCGTGAGGTCCATCGCGAGGAACTCACGCCGTGCGGTGACCAAGTGCGGTCGAGCATCCAGCCGTCGACCGCCGCGGCGCAGGCGCATCCCGTGGAGCAGCCTGGTACGCGCCAACTCCAGCCTGTCCGGCAAGGCCTGTTGCAGCGCCAGGGACTGCTCGAACGCGGCGGTCGCCTCGTCGAGGTCGGTCGCCACGAGGCCGTCGCATCGGGCGACCATGGCAGCCACCTGGGGGTACGGCTGACTTGACTGGGCCGCGCTGAATCGGACCGCCAGCTCACGGGCGTCCTCGACACGGCCCATACCGAGATAGGCCTCCACCAGCATCGGGGCTACGCCGAGCGGCTCCAGATAGCTCCCGACCCCGTTGAAACGAGTCAGCTGGTCCTCCAACACCTCGACCACCTCAGCCAAGTCACCGCGGCACAGCGCACACAGGGCGACCACGTGGGCGAGGTGAGGAGGCATCGCGTCGAAGCCGTTACGTGCGGCGTTGACCTTGGCCCGCTCAAGCAGCAGCCCGGCTTCGTCATGCATGCCCCGGCAGGCGCACTCGATGGCGGCGGCTTCGTACGCAGCGCCTGGATCCGCGGTGATGCCGAGTGCCTCCAGCAGCTCGACCGCCTCGCCGGCGAACGCATAGGCACGCACGTGGTCGCCCATCCACGCCAGCCCCGCGGAGAGCAGCGACAGCCCTATGGCCAGGACGCCGAGCGCTCCCGCCTCCCGAGCCCGGTCGATCCGGCGCTCGGCGTAGCTCACTGCCACGGACGGGTCCATCAGCCAGCGCGCGCACAGCAGAGACACCACGAGGTGGCGTGGGTCGTCACGAAGGGCAGGGTCCGACTCGAGCAGACGGATCGCCTCCTGGATCAGGGGCGCACCGACGGCTGGACGCCCCTCGACCACGCGCGCCGCGCCGGTAAGGTACGCCGCCACCATGGCCTGCTCGGGGTCGTTGCCGTCAGCAACCACCGAGGCCCGGTCTGCGGCCGCAATCATGCCGGCGGTGTCGTCGAGCACATGACACGTGTGGAACAGCTCACACAGCGACCGGACAAGCAACCGGCCGTCGGCCAGGTCGGCTGCCTGCTCGAAGAGGTCGCGCGCTCGCGCCGGCGGGCCATGCAGCCATTCGAGCATTCCGAGTGTGAGCAACACCCGCGCTCGCGGTCCAGAACCGATGTCAGAGCCGAGAACGTCAGCTGCCAGCCGCCGGGCGCGCTCGGCGTCACCGGCGACGTACGCGTCCTCCGTGGCCGCGGCGAGCCGCTCTCCTCGCAGCATCGGGGCGGGGGTGGAGCGAGCCGCGCGCTCCATGGCCCTCGAAGCGGCTGCGAACCCACGGCGGGACCGGTCCAGGTCAGCCACCCGCGCCAGCTCGTCGGCCAGTGCCGCGTCGCGACCTGGCGTGGCCTCGGCCCGATGCCACGCGCGAGCGGCTCGGTCGTCGATGACGGCGGCAAGCGAGGCGTGTGCGGACAACCGCTCGGAGATCGAGGCCTGCTCCCACGTGGTCGACCGCAACAGCGGGTGCCGAAACGTCAGCATCCCGCCCTGTGTGACCAGCACATCGCCCGACTCGACCAAGCAGGCCACGGGGTCGAGTCCGTCGGCGGCCAGCGCCGCCAGCACCGGCGCCGCCTCCTGGTCGCTGCTCGCCGCGCACAGCACCGCAGCCCGCCATGCCCCCGGCGACAGGTCTCCGAGCTCGCGGGCGTACACGTCCCGCAAACGCTCCGGAACGGGAAGAACGCGAGGCAGCGGTGCAGCACCGGCCCGTTGCGCCCGACTGAGCACGCGCTGGCATTCGCGCAGAGCCAGCGGGTTGCCCCCTGTCTCAGCGACCAGCCTCGCCACCACCTCGACCGCGTACCCCGCCCCGAGGACGGCTCGCGCGGCCTGCGGCTCGAGGCCGCCGACGGAAACGAGGTCGAAGCCCTCCAGCGGTGCCGGCGGCGGTGCCCCGTCGCGATGTGTCATCACGACGGCGACTCGGTCGTGACCGAGCCGCCGCGCCGCGAAGACCAACGCGTCCACGGACTCCGCGTCCACCCACTGCACGTCATCAACGGCGATCAGCAGCGGCTCGGCCGACGACGCAGTCGACAACACACTCAACGTCGCCGCGCCGATCAGGAACCGGCCACCTGTGCTGCCTCCCGCAGCGCCCCAGCCGAGAGCGGCGGACAGCGCCTCTGCCTGCGCCTCCGGAATCGCGCCCAGGCTGCCTCGCAGGGGCGACAGCACGGCTAGCAAACCTGCTCCCGACAACCCGGCCTCGGACTCGACGCCGCGCACCTGCAGACATCGCCAACCGTCCGTCCGCGCCTCTTCGGCCACGGCATTGAGCAGGTGAGTCTTGCCCGATCCGATCTCGCCCCGGATGACGGCTACGGCCGGACGTCCCGAACCCGCCTGCGCCAGTAGGCGAGAAAGCGTGGCCCACTCCTCGTCCCGGCCGACCACACCCTGCTGCCGCGCAGCTGTCGTCTCCCCGCTCGGGGTACGCACGCGGGCACTGTAATCCGAGTGCCCCGGACGCACCATCAAACCGGCGCCATCCCAGACACCTGGTTAGGGGATTCCCCCGACGCGAAGTGGCGCGGAGAGGTCAGACAGTCAACCCATGACGACCACCAGACACCCCTCCACCACTGCCGTGAGCCGGTTCTCCAGCGTGCTCCACCTCCTCATCGAAGCGGTATCCCGGAGCGCACTGATGATGGCTCTGCCTGGGGCGCGCATGTCGGCACTGACCCTTGATGCGCAGCGCCGCAGTGATGGTGAGCAGCTCTGAGCCCGGCGGTGCCGGCCCCGAACAGGCAGCGAGGGGTCTCGGTCGCGATGCCGGCCGGCGAGCTGCCGCGGCACGTCGTCGCTGTGCTTCTGGCAGGAGCCCCTGCAGGAGTCCAGTCACTCCGCAATCGCGCGGAGGCACGCACCACTGGGCTCGACACGTGCGGTCGGTCAAGCCCGATGGCCGGTATCGAGGACCGTCCAGATCTCGTCGAGGTGTCGCTGGTGGGACAGATGCGCGCCGGGTATGCGATCACGGAACCGCTCTGACGAGCGAGAGCTCTCCCCGGTTGCTCCCACGACTGAGCAGGAGAACCCGATTGGCGATCCTGGCCAGTGCATTCACGGTGTGAGGAGTGAGGTTCTCTGCGCTTCCGTATGCGGTGACGATCTCGAACTGTCCGGTTGTGAACACGCGGTCCTCGATAGCCCGTTCGATGGTCATCGGGTAGACGGCGGCGACGTCGGGGTGCTTCCGCACGAGCAGGTTGAGCATCGCCTGGCTCGGATCGACCCCGGCGTAGCGGTCGGGGGTCGTGAGTCCCAGGTCGAGGATGCGACCGGTGCCGCAGCCGACGTCCAGAACCGCCGGAGGGAACTTGCCGATGTGGTGCTCGACCTGCTCGCGGAGCGTCCGCGCCTCCTCGTCTGTGGTGGGGTGCTGCTCGTCGTACACGGTCGCCAGTGCGTCGTACGGAGTGGACGCTCCCGAGTAGGTGGAGGGGGCGTTCTGGACGCCGTACAGCCGCCCGGTGGTTGCCTGGTTGATCAGGCTGGTGTCGCTCAGGTTCTTGTCCATCGTCCACCACTTCACGCGGCGATCCGGACTCGTCAGGTAGACGTTGGTGGTGGTGTAGAACTTTGCGGGCTGTCCGAAGGCGGCGATTACCTGGGCGGCCCGCACGCAGTCCTCCCGGGTCATGCCTGCGGTGCGGTCCCCCACTACGTAGCGGTGCGGCGCCGTCTCGGTGTAGGTCCGGGCGATCGTCCAGTCCAGCGTCGGCGCCAGCCTCAGCCACCACTGCAGGTCCGCATGGGTTGTCATCGTCTGCTCCATCTGATCCTTTGCGTCCGGAGCATGCCCTGCGCCGCCGACACTGATGCCGGTCGACGGGACTGATCGGCGCAGGGTGGACCGAACGGCTGCATACGCCACTCCGTCCAGTCCAGAACATCACTTACGCCCCGGTATCAGCACAGCCCGTGCGACAGTGGAGCCGTTGGCGCCCCCGACTCGGTAACGGGGGCGCCGACCACAGCAGCCATGGCGGATTCCCGGCTGAAGCAGCCGCACCCCTTTCCCGGGTCAGCCCTGCTGGCTACGATGCGGCGATGCCTGCCGGCCGAAACCTCCGCCTTGTCCGCATTGTGCTGGTCGCCCTGCTGGGCGTCGGTGCCCTGGTGGCGCCGACGCATCTGGCAGCTTCGGCGAAGTCCGGACCCACGTCGGCGCCGCCGATATTCGTGGCACTCGACGACGTGGACCCGACGATCCTTCATGACATTCGCTACACCACCCGGCACAACTTCGTCGGCCGACGCATTCACGGCTACCGGGAGCCGCTGTGCATCCTGACCAGGCCAGCAGCCGATGCGCTGGCGCAGGCACAGGACGCAGTGCTGGCGTTGGGCTACTCGCTCAAGGTCTACGACTGCTACCGGCCTCAGCGCGCGGTCGACCAGTTCGTCCGGTGGGCCGAGCGACTGAAGGACGACCGGATGAAGGCCGAGTTCTACCCCGACGTGGACAAGTCGCAGCTGTTCGAGGACGGCTACATCGCCGCGAAGTCGGGTCACAGCCGAGGCAGCACCGTCGACCTCACGCTCGTCGATCTCCCCGCCGCCCCGCAGCCGCAGTGGCGGCCGAGCATGGGGCTGGTGCCCTGCTACGCGCCGTACGAGGAGCGCTTCCCCGACAACTCCATCGACATGGGCACCGGCTACGACTGCTTCGACACGCTGTCGCACACTCTCGACCCGCGCATCGAAGGGCAGGCGCACCAGAACCGGCTGCTGCTGAAGTCGGTTCTCGAGGCCGTCGGCTTCACCTACTACCCCAACGAGTGGTGGCACTTCACCCTCGCGGACGAGCCGTTCCCGAACCGGTACTTCGACTTCCCGGTGGCACGGCGCGCGCTGGGCTGACCGGCCGTCATCCTTGGCGGCGGCCACACGCACGACGGCCGGAGCCCCTGCAGGGGCTCCGGCCGTCGTCGACGGGTGTGTCAGGCAGACACAGAGGCATCCGCGAGCGCGGTGAGCCGCTTCTGGACCGCAGTCGAGACGCCCTTGCGGGCCTTGTGGCGCTGCTCGTAGCTCAGGACCACGCGCAGCTCGTCGGCGTCATCAAGACCGTTCACCGCGTCGATCGCGTCCTTGCCGGACAGCGAGTCGTAGTGCTTGATCGGCAGGTCGTCGGCGTCGATGGTGCCCAGATCCTCGCGGGTCTTCCGGGCGGCCTTGCGCAGATCGGCGTTGGGGGCGACTTCCTCGGCCCGCTTGACGGCCGCGTCGCGACCTGCGCCGACGACCTCTTCGGTTGCGTCAGCGGTCTCGCGGATCTTCTTCGCGGCGTTGCCGATGGCCTCCTGCGCCTTGTCGCGTCCACGCTGCAGCGCGTCGGCGGTTCGGTTGAAGGTCGCCACACCCTGGCGGGTGGGAAGCGTGGCGAACCGGGCAAGGGCGCCGACGGCGGCCTGCGCGGGCGTCGGGGCCAGAGCGACAGGGCCACCTTGGGCGAGTTCGGCGAGGCGGACGCGAATCCACTCGATCGTCTCGGTGTGCGCCTCCTCGAGGTCTTGCATGAGGTCGACGATGTCGGTCTCGTCCTGTGCCTCGGCAAGCACGCGGGCAAAGACCACTCGGTCGCGGAGCTGGTGCTCGAGGCCGAGGTCTCCGAGCAGACCCTCCGAGAAGGGCTGCACCTGCTCGGCAGTGATCTTGGTCAGGGCCGTGACACGTCCGACCGTGTCGGCGATGACGTCGGGAGCTCCGCCGAGGCCGCGAACGGCGTCCTGGATGCGGGTCGCGCGGGCGTCTGCCTCGCGGGCGTTGTCGTCGAGCTCGCGCCGGATCTCCTCACGGCGGGCCTGGGAGACGCGCATCCGGGCGACCTGCGCCTCGGCGCGGGTGAGCCGGAGAAGGGCGACAAGCTCGTTCAGAAGGGCAGCGGAATCGTTCCGTGATGTCGTCATGACCTCCACGCTGACACATGGCGCAGGCCGCTAACAAACCGCAAGCGCACTTTCGGAAGTGACCTCTGACACGCTCGCCTCCGTGCGCGGGGAAAGCCCCCACGACCACGGTGCCCACGTTCAATGGTGCTATCCGCGGAAGCCTCGGCAGGGTGACCCCCCTCACCGCACCCACCCTTCGTCAGCAGGGGAATCTGGGCAAGGACAGCACGACTCGCACGTCGGGGCTACCTGGCACACGGGCGAGGGAGGGTGCCACTGTCCGGCCGAGGAGCCACAGTGCTCGCAACAGCAAGCAACCGTCGACGCAACCGGAGGGGGCGCAGGCGCCCAGCGTGGTCACATTCGGCCCTGCTCGGGCGTCGGTGGGGTGACCAGTAGGGATGAAAGGGTGAAGGCCGTGGACCAGACGGACCTGTTCGAGGCTGAACGACCGCGCTTGGTGGCTATCGCGGGCAGGGTGCTCGGTGACCACGCCGAGGCCCACGACGTCGTCCAGCAGGCGTGGCTGCGCCTGAACGGGACGGACGCACACATCGACAACCTGCCGGCGTGGTTGACGACCGTGACCACCAGGCTGTGCCTCGATCGGCTGCGCTCACGCACCCCGGTACCCGTCGATGACGTCGGGCTCGGGGAGACCGTCACCGACCCGGCCGACGACGTCGCTCTCGCCGACACCGTGGGGCTCGCCCTGAACGTCGTGCTCGATCGGCTCTCACCGCACGAGCGGGTCGCCTTCGTGCTCCACGACAGCTTCGGCTTCGAGTTCCCGACGATCGCGGCGCTCCTCGACACCACGCCGGCGGCCGCGCGCAAGCTGGCGTCGCGGGCACGGGCCAAGGTCCAGCAGCCGCATCCGGAGGACCGCCTGGCCGACTGGGAGGTGGTCGACGCCTTCATGGCCGCAGCCAAGAACGGCGACTTCCACCGCCTGCTACGACTGCTTGCACCAGATGCCGCCGTGACCGCTGACGACGCCGCGGTCCTGGTCGGCACACCGCGCCAGATCGAGGGCCGCGGCGAGGTGGCGACGTTCTTCAATGGCAGCGCCCAGGCCGCGCTTCCGGTCTTCGTTGGTGACCGGCCGGGCTGCGCCTGGTTCCACCTCGGCGCGGCCAAGGTCGTCTTCGACTTCACCGTCGATGACGGCCTAGTGCGCACCATCACGTTCCGCGCTGCGCCCGACGTCCTCGAGCGGGTCGTGCGCCGCGACGGCGGCCAGCCGCACCGCTGACCGGTCACACCCAGTGCCTCTCGATCGTCAGCACAACAGGACACCACACCAAGGAGGGAGACGACCATGAAGACGATGACCTGCCGGGCTCTAGGAGGGCCCTGCGACCTCGAGCACCGCGGCGAGAGCGCCGACGACGTCATCAACGCCCAGGACCGACACCTCAAGGAGGCGGAGAAGGCCGGCGACGCGACCCACCAGGAGGCCCGCGACGCCATGAAGAGCCGGTGGCGGCACCCCAAGAAGTCGATGGGTTGGTACCTGGACACCAAGCGGACCTTCGCCGCCCTCCCCGACGACTGACACGGTCGTCGCCCCGTCGTACCCCGTATCAATGGGGGAGCTGCCGGGACCGGGCTCCGCCACGTGGCGGAAGAGTGAAAGTATCCGGTCGCATGTCACACGGCGGCTGCGGCCGGTGTCTGTATGTCGTACCCATCCGAGCACAGGAGGACGACATGACCGGCACCGCCCGTATCCAGCCCGCTCCGATCACCGGTGTCCTCGGCGCGACCGTGAAGCGCTTCAGCAGGAGGCTGCTCGGCGAGGTGCCGGAGCCGGTGGGCGTCTACTTCCACAACCGGCCCGTGTTGAAGGCCTTTCTCGCCGTGAGCAGCAAGGCACAGAAGTGGAGCGCGTGTGACGAGAACCTGAAGTCGTTCGCGCACATGGCCGTCGCTGCGCAGGTCGGCTGCTCGTGGTGCCTGGACTTCGGCTACTTCCACGCGCACAACCAGGGGCTGGAGGAGTGGAAGGCCAGCCAGGTGCCGGCGTGGCGCACCTCGGACGTCTTCACGCCACTGGAGCGTGAGGTCTTGGAGTACGCCGAGGCCATGACCGCTACGCCGCCGACCGTCACCGACGAGCAGTTCGACCGACTCCTGGGGCAGCTCGGCGAGCCGGCGATGGTGGAGCTCACCACCCAGATCGCTCTTGCGAACCTCTACACGCGGTCGAACGTGGCGATGGGCATCGAGTCGCAGGGGTTCTCGGCCGCCTGCGACCTCGACTTGGCCGAGCCGGGCACAGCGTCGCAGTCATGACCGACCCGTTCGTCGCCCACCGCAGCCTGCTCTTCACCGTGGCCTACGAGATCCTCGGCTCCGCGGCCGACGCCGAGGACGTGGTGCAGGAGACCTGGCTGCGGTGGGCCGCGGTCGACCATGCCGAAGTGCGTGACCCCCGCGCCTTTCTGATGCGCATCGCCACCAGGCAGGCGCTCAACCGCCTCCGCGCGCTGGCACGGCGCCGCGAGGACTACGTGGGCGAGTGGCTCCCCGAGCCGCTGCTGACCACCCCTGACGTCGCCGACGACGTGGAGCTCGCCGAGAGCGTCTCCATGGCGATGCTGACGGTGCTCGAGACACTCACACCGACGGAGCGGGCAGTATTCGTGCTCCGCGAGGTCTTCGACCTGCCGTACGAGGAGATTGCGGTGGTCGTCGACAAGAAGGCCGCCGCAGTTCGTCAGGTGGCGCGCCGAGCGCGTGCGCACGTGGCCGCGCGCAGGCCGCGGATGGACGTTGGTCCGCGCGAGCAGCAAGTGGTCGTCGAGCGCTTCCTGAAGGCGCTGACCAGCGGTGACGTGCACGGGTTGATGGAGGTTCTGGCTCCCGACATCGTGGTGGTCGCAGACGGCGGCGGACTCGTCGCCGCCGCCCGGAAGCCGATCGTCGGTGCCGACAAGGTCGTGGCGTTCCTCTCCAGGTTCGCACGTATCGCGCCCGTTGCTGTCGTGGACACCCTCTGGCTCAACGGCGCCCCTGGCGGGCGCATCGTGCTGGACGGCGAGCTCAACACCGTCATGAGCTTTATCGTCGACAGCGGCCGGATCACCCGCCTCTACGCGGTCCGCAACCCGGAGAAGCTGAGTCGGCTCGTCGTGGAGACCGTGCTGGCACGCTGACATCGACGGCGTCGCGATCGACCGGCTGGATGCCCGGTTGAGCGACACATGAGAGCAGGTCCCCGCGCTCGTGGTTGCCGGCAGCTGAC
>Ga0190275_10004043_pt1 | contig 10546 bp, 9 predicted proteins | sample Popmic550T_FD_133745 | JGI IMG/M metagenome (GOLD analysis project Ga0190275, IMG submission 133745) | Populus adjacent soil microbial communities from riparian zone of Yellowstone River, Montana, USA - 550 T | ecosystem: Environmental > Terrestrial > Soil > Riparian zone > Trees stand | place...
GTGCTGCTCGAGGCGCTCGCGTCCGGTCTGCCGGTGGCGTCGGTGCCTGCGCCCGGCCCAGTCGATCTGATCCAGGAGGGCATCAACGGGGCGATCGGCGAGGACCTGCGCGATGCCTGCCTGCGCGCGCTCACCTGTTCACGCGAGCTCGCCCGTGCGAGTGCGTTCCGCTACACGCTGCGCGCGAGCCACGACTTGTTTCGAGCGAACCTGGTTCCGGTCCAGCGCTGGCTGCCGGCGTCGATCCCGGAGACCACGTTCACGCGCACCCAGCAGGTCACTTCACTGCTGCACGAGCCGTAGCAGGGCCTGGCCCTGCCGGATCCGCATACCCTGTTGCACTGATTCGCAGAGCTCGACGCCTGCGGGTGCGAACACCAGGATCGTCGAGCCATGCTGGAACCAGCCGAGCTCGTCACCCTTGCGAGAGACGGCTGCGCACGGCATCACGTTGGGACCCGGGTAGTCGAGGTGGAGCAGGACGTCGAGGAAGTGCAGCCGGATGCTGGCGATCGTGATTGCGGCGACCGGCACGAGCGTGACCACGTGCCCACTCGCTCGTAGGCGCGTGCGCAGCACTGCTCGCTCGTTCTTGCAAAACAGCTTCTCGACACGGGCGAGCGCGATCGGGTTCGTGTTCCAGGTGTCACCTGAGACATACGTCACCTCCTCCACTGTGAGGTCATGCGGCGCATGGAAGCGGTGGTACATGCTGGACGTGAGGCGGAGCGTGACGTACGTGCCGTCGTGATAGTGCTTGGCCAGCTCAGGATCGGGAAGCAGGTCCGAGAGCGCGTACGAGGAGCCCTTCGCCTGGATCAGCACGTCACCGCGGACCCGTCCCGATGCACCCACGATCGCGTCGCACGGGCTGACCAGGTTCATCGGATCCGGATCCACCGGCCGTGCGCCTGGCTTGAGCGCCCGAATGAAGCAGTCGTGCAGGCTCGAGAACTCCGACTTGGCCGCGTCCTCCAGCTCCAGATCCGCGAACTTCTGCCACACGTACAGAGACAGATCGCGGACGAGCGGCTGCTCGATCCGGCTGAACCAGCCCATGAACGCGGTCAGCAGCCGCCGGGGGATCCGGTTGGTCAGCAGGAAATTGAGATCCTCCTGCGCGAGGACGCGAACGAAGAGTGGGGTGGTGTTCACAGCGTTGACACTCGGCTCGGGTAAGAGACTCGCTTCATCAGCCCATGAATGCGTCGAACTGGACCTGGTTTGCGGCGGCGCTCGGCGCGCTGCTCGCGCTCGCCTCGCTCCGCGCTCTGCGGACTCGCCTGCAGCTGTCGGCAGCGAAGCACCCCTCGCTCGGCGGGCACGCGCGGATCTCGCGCTGGCTTGCGCAGCGCCTGCCGTTCTACGAGTACGATGAAGCACGCTTCTTCTGCTCGGACGACGCCCCGGAGCCGATCGCGACCCGACGCCGGGAGGGCTTTCAGCGGCTCGCCGCGATCTACCGCGAGCGCTTCGCGGAGACCGTCCGCTTGACCCAGGAGGCGAGCCAGTCCATCTCGGATCTCCAGTTCACGGCGGCCTACCGCGTCCCGTTCCAGTACAGCCGCTTCGTACGCGAGCGCCTGCCGACGGGGTCGTTCGTGCAGGCATCCGACGCCGTCAGCGTCACGGACCTCGACGGAAACCGGTTCTACGACCTGACCGGCTCTTACGGCGTCAACCTGTTTGGATACGAGTTCTACAAGGAGTGCGTCGAGCGTGGCAGCGCGCGCGTGCGTACGCTCGGGCCTGTGCTCGGGAGCTACCATCCAGTGGTGGCAGACAATGTCGCGCGGCTGCGAGCGATCTCGGGCCTGCCGGAGATCTCGTTCCACATGTCCGGCACCGAGGCAGTCATGCAGGCCGTCCGGCTCGCGCGCTATCACACGAAGCGCTCGCATCTGGTCCGGTTCTGCGGGGCCTATCACGGTTTTTGGGACGACGTGCAGCCAGGGGTGGGCAACCCCGTTCCCGCGCACGAGACCTACACGTTGAACGAGCTGGATGACGCTTCGTTGCGCGTGTTGTGGACGCGACGTGACATCGCTTGCGTGCTCGTCAATCCGCTCCAGTCGCTGCATCCGAACGCCAACGCGCCGAGCGACGCCTCGTTGATAGCGAGCGATCGCCGCGCGCGCTTCGATCGCCCGGCGTACACGCGCTGGCTCGAGCGGCTGCGTGAGGTGTGCAGCGCGCGCGGCATCGTCCTGATCTTCGACGAGGTATTCGTCGGCTTCCGGCTCGCGCGCGGCGGCGCCCAGGAGTACTTCGGTGTGAGGGCCGACCTCGTCACCTACGGCAAGACGCTCGGGGGAGGGCTACCCGTCGGAGCGATCTGCGGACGCAGCGAGCTGATGAAGCGCTATCGCGACGACCGCCCGGCGGACATCTGCTTCGCTCGCGGCACGTTCAACTCGCACCCCTACGTGATGGCAGCCATGAACGAGTTTTTGAGGCGACTCGACGGCCCCGAGCTCCGCTCGCTCTACGAGGGCCTCGACGAGCGCTGGGGACGGCGCGCCGAGCTCATGAATCGGTGCCTGAGCGAAGCGCGCATTCCGGTGCAGGTGGCGCACCTGTCGTCCATCTGGACGCTCTGCTACACGCGACCGTCGCGCTACAACTGGATGTTTCAGTACTACCTGCGCGCCGAGGGCCTCGCGCTGAGCTGGGTCGGAACCGGCCGGCTGATCTTCAGCCTGGACTACGCAGACGCCGACTTCTCGGCCGTCTGCGCGCGCATGGTAGCTGCCGGTCGGAAGATGCAAGCCGATGGCTTCTGGTGGTCGGCCGCGTCCGCCACGAATCGCACGATCAAGCGGCAGGTCATGCGCGAGCTGGCCGGCGAGATCGTGCGACGCATGCTCGGGCGCTCGACTATGAGTGGCTCACCGGCTCACGCGGCTGCATCGGATCGAACAGCTCTCCCCGAAGCACCTGCAGCGGTGCGCGGTGATAGAGCTTGATGTCGTGAAACGGGTCCGTGAGGATCTTCGTCAGCCACACGACGCCGGTCTGCAGGTCGCGCACGAAGAACAGCTGGACGGTTCGAAACAGCAGCGCCGCAGCTCCCAGCGCGAGCCACACGACGGCGAGGTTTCGCGTGAAGCCATCCCAGCTCGTGTGCGGCTCGAAGAGCCCGAACAGCGACGGCTCGATATGGAGAGCGAGCGGCGACAGCGCCCAGATCGCGAGCAGCACGATCTTGCGCCGCAAGTTGTAGCCGACCTTCACCTGCTCCTTGTACGCGTGCGTGGCCTGGTTCACCTCGTCGTAGCCCTTGGGCTCGAAGAAGAAGTGCCCGACCTGGCGACTCCACATCGCCACGACCCAGCCGAGCAATGCTGCGGCCGCAGGGCTCGTGAACAAGAGCACGTAGCTGCATAGAAAGCTGACAGCGCTCACCACGTGCAGTGATTGATTGATTCGGCTGTGGTGATAGTAGCGATGGTCGTCCCACCGCTGCTCCTCGAGCGCCTGCAGAAAACCGTTCATGAACGCCTCCATTGTGATTGCCGTCAGACGAACGATGATCGTATCCGTGATCCGGCCGAGCGGACATATCATGCCGCGCGCAGCGGTTTGCGTTATGAACCTCCGCGATCGTTCGAGTTTTCGTTGCGCGCGCGCGACCGCGAAACGTCAACGAGACGCCGCGCCGCTGGCACAGCGCGCCGTTATCGTGGCGCGCCACCCGGTGCGCGCGACTGACGAATGGGCTGCCGCGCGGGTGGGCTCCTGTTATCGTGGCGCATGTCGTTTTGGTCTCTGGCAGTGCTCGCGGTCGGGCTCGCGATGGATGCAGCCGCGGTCTCGGCCGCGCGCGGACTCGCGGCGCCGAGGTTGCGCCCACGCAACTTCGTGACCGTGGCGCTCTTCTTCGGCGGCTTCCAGGCGCTGATGCCGTGGCTTGGCTGGCAGCTCGGCAGCCGGATGGGCTCGGTCGTGACCGAGTGGGATCACTGGATCGCATTTCTGCTGCTCGGCGGCATTGGCCTCAAGATGATCTACGAGGGCGTGACCGTGCACGAACCAGCGAAGGCCGAGGCTTCGCACGAGGTGTTCGGAATGAAGGTGATGTTGTTGCTGGCGATCGCGACCAGCATCGATGCGTTCGCGGTTGGCGTCACACTCCCGATGCTGAATGCACCGTTCGCATTGTCACTCGTCACGTTCGGCGTCACGACCGCGCTCCTCAGCGCGCTCGGTCTCGCGATCGGGCGCCGCTTCGGAGCGAAGGTCGGAAACAGGCTCGATGCATTCGGCGGCGTGGTGCTGGTCCTGTTCGGAACCAAGATCCTGATCGAGCACTTGAGCGCGGGTTGAGCTCGGTTCCTGGCCGCGTCCAGGCCGCTCGTGGCGGCGGATGCGCACACGTGGGTCCGGGGCGGGACTGCCACGCTCGGGCGTGCGGCGGGGCAAAAGAACACAGCGTTCAGCCGCGCGCAGCGGCAGACCTCCTCCCGCCCCTAGGGCCGCGTCGGGTACGCATGTTGCACAGGCTGGGGTCGGACCGCGCCGCGTCGGCGCCCCGCACACCCCGGAAGGTGATCTCATGCTGGAAAAACTGCCGACTGCAGTCGGACGAGCGCTGCGCAACACGAGGCCGGGCCTCGCCCAGCTGGTGTTCAACGACGCCGGCCTGGGAGACGTCACCGAGACGATCCGCATGAGCAGCGGCGCATTCGCAGACGGGGGAAAGCTACCGACGATCTACACGGCCGACGGTGAGAAGGCGTCGCCGCCGCTCGCCTGGGAGGGCGTGCCCGCTGCGGCTTGCTCGCTGGTGCTGCTGGTCGAAGACGCCGACAGCCCGACGCCGCATCCGCTCGTGCATGCGATCGTCTGGGATCTGCCGCCCCGGGATGGCGAGCTCGCGGAGGGCGCGCTCAGCAGCGACTCACAACCGAGTGGCATCGGCCTGAACTCGTTCATGCAACGTAGCTACCTCCCGCCCGATCCACCGCGCGCCCACGGCGTGCACCACTACGCGTTTCAGCTGCTCGCGTGCGACTGTCCTCTCGACTTCGACAGCGCGCCTGGGCGCACACGCTTGCTCGAGGCTCTCCGCGGTCACGTGATCGCGAAGGGCTGCCTCGTGGGAACCTACGAGCGCCTCTGACTCGAGTCCAAGCAGGGGCCGAGACCGCGGCGCGTCACGCAGGTTGTGACGCGTCGCGGGACGCGGTCGGATCCAGGTCCACCGGCGAGGCGGAGTCGATCGCGGCGTCGCCGGCCGCGGCGGCGCCTTCAGCCTGCGTGGCCTCGCGCGGCAGCATCACGATCTGGAGCGCGTCCGCTACGTAGCGCACGACCAGCGGCGGCTTCAAGACCAGGATCTCCCCGTCGAGCGCGACCTTCAGAGACTTGCGACGCGTCGCGACTCGGACCGTGCTCGCGCAGGTCGCGCCGACGGCATTCGCGGACTCGGTCTTGCCGCGCAGCGCGGCCCACGCGGCACCGGCGATGTCCCAGCGTGAGTCGAGCCGCAGCGACAGGAGCGCGAGGCGCCCGCGTTCGACGCACTTCGCCGCATCTACGTTGTAGTTTTGGAGCTGGAGCGCGTTGACCCCGAAGAACAGCGTCGTCGTACGCAAGCTGTGCTCGAGCCCGTCCGCCTCGATCTGGATCTTGTAGAGCGGCGAGTGATGGCTGAGCACACGCAGCCCCGAGTAGAACGCGACGAGCCGGTGGCGCCCGAAGCGACGCTTGTCGAGCTCTCGCTGCTCGATGATGTGCGAGTACAAGCCGAAGCCCGCATTATTCAGAAACAAGTGACCGTTGATCTCGCCCGCAGCCACTGGCGACGGCGTTCCCGACACGATGACCTTGACGGCCTCTTCGACTTCCGTCGGCAGCCCGAGGTTGCGCGCTACATAGTTGAACGTTCCGGCTGCGATAATGCCGAATGGGCGCCCGAGGCGTCGGCACGCGGATGCGACCGCGTTGACGGTGCCATCGCCGCCAGCCACCACGACCGTTCCCTCGGCTTGCCGAACGCGCTGCTCCACGGCCTGCGGTGTCGGCGGGCTCGGCAAGGTCACGATCGTGACGCGGCGGTCGTGGCGCGCAAACGACGCCTCGATCGCCTTGCGCAGCTGGCTCGAGTCACTCGAGCCAGACCCTTCGTTCATGATCACCGACACGACACCGGACGACGCGTTAGTCACACCGAGCTACCACCTTCCGCGACCGAATCCGCCCGGGCGCGTCGCAACGCGTTGCACACGTCGTGCCCAACTCTAGTCCGAGCGTGCTGCGTATCGCAGCACTTGCTGTGGGTCACTGGTAGAACGCCCGAGGCAACCTGGCGTAGCGAGGCAATAATGAACCGCGTGGGAGCACGGTCCGCGCGGAGGCTCAGCCCTCGCTCTGGCCGCTGCGCGCCTGCTGCAGGCGCAGCGCGTACTCCTGGACGTGTCTCGTCACGAAGTCTGGAACCATGCGTTCCCCAAGGTTCGGCAATGCATCGAGTGGCTCGAACTCATCGGGCACGATGCGCTGCGGCGTGCGGTAGCTGATCTCGTCGGGGGCTGACAGCATGGCGATCCTCGGTCGTTGGACGTGCGCTCGCGACGATGCAGGCATCATGCCGGCGCGGGCACGAACGCGGCCCCGCCTGGTGTCGCGGGCGGATCCCCGATTGGATCGTGCGGCGATTCGGGCTCCTCCGGCTCCTCGGGTGGCTCTTCTCGCGGCGCCTCTGGCGAGGGCGGCTCACGTCGAGGGGGCTTCTGCTGTGGCGGATCGCGCAAAGGCGGCCCTGGAATCGGGTCGCGCTGTGGCGTCTTGGGTCCTGGCTCGGGGGCTTCGGGAGATGGGCCGCCGAAAAAGCTGGTCTCTTCATGCATGCGGGACCTCCACGCAATTGCGATGCCGTTTGATCAGGCGTCGCGCGTGCCGTTGTCGTGGCAGAGCTGAAGGACCTCACGGAACGCGATCGGGTCGAGCGCGACCCCGGTGCGCTCCGCATGTTCCGCAGGGAACCACGCCAGCAGCTCGCCGACGTTCTCGTGCACGCGAAGCTTGAGCGAGCCTGGCGAGGACAGGCGCATTCCCGTGATCATGCTGCGCATGCGGCTGGCCCAGAAGCCGCCACCGTCCACGATGATCGCCATGCATGCGAGTCGGCTGTTGCGCTCATCGTACAATCCGGAGAACTCCTGCTGAGCCTCCGGCGTGGGCGCGGGTGCCCCATCCAGGATGAACACGACGTTCGAGTGACCACCAGGATGAAGCTTGATCATGCGCTGCGACAGGCGCGTGATGCGTTGCGCCGCTTCCAGCGTGGCCTGCTGTGTCCAGACTCCGATGGAGACGTTGCGATACCCGCTGTAGCGAAAGCGATCGACGTCGAGCTCGAGCAGCTCTACGCGAGGCGGCCGGCTCGGCCTGCCAGACGTGACTCGTCGGTTGCTTGAAACCACGGCCACCAAGGTTAGCGGACCAAGCCGGCTGAAGCGAGTGACAATGGACACGACTCGAGGTGCGTCGTTGTGGGCGTTGGTGAACTGCAGCCATCAGCGTCAGGCGAGGCGATACGCGGTGGCATCGCCCAGCACGAGCAGCCGGGCCGCGAGCGCGCCAGCGAGCTCGTACAGAGCTGCGCGTGGCGGCGCCGCACCGGGTTCGACCGCGAACACCGCCACACCCACGTACACGAGTCCGCTGGCCGTGCTGCAGCGGAGCAGGATGGGTCGATTCAGCTGCCCGTCTTCGCTCGCCCAGGTGTCGGCGAGACGCAGCGCGTGCTCGTCCGCGTCGTCGGTCGCGGCGGTCGTCATGCCTTCCTCCGTCAGGGAGCTTTGCCAGTAGCTTGCCACCAGCCCATCCGGCGCTTGACGCGGCTCGCCGCGCGCGGCGACTTGCTTCGGGCCCGCCTGCTGCGCGAGATAGAGCCAGGCGCTGCGTGCGGGCAACGCGTCGCACAGCAGGTCGAGCGCACGCTGCGCCCGGTGCACGGACGAGAGCGTCTTGGGCAGCTCGAGCATGAGCCTCGAGCTCGCCACCTTGACGTGTGGCCGCGGTGCCTGACCGAGCACCGTGGTCTCGAACGCGGTCACCGGCCGCGCGGCGATCAGGCCGCTGCGTCGCGCTTGCTCGAGCACGCGTTGATCGCTCTTCCACGCGGTCGGGTTGCGCCCGGTGTGCCGCTGGGCCGCGAGCAGATCGATGAAGTGCTGCGCCGCCGGCCCGTCCCCGGCCAGGATGGCGACCTGCGCGCGTGCCTCGTAGTCGAGGGCGCGGTGCGCGTCGACGAGGTCTCGCCGCCGCTCGATCAAGGAGTCGAGGCGTCGGCTTGCTTCGGCGAAGTCGCCGAGCTTCGCCTCCGCGACCGCGAGCGCGCGCGCGATGTCGTGCGACATGGCCTCAATCTGCAGCTCGGCGCAGCGCACGAGCGCGCGAGCGCCGATCTCGCGTGCGGCTCCTGCCTGGTCGAGCTCCACCAAAACCGCGACCTGTCCGGCGGTGGCCGCGGCCCACGAGCTTCGACACCAGTACTCTCCGCCCGCGAGCGCAGCCTCGATGCTCGACTCGAACTCCAGCTTCGCCGCGGTCAGGTCCCCACGTAGCTGCTGGTAGTACGCGCGTGCGAGGTGTCGCTGCGGCAGCCAGCCCGGAGCGTTCGCGGCGAGGCGTTCGACTTGATCGGCGGCCTGCTTGAGCCCGGCTAGATCACCTGCACGGTACTGGATCCCGACCTCCGCGCGCAGCGGCGGCAGAAACATCTGGCGCGTGCTTGCCTGCACCGCGAGCACCTCGGCTTGCTTGCGATGCCGCTCCGCCCCCTCGGTATCACCATCCTGGATGCAGAGCAGCCGGCGCAGGTACATCGCGTTCACCTGCTGCTTCGGGTCGACGTCGAGCGCCTCGATCCAGCTCGCGGCGGTCGGGTGGCCGAGCCCGACCTCGAGCGTGGCAAGCGCGTTTGCGATCGCGGACCGGATCGAGTCGACGTAGCGCAGCTCGTTGCCCGTGATCGACGCGAGATCTTCGTAGACCGCCATCGCACGCTGGCGCGCCCGATCCGGCTGGCCGAGGAAATGCATCTCGACCGCCGAGATCGCGTTTTGCCAGAGCACGTGGAGCACGCGTGACAGCCCGGCGAACGGCTCCAGGATGCCGGGCAGCGAATGAACCAGGCGGCTATCGCGCGTGCGCGCGCCGATTGCGATCGAGAACGTGACGTGGCGCGCGAGGTACTTGATCGCCTCGTCGACGCGGTACACGCGCGTGTCCGCCGGCGTCTCTTGGTAGCGCGCGACCGCTCGCTGCAGGGCGGCCTGGAGGCGAAGCTTGGGGTCGGGCTCGCTGCTTGCGCGGTAGTCGGCGAGCCCGCTGTCGCGCTCGAGCTGTGCGAGCCAGGCAGGCGCATAGCGCGCATGTAGCCGATCGTCTGCGATCACGCTGAGCCCGGTTACATGGCGCGCGAGCTCGTGGATCTCGCGGGGAGGGCGGCCGGTCGCCACGGCCGCTTGAAACGCGCGCTCGAACGTGGCGGCGGTATCGCGTGGCGACATGCCAGGCTGGACCTGGAAGTCGAGGTTGTCGCCGGCTGCCTGCACGAGGGCGCTCGCGCACTCGAGCGCGCGCTCGGTCGCGCCGGCGTGCAGCAGGTGATGCACCTCGGCCAGGCCCGAGCCCGGAAGCCCTGCGCTGCGCTCCGCAAGTAGCGCGTGGTAGCTGCCGGCTTGCTCGGCGCTCAGCTGTTCGACGAGATGAGCGCGTACACCTTGCTGGGCGAGCGAGTAGGCGACCCCGTCGCTGACGACGACGCCGAGCTGGAGCAGCTCGTTGATCGCTTCGTCGACGACGCTCAGCTCGGCTTGGCTCGCGAGTGCGACGTAGTCGCTGCGGGACCACGGGCTCGGCAGCGCGAGCGCCTGCGTCTCGGCGAGCCGGCGGCCGAAGGGACGTAGGCCAGCCATGCGCTCGCGCAGCGCCTCTTCGGCGTTCGCGGGCAGGTCCTCGGGCGTCAAGTCGGTCGGCAGCGTCCAGCTCCCGTCGGAGTAGCGGACGAGCTGCTTGTCGAGCAGGTGCTGCGCGAGCAACATCGACTCCCGCGGGCTGCCCGCGGCGATCTGGTGGATCCGGTCCGCGATGATGCGTACGTGCGGAGCGTTGCTGAAGACGGTCGAGAACATTGCCTCGACGTGCGAGCGCGACAAGGGTGCAAGCACGATCCTGTCACACTGGGCGCGTAGCACGTCGAGCGCCGGTTGCTGCCCGGGCTGGATCGGCGTCGGTAGCGTGATTGCGATCAGGAGCCGCGACTCGGGCGCACCGAGTGCCAGCGCGGCCAGGAGCGCGAGCGACGCCTCGTCCAATCGCTCGGCGTCGTCGATCGCGATCACGAGAGGCTGCTCACGGCTGATCTGCGCGACGAAGCCCGCGAGCGCGGCCTGCAGGACGTGGTGGGGCGCGCTCCATTCCTCGAGCGGCATGAGCGCAGGCTCGGCCCCAGGTTCGGCATGCACGAACGGTATGTCGCCGGTTCGGGCGACATTGCCGGCGAGCTCGGGCACCACGATGAACAGCTCCTCGA
>Ga0190275_10004044_pt1 | contig 10546 bp, 5 predicted proteins | sample Popmic550T_FD_133745 | JGI IMG/M metagenome (GOLD analysis project Ga0190275, IMG submission 133745) | Populus adjacent soil microbial communities from riparian zone of Yellowstone River, Montana, USA - 550 T | ecosystem: Environmental > Terrestrial > Soil > Riparian zone > Trees stand | place...
TCCCCGGACGACTTCCACGGCATGGCCGTGTCGCAGGGCATCATCACCGCCCGCGGCGGCGCCACCTCGCACGCGGCGGTCGTCGCTCGCCAGATCGGCAAGCCGTGCGTCGCCGGTTCGAGCGATCTCCTCGTCGACTACGCGGGCAAGCAGGCGCACTGCAACGTGACCGGCACGGAGTTCAAGGAAGGCGACTGGGTGAGCCTCGACGGCTCGACCGGTGCCCTCTACCTCGGCCAGCTGCCGACGGTCGAGGCTCGCTTCGAGGACCAGCCCGAGCTCCAGACGATCCTCGGCTGGGCCGACGGCATCCGCCGGATGCAGGTCTGGACGAACGCCGACAAGCCCGAGGAGGCCGCCCAGGCACGCGGGTACGGCGCGCAGGGCATCGGGCTGTGCCGCACCGAGCACATGTTCCGCGAGGGCGAGCGCCTCGAGATCGTGCGTGGCGCGATCCTCGTCGCGAACCAGGCCACCCGCGCCAAGGCGAAGGCAGCTTTGAGCGAGGCGCTCAGCGCCGACGAGCAGGAGGCGGTCGCCACCTTCGACGTCGCAATGGCCAAGCTGGAGGTGCTCCAGCAGGGCGACTTCGAGGGCATCTTCGAGGCGATGGACAGCCTGCCGGTCGTCATCCGCCTCATCGACCCGCCGCTCCACGAGTTCCTGCCGAACCTCGAGGAGCAACTGGTCAAGGTCACCCGCGCCGAGGAGCACGGCGGCGCGTCGGCGGAGGACAAGGAGCTCCTCGCGACGATCAAGTCGCTCCACGAGCAGAATCCGATGCTGGGCCTGCGCGGCTGCCGTCTCGGGCTGCTGTTCCCGGACTTCGTGAAGATCCAGACGCGGGCGATCCTCAACGCCCAGATCGCGGTCAAGAAGGCTGGCGGCAACCCGATCGCCAAGATCATGATCCCGCTCGTCGGCCACGTGAACGAGCTCGCCGCGACGCGGGCCCTGCTCGAGGCCGAGGCGAAAGCCGTCGAGGAGCAAGCGGGTGCGGGCGTCGAGGTCGACTACAAGTTCGGGACAATGATCGAGGTGCCGCGCGGGGCGTTGACCGCGGACGAGATCGCGCGCGAAGCGGACTTCTTCAGCTTCGGCACGAACGACCTGACCCAGATGACGTTCGGCTACAGCCGCGACGACGCGGAGGGTGGCTTCCTGCTCAAGTACGTAGAGGACAAGATCCTTCCGGTCAACCCGTTCCAGACGCTCGACGATGCCGTTGCCGGACTGATGAAGGTCGCGGTGGACAAGGGCCGCTCGACGAAGCCCGATCTCGAGCTCGGGATCTGCGGCGAGCATGGCGGCGACCCGGAGTCGATCGCGAAGTGCGAACGGATCGGGCTCGACTACGTGTCGTGTTCACCGTTCCGCGTCCCGGTCGCCCGCCTCGCCGCGGCCCAGGCGGCGCTGAGCAATGCCGCGGAGCGCGACAAGTAGCTGGGCGGCGGGAGCCAGGGAGTCGCGGTCAGAAGTCCGGGTCGTTCATCAGCCACCGGCCGTCGACGAGGACGAGGTCCCAGTCGCCAACGAAGCGCCGCGGCGACGGCCCCGACTCGCGGTATTCGATGATGTCCACGGCCACGGTTGCCGTGCCCGCGTCGGGGTCGAACGCCACAATCTCGTTCCGCTGGAGGTCGATGTCGGTCGTGGGCGCGAAGCGCCCGTCGATGTACCCCTCGGGGGGGTAGCGCTCGCGCATCTCGGCGGTCCACAGTGCGGCGGCATCGTTGAACCGCTCATCGACGACGAGGCGGTAGAAGCGCGCCACGGTCGCGGCAGGCTCCGGGGAAGGTTGCGCCGGTGCGGGCCGTGGGGTGGGCTCGGGGAGGCGTGTGGACTTGGGCTCGGGGGTCGGCTGTGGGCGGCGGGTCGGCGTGGGCTCCGGTGTCGGCGTCGGCTCTGGGGTTGGGGTGGTGGTCGGTGTGGGTGTGGGTGTGGGTGTCGGCGACGGCGAAGAGGTCGGCGTCGGTTCCGGGGTCAGGGGCGGCACGACCACCAAGTCCGAAGGAACCGGCGTGCCGGTCTCGCCCACAACGCCACCGCCGTTGCGGTCGAGGTTCCCCAGCAGGGCGAGCGTGGCTACGCCGAGCAGCGCGAACGCGGCCACTGGCAGGAGAAGCGCCGGCGGCACGCCCCGACGCCGGTCGCGACGTGACGTAACCGCTTCCGTCGTGGGCGGCACGGGTGCGGCCAGTTGACCGTCGCTCGGCCGAATCGGGATCGGTGGGGCGCCGATCCCACCGCCGCCCGGTCCTGCAGTCGCGCCGACCCCCGTCGAGGCGAGAACGCCCGTGCCCGCCGAACGCCGCCGATCTTGACCCCCCGCGCGCGCCACCTCGCGCGGCCCAGCGCCACGGCGACGGACACCCCCGAGCAACCCGAGCCGCCACGATTCGAGCGCGGCTGCGAAGTCGCCGGCGGAGGGGTACCGTGCGCCCGGATCGCGTTCGAGCGCCCGAAGGACCAGCGGATCGATGCCGGGGGGGAGGTCGTGCGCCACGGCGCTTGGTGGAGCGGGGCGGACGTGAAGGCGCTCCAGGGCGACGGCGGCGGGCGACGGCCCGTCGAACGGCCGCTGGCCGGTGATCGACTCGTATAGCACCACGCCCAGGGAGTAGATGTCCGATGCCGGAGTGATCTGCCCACCGGCCACCTGTTCCGGACTGACGTACTGTGCGGAGCCGAGGATCACCCCGGCCGTCGTGATCCCGACGGCGGCATCGGCCGCCCGCGCGATGCCGAAATCGACCACCCGCACCGCCCCGCCACGATCGACGAGGATGTTGGCGGGCTTCACATCGCGGTGGACGATGCCGCGTTCGTGGGCAGCCTGCAATGCACGCGCCACGTCGACGCCGACCCGGAGCGCGACGTTGAGCTGCAGCCGTCCCTCGCGCTCGAGCATTCGCTCGATGTCCTCCCCGTCGACGAGCTGCATGACGATGAAGTCGGCCCCCTCGTCCGAGCCCGTGTCATAGACCGTCGCGATATTCGGGTGGTGGAGCGACGCAGCCGAGCGGGCCTCCTGGCGGAAGCGCGACACGAATTCGGGATCCGACGCGAATCCGGAACGGAGCACCTTCACTGCCACGTCGCGCTCGAGCAGATCGTCGTGCGCCCGGTAGACGAGGGCCATACCTCCTTCACCGAGGAGCTCCAGCAGGCGATAGCGGCCGGCGAGCACCCGGTCGGTCAGCATCCCCCTACTGAACGTGTTCCTCCGATCAATCGGGACGTGATCTGTTCCCGGCGGCATCGCGGTCTGGTTGCAGCACGCGAGCTGCCGAGTGGTCGCAGTAGGCTCATGGGTGGCGCTGGCGCCGGGCGGACGGTCGGGGATACAGTGCCCGCATGGCGTCCCAGCCCCATCACGTGGTGATCGTCGGTGGGGGATTCGCGGGCCTGTACGCGGCGAAGAACCTCGCCCGAAACCGCGAGGTCGCAATCACGCTGATCGACCGGCGCAACTTCCACCTGTTCCAGCCGCTGCTGTACCAGGTGGCCACCGGCGCCCTCTCTCCGGGCGAGATCGCGCAGCCACTCCGCTCGATCGTCCGCAAGCACCGCAACACGACGGTGCTGCTCGGCGAGGCGGTCGGCCTGGATCCCGATCGGCGCCAGGTCCTCATGGGCGATGGAGGACCCATCGACTATGACACCCTGATCGTGGCGACCGGGGCGCGCCACGCGTACTTCGGCCACGACGAGTGGGCGCCGTTCGCGCCGGGCCTCAAGACCATCGAAGACGCCTTCGAGATGCGCCGGAGGATCCTGATCGCCTTCGAAGCCGCCGAGCGCGAGGCAGATCCCGAGATTCGACGTGAATGGATGACGTTCGTCGTTGTCGGCGGCGGCCCGACCGGGGTCGAGCTGGCGGGAGCTCTCGGCGAGATTGCGAACGACACGCTGCGCAGGGACTTCCGGAGGATCCATCCGCCCGACTCGCGGATCCGGCTGATCGAGGCGCTGGATGTGATCCTCCCGACGTACCCGGAGAAGCTGTCGCGCTCCGCGGCGAAGCAGCTCGAGCGACTTGGCGTGACGGTCTCGACCGGCACGAAGGTCACCGCCATCGACGAACACGGCGTGATGGTGGCGCACAAGGACGGCACGGAGGAACGCATCCCGGCACGGACCGTGCTCTGGGCCGCGGGCGTGCAGGCGGCGTCATTCGGGCGGATGGTGGCGGACTCGACCAGGATCGAGCCCGACCGGGCAGGCCGTATCGAAGTCGGTGCGGACCTCACGATCCCCGGCCACCCCGAGATCTTCGTGGTCGGCGACCTCTCCATCTCGAAACGCCAGGATGGGCTTCCAGTTCCTGGGGTGGCGCCCGCGGCGATCCAGGAGGGCACGTACGTCGCCCGCGAGATCGGCCGGCGGCTGGCCGGCGAGCCGTCGCGGCCGTTCCGCTACGCGGACAAGGGCGACGTGGCCACGATCGGGCGGTTGCGCGGCGTGGCGAACATCGGCTGGCTCGGGCCGTTCGGTCAGCTGTCGGGCTTCATCGCGTGGGCAATGTGGCTCGGCATCCACATCCTGTACCTCATCGGGTTCGCGAACCGGATCGTCGTGACCATCCGCTGGGCGTGGTCGTTCTTCACGCGGGGTCGCAGCACGCGGCTGATCACCGGGGAGTGGAGCCGGCTGCTGCCGCCGATCGAGGATCCCGAGCCGCCGGCCACCAGCAGCTGACAGAGTGCATGTCGCCAGCGTGCACCACGGCGTCATCCTGCAACGGGAATGAAGCAGCATTTGGGTTGACCCGCGCCCCCCCAAGGCTCAATCTTCCCCTCTACTCGGATGGAGGGGGGATGAGTCAGCGCAGGTCCACGACGGGCCGCCTCGCCGGGCTCCTGGCAATGCTGATTCTGGTGAGCACGACCTCGTTCACCGTGGGCGCTCCCACCGTCGCCGCGGCCGGACCGACGATCCGCGAGGGCTTCAGGGACGAGCTCCTTTGGGACGGCCTGACGCGGCCGAGCGCGATCGCGTTCGCCCCGGGCGGCTCCGTCTTTGTCGCCGAGAAGAGCGGACGGATCTTGGTCTTCGACAGCCTTGCCGATGACACCCCGACGCTGTTCGCTGATCTGACGACGAACGTCCACAACGCGTGGGATCGCGGACTATTGGGTTTGACGGTCGATCCCGACTATCCCTCGCGGCCGTATGTCTACGTCCTGTACACCTATGACCACATCCTCGGCTCGGCGTCGGCAGCGCCTCGTTGGGGAACGGCTGGCGTTGAGGCCGATGCGTGCCCCAACCCGCCCGGTTTCACAGCTGATGGGTGCGTCGTCTCCGGTCGGCTCTCGAGGCTCACCGCTTCGGGCGGGGTCATGACCGGCGCGGAGCGTGTCCTGATCGAGGATTGGTGTCAGCAGTTCCCGAGCCATTCCGTCGGGACCGTCGCGTTCGGCCCGGAAGGGGCCCTGTATGCATCCGCGGGGGAGGGAGCGAGTTTCTCGCACGGCGCGGACTATGGCCAGCTCGGTGGGACAAGGCCGGAGGGCGGCCCCTACGTGACTCCGCCCAATCCATGTGGCGATCCGCCCGGCGGTGTGGGTGGCGAGATGACCATTCCGACGGCGGAGGGCGGGGCGCTCAGGGCACAGGACATCCGCACGCGAGGTTCGGGTGACCCGGTGGGCCTTGCCGGGACGATCATCCGGATCGATCCGGACACGGGCGCCGCCTGGCCCACGAACGCGAACGCGGCAGATGCCTCTGCGAACGCACGCCGGATCATCGCGTACGGGCTGCGGAACCCGTTCCGGTTCACGTTCGACGCGGCCGGCCGGATGTGGGTCGGCGATGTCGGGTCGGGGTCGTGGGAGGAGATCAACCTCATTTCCAACGCATCCGCGGCTGCCCGCAACTTCGGCTGGCCGTGCCGCGAGGGGCCGAGTGCTACCGGAACGTTCGTTGGCCTCGACCTGTGCACCTCGCTCACCGCCAGTGCGACGACCGGGCCGGAGATCACGTGGAGCCACACAGCCGAGGTCGTTTCCGGGGACGGCTGCGGCGGCCCGGGCGGGACGTCATCCTCCATCTCAGGGTTGGCCTTCCAGGCTGCCAATAGTCCGTTCCCGGCGCCGTATGACGGGGCATTGTTCGCGACCGATTACAGCCGCAACTGCATCTGGGCCTACCCGCTGGGTAGCAACGGCCAGCCCGACAAAGCCCAGGGCCATCTCTTCGCGGATCTCCGGCGGACGGACGACACCGTGGGCGGCGCCGTGCAGCTGCGGATCGCGCCGCAGGGCGACCTCGTCTACGCCGACTACGATCGCGAGGAGATCCGCCGGATCCGCTGGTACGGTCCGAACCAGCCGCCGGAGGCCCGCTTCAGCGCGACCCCGACTTTTGGACCGTTGCCGCTCACCGTCCACTTCGACGCGAGCGAGACGACCGACCCGAACGACGAAACGCTCACGTACGCGTGGGACCTCGACGGCGACAGCGCGTACGACGACGGGACGGGCGTGACGATCAGCCGAACGTACACGAGCGCCGGTCCCCTCAGTGTGGGTCTGCGCGTCACCGACGAGCTGGGTCTCTTCGGCGAGACCTCGCTCCAGATGGACCCGGGGAATTCGCCGCCATCACTCACGATGGCGGCACCCGCGAATGGGCTGACGTGGCGCGTCGGCGATGCGATCAACTTCAGTGCGACCGGTTCGGACGCGGAGGACGGCACCCTCGGCAATGCGGCGTTCAGCTGGACGTTCGAGATGATGCATTGCCCGGGCGGGGACTGCCACTCGCACATCGTCCAGGAGTTGAACGGTACGCGAACCGGCTCGTTCAACGCGCCGGACCATGAGCATCCGTCTCACCTCCGGTTCACCGTGACCGCCACCGACTTCGGCGGCATGACCACGAGCGTGACGCGCGACCTCGAGCCCATCACCGGGACGCTGTCGCTGGCGTCGAGCCCTGCGGGCATCCCCCTGGTGCTCAGCGGCCAGACGGGGGCGCCGCCCCCGCCGTTCACGGCGATCGCCGGGTCGAAGGTCGCGGTGCAGGCCGCCGACGAAGCGGTAATTGGCGAGGACCGATATGCCTTCGACTCGTGGTCCGATGGGGGGGCGCCAGCCCATGAGGCGGCGATCCCGGAAGGAGCAGGCACGCTCACCGCAACCTACAGGCTCGGGGGCAGCATCGACACGCCGGATTCTTGTTCGGCGTCGGCGGCGGCGACGAGCCCGACCGGCAAGTGGGTGACCGGCCGCTTCGGCAAGGCCAACGACGTGGATTGGTACCGCTTCAAGCTCACGTCGACCTCGCGCGTACGGATCGTGCTCGGCGAGCTCGCCGTCGGTGCCCGCGTTGAGCTGTATCGCGGGTGCTCGACCAAGGTCACCGGCGTCGACGCAGGCGGGACCACGCCCGAGGTGTTGCACCGAACGCTTTCCTCCGGGACATACGCGGTGAAGGTGATCGGCAAGAGCCAGTCGTCGTCGCAGAAGTACGCGTTCATGGTCTGGCGCCTGCCAAAGACCGTGACCATCCTGAGCACGAAGACGTGGATCGAGGGTTCCACCCTGCGGCTCGTCGGCGAGGTCTACAACAACACGGCCGATACGCGCCACGTGACGGTGACCGCGCGCATGTACAACGCGACCGGCAAGCTCCTCGGCACCCGGACTGCGGCAACGCTCGTCTCGAAGATCGAATCGCAGGGCCGGTCCCCATACCTCGTCGCGGGCAGCCTTCCCGCCGGTTACGCGAAGTCGACGCTGACCGTTACGTCCTCCGTTTCGACGCGGGCGGTGACTCGACCCGTTGTGACGGTCACCTCGTCCGGGCCGAACGCAGACGGCCGCTGGGAGGTTCGCGGGACCGTCCGCAACACGAGCACCAGCTCGGTCGACACGCTCCGGGTCGGGGTCATCCTCTACAACAACCGGGCCGGCACGCTGGATGCCATTCGGGCGACGACCGCGAAGACGTCGCTCGGACCAGGAGGCTCGACCAGTTTTGTTGCCACATCCAACCAGGTCGGGCTGGCGCCAGCGATGATCGGCGTGCGCGCGCTCGCCTACCGCTGAGGGCGTTCCGGAGGCCGCTGCCGCCCCGGGCTGGCGTCTGACGTTCTTCTGTGATGCGTCTTCCCGGCATATCGTGCGGGTGCGGCCGCCGGCAAGATGTCGAGTAGTTGCATCACCGGGGAAAGCTGAGTTCGCGCGCCTGAGGTCGCGTCAGTCGAACACGACCACCTGCCGCGTGTACGCGCCCCGACGCAGGCCGTCGAAGGCGTCCTCGAGCTGGTCGAGTCCGATCCGCCGATCAACGAGCCGATCGATCGGCAGCCGTCCGTCGAGGTGGAGTTGCGCGTAGCGCGGGAAGTCGATCGCGGGCTCAGCGAAGCCGTAGTTCGAGCCGAGGATGCGGCGGCTGCCATCGACGAACGGGTACACCTCGAACGACGCCTCGACGCCGAACGGCGTCATCCCGACGAGCACCGCGGTGCCGCCGATGGGCAGCGCCTGGATCGCAAGCTCGATCGTCTCGCGCCGGCCGATCGCTTCGAAGACGAACTCAGGCCCGCCGTCGGTCAGATCGCGCAGCTGTTCGAGGGTGGCGGCAGCCTCACCGGCCAGGATCGCGGCCGTGGCTCCGACCGACGTTGCCGCCGCGAGCTTGGAGGCGACGCGGTCGATGGCAACGACCTGCCCGGCCCCTGCCAGAACGGCCCCCATCACGCACGACAGGCCGACGCCGCCGAGGCCGACTACCGCGACCGACGCGCCTTCCGGCACGGCCGCCGTCTTGGTCACCGCCCCGACGCCCGTCGCCACACAGCAGCCGATGAGTGCCGCCGCCGCGGGGTCGACGCCCTCGCGGATCGGGATGGCCGCCGCCGCGGGCACGACTTCGGCTTCGGCGAGGGTCCCGATCGCGCAGTACGTCAGCACGTCCTCGCCGCTCGACCGACGCCAGCGCGCCCCGCCGTCCGGCATGCGATGGCGGAAGGACGGGGAGTTCGGGCACGCCCATGGACGACCCGAGGCGCACGCGCGGCAGACACCGCACGGCACGAGCCACGACAGCGCGACAGGCTGGCCGATCGCAAGCCCATCGACGCCCGGCCCGAGGGTCTCGACGATGGCCGCGCCCTCGTGGCCGAGCACGATCGGCCCGGGCCGTTCCCACTCCCCGTCCCGCACGTGGAGGTCCGAATGACAGACGCCGGAGGCGAGCATCCGCACGCGCACCTCGCCGGGACCAGGCTCGGCGAGCTCCAGGTTCTCTATCCGGCTCGGCGTCCCCGGTCGTTCCAGTACGGCGGCGCGCGTCATGGGTTCGGAGGATAGCGCCGCAGGCACGCGCGCTGGCCATCCGAAATCGGAAGGCCTGCGACGACACACCCCCCGACCACCGGCTTCCGCAATCGGATTCCGAAATCGGAACGGAGCGCGGAGGGATGTGGTTTCCCGGAGCGTCCGATTTCGGAACCGCAGGGATGACTATCGGGAGCCGGCCACCAGCACCCCGGTCATGCCGTATGCCTCGTGGCCCGGGAGGTGGCACACGTACGTCAGTGTGCCCGCCGCGTCCAGGACGATCGTCGTTCGGCGCGTTTCGCCGGCAGGGATGGTGACCTCTGTTGGCCGGGCAGCGTGGACGGGCTCCGTGCCGGTTCGGTGCCGGTCGTGGACCGCGGCATCGCCGAGGATCCATTCGTGGTCAATCGGGTCCTCGTTCCGCAGCAGGATCGTGACCGGCACGCCGACCGGCACCGAGACCTGCGACGGCTCGAAGTGTGAATAGCGGATGTCGACGGTCAGCTCGGTCGCCGGCGTCGCACCGCGGGTCACGGTCCAGGCCGCCGCCGCGCCCGCCACAGCGAGCGCGGCGACGATCCCGAAGACCAGCCCGAGGTCGGTTCGCCGCATGGGTCGAACTCAGGCAGCGACCGACGAGGGTCGCCAGCGGACCAGCAACAGCAGGCCGCCCACGCCGACGACGATCATGCCGAGGCCGAGGATCAGCCGGAGCGCCTCGTTCGACGTCAGGCCTGGAGACGGGACGACGAGCCCGGCATCCACGTAGGACGGCGCGCCCGCACCACTGGCGTCGATTGCGAGGTCGAACGCGAGCTGTGAGGCGGAGGCATCGATGCGCACCTTGGTCAGCCACGCCGAATTCGGGACCCATTCCATCCCCCGGTCGGATTGCAGGTCGGTCAGCAGCGATTCGCTGGCAGGCTCGTCGTTGAGCAGGGTCAGCCCGTTGTCGCCGGTCGGCGCGGGGAGCAGCGCCGGCCGCTGGTCGCTGAGGAGGTACACGTCGGCCTCCACCCGCTCCTCGCCGGTCTTGCCCAGCGCGAGGATCCGCAGCGGGACCCATGGGTTGTCGGTCGGGATCGTGACGTGGACCGGCGTACCGTCGCCGACCGCCTGGCCGCGCTCCGCGGCCGCATCCGCGTCGAACACCGCCGCGAGGAAGATCGGCGACCGCTCGGCGTAGAACTCGAGCACCTCGGGCGCATCCGGCGGGAGCCGGAAGCCGTTGTCCCTGGCCCAGGTGCCGA
>Ga0190275_10004045_pt1 | contig 10545 bp, 9 predicted proteins | sample Popmic550T_FD_133745 | JGI IMG/M metagenome (GOLD analysis project Ga0190275, IMG submission 133745) | Populus adjacent soil microbial communities from riparian zone of Yellowstone River, Montana, USA - 550 T | ecosystem: Environmental > Terrestrial > Soil > Riparian zone > Trees stand | place...
AAAAAGGATAAGTGGGGACGAAAGGCGGCGAGTCTTTCATCGTCCAATGGACGATGAAAGACTCGCCGCCTTTCGTCCCCACGACTGTCTTAGTATTGCCTTTTGTCTCTCGCCCTTTGTCCTCTGCCGTCGTCGAGGTAGGTCTTGGCGGCGAGCTTGGCGAGCTTCCACATCTTGCCCCAGTTGATGCGCCCCTCGTCGCGCCCCGTGATCTTGTCGAGGAGGAGGCGGCGGAAGTGCTTGCCCTCGCGCTTGAGCATGAACTCCTTGGCGTAGGGGCGCGCCGTCTCGAAGAAGCTGAAGCCGGGGTCTGTGACGATGCCGATGCCTTCGAGCGTCATCAGCGCGCGGATGATGTATGTGAAGTTCGCGGGCAGTCGGAAAGGGTAGTCGTACATCACCTCCGCCAGATCGTAAGTCAACTCTTTGAAGTTTATCTCGCCGAGTTTGAGATTGATGTAGTGCCGGAACAATCCCTCGACGACGGGCCTGACGCGCTCGGGGTCAACGCCGGGCTTGAGGAAGTTGAGGTTGATTAAGTCCTGCGCCAGTCCCTCAACGTCGCGGCCCACCACGTGGAAGAAGGCATCAATCATCTGCGACTGCAAGCGCGGCGTGATGCGCCCCGTCATGCCGAAGTCGAAGAAGGCGAGGTGCCCCGTGTCCATCACGAGAAGGTTGCCGGGGTGCGGGTCTGCGTGAAAGAAACCGTCTTCGAGTAGCTGCTTGAGGTACGCGCGCACCAGCAGGCGGTTGACCTTAACGGGCGAGATGCGGCGCGCGCGAAGGGCTTCCAAGTCCGTTACCTTCGTGCCGCGTATGAACTCCATCGTGATGACGCGCGTCGTGGTGTGCGTCCAGTGAATCACGGGGACGCGCACGGCTCGCCAGTCGCGGAAGTTCCGGCGGAAGCGGTCGGCGTTCCTGCCTTCGAGCGCGTAGTCCATCTCTTCCGAGATCGTCTCGCGGAACTCGTGGAGCATCCCCTCCCAGTCGGCGTTCTCGGAGACCTGCGGGAAACGTGTTAGGAAGCGCGTGATGCGGCCCAGCATGGCGATATCGAAGCCGACCTTCTCGCGCAAGTTGGGCCGCTGGACTTTGACTGCGACCTCTTCGCCCGTGTGCAGCCGCGCGCGATAGACCTGACCGAGCGAGGCCGACGCGATAGGCTCCGCGTCAATCTCCGCGTAAGCCTCTGTGATGCTCTTGCCTAGTTCCGCCTCGACGCGCGCGAAGGCTTCGGCGGTCGGGAAGGGCGGGACTTGATCTTGCAGCTTGACGAGTTCCTTGATGTACGCGAGCGGCAGAAGGTCTGCGCGCGTGCCGAGCGCCTGACCGATCTTGATGAAGGTCGGGCCTAAGTGGATCAGGTTCTCCTTGAGCCACACGCCCTGACGTTCGAGCTGACGCTCCTTCGCGCCGCTTCCCTCCTCGCCGCGAAAGACTATGAGTCGCACGAGTCGAAGCGCACGGTCGAGCGCGCGACGCAAGACGAGGTCGCGCGCCCAAGCCTTGAAGTAATCCGCGCGTCCGCGCGCTCGCGCCTCTTCGAGCTTGCGCCCGGCGGCGCGTCGGTTGAAGTCTGAGCGTATGTCGTAGTCGTTCAGGAGAAGGTAGAGCGACATCGTGCCCAGCACGCGCACTATCTGCGCCGTTCTCCACCAAGCGCGCCATCCTCCGGCCTCCGACTCAAGCGACTCCGTCGCCGGCATCTCCCGCGGCGCGCTCGGTGTCGCGGGCGGCAAAGCGCGCGGTTGCACGATTGACGCCGCGACGCTCCTGTCCGCGCCGGGCTTGACCAACGCGAGATGCGTTTCCCTCCGGAGACCGACGACGCGCGGCACGCCGCTGGGTGGGTATGATTGCGTAATCTCTTTAGGTTCGATTGCTGCCATGACGATGAAGACTGTAGTTAAAATTTATGGCGTTCCTGTCGCAAACCTTCAGAAACGCGACCGTCAGGGAGCGTGTCTCCGATGCGGCCTGCGACATGCGGCCTGCGACACGCTCCCTGACGGTCGCGTTTCTGACCTGTATAAGCTGCTGCAACCCGTCTTTAGATGACCGAGAGCGAGCGTCGAACGCCTGCCCTCTCGAAATAATTTCGCGCGCGCGAGGCGTCGGCGTGTATCTGCTGCTTCAGCTCTTCGACGGACGCGAACCGCCGCTCGTCGCGCAGGCGATGCAGGAAACGAACTCTCACAACGTCGCCGTACAAATCGCCGTCCCAATCCATTACGAACGTCTCGACGGAAGGTTCGCCGTCATGCTCGAAGGTCGGTCGCGTGCCGATGTTCGTGACGCTCCTGCGCCAAGCGCCCTCGATGAGAGTGGCCGTGACGTAGACGCCGCCGCGCGGGATGACGCGGTTTACGGGACGCAGGTTCGCCGTCGGGAAACCGAGCGTGTGGCCGCGCTCCGAGCCGCGTAAGACGCGCCCCTCGACTCCGTAGGGCCGTCCGAGCATACGGCGCGCGAGGTTGACGCGACCCTCCGCGAGCTGCGCGCGTATGCGGCTTGAGCTGATTCGATGCCCGCGCAGGCGCACCTCCGGCGCTTCGTCGGCGTGGAAGCCAAGCTCGCCGCTCACCCTTCGCAGCAGCTCGATGTTGCCCTCGCGCCCGCGACCGAAGGCGAAGCCGCGACCGAGATAAACCTCCTTAGCGTGGAGCCGCTCGTTGACAACGTCGCGCAGGAAGTCCGCGGCGCGCACCTGCGCGAACTCGTCCGTGAAGCGTATGACGATTGTCTGCTCGACGCCGAGGACGCCGAACGCCTCGACCTTCTGGTCGAGTGTCTGAAGAAGAGGCGGCGCGGACTCAGGATGCAGCACCGCGCGCGGGTGCGGGTCGAAGGTGATGACCGTGGGCACACTGCCCGTCACGCGCGCGCGCTCGACGACCGTGCTGACGACGTGTTGGTGGCCGAGGTGCAGTCCGTCGAACACGCCCAGCGTCAGAACCGTCGGGCGCGCGATCTCGGCGTTCTCGTATCCGTGGAAAAGTCTCATAAGTGATAAGTGATAAGTGATGAGTGATGAGTAAAGCTGTTAGCCGTTAGCTATTAGCTGTTAGCCGGAAGCTTCGCGGCTTTTAGGTTTGGCTAAAAGCTAAGAGCTAATAGCTAATAGCCCTCTCATCACTTATCACTAACCCATCGTATGCCCACTCGACGCCCGGCGGCAGCAGGCGGGAGTCGCGCTCGTGTTTGATGTCGTGCGCGATGTGCGTGAAGTAGGCGCGGCGCGGCTTCAATTCTTCGACGTATGCGAGCGAGCGTTCGAGCGAAAGATGCGTCGGGTGCGGGCGAACGCGCAGGCAGTCGAGCACGAGCACGTCAAGCCCGCGCAGCATGTCGAGCGACGCGGGCGGAATCTCGCTGAGGTCTGTGGCGTATGCGAAGTCGTTGAAGCGGTAAGCCATCACGGGGAGCCGCCCGTGTATGACCTCGATTGGTGTGATTTGAAAATCGGGGCCGAGGCAGAACCGCGCGCCGCTTGCTACGGTGTGCGCGACGACTTGCGGGAGACCGCCGCCGAAGTGCGACGGCTCGAAGATGTACTGAAATATGCGGCGTATGTCGCGCCACGCGCGCTCGTTTGCGTAGAGGCCCAGAGCGCCGTGCCGGAAGTTTAAGGGACGTATGTCGTCGAGTCCGAAGATGTGATCGGCGTGGCAGTGCGTTATCAGCACGGCGTCGAGATGTTTGATGCCCTGACGAAGAGCCTGCTGGCGAAAGTCCGAAGACGTATCAATCAGAACCGTCTGCCCGTCGTGCTCGACCAGAACCGAGACGCGCAGCCGCTTGTCGCGCGCGTCATCCGACGTGCAGGTCTCGCACTCGCAACCGATGGAAGGCACGCCCGTCGAAGTGCCCGTGCCGAGTAGAGTAAATTTCATAAGTCTGGAGTCTGGAGTCTGGAGTCTGGAGTCAAAGGCAAGTGGTTTTGACTTCAGACTCCAGACTCCAGACTCCAGACTTTATCTCCCGCCCGTGATGTCGCCGCCCGTGAAGCCGCGCCCGCCCTGTGGGGGACGCGGCGCGGTCGTGAGCGAGACGTACTGCATGCGTAGCTGCGAGAGGATCATGTCGAGGAACTGCTGCTCCTCGCCGGAGAGGTTGCCGTGCGTCTTGGCGTGCAGCGTGCCGAGCATGTCTATGCACTGCTGCGCGAGCTGTAGGTTGACGCCGCCGCCGCCCGGATGGTTGACCATGCCGAGCGCATCCGCCGCGAACGAGGCGAGGAACTCGACGAGCATGAAGAAGTCTTGCGGATCGCCCGCCACAGGCGGCGCGTCTCTCTCTCGCTCGTAAGCAGCCGCGCTCTCGCGCTCCGCCCCGCGCGACTCCGCCATCTCGCCCGGCGAGACGGGCGCGGACTCGACTGCGGGCGCGGCTTCCGCCTCCGCTCGCTGCGCGACGGGCGGCGGGGCTTCCGAGGGAGCCGGCGGCTCGGGGCGCGGCGGCTCCTCCTCGCGAGCGATGTCGCGCGGCGTACCGTCGGAGTTGAAAAGGCGTCGGTCTGTGACTTTGAAAGTGGGCTTCTCTTCGCTCATATTCGGCTCACTCGCGCGCCCGCCTCAAGTGCGATTGAGGCGGGCGTAAAGAATTTAGTTTTTCGTTTGAATGCTGATGGACGGATGGTAGCACCCCCGTCCGCGCCGTCGCAAGAAAGCCTCTCGCGCACCAAGCGCAGCTTTAGCGTTACGAGCCGCGCTCTTTTTAAAGAGCGTCCGAGCGAAAGCGTGCGCGCAGCTCTTCCGGCGAGACTCCGTTGGCGCGAAGGGCGCGCAGCGAGAGCGAGTCGTGTCGCTTTGCGAGACGCAGGCCGCGCTCATCGAGGATGAGTTCGCAGTGGTAGTAATCGGGCGTCGCGTAGTCCAGAGCGCGCTGGAGCAGAATCTGCCGCGCCGTTGACTTGAGCAAGTCCGTGCCGCGGACGACCTCCGTGATACGCATCAGCGCGTCGTCAACGACGACGGCGAGCTGGTATGCGGGCACGTCGTCGCGCCGCCACACGACGAAGTCGCCGAAGTCGCTACCGGCGACGAAGCGTTGCCGCCCCTGCTTCAAATCGTTGAAGGCGACCTCCGCGCCGTCGGGCACGCGGAAACGCCAGTTCAGTCCGGCGGGCGCGTCCGCGTTATAGGGCTTCGCGTCCGAGGGCGGACGACACGTGCCCGGATACACGGGTTCGTCGTCCGCGCCTTGCTGCTGTTCGTGCGGAGCCTGCGCCGAGCGCGCGATGTCGCGGCGCGAGCAGTAGCACGGATAGACGTGGCCGCGCGCGAGCAAACGTCTCCACGCTTCGAGGTAGACGCCGCGCCGCTCGCTCTGCGTGTATGGCGCGAACGCGCCGGGGGCGTCCGGCCCTTCGTCCCACTCGATGCCGAGCCAACGCAAATCTTCGAGCATCGCCGCGACGAACTCCGCGCGCGAGCGTTGCGGGTCGAGGTCTTCGTTACGCAAGACGAGCGCGCCGCCCCGCGCACGCGCGCGCTCGTAGGCCGTCCAGAACGTTCGCGCGTGGCCGAGGTGCAACAGGCCCGTCGGCGACGGCGCGAGCCGCCCGCGATAGCCTACGACCTGTGGCGGCTTAGACTGACTTGAGCTTGTATCCCCCAAACCTTCTCCGCGACCGCGCCGCTAAACGCGGCGGATAGTTTCTGACATAATAGCCGAAACTTTAAGTTCAAAGTTCAAGGTTCAAAGTTCAAAGTTTAATGGCGTTTTGGACGTTGACCTTGAGCCTTGAACTTTGAGCCTTGAACTTTGAACCTTGAACTCCTAAGCGAAACATGCCGGCAAACTTTAACGACCTCGTCGCACTGATGTCGCGCCTGCGCTCGCCCGAAGGGTGCCCTTGGGATCGTGAGCAGACATACGCCACGCTCGCCCCGATGCTCTTGGAAGAAGCCTACGAAGCCTTCGAGGCCGTCGAGTCGGCGCGCGAGGGGCGGCCCGAAAACTTGCGCGAGGAGCTGGGCGACCTTCTCTTCCAGATAGTCTTCTACGCGCAGGTCGCAAGCGAGCTAGGCGAGTTCACGATTGAAGACGTGACGGACGCGATTCACACGAAGATGGTCAGGCGACACCCGCACGTCTTCGGCGACGTATCGGTGCGCGACAACGAGGAGCTTTTGCGTAATTGGGAAACGATGAAGGCCGAGGAGAAGCGCGCGGCTGGCAAAGACAAGGCGGGCGATGACGCTTCGCTACTCGACGGCGTCTCGCCGAAGACGCCCGCGCTCATGGAAGCGCACCAGCTCGCGACGAAGGCCGCGCGCGTCGGCTTCGACTGGCAATCGGTCGAAGACATCTTCGACAAACTGCACGAAGAGATTGACGAGCTGCGCGTCGCCATACGCGAGCACAAGGAAGCAGGCCCGCAAGCCGAGGCCGAACAGCAGCGCGTCCGCGAAGAGCTGGGCGACCTCCTCTTCGCCGTCACGAACATCGCGCGCCACCTCTCGGTCGAACCCGAAGCCGCCCTCAAACTCACCAACCGCAAATTCCGCCGACGCTTCCGCCACATCGAGCAAGGACTCAAAGCGCGTGGTCGCACGCTCGACGCGGCGACGTTAGAAGAGATGGAAGAACTCTGGCAGGAAGCCAAACGGGAGGATGACTAGAAGGGATTTTTGCATGACTCCCTAACTCGCTTTTACGGCGTCACCGCCGCGCCTTCGATTAACACATCGTATGTGCCTGAGTTGTCGTCTAGGTTGCCTTCGTTGACGCCGAGGAACAGACGCCCATCTCTCTGTGCGACGAACTCACCACTTGCGCCGATGAAGATAAAATCATTGTTGTCGTCACTGATAACGGCGATGAGCGCTCCCGTCGGCGCTGTAGGTATCAACTTCTGCGTGTCCATCAGAAGCGGCAGTCCCGCCGCCGTTGAGAAACGCCCTTTGCCAAGCGAGATGCGGCCAGTGGCCGTGATACGAACTTTCTGGCCGCGGGATAGAAAGATGCCGCTATCCGTCCAGCCGTTGTTGGCATTGTCGGCTCGGACGTGGACGCGGATGGGGAAGAAGGTGACGGATTCCGCCACGCCGGACGAATCATTTGGACGGACGTTTTTCGCCGACGCATCACCCGCCTCCGCCGTTGCCTGCGCTCGCCTGCGAGCGATGCCGGCGAACTGCCCGTTCGGATATTTCGATAAGTACTCTTTGTAATCCTCCGGATCGTTGCTGCTCTTGATCGCGTCCCAGAAGGCAAGCTCAACAGTCACGGGGTCAACGCGCGCGGGCGCGGGCGATGCAGGCTCGCTCGTATTCGGCTTGACTGCGACGGCGGGCGGCGCGGTCTTCTTCGGCAGCGCGAAGACGAAGTCGCCCTTGTCGAGGTTGGGGTTTCTGATCTTGCCGTACTGCGGGTGCTGCGCGTTGCGCGAGTAGTTGACGACCTTGTCTTGCAGAAACTCTCCGAGTTCCGTCCCCGTCACGTAGCCGTCGCGGTTTCCGTCGGCCTCGCCTTCGATGGCCTCGACGAACTGGCGGCGGAAGATGCTCTGGTCGGGCACCTGCTCGTCGGCGCTGCCCGAAGTGATGAACTGGCGGACGGGCCGAGCGGTCTTGTAGCCGATGCTGTCGGGCACTGCACGCGAGAGCGCGAAGAGCGCGCCCGAAAAGCAACTGTCGAAGAGGAAGAGCGCGTGCTTGGACTGGATGCGTCGCGCGTACAGTTCCATCTGCTGCATGTCCATCGCCTTCGACATGAAGCCCGCGGGGTCGCGCGTAGGGTTCGGTGCGTCCACAGGGACGATGTAACCCATCTCTTCGCCGTAGGACTGCTTGACGGTGTGGCCGTGCCCGGCGAAGTAGAAGAGCAGACGGTTCTCGACGCCGAGGCCGTACAGGTCTATGAAGGTCTTGAAGGCTTTGTCTAGTTGCGCCGAGTCGGGGTTCTCGACCTTCGTCACTTGAAAGCCGTGGCTTTCGAGAGCGCGCGCGACCTCCTCTATATCCTTCTTCACGCCCGGAAGCTTCGGCCACCCGGCGGCGTAGTCGCTGACGCCGATGACAAGCGCGTAGCTTTTGTCGTAGAGCTTTATGTCCTTGCCGTCCTCAGCCTTGATGTTGAGGCCGCGGCTGTTTAGCTGCGCGGAAGATGAAGGAGCGTGCGGGAGCGCGAGCGCGCAGGCCAGCGCGGCCAGAATGGATAAGGCTCTGAGGAGTTTTGTTTTTGCCTTCATAGTCCTTGAACGGCGTAAGAGAAGAGTGTCTCAAGCGACTAAGCGATAAGGGCCGCGAGCAACGGGCGACGGCGTGCAACGTAAACCTCTGTGCAGGGGAAAGTCAACACTATTCGCCGTTGACGATTTCGCGGCTCACGTTTTACGATTCAAGAACGGGAGGCTTGCTTCAATGGGGATGATTCAATTCGTCAGTAACTACGACGACCTTTCGACGGACAAGGGCTATCAGTTCAAGTTCCACTGCGACAAGTGCGGCAACGGTTACATGTCGCGCTTCCAGCCGTCGCTGACGGGCACCGCCGGATCGCTTCTGCGCGCGGCTGGCGACATCTTCGGCGGCTGGCTCAGCTCCGCGGGCAACTCCGCATACGAGGTTCAGCGCGCCGTCGGCGGCAAGGCGCACGACGAGGCTTTGCAGACGGCGGTCGAAGAGGGCAAGACGCATTTTCATCAATGCTCGCGTTGCGGCAGGTGGGTCTGCCCAGAAGTCTGCTGGAACGCGTCGGCGGGACAGTGTGAGGGCTGCGCGCCCGACTTCAAGGAGGAGCTTGCCTCTTCGCACGCGCAAGCGAAGGCCGACGCCGCGCGCGAGCAGCTCCAAGAGAAGGCGCGCGCCACCGACTACGTCTCCGGCGTAGACATGAGCGCGGGCGCGACCGTGCAAGCGCCCACGGCGTCGCAGCAACAAGCGTCTTCGGCAAGCCCCAAGTGCGGGGGTTGCGGCGCGGAGGTCGGCAGGGCGAAATTCTGCCCGGAGTGCGGCTCGCCGACCGCGCCACCACGCGCGAGCTGTTCGTGCTGCGGCCACCAGCCCGAAGGGAGTCCGAAGTTCTGCCCCGAATGCGGCTCGAAGATGTAGGTCACGAGTTAACAATTCTCAGCCACGTAGCGGCGTAAGAGTATTAGCCCACGGCGCGAGCCGTGGGAATTGAGCAAGGTGAAAATTGAGAAGCCCCGTAGGGGCGGAAGAAATTCTTGAGAACGTCGCTGTCTCGAATCTCTTTCGCCCCTACGGGGCTTACGTTTTTATACGTTACGTCTTGTTCCCACGGCTGACGCCGTGGGCTACTGTTCTTTCGCCGCCTCCGGCGGCTATTGTGTCCGGCTTCGGCGGCTAAGATGTTTCCGTCTCGGCTATCTGTTTTTCGAGTGCGAGGAGCGTGCGTTTGAGCATCGCGCGGTGCGTCTGACTCGATGCGCGTTCGAGTTGTTCGAGCGTGCGGGCGCGTGAGAGCGTGAGCGAGGCGAGACGTTCGCGCCGGTCGCGCTCTTCGGGCGAGAGCGGCTCTGAGTCGCGCAGTTCGGCCTCACGCTCTTTCTCTTCGAGCTGAGACTCGACCGACTTGCTCTCCCACCCTCTAGCCATAATGACAGGAAGCAGGCGGCAGAAGATAGGAAGCAGGAGGCAGGAGCAGGAGGCAGGCAGGAAATATCGGATGTGAAATTTGAGATTTCAAATCGAAATCTCTTGACCTGCCTCCTGCTCCTGCCTCCTGCTTCCTTCTTCCTCGCCTCTCAGTAGCGCGTGTTGAGTTGCAGCGAGCGCATGATGTCTGTGAACGAGCGCTGGTACGTGCCGAACTCGTCCTGCGGGGCGACGGCTGCCATGTAGAAGGCTTGGCCGTTGCCGAGCGACGTGACGATGATCGTGACGCGCTCGTTGCGCCCCGTTAGCGGCGAGCGGCCCATGAGCGTCGTGGCGAGCGCGTTACGCCCGCCTAAGGTCGTGCGCTGGAAGTTCGACTGCTGGCGCAGGTAAGAGTTCTCGCCCCGTATGAGTCCGCTCACAACCTCGCGCGCCGCGCTCTGTAGAGCCGTGTTCTGCGTCTGCGCGAGACTGAACATCACGCCGTGCGTGATGCCCTGCGAGCCGTATGCGCCCGATGGGGCGTAACTCACCGAAGATTGATCGCTCGACACGGCGCTCCAGTTCGACGGGATCGAGACGCGGAACAGGTTCGTGCTCTGCGTGCGGTAGCTCGTCGAAGGATAGGCGACGCGCTCGCCGCGCGCGTAGTCGTCCGGGTAACGGTTGTCGCGCTGGTCGGGGTAATTACCGCCGCCGCCCTGATTCGGGTAGCGCTGGCCGCTGCGCGCTATCTCTTCCATCGTGCGCGCGCGCGGGAAGCCTCGCAGACGTGCCTGCACGTCGCGGAAGGCTCGCGAGTCCTGCGTCGCGGAGTCGGAGTTCACGCGAAGCATCGCGGCCTCTTGATTGATGCGCTGGTATCGGTTGCCGGGATCGGGGTGGCTCGAAAGCCATTCGGGGCCGCCGCCGCCGCCCTGCTGCTGTATGGTTCGGAACATGTTGGCGAGGTCGCGCGGGTCGTAGCCTGCGC
>Ga0190275_10004046_pt1 | contig 10544 bp, 9 predicted proteins | sample Popmic550T_FD_133745 | JGI IMG/M metagenome (GOLD analysis project Ga0190275, IMG submission 133745) | Populus adjacent soil microbial communities from riparian zone of Yellowstone River, Montana, USA - 550 T | ecosystem: Environmental > Terrestrial > Soil > Riparian zone > Trees stand | place...
ATGTGGACCCGCAAGCATGGCGTCGCCGTGGACAGCGTGATCGCCACCGATCCCGTCGCGCTGTCGTACATCCTCCGCGCGACCGGACCGGTCGCACTTCCCAGTGGCGACACACTCACCGCCGAGAACGCGGTATCGCTTCTGCTGAACGAGGTTTATCTGCGCTATGAGAAGACGGCGGATCAGGACGCTTTCTTCGCGAATGCGACTAGCGCGGTATTCACCGCTCTGACCAGCGGTGCCGCCGACCCGGCGATGCTTCTGGAAGCGCTGGCGCTCGCGGGAAATGAGCGCCGACTTCTTCTGTGGAGTGCTCACCCGGAAGAGCAGGAATTGCTGGCGGAAACGACTCTGGCCGGCGCCCTGCCCGAAACGGACGCGACCACGACGTCGTTCGGCGTCTTCCTCAATGACGGCACCGGTTCGAAGATGGACTACTACCAGACCGTCGACACCACGGTCGCGTGGGCGTCGTGCGCGGTCGATGCGGCGGGTACGGTGCGGGGCGTTGCGGCCCTCGATGTCACGATCTCCAATGATGCGCCCGCCGACGCGGCGAACCTGCCGGCGTACGTCACGGCATCCGGATGGCACGGCGTTCCCGCGGGGTCGATTCGCACGGTGGGGTACATCTATGCGCCTGAGGGATTCGACCTGGTCGGCGCAGAGCTGTCGAATGGCGGCGGGTTCAGCGGCGGGATGCACGAGGGCCGGCGGGTCGTGAGCTTCGATGTCGTGCTCGCGCCGGGCGAGTCGGTGACCGCGACTATCTCGGCGGCATCCACTTCTCCGACGGGTCAAAGACTTGTCGCACAGGTGACCCCGACAGTTAACGCGAATGTAACGACGCCGATTAGCACTTGCCTGTGAGTTTCCCTACACTCGGGGTAGGGCATCGCAGCTCGGATCACGTTTTCCGAACGGCGATGTTTTTTGTTGCCATAAAACAGCTGCAATTTCGCTTTACCGGCTTCACCGCATGAAATGTCCCCCTCTCCATTCGGCGCCTAACGGCCTCACGAAAGAGTTGACCATGAAGCATTCGATCCGCATCACAGCGGTCGCCGCTCTCGTCGCGGCCTCCGCACTGGCGCTGCCCACGGCAGCCCAGGCGACCATCTACCCTCCGTCTAACGCGTGCAGCGTTGTGCCGACCGTCGTCACACCCGGCGCCACCGTCACCTTCAACTGCTCCAACGGCACGTTCTCGCCCGGCGAGTTCGTCACCGTCACCGTCGAGGGCAACACGCCCGCCGACGTCGGATTCATCAAGTTCGCTGTCACCTCGTCGGGGAGCACCACCTCCTCCGCGTCGGGCTCGATCTCGGTGCCGATCACCTTCCCGAGCAACGCATCGGGCAACTACAACATCGCCGCCGTCTCGGCGACCTCGGCGGGTGGCGCATCCACCGCATCGGTCGGCTCGACCGCCGGCGGCGGAAGCGGCACCCTGCCGGCAACGGGCATCGAGAGCGACTCGCTCCTCGGCCTGTGGGTCGGCGGCGGCGCACTGGTCCTCGCGGGAGGTGCCGTCGCGCTCGCCGCGTCGGTGCGTCGCAACCGCAAGGAGCACGCGGGCGTCTGAGCCCTCGGCACCTCATGTTCCAGCGAGGAACCCCCGGCCCCCGTGGCCGGGGGTTCTTCGCTGTTGCCCCTGAGAACGCGCCGGCACCCGAACCGGATGCCCGCACCCGCTCGATCTGGCTGACCCAGTCGGTGCTTGCGGCGAGCGTGATCACGATCAGCGTGCTCGTGCTCGCCCTGCAGCCCGACCTGTTCGGCCGGTGGAGCTTCAGCGTGGGCATGACCGCGATCATCGCGCTGACCCTCGCCACGCTCGTGACGCCGTGGTCTCAGCTGCCGAAGACGGCGGTGCTGGTCATTCCGTTCCTCGATGCGATCGCGATCGGCCTCGCCGCGAGCGACACCGAACTCCGGTTCAGCTACCTGTGGGTGTTCCCGGTGATGTGGGTGTCGATGCACTACCGCCCGGCCGTGATGGCCGCGCTGCTGGCGGCGATCGGCGCCGTCCTCCTCGTCGATGCTGCGGCGGACTTCGACAGCGCGTCGGCGCTGCGCGCCTTCACCGTGCTTCTCTCGCTCACCTTCATCGGCATCACGGCCCACCTGGCCATGCGCCAGACGCGCGCATTGCGGCGTCTCATGCGGCGCCAGGCCGGACGCATCACCGCGACCGCGGGGCGCCGCGCCGAAGAGGAGCGACGCACGAGCGAGATCCTCAACGGCGTCGACTCGGGAGTCGCGCGCATCTCCGAGACCGGAGCGGTGCTGGCCGTGAACGATGCGTACGTGCGGCTGTACGGGCTCGACCCGCTCGATCCGAGCCTGCCGGCGCGGTCGGTGGAGTACAGCGGGTTGCGGGCTATGCCGGTTCCCGCCCTCGACAGACCCTTCGCGCGCGCGGCGCGGGGCGAGACCTTCACTGACGAGCGGGTCTGGATCTTCACGCCCGAGGGCCAGTGGCGCGCTCTGTCGGCGAGCGCCAAGCGCCTGCGGGGGTCCGACGGCGAGGAGGCCAGCATCCTGCTCGTCGTGCACGACGTTTCCGCTGCCGCGCAGGCCGAGCGCGACCGCGAGCGCCTCGCCGCGGTCACCTCGCACGAGCTCATGCACCCCCTGAGCGTGCTGATCGGCAACGCCGAGCTCGCGCTCGACAGCGACGAACTGACGCCGAAGACCCGCGACCGGCTCGAGACGATGCTGCGGGCCAGTGATCGCCTGCTGGAGATGGCGAAGCTGATCACTTCGCCGCGCGGGGCGGATGCGGGGCGGGGCTCGTTCGAGGAGGTCGACCTGGGTGACATCGTCGCGGACTCGGTCGCATCCTTCGAGCCGACCGCGCGGGTTCACGACATCTCGATCGAGACGATCACCACGGGCGAGCTGCCCATCTCCGCTGACGGATTCCGGTTGCGTCAGGTCGTCGACAACCTGGTCAGCAACGCGATCAAGTACACGCCTGGAGGTGGAGACGTGCGCGTGATCGCCGCGCTCGACGAGGGGATGGTGTCCCTCACCGTGGCCGACTCCGGCATCGGCGTGCACGAAGACGAACTGCCCAAGCTGCTCAGCCCGTACTTCCGCACGAAGGCCGCGAGGGAGAAGGCGAGCGGCACCGGCTTGGGCCTCGGAATCACGAGCGAGATCGTCGCCGCGCACAACGGCACGCTCACGATCGAGAGCGAGGCCGGGGTCGGAACGACGGTCACCGTGATGCTGCCGAGCACGGCTCCCCCGTCGAACGCCGAGGCGGAGGCCTACCCATGATCGAGATCAGCCCCGAGGCGGTGCACATTCTGGGCATCGCCCAAGCGTCGCTCACGGCACTCGCGACGATGGTGGCCGTCGGCGTCGCGTTCCTGGCTAAGCCCAGCCGCGCCACGCTGTACTGGTCGTGCGCCTTCGCCCTCGGCATGGTGGCGACGTTCGGAGTCGTCGCCGCCGGCATCAACGACGCGGAGACGATCCGCCGCATCTGCCTCGACGCGCTGCTGGGAGCCCCCGCGCTGCTGTGGTCGGGGTTCCGCGCCCTCTGGGGATTGCGACCGTACGTCTGGGCAGGGCCGGCGGTGAGCGTCTTCGCAGCGGTCATCCTCGTCGCGGTCGGTGACTCGGGCCTGTTCGCCACCGCCTATCGAGCGGTGCTCATCGTCTCTGCGAGCTTCGCGGTGCTGTTCTTCGTCCACTGGCTGCGCCTGGCCGACCGCCGAGACCCGGTCGTGCTGCCGTTCGCGGTCCTCTCGCTCGCGTTCGGCGTCCTCGCCGTCGCGACCGCGATCGCGAACCTCGTCTCGCCGCCGGAGAGCGGCGACGACCTGGGGCTCATCCGCGTGACCCCGTCGGCGGGCATGCTGCTCTACATCTGCAGCGCCGTCATCGCAGTGGCGGGGCTTTCGATTCGAGACCGGATGCAGCGACGCGACACGGCATCCGCCGAGCACTGGGCGAGCTTCCAGGCCGACGCGGCCGCACGACTGACCGACGCTCGACGCAGCCGCGAGCCGATGTCGATGATCTATCTGCGCCTGGACGACCTGAGCGAACTTCGCCAGGCCGCGGGGTCGACCGCCCTGTCGCTCGCCTCCGATGAACTGGGACGGGTGGTGCAGTCGGTCTTCTCCGCCGAGTCGACGATCTGCTCACCGCAGGTCGGCACGGTCTTCGCGCTCGTCGCGCGCCCCGATCCGGGAGTGCGTGATCTGCTGCGGGTGTGTCTCGAGCAGGTGTCGCAGATGGACGTCGCAGGCCGGATGCCGGTGCAGCCTTCGGCCAGCGCCGGATGGGCCACCACCTCGACCGTCGGCTACGACCTCTCGGCACTGATCTACCTGAGCCGCGAGGCGGCCGAGTTCGCCGACGACAACGGCGGCGATCGCTGGGAGCGCGTCAGCGCGACCGTGGTCGATCGGATGCTGAACCAGGCGCTGCGATCATGACCGCCGCCCGGCATCCCCGCCCCCAGCTCGATAGGAGACATGCATGACCGAGGCCCAGTCCCCCATCCGCACCGCGGTGATCGTCGAGGATGACCCCGACGTGAGGAATCTGCTCGTCGACGTGCTCGAGGGAGCCGGATTCTCGACCGTCGCGGTCGCCAACGGCATCGACGGCGTTCAGGCCGTCGTGGCGCACCAGCCCCTCATCACGACACTGGATGTGACCATGCCCGGCATCGACGGCGTGGAGGCCGCCCGCCGCATCCGCGCGCAGAGCGACACCTACATCATCATGCTGACCGCGATGGATGACGAAGCCGATGTCGTGCTGGGCTTGACCGCCGGCGCCGATGAGTACCTCACCAAGCCGTTCCGGCCCCGCGAGTTCCGCGCGCGGATCGAGGCGATGCTGCGCCGTGCGAGCGGAGCTCCGGCGTCCCTGCGCACGCCGGCGAGCGCGGGGGCGTCGACCCCGGCAGCTCTCGCCGTCGTCGCGCCTCCGAGCCGCCCGATGGTCGTGCCCCCCGCCGCCGATCTCCCCGAAGGCGAGCCGCAGCGGTACACCCGTGGTGATCGCACCGCGGTCGAGGACAGGACCGGTCCCGGCGAGGGGCACTGGCTCGCGCATCGCAACCTGCAGCTCGACCTCGACAGTCGGATCGTGCTGATCGACGGCAGCGAGGTCGAGCTGACCCGCACCGAATTTGACTTGCTGGCGGCTCTTCTCGAGTCACGGCGGCGGGTGCGCAGCAAGGCGGATCTGACGGTCGTGCTGCGAGGTGAATCGCACTCGACCTCATACTTCGTGGGGGATGCCGACAAACGCGCGATCGAGGCCCACATGACGAATCTGCGCCGCAAGCTCGGTGACAACCCCGCACAGCCTCGATTCATCGAGACTGTGCGGGGTGTCGGGTACCGGCTCACCGCGGAGACCACTTCTCCCCAGTTGTAATCCGTGGATCACACCTCCCCAGAGGTGATCCAACCGCGTGAGCCTTTCCTGAGACGTTCGGGCGACTCAGACCTCTACGCCGTGTTGTCGGCGAAGCAATGTGGTCATAAGACGAGCATGCACGACGCCCCTCGAGGCGGCGTCCGATCTTCGCGCACGTGGACGCAACGAACCCTCAAGGTTCGCGCAACAGCCGCCTCGCACCGGGTTGCCGCTGCGTGATCGCAGGGTACTCGGAGCATGCGCGCAAGACTCTCCGAACTTCGCGAAGGGCGCCACACGTATGCGCCAGGATGAAGTCACGACGAAGGATCTGGGGTCCTTCGTGGTGATCACGGCAGTCAGCCGTATTCCTTTGCGCCTTCTGGAGAGTCCATGACCATCGTTTCTGCGCGTTCGAAAACGCCGTTCGACAGCCCTGCGCGGGGCATCGACCGGCGCCAGCTGATGAAAGCGGGGGCGTGGGCTGCCCCGGTGCTGATCGCCGCGGTCGCCGTACCTGCCGCCGTCGCATCGACCGGCACGCTCGACGACATCGTCGTCACCCAGGCCTACGTGCAGGACACGAACAACGGCAGCTTCAGCATCTACTACGCGGTCAAGACGACCGCCAGTGCAGGCTTCGCCGCAACGGTGACCATCACGCCCAGGGGCACGCTGAATGCTCCGTTCACGGGTTCGTACAAATTCACCGGAAATATGCAGAGCGGGGGCCTGAACAACAAGGCGGCCGGCGCACCCCTCGGCTATTCCGGCTCGATCATGCTCGGCACGCAGGACAAGCAGGGAAAGATCGAGGTGGAGTTCGTGAAGGCGACGTTCAAGGGCACACCGCAGTCCGTCACGATCACGGTCTCGGCGACCGGCCACACGACCAAGACGAGCGTCCTCAGCGCGGCGCTGAACTCGTAGCCGTTCCCGGACTGAACCCCCGGCCTCCCGAAGGGCCGGGGGTTCGTCTTGTCACTCCGCCGGCGTGCTGTGAGCACGCCGCCACCGCTTCGGCCGACCTGTCACCCAGCCCATCAGCCACTCGACGGGACCGACGCCGATGAAGCGCCACCACAGCCACCCGACGATCACCACGCCGGGAACGAGCAGCAGCCAGCGGACGTAGTCGTTCTCGACCACCACCCACCCCATCTGCACCCAGAGGGAGATGAGCGCGACATGCAGCAGATAGAGGCTCAACGCCACGGCGCCGATCGCGCGAAGCGGCTCGAACCCGATCGCGATGATGCGCGCGGGTCTCGGACTCTCGACGGTGGCGAGCAGCACGATCACGACATACACGGCGAAGACGAGGCCGACGTCGTGCAGGGTGTCGACATAGCTGCCCGAGATATGTGGCGGCGTGTCGAACACCGCCGTCACCAGGGGTCGCACCGCGTAGGCGATCGGGGCGATCACGGCCATCGCCCACAGATACTTGTCACGGCGGAAGCCGTGGCGCATGAGGATCGCGCCGAGGAGGAAGAACGGCAGCAGATTCGTGAGTCGGTAGGCGTACCCGAGCACGAACCACTGGGAGATCAGGTTCGCCACCGGTGCGTCCCAGAGCAGCGGCCACAGGAATTGCCGCGCCCACGCGTTGACCGGGTCGCTCACCGCCGCCACGACGATCGCGATGCCGATGACCCACCGCGTCGAAAGAAGCAGGATCGGGGCGCCGACGAGCAGTAGGACCCCCAGGTACGACAGCACGATCGCGACCCAGCTGCTCCAGTTGTCCATCCACACGCCGAGTGCGATCAGCAGCAGCCCGCGCGCCGCCTGCTGCAGCAGCATCCCTCCCCGACCGGCTCGCGGTGTCCGCTGCGTGAGGATCTCCGCCGACACGCCCATGACGAGGGCGAACAGCGGCGATGCGACGTCGTTCGCCCCACCCACCAGGAGCGGGAAACCCGGCGGGAGGCTGGGCACCAGCGGCTTGGCGTGAGCGATCAGCATCGCCAGGATCGCCACTCCGCGCAGGACATCGGGCACCACCAGGCGCCCCGTCGACGGCGAGGGCGGTGCGGCGAGCGGGACCTGCTGCGCGTCCATGGCCGGCCTCCTCACATCGCCGTCTCGATGTCGCGTGTGGGCCCGATTCTATCGGCGTGCACAGCGGGGCCCTCGCCCCTCACGCTCTCGCCGGCACGCGCCGCGCACGCCGCCACTCGATGAACGCCACGATCAGCAGGCCGAGGCAGGCGCCGGTGAGGTTGGCGATGATGTCCATCACGCTCGGCGTGCGCTTGTCGATCATCAGCGCCTGGATCGACTCGATCGTCACGGTCGCGACGAGGGCGATCGGTGCGAGGAGATATCGCCGTCGAAGGATGAGTGCGAGCAGCATCCCGAGCGGAACGAACAGCAGGAAGTTGGCACCGAACTCGATGCGCGCGTAGGTCAGCATCGGCACCGCACGCCCGATGAGCCGCAGGAACGGTCTGGCCGCGCCGTCGACCGGGGCCGGCCACAGCGCGATCAGTGTCAGGACGAAGACGTACAGGCCCAACAGCACGCGTGGCTCGGAGAGCGCCGCCCGGAGGCGCCGGCTCAGCGCGGTCAGGCGCGGCGAGCTTTCCGCGCGCACCCGCGCAGCGGCGGCAGGCACCTTCCACCCGGGCGGCAGCGGCGGCGGCTGGGGGTGCGCGGCTGCGGGTCGCTGCGGGTCGCGCGGCGGAAGCGCGGGTCGCGGCGGGATCAGCAGCGTCGCCGTCGCGGCGTTCACGTGCATCGCGCCGGGCACCGGCGGGCTCTCTCGTGCATCGCTCACGCGCGGCACCTCCCCTGTCGTGCGCCGCGACAGTGAAGCGCTTGTGTTCCAGAGATGATACCGCGTGATCGCGACCCGCCCCGCCGCGGCATCCCACCGCCCGCGCGCAAGCCTGGAGGAGTTTTTCTGCAATCTTCGGCGGAACGGTCGCATCTGCCCCGATCGGAGGTAGCGTAGGCACTGCGTAGGTTGCAGCTCTGGGGGCTGCAGACGCACTCATGAACCCGAAGCTCGTGAGTGTGACCGATCTGAGTTGGGGCTCAGTGACTTTCGCCATGACCTGGGGGGTCATCGATGACCGTTTTTGCAGCAACGGGAGCGCCCGCGCGCGTCAGCAGCGCGACGGCACCCGGTCTGATCGTGCACGAGTGGGTCGAGCGCTGGGGTGGCGCCGAACGCGTGCTCGACGCGATGACCGACGCCTTCCCCGACGCGGGCGTCCATGTTCTGTGGAACGACATCGCAGCGCTCGACGGACGTGCGGTGACCGAATCGTGGCTCGCGCGCACTTCCCTGCGCAACAACAAGGTGCTCGCGCTTCCGGCCATGCTGCCCACGTGGCGGATGCCGCTGGCCGAGTCCCCCGAATGGATGCTGGTGAGCTCGCACCTGTTCGCCCACCACATCAAGGCGGGACGCGGCGTGCGCAAGTACGTCTACGCCCACACGCCCGCCCGGTACATCTGGGAGCCCGAGCGCGATCACCGCGGCAACTCGGGCTGGGCGCGGACGGCAAGCGCCCTGATCAAGCCGGTCGACCGCCGCCGCGCGGCCGAGGCGACCTCCATCGCCGTGAACAGCCGGTTCACCGGCGACCGCGTCGCCCGTGCGTGGGGCCAGCCCTCGCGCGTGATGTACCCGCCGGTCGAGACCGAGACCCTCCTCGCCACCGACGACTGGCGGCGGGATCTGACCGACGCCGAGCAGCGGCAGCTCGACGCCCTGCCCGCGACCTATCTGCTCGGCGCATCGCGGATGGTCGACTACAAGCGTCTCGACCGGGTGATCGAGATCGGCGCCGAGGTGAAGCTGCCCGTCGTCATCGCCGGCGCGGGGCCCAGCCAGGTCGCCCTGCGGTCGTTCGCCGCCGCCTCCGGCGCGGACGTGACCTTCATCATCGCGCCGTCCGACGCCATGATCCGCGCGCTGTACGCCCACGCCCTGGCATACGTGTTCCCCGCCGTGGAGGACTTCGGGATCATGCCGGTCGAGGCGATGGCGTGCGGAACCCCGATCATCGCGAACTCGGTCGGAGGAGTTCCCGAGAGCGTCGAGGCCGTCGGCGGCGGCGTCACGTGCGACATCGACCGCTGGAACGACTGGGACGAGCTGCTGCACCAGGCGACCAGTCTGGATGCCGGAGTCTTCCGCGCCCGGACGCAGATGTTCTCGCGCAGCCGCTTCATCGCCGAGCTGCAGGCCTGGGTCGGCGAGCAGTAGCCGTCAGGCGGCGTGCACCCTGACCTTCTCCGTCACGGTCGCCGTCACGAGGATCGGCAGATGGTCGCTGCGGCCCTGCGGCAGCGTGCGCACGCGGTCGATCGTGAAGCCGACCGAGGTCGCGAAGTCGTAGTGCCCGCGGAAGAACCGGTAGCGCGTGTACGTGCGCGAGTCGCTGAGGTTGAGCTCGTAGCCGTGCTCGCGCACCTTCTGGCTGAGGTTCTCCTTGAACACGGGGTAGTTGTAGTCCCCCACCATGAGCACCGGCAGCCCCTCGCCCAGCTGCTGCAGCTCGGTGAGCGCCGTGCGGATCTGATGGCGCCGCAGCGAATTGAGCGCCGTCAGCGGAGCCGCGTGGAACGATGCCACGATCACATCGCGGCTCTCATCGATGTCCCGGAGCCTCACCCCCAGCATCCGCTCTTCGGCGGGTTTGAGAACGCGGTCGTGCATCGACTTCTTCAGCGCCATCGTGCGGATGTCGACGACACGGTAGGTGTTCTCGCGGTAGTAGACGGCAAGCCCCAGACGGTTGCGCGAGGTCGCTTCGGCCAGCCGAAGACCGCCGATGGATGCCGGCATGTCGGCCGTGTCGCACTCCTGCAGGCACAGCACATCGGCGTGGTACCGCTCGACCAGGGCCATGAGTTCGCCCGCTGCGCGGTGTTTGCGGAGGTTGTAGGAGATGACCTTCATAACGACACAAGCCTAGAACGGTGACGTTTCGCGCGGGTGACTTTGCGGGATCGGGGGAGAACCTCACAGGGTCACCGCGTGACGGCTTGTCCGGTTGCGGCCCGCTGACAGCGCGCCGCTCGCCAACGGGTACCGTGAAGACGTGCCCGAGACCGAAGCCCGCCCTGCTCCGCGAGCATGGTGGCGACGCGTTCTCGGGAGCACATGGTTCCACCTCGCGGCGGCGTTCATC
>Ga0190275_10004047_pt1 | contig 10544 bp, 11 predicted proteins | sample Popmic550T_FD_133745 | JGI IMG/M metagenome (GOLD analysis project Ga0190275, IMG submission 133745) | Populus adjacent soil microbial communities from riparian zone of Yellowstone River, Montana, USA - 550 T | ecosystem: Environmental > Terrestrial > Soil > Riparian zone > Trees stand | place...
CGACCTGCGAGACGTCGTACGCGACACGGTGCAGCCGGCCCACCTCTCCCTGTGGCTCCGTTCTACGGTGAGGACGCCATGACGAGCACGGAACGCCGCTGGACGGCGTGGTTCCCGTTCTCCATCACCATGGCCCTGGTCGCCGTGTCGCTCGTGCTGCCGCAGGACCGCCCCAACGACGCCGAAGACGTGTTCCCGGAGTGGTTCCTGGCCCTGGTGCTGACTGTGCAGGCGGTCACGTTCGCGACGGTCGCACTGGTCATCCAGCGAGCGCGCCCCGGTCACGCGATCGGTCGTCTCTTCGCCGGGGTCGGGCTCTTCGTCGGCATCTATCTGGCCGCAGAGCGATACCAGTACTACTCGCTCGTGCTGCGCGACGGCGACCTCCCGCTCGACGAGTTCGCAGCCTGGCTCCAGTCCTGGACCTACGTGCCGGCGCTCGCGATCGTGGTGACGGTCCTGCCCCAGCTCTTCCCGACCGGGCGACCGGTCTCTCCCCGCTGGAGATGGGGGCTGTGGTTCGCTGCGTGCGCCTTCATCGGGATGGTCGCCAACGACGCTCTCGCCCCCGGGACGATCGACCAGTCGGTCATCGAGAACCCCACGGCCATCAGCCCGGCCGCCTACGAGGTCGTCAGCACGGTGTCCATCCTGTTGTGGGTGGCGTCGGCGGGGGTGAGCTTCGCCTCCATCGTGGTGCGGTGGCGACGGGCAGACCGCCGCGAGCGCCAGCAGCTGAAGCTGTTCGCCTACGCCGCGGCGCTGATGCCACTGTTCGTGCTGTCCTCCGGCATCTCCGATGGTGGCGAGGTCGGCGGTGACGCCCTGCGCGTCTTCTCCTTCGCGATGGCCATGGGTGCCTTCCTGGGCCTGCCGATCGCCACCGGTGCTTCCATCCTGCGCTACCGGCTCTACGACATCGACTTGGTCATCAACCGGACGCTCGTCTACACGCTGCTGACCACGCTGCTGGTCGCGACGTACCTCGTGTCGGTGCTGCTGTTCCGGCTGGCGCTGGACCCGGTCACCGGACAGTCCGACCTCGCCGTGGCCGCCTCCACCCTGGCGGTGGCGGGTCTGTTCCGGCCACTCCGGGGGCGCGTGCAGGGCGTGGTGGACCGACGCTTCTACCGCTACCGGTACGACGCGGCGCGCACCCTCGAGCACTTCTCCGGGAGGCTCCGGCACGAGGTCGACCTCGACGCGCTCGGCACCGACCTGCGCGCGGTCGTCCACGACACGATGCAGCCCGAGCACGTGTCCCTCTGGCTGCGGAGGGATCCATGAGACGGGTCGGGCTGCTCCTGTGGGGCCTCACGGTCGCGCTCATCGTCGTCAGCACCGTGATCTCGATCGGACGCGACCGTTTCTCCGACATCGTGCTGTACGCATTGCTCCCACTGACGGTGGCCACGGTCGGGGCACTGGTGCTGGCGAACAGGCCGGACAACAGGATCGGCTGGATCTTCAGCCTGCTGGGGGTCTACCTCGCAGCCGCCGAGGTGGCCGAGGGGTACGGCCTGCTCGCCGCCGACGAAGGACTGCCCGGCGGCCAGCTCGGGACCTGGATCATCTCGTGGAGCTGGGTCGGGGAGATAGCGGCGTGGTCCGTGATCGCTGCGGTCTTCCCCGATGGTCGGCTGGCCGCACGCCGGTGGCGGTGGGTGCCCTGGTTCGCCGCTGTGGGCTTCTCGCTGGCCGCGATCGGGTTCGCGCTGGGGCCGGACTCCAACAGCTACTTCGAGGACGGCGTGAACCCCTTCCTCGTCGATCACTTCGGCATCCGGGTGGTCCAGGTCGTCGGGGTCCTGCTGATCGTGGCGAGCCTGATCGGGGCAGCCGTCTCGCTCGTGCAGCGCCTGCGGCGCGCCAGAGGCGTCGAGCGGCAACAGCTGAAGTGGTTCGCCCTCGCCGCCTCCCTGACCGCCGTGCTCGCTCCCGTCGTCATTGCGCTGTGGCAGCAGACGCCGGTGGCCGCGCTCCTGGGTGCGCTGATGTTCAACGCGCTGCCGATCGCGGCCGGCATCGCGATCCTGCGCTACCGCCTCTACGACATCGACCTCGTCATCAAGCGCACCCTCGTCTACACCGTGCTCACCGCCGCCCTCGTGGCCACCTACCTGGTGCTGGTGCTGCTGTTCCAGGTGCTGCTGAGCCCGCTCGCCGGCGACTCCGAGCTCGCCGTGGCCGCGTCGACCCTGGGTGTGGCCGCGCTGTTCAGACCGTTGAGGTCGGCCATCCAGGGCGCCGTCGACCGTCGGTTCTACCGCTCGCGCTACGACGCCGCCCACACCCTCGAGCGCTTCGCCGCCAACCTCCGGCACGAGCTCGACCTCGGCTCCCTCGGCTCCGACCTGAGGACGGTCGTGGAGGACACCATGCAGCCCGAGCACGTCTCGATCTGGATCCGGGACGAGTCCCCCGCTGCCGTAACGATTCCCGGACGCCAGCCTCGTAGAAAGGTCTCACCATGACGACGCTGACCACCGCCTTCCGCCGCCGGCTCCTCCGCCGGCCGGTCGAGAGCGCGGCAACGGTGCCGGCCCGGGCGGAGCGACCGGAGGCCTCGGGCGAGGTGGCTCCGGTCGACATCGCGCCCAACGACCCCTTGCTGGCCTACCTGCAGAGCGCCACCGGCGCCGTCGACGTGGAGGAGCTCGAGCTGGTCTCCCCCGCCCTCGAGGCGATGAAGGCGGCCGGGGTCAAGCTCGCCGTGCCGCTGGTCAGCCAGGGCGAGCTGATCGGCGTGCTGAACCTCGGGCCGCGCCGTTCCGAGCAGGAGTACTCCTCCGACGATCGCAAGCTCCTCGACAACCTCGCCGCCCAGGCCGCCCCGGCCCTCCGGGTCGGGCAGCTGGTCCGCGAGCAGCAGGCGGAGGCGGCCACCCGCCAGCGGTTCGAGCAGGAGCTCGAGGTGGCCCGGCTGATCCAGCAGAACTTCCTGCCCAAGCAGCTGCCGGAGCTGCCGAACTGGCAGCTGGCGGCGTACTACCGACCCGCCCGTGAGGTGGGAGGGGACTTCTACGACGTGATCCCTCTCCCCGGCGGCCGTCTCGGCCTGGTGATCGGCGACGTCACCGACAAGGGCGTCCCGGCGGCCCTGGTGATGGCAGCGACACGCAGCGTCCTCCGCGCCTCGGCCCAGCGCATCGTCGACCCGGGAGCCGTCCTGGAGCGGGTCAACGAGCACCTGTGCCCCGACATGCCGGAGAAGATGTTCGTCACCTGCCTGTACGGCGTCCTCGATCCCGCCACCGGGCACTTCCGGTTCGCCAACGCCGGCCACGACCTGCCCTACGTGAAGCGGGCGGTCGGCTCCGAGGAGCTGCGGGCGCGAGGCATGCCGCTCGGGCTGATGACCGGCATGGTCTACGAGGAGAAGGAGACGGTGCTCGAGCCCGGGGACTCGCTCCTGCTGCACTCCGACGGAGTCGTGGAGGCCCACGACCCCCGCCGAGTGATGTTCGGCTTCCCCCGCCTCAAGGACGCCGTGGCGCACTACCCCGGCGGCCACGAGCTGATCGACCGCGTGCTGACTGACCTGAGGGCGCACACGGGTGAGGACGCCGAGCAGGAGGACGACATCACGATGGTGACGCTCGCTCGTTCGCCCGTCGCTTCAGCACAGACGAGCTCCCCGACCCGCCAGCTGGTCGAGTTCGAGGTGCCGAGTGCCGAGGGCAACGAGCGGATCGCCCTCGAGCGCGTGAGCGCCATCGTCGAGCCGCTCGGTCTCGGCGAGGCGCGGCTCAGGCGTCTCGAGACGGCCGTCGGCGAGGCCACGATGAACGCGATGGAGCACGGCAACCACTACCGCGCCGACCAACCGGTCACGGTGCGCGTCGTCACGGACGCCGAGCGGGTCCGCGTGCAGATCGTCGACCAGGGCGGGGTGTCCGCGGACCGCGAGACCGAGACGCCGGACCTCGAGGCCAAGCTCGCCGGCCTGCAGCGGCCCCGCGGATGGGGACTGTTCCTGATCAAGAACATGGTCGACGAGGCCGACGAGGCCACGCACGAGGACGAGCACGTGCTCGAGCTGGTGATGAACCTGGAAGGAGGCAGTCATGACGACGAGTGACACCACCCGGACCACCGTCCGGGCCCGCGGGACAGCGGCGGTGCTCGACCTCGCCGGCGACATCAACGCCGCGGCCGAGGAGTCGCTGGAGGCCGCGTGGGACGAGGCGATGAGCGTCTCGCCGACGGCGGTGACGCTGAACTTCGGCAACGCCGGCTACATCAACTCCACCGGGATCGCCCTGATCGTGGGGGTGCTGGCGAAGTCCCGGGCCCGGGGGATCCCGTTGAGTGCCTACGGCCTCACGTCGCACTACGAGGAGATCTTCCAGATCACCAGGCTCGCCGACTACATGGCGATCACACCCGACGAGGACAGCGCGCTGAGAGGCGCGGGAGGGAGCACCACATGACCGAGGCAACAGCCACCTTCGACGTACGCCGGGCCGGGCCGGCCGCGCTCGTCGACATCAAGGGCGACGTCACCGCCGGCTCGGAGGACGTCTTGATGCGGGCCTACGAGGACGTCGGCGACGCGCGCGCGGTCGTGCTGAACTTCAACGACCTCTCCTACATGAACAGTGGCGGGATCGGCCTGCTGGTGACGCTGCTCGTGAGGGCCAACCGGCACTCCCAGCAGCTGATGGCCTTCGGCCTCTCCGACCACTACCGGCAGATCTTCGAGCTGACCCGTCTCGACGAGGCGATCGGCATCCACGACGACGAGCAGGCCGCGCTCCGCGCGGCCGGTGTGCCCCACCAGGAGCAGTGATGAGCGAACCACTCGAGCAGGCTGCGGCTCGCGACGCCAACAACTGGGCCAAGCTGGTGTCCCGCCTCAATGTCAGCGAGGTGCCCGCGGGCGCCACCGGGATCAACGTGGCCGGGAAGCGACTCACCAGCCCGATCCAGGGCTTCGGCAAGATGTGGCAGAAGACCTACCAGGCGCGGCTGCCGCGGGAGCGGGTCTCCGCCGTCGACCTCATCTCGACCTGGAAGCAGCAGTTCCCCGACTTCTGGCCGGAGGGCAACCACTTCTACGCACCGTTGACCGGCATCGCCCCGGGCGAGGTCGCGCTGATCGAGGGCACCCTGCCCGGGAAGCTCAAGCTCTCCACGGGGGTGATGGTGCTCTACGCGGACGAGGAGTCCTTCACCCTGATCACGCCGGAGGGCCACCTCTTCGCCGGCTGGATCACCTTCAGCGCCAGCGAGCAGGAAGCGGAGACGGTCGCCCAGGTCCAGGTCCTGATGCGGGCGTCCGACCCCATCCTGGAGCTGGGGCTGACGCTTGGGGGTCACCGACAGGAGGACAGGTTCTGGGCCACCACCCTGGGAAACCTGGCCACCCGATTCGGCATCGCCGACGCCGCGGTCGAGACGACGGTGGTGTGCGTGGACAAGCGTCGCCAGTGGAGACGCTGGACGAACGTGTGGCAGTCGGCGGCGATCCGCTCCACGCTCTACACGATCGCTTCGCCCTTCCGGCTCGTCTCGGTCCGGCTCCGCCGGGCCCGCAGTTCCTAGCTCGGCGGCTTCTTGCCCAGCCACTGGGCCAGGCGCCCCCCGACGGAGACGGCGCGGAGCCGGTTCTCGGTGGCCTCCCGGTCCTTGCGCGGGGTGACGACGAGGACGTCGTCACCGTGCCGCAGGACCGTACGACGCTCGGGCACCAGCGTCTTCCCGTCCCGCACGATCAGCGCCACGGAGGACCCGGGAGGCAGGCGGAGCTCACCGACCTCGACTCCGTGCATCAGCGACTTGGGCGAGATGGTCACCTGCAGCAGGTCGGCGGCGATCCGCTCGAGGGGAGCGGCCTCGACGTCCAGGTCGCGGGGCTCGCTGCGTCGGGCCACCTTGAGCACCTTCGCCACGAGCGGGAGCGTCGGGCCGGTGAGCAGCGTGTAGATGATCACGAACACGAAGACGATGTCGAAGAGCTGGGTGGCCCCGTCGACCGCCTCGGCCAGAGGGATCGTCGCGAGCACGATCGGTACCGCGCCTCGGAGCCCGGCCCAGGAGATGAACGACAGGTCCCTCCACGGCATCGGCTGGACCAGCGCCGCCACCGCCACCGAGAGCGGCCGGGCCAGGAGGGTGAGGGCCAGCCCGGCCACCAGCGCGATCCCCACGGTCTCGAGGTCGATCCGCTTCGGCGCGGCCAGCAGGCCGAGCATCACGAACAGGCCGATCTGGGCCAACCACGCGACGCCCTCGGAGAACGATCGGGTCGCGGCCCGGTGCGGCAGCTCGGCGTTGCCCAGGATCAGCGCCGCGACGTACACCGCTGCGAAGCCGGAGCCGTGCAGGGCCGCGCTCCCGGCGTACGCGAGGATCGTGAAGGACAGCACTGCGAGCGGGTAGAGCCCGGAGCTGGGCAGGGCGGACCGCCGGAGCAGCCACGCTCCGCTGAACCCGACCGCGACGCCGGCGAGTGTCCCGACGGTGAGCTCGAGCGCGATCTCGCCGATGAGGTACAGGAAGCCGTGGCCGCCACCGACGCTGACCAGGGTCACCAGCACCACCGTGGGGGCGTCGTTGAGACCGGATTCGGCCTCGAGTGACCCGGTGAGCCGACGCGGCAGTGGCACCCGCCGCAGCACCGAGAACACGGCAGCGGCATCGGTCGGCGAGGTGATCGCCCCCAGCAGCACCGCGACCTGCCAGGTCAGGCCGAGCACGTAGTGACCGAAGACCGCCATCACCAGCACGCTCACGGCAACCCCGACGGTGGCCAGCGAGACCCCCAACCGCATCACCGGTTTGATCTCCGGCCACGGAGTGGTGAGGCCACCCTCAGCCAGGATCAGGATCAGCGCCGCGAAGCCGAGCGCGTGGGCGACCTCGGCGTCGTCGAACTGCACCCCCAGGCCGGCCTCCCCGAGAGCCACGCCCATCAGCAGGTAGATCAGGAGGCTCGGGAGCCCGAACCCGACGCTGACCCGCACGGCGAGGATGCCCAGGAGCAGGACGCCCGTGCCGACCAGCAGGATCTGGTCGAGCTGGTGCACGTCGAGTGTCACGGTCTGGCACCTCGGCGATCGGTTGCGGTGTCACAGTCTAGGGCGTCGCAAACCACTTGGCCGACGGCGCGGTAGACGCTGGAATGGCACCCATGGCCACTCAGAGCACGTCGAGGAAGAAGTCGTCCACCGCACCCCACCTCGTCGAGCCGCAGCTGAAGAACGTCACGGCCGCGACGTTCACGGAGTTCCATCGCGCGATCTCGAGGGGCTTCCAGGAGGAGCCGCACGAAGAGACCCTCGAGCTCGACAGGGGGATCTTCGACAACCGGAGGATGTTCGGGTTCAAGGTGGGCCGGAGGTGGGTCTCCACCTGCGGTGACCTCGCGCGCCGGCTCACCGTCCCGGGTGGCGCGGCCGTCCCAACTGCCGCCGTGACCGTGGTGACCGTGCACCCGCCGTACCGGCGTCGAGGGCTGCTCCGCGCAATGATGACGCACCAGCTCGAGCAGGTGGCGAAGCGTGGCGAGCCGCTGGCGGCTCTGTGGGCCTCGGAGTCGCTGATCTACGGGCGGTTCGGCTACGGGCCGGCGACCAACCGGGCGGTGCTGAGCGGCACCAACCGACGGCTCGACTTCCTGCCCGGGGTGCGGACCAGCGGCTCGGTGGACGAGGTGACGCGCGAGGAGTTCCTCGCCGTGGCCACCGGACTCCACGAGTCGATGCGTCCGGAGCGCCCGGGGACGATGCAGCGCGACGACAGCGTCTGGGAGTTCGCGATCTTCGACAAGGCGTTCGCCCGCCGGGGCGCCACCGAGATCCGTTACGTCCTGCACTACGACGAGGCTGGTGACGTGGACGGCTTCGCGAGCTACCGGTTCAAGGAGAGGTTCGACGAGGAACCCGAGGGCGAGGTGCGCATCAAGGAGGTGTGGGCGGAGGACCAGGCGGCGTACGCCGGCCTGTGGCGCTACCTGCTGGACCTCGACCTGGCCCGCAGCTTTCACCTGTGGAGCGCTCCCCTGGACGAGCCACTGCGACACCTCGTCACGGACGCGCGAGCTGTGGTCACGTCGGTCACCGACAACCTCTACGTCCGTGTGGTCGACGTGGTCGGCGCCCTGTCCGCCCGGAGGTACGCCGCCGGCGTCGACCTGGTCGTCGAGGTCACCGACCCGATCCTCCCGGGGAACAACGGTTGCTACCGGATCGTCACCGACGGCGACCCGGAGGGGTCGGAGGCGCAGGTGGCACGTGTGACGTCGTCCCCCGACCTGTCGCTCGGCATCCTCGAGCTCGGCACGATCTACCTGGGCGGCGTACCTCTCACCGATCTGCAACGGGTCGGCCGCGTCACCGAGCACACCCCCGGCGCCGTCGCCGCGCTGTCGACCGCCTTCGGCTGGCGCCGCGCGCCGTGGTGCCCGGACATGTTCTGAGGGCGATCTGCGGAGGACGGCCCCCCGCACCTGGTGCCGGAAGACTCCACGAATCGGGTGCAGCACAATGGGGCCGGTGAGTGACCGGATGCGGGTGGCGGAGCGGGCGAACGTGCCGCCGTTCCACGTGATGGACCTGCTCGCGGCGGCACAGCGCCGGCAGCTGAGCCACGGAGACCTGGTCAACTTCGTCGCCGGGCAGCCGTCGACCGGCGCACCGAAGGCGGTGCGCGAGGAGGCCAAGCGGCTGCTCGACGACGAGGTGCTCGGCTACACGGTCGCCACCGGTGTGCCGGGGCTGCGCGAAGCGGTCGCCGCCCACCACCGCCGGGCGAGCGGGATCGACGTCGGCCTGGACGACGTGGTGATCACGACCGGTTCCTCGGGTGGCTTCCTGCTGGCCTTTCTCGCCGCGTTCGAGCCGGGTGACCGGGTGGTGATGGCGCGGCCCGGATACGCCTGCTACCGCAACGTGCTGACCGCGCTCGGGTGCGAGGTCGTGGAGGTCGACTGCGGTCCGGAGACCCGGTTCCAGCCCACCGTCGAGCTGCTCGACGCCGTGCCCGGACCCGTGCACGGCCTGGTGATCGCCTCGCCCGCCAACCCCACCGGGACGATGGTGCCGCCGGGCGAGCTGGCGGCCATCGCGCGCTGGTGCGAGGACCACGCCGTGCGGCTGGTGAGCGACGAGATCTACCACGGCATCACCTACGGCATCGAGACGTCCAGCGCCTGGGAGACGTCGCGGACCGGCGTCGTCTTCGGGTCGTTCAGCAAGTACTTCTCGATGACCGGCTGGCGCCTGGGCTGGATGCTCGTTCCCGAGGACCTGCGCCGACCCGTCGACGTGCTCACCGGCAACTTCACCATCTGCCCACCCGTCCTCAGCCAGTACGCCGCCATCGCCGCCTTCACCCCGGAGTCTTACGCCGAGCTCGATGGCCACGTGGCCCGCTACGCCGCCAACCGCGGCGTGCTGTTGGCCGGACTGCCGCGGCTCGGCATCGACCGGCTCGCGCCCGCCGACGGCGCCTTCTACGTCTACGCCGACATCGGCCATCTCACCGACGACTCCTACGCCTGGTGCCTGCGCCTCCTCGAGGACACCGGCGTGGCCACGGCACCGGGCATCGACTTCGACACCGCCCGGGGCAACGAGTTCGTCCGACTCTCGTTCGCCGGGAGCGGCGTGGAGATCGAGGAAGGCCTGCGCAGGCTGGCCGCCTGGCTGGACTGAGGCTCATCGCTCCCGGAGGGACGTGGAGCCGACGACCACACCAGCGGAGCCCGTTTGACATGTCGCTACTCAGCGTTACTATCTACCAGTAGTCATTGTCACTGAGTAGCAGGGAGTCTCCATGGGCAAGCAGGTCACGGAGATGCTCAAGGGGACGCTGGAAGGCATCGTGCTCGCGATCCTCTCCGGCCGACCCGCCTACGGCTACGAGATCACGGCGTCACTGCGGGAGAAGGGCTTCTCCGACATCGCCGAAGGCACCATCTACGCACTGCTCATCAGGATCGAGCAGCGCGGTCTCGTGGACGTGGAGAAGGTCCCGTCCGAGAAGGGGCCGCCGCGCAAGGTCTACTCCCTCAACGCTCAGGGACAGGACTACCTCAACGAGTTCTGGAGGACGTGGAGCTTCCTCTCGGAACGGCTCGAACAGCTCCGCGAAGGAGGCAAGTGATCATGACCGCCAAGTGGATCGAGTCCCTCACGGGATCGCTCGAGGAGAAGAAGCAGTACCGGCAGTCCAGGGCCCGCATCGAGGCCCTGCCCGAGCCGTACGGCTCCGCCGCCAAGGCGTTCCAGCGCTACTTCATGTACTACGCGGGGTTCACCGCGGGGGACGTCATCGTCGCGATGATGGGCGACTTCGCCGATCTCTGGGAGCGCGCCGCCGCCGACGGGACGCCCGTCCGCGACATCGTCGGTGACGACCCGGTCGCATTCGCCGAGGCATTCGCCGATGCCTACTCCGGCAAGCAGTGGATCGACAAGGAGCGCGTGCGCCTGGCCACGACGATCGAGGGCCTGACCGGCGACACCGGGACGGACGCGGAGGCATGACCGCCGCGCTGGCACACGCCATCCGGGTGCAGGGACTCGAGAAGTCCTACC